>Ga0160464_100296_pt1 | contig 43839 bp, 38 predicted proteins | sample HID1971I_E11MG_FD_108275 | JGI IMG/M metagenome (GOLD analysis project Ga0160464, IMG submission 108275) | Enriched millipede-associated microbial communities from UW Madison campus, WI, USA - HID1971I_E11 MG | ecosystem: Host-associated > Arthropoda: Insects > Digestive system > Unclassified ... | reverse complement strand
CTGGCAAGCATGGCCAACGTGCGTGTGACCGCGGGCCTAAACGAGCTGCTTTCTTTGGTTACTTTCTTTGCAGCAGCAAAGAAAGTGACCCCCGCCCCGGGGAGGGGCAGTGCTAATAAACCAAAAAGAAATCGGGATCCGGCGACAATCAAGCAACGCATCGAAAGCTCGCGCCAAGAACCCCTAAACACCATGCGCCCCCAACCGAGCGACATACCAACGCGAAAACTGCTCCACATAACTCTCCGTAAACGGCGAGAACACAGCGGGCCGAAAAGCCGGATCCTGCGTACCCTCATGCGTAATCTCGACAAGATGCTTGTCCTGCGCATTGGTCGCGACCCACACTTCCGTCAGATCCTGAATCTGATAATCGACGCCCTCCACCGCATCCGCGTGCACGAGCCACTTCGATCGCACGAGCGTTTTATCCGGCGCAAGCGGAACAATGTACGAAACGACCGCATGGTCGCTCATCACATGCGTCCATGAGTTGTGCGTCCAGAGATGCGTGTCGCCCAGATCGCGCCGCTGCAGATCGCCGAGCAGCTTTTCGCTTGCGACCTTCGTGCTGATGGTCTGCGACTCGCCATGCCCCGCGATGACGAGTTGCTGAGTTCTGAACTGCGTGACGGCATCCTCGTCCAGCCATTCGACGGTCGCGCTCGTGAAGCCATCGCGCTCCCAGCTCGCCTGACACGCGGCGTTGCGTTCCTTGTAGGCCTCGATTTCGCGCAGCGCTTCCTCGGGAAGATTCTCGGGACAGAAGCCGAAATCCTCAGGCAGAAACGAAGCGGTCAGTTCCGGATGCGTCGCGGCGCAGTGATAGCACTCGCGATTGTTCTCGATCACGAGCTTCCAGTTGCCGTTCTCGATGATTTCCGATTCGAACGCGATCTTCGTGTTCCGCATATCGTAAGGCGCGAATCGCGGCGCCATCGTGTCTTCGAGCTTCGAGATATCCGCCGGCGGTTCGTCGGCGAGGCACACGAAGATATGCGTGCCGACAATGCGCGTATGCACCGGCAGCAAACTGCGGCACTTCGGATCGAAATCACGGCCCATGTGCGCGGCGTGGCGCAGGCTGCCGTCGAGATCGTAGGTCCACTGGTGATACGGGCACACCAGCATGCCGACGGTCGATTTCCCCGGCTCCTTCAGCCGCGCGCCACGATGGCGGCAGACGTTCCGATAGGTGCGGATATTCTCGTCGTCGTCGCGAACGATGATGATCGAAGCCCGGCCGATATCCACCGTCGAGACATCGCCCGGCTCGGGCACGTCCGCCGTCACGCCGACCAGAATCCAGTGCTTATGGAAAAAGACCTCGACGTCCGTCTCGAACACGTCCTGCCGCCCGAACAGCTCGCCAAGCAATCCGTGGCCGGGCTCGCGGCTGCGGATCAGTTCGCCGTGAGTCTTGAATTGCACTTCGGACATCGTCGCTCTCCATCGTTCAGGGATCGGGACTTCGAGTGGTCCCGCGATAACCCGAGTATTGGATCGCTGAAAAATAGCGTCAATGCGCTTTATTTTCGATCTCGGATTACTTTGGATTATGCGTGCGCATCGTCGCGCAGCCACTCGATCAGAGCGGCGATGGCGGGCGTGATGGCGCGGCCGTGCGGCACCACGGCAAAGTACGAATCGCCCGGCCTGAACGATGCCACGTGCAGTCTCACCAACTCGCCGCTTTCGAGAAAATCGTGAACGAGCCGGCCCCAGCCGAGCGCGACGCCCTGGCCGTAACGCGCGGCCTGGATCGCATCGGTGTAGAGGCTGCAACGCAGCGAGAAATTCAGACGCATCGGCCGGAATCCGACCGCATGGAACCACTCTTCCCAGCCCATCCAGCCTTCGGATGTCGAATCCGATTCGACCAGCACGCAGCCCGCGAGCTCTTCCAGCGACGCCGGCTCAGCCTGCGCCTGGAGCCATGAAGGGGAACAGACCGGAAACACTTCCTCGTCGAAGAGCAGCGTCGCCGTGCCGTCCGGCCATACGCCGCTGCCGAAGCGCACCGCGACATCGATCTCCTTGTGCCGCAAATCCGCCGTGAACATCTGGGTGGACAGCCGCAGTTGCAAATCGGGCTGCACGGCCTTGAGCGATGCGAGCCGCGGCAACAAACGGAAGTGCGAGAACGCGGAAGTCGCGGCCAGCACGAGCTCCTGCTGCACGGGGCCGCGCGCGATGCGGTCGAACACGCTCGCGATCTTCTGCATCGATTCCGCGACGACGCGGTACAGCGCCTCGCCTTCTCCGGTCAGTTCGATCGCGCGATGCAGGCGGCGAAAAAGCCGCGTGCCGAGCGTTTCTTCGAGGAAGCGGACCTGCCGGCTCACGGCGGCCTGCGTGACGCCCAGTTCATGCGCCGCGAGCGTGAAGCTGCCGAGACGCGCGACGGCTTCGAACTCGACCAGCGCGGTCACCGACGGAATGAGCCGCCGATACCCCTTCGGTTTTTCGGTCGCCGGTTTCATGCGGCGCTCAGAGAACGGCCTTCGATTCGGCCGCGGGCCATCCCTGCATCATCGTGGCGATCTCCTCGTCGAGCCATTGGCGAAACTGAACGTATTCCGGGCGGGATTTTGCATTGCGATGCGTGATCACGTAGTGGTGACGATCGTGGAACACGAGCGCATCGTCGACGGGACGAACCAGTTTTTTCTGCTCGACCTGACGATGCACGAGATGATGCCAGCCGAGCAGCGTCCCCTCGCCCGCTTCGGCCTGCGCGACGAGCAACCGATAGTCGTTGCTTTCGAGATCGTCATGCTGATCGAGGCGCTCGGAACCATCGCCTTGCTGATACCAGTTTTTCCACACGCGCCAGTCGACGTGCTCGCACACTTGCGCGCGCCCGAGCAGCGACAGGCTCAGCGTGGGATGCGCGAGCAGATCGAGCGGCTTCAAGGTGCGCCCGTGAAAATAGCGCTCATAAAACGGAACGCTGCATACCGGATAAACGATGTCGTGAAAAAGCGGCTCGACTTCATACTCCGCCTCGCGCGGCGGATTCTTCGTGATGATGACATCGGGCTCCATGAGGTCGTCGAGTTCCATGAAGTGCTCGGTCACCATCACATGCAAGCGGATATTCGGAAAGCGCTGGCGAAACGCGGGCAGCCTGAACGAAAGCCAGAGCGCCGAAAACGTATGAGAGATGCAGAGCGTCAGCGCGTGACGATCGACGCGCCGCACCGCTTGCGCCGCCTCCGCGATATTCATGATCGACAGATATGACGCGTTGTAGAGAATGCGGCCCGCGTCGGTCAGCGCGATGTGTCTGCCGGTGCGCTCGAACAGCGCGACTTCGAGCGTATCTTCGAGTTCCTTGATCTGCCGGCTCACCGCCGCCTGCGTGACGCACAGCACTTCCGCGGCCTGCGTGAAGCTTTCGTAACGCGCCGCGGTGACGAAACACCGGAGCGCGCGCAGCGACGGCATCTGGGCGAGAAGCCGGTCCGCGAACTGCTGTTTCTTCTGCATGTGAATCACCTTCCGAGGGGCGCGATTGTCGTTTGTTCGTCGTTATCCACGCCCTTGCACGCGGCGCATGATGTTGTCGAGCGCCTCCGCGTAATGCGTGTACGTGCCCCGCTCCGTAAGCTCGCGGTTGAGCTGCTCGTTGAGACCGCCGGGCGTGCTCGCGTGCCCGATCATCATGGAGAAAGGCTCCGTGCCTGACGTCGCTTCATGAGCGAGCCCCACATGATAGCCCGACAAAAACGACCGGGCCGACGCATACGGCACGCCTTGCGCGACGAGCCATGACGCCTGTTCCTCAAGCAGCGCGAAGAAGGCGGCCATCGTCGCGGTCGCGGCGGAAAGCGCGTCGAACTGATGCTCGTCGTCGACTTCGACGGCTTCGCCGAGCGGCGCGAACAGCGCCCGCGCGATGTCGTCGCGCGGGCAGATCGCCGTGCTGCCCTTGCCTGCCGCGACGGCGGGCAGCGGCACCGCGCGCACGACCTTGGCCGAACAGCGCACGAACGCCCCGATCTGATCGAGCGACTTCCCCGCGATGAAGCTGATGACGTGATGCCGCGCATCGAAGGTCAGTTCGCTCAGGACGTCCGCCGCGATCTGCGGCACGACCGCAAGACACACGACGTCCGACGAATCGAGCACGTCCTGATTGCTCTCGCAGACTTCGATACGCCCGTCGAGCGCGGCCAGCCGCGCCGCGATCTTGGCGTTGCGCGGCGACAGCGCCACGCGCTCGAAAGACACGCCGAAGCGGATCATGCCGGTCACGACCGCCTCCGTGATCGTGCCGGTACCGATGAAGCCAATGCGCATGTTGCCTCGTCCGATGATCAGTCGAGCTTCAGCCAGGTCGTCTTCAGCTCGCAATATTGGTCGTGTGCGTAGACCGACTTGTCGCGTCCGCCGAAACCGGACTGCTTGAAGCCGCCGAAGGGTGTCGAGAGATCGCCCTCGCCGAAGCAGTTCACGGTCACGGTGCCCGCGCGGATGCGCGCCGCGACTTTATGCGCCTGATTCACGTTGTCGGTCCACAGCGATGCCGCGAGTCCGTAGCACGTATCGTTCGCGATGCGCACGGCCTCGTCGACGTCAGCATATTCGATAAAGCACACGACCGGGCCGAAGACCTCGTCGCGCGCGATGCTCATCTCGGGCGTGACGTTATCGAAGATGGTCGGCTCGACGAACCAGCCGCCCGTTTCCGCAAGCGTCGCGTTGCCGCCGCTCGCGACACGCGCGCCTTCCGCCTTCGCCTTCTCGATATGGCCGAGCACCTTGCGGTAATGCGCTTCCTCGATGAGCGAGCCGAGCTTGACATCGGGATCGAGCGGATCGCCGACCTTCCAGCCTTCGAGCACGGCCTGGACCTTTTGCAGCAGTTCGGCCTTCTGGCTCTTGTGCACCAGAATGCGCGAGCCCGCGCTGCAGTTCTCGCCCATATTCCAGAACGCGGCGGCGACGGCCTGCTCCGCAACGGCGTCGAGATTGGCGACATCGGGCAAGACGACTTGCGGATTCTTCCCGCCGCATTCGAGCACGACGCGCTTCAGGTTCGTATCGGCGGAATAGCGCAGGAAGCGCTTGCCAGTTTCGGTCGAGCCCGTGAACGCGATGAGATCGACGTCCGCGTGCATGCCGAGCGCCTGTCCCGCGCTTTCGCCGAAGCCCGTCACGACGCTGAACACGCCGGGCGGCAGACCCGCTTCAAGTGCGAGGTCCGCGATGCGCAGCGTCGAGAGCGAGGTCTGCTCCGCTGGCTTCACGATGACGCTATTGCCCACCGACAGCGCCGGCCCGATCTTCCACGCCAGCATCAGCGCCGGAAAATTCCACGGCAGCACCGCGCCAACGACACCGATCGGCTCGCGCGTGATCATGCTCACGACGCTCGGACCGGACGGCGACAGCGCGTCGTAACGCTTGTCCGTCACCTCGGCATGCCAGCGGATGCACGCCGCCGACTCGGGAATGTCGAGCCCCATGCATTCGCTGATCGGCTTGCCCGCTTCGAGCGCTTCGAGCAGCGCGAGCTCTTCGGCGTTGTCGTCGATCAATTGTGCGAGACGCTGCAGGACCGCCTTTCTCTGCGCTGGCGCGGCCTTCGACCACACGCCCGATTCGAACGCCTCGCGCGCCGCGACGACCGCGCGGTCGATGTCCTTCGCGTCGCACTTCGCGACTTCAGCAAGCACCTTGCCGGTCGAAGGATTCAGCGTGCCGAATGTCTCGTTCGATGCGGCGTTGCAGCGTGCTCCCGCGATAAATGCGCGGCCGTCGAGCGACAGATGCTCGGCCTGACGTTTCCAATCCTGATGCGTCGTCATGTCGTGTCCTCACAGATTCAAAGTTCGGCGCCCGCCGAGAATTCCTTCACCCAGATAGCCGCCGATACCGCGACGTCCGCGATCGGCCGCATCGGCAGCGAACGCGGATGCGGCTGTTTCAGCAACTGATTGATCAGATCGTTCGATTGCCCGAGCGCGTGTTCGGCGATGAGCTTGCCCGCCGCCGATCCGCGACTCAGGCCGAGGCCATTGCAGCCGACAGCTTCGAATACGCCGTCCTCGCGTTGCCCGAAGAGCGCGCCATTGTTCGCCGAGAGGCACAACGCGCCGCCCCATGTGTATTGCAGCTCGACATCCTTGAGCATCGGAAAGCGACGGTCGAACGAACGCTGATGCAGATGCTTCGCTTTCGCGAGATCGCCTTCGGATACCGAGAGATTCGGCCGGAACGCGAAATGATTGCGCACGCAGATACGGTTCGTCGCGAGACGGCGCACGGTGGTGCCCATCGGATCGGCGGGAATGAGCGCCCACGAGTTCGTCCCGCCGAGTCTTGCGATCTCCTCGCCGGTCATGACGCGCGACATCGACGCGAACGTATAGACCGGCAACAAGCCGTTAGGATGGCCGCCGAAGGTCGCCGCATACGCGTTGGTGCACAGCACGACGCGCTTCGCCTCGATGCTGCCGTTCGCGAAGCCGAGCAGCTTCGTCTGCCCGCGCGTTTCCATGCCCTTCACGGCGCTCATTTCGAAGACCGTCACGTTCGACGGCTGCGTCGCGGCGAGGCCGCGCATGAGCGCCGCCGGCTGAACCGTGCTGCATCCCGGCGTGAAGAGCGCGCTCTGATAGAAGCGCGTGCCCGTCACCTTGGCGATCGCGGCTTCGTCGAGCCACTCGCACGGCTCGCCGATGCGCGCGAGTCCATCCGCGAAATGAGTCAGCGCCGAATGGCCCTTCTTGTTCACCGACGCGTGATACTTCCCGTCGTCGCGCCAGTCGCATTCGATGCCATGCGCCTTCACCGTGCTGCGCACATAGTCGATGCCATGCCGTTGCAGGCGCACGTCCGCCTTGTCGGCCTCGACACTGCGCGAATAACTTTCGCTGCTGATGTCATGCGGCAAATCGACGAAAAAGCCGGAATTGCGCCCCGCTGTCGAGCGCCCGACGCGATCCGCTTCCACGAGCGCAATGGATGCATCCGGCGCGAGTTCGGCAAGCCGCCGCGCCGCGCACAAGCCCGTTATGCCGCCGCCGACCACCACGAAGTCGAAGCGCTGCTCGCCTGTCACGCTGTTGGCGGGCGCGGCGGGCGGCAGACTTTCCCACCAGCCGTTCACGCCATCGGGTGCGGGAAACCGCACGAAATCCAGTTTCGAGGCCATTCACGTTACTGAGCGTTGCGCAGCAAGGGTTGAACGATCTTGGCGAAGGCACTGCGCTCTTCGTCGTTGAGCGTGCCGAGCGGCGCGCGCGCATTGCCGACGCGCGTGCCCGCGAGTTCACATCCATAACGCACATACTGGATGAATTTGCCGCTGCGCTCCAGCAGTTCGAGCACCGGAAGCAATTGCGTCATCAGCTTGCGGCCCGCGATGAAATCACCGCGCTTCACGCATGCTTCGAGCAGATCGGCATGCGCTTCGGGCAGGAAGTTCGAAGCGCCCGCGACCCAGCTTCGCACGCCCCACGCGAAGAACTCGAGCGCCTGATCGTCCATGCCGCAACTAAGGACGAAGCGCTCCGGCAGATGCGTCGCGAGATGATGCAGATGCGCGATATCGCCCGTGCTTTCCTTCATCGCCGCGAAGTTGGGGCGCGCGAGCAGCTTGTCGAGGACTTCGTCGCCGATCGCCGTGCCGGTGCGTGCCGGAAAGTTGTAGAGCATGATCGGCATGTCGAGCGCGTCATCGACCTTCAGCAGGTGAGCGAGCAACTCGTCCTGCGTCGGCTGCGTGTAATACGGCGCCGCGACGAGCAACGCGTCATAGCCCGCGCGCTTCGCTTCCTGGCCGATACGCACGACTTCCTTTGTCGTGGTCGCGTTGATGCCCGCGGTGAGGTAGGTCTTTCCGCCGACCGCCGACGCCACCGTGTCGAACGTCTTCACGCGCTCGTCGAAGCTGAGCGCGTAGTATTCGCCGGTGGTGCCGCCGACCCCCATGCCCGACACGCGGCCCACGAGACTGGCGGCGTGCTTGCCGAGCATCTCGTGATCGATTTCGCCATCGTCCTTGAACGGGGTGACGAGCGGGGTATGAACGCCTTCGAAGCTCATGATCGTGTCTCTCTGATGAAAGGATAGTGTGTGGTCATGCGCGATGCGCGTCAGACGAGCGCTTCCGCATGTGAATAAACCGGGTACGTGCTGCACAACTCGCGCACGCGGGCGCGAACCGCGCGCTCCACGCGCTCGTCGCCATTGCGCGCATGTTCGAGCGCGGCCAGCACGTCGTGAATCATTGCGCCGACCTGCTCGAACTGCGCGACGCCGAAGCCGCGCGTCGTCGCCGCGGGCGTGCCGAGGCGGATGCCCGAGGTCACGGTCGGGTTCTCGGTATCGAAGGGAATGTTGTTCTTGTTGCACGCGATGCCCGCGCGCTCCAGCGCCTTCTCCGCCTGCATGCCCGTGTTCACTGCGCGAGCCACGCCTTCACCTTGTCCGGATGCGCGTCGACGAACTTTTTCGCGGCCGTCGCGTAGTCGTTGGTCGAATTGCCTTCGAATTCGATCGACTCGACATCCGCGAGCGTCAGCTTGAAATGCTTGAAGAATACATCCGCGCGCGGAAACTTGGTCGCGAACTGCTTCGATGCGAAAGCGTGAACCTGCTCCTCGCCGCCCAGCGTGCCTTTCGGGTCTTTCAGATAGCGCATCTGCCATTTCTGGAACAGCCAGTGCGGGCTCCATACGGTCGCGACGATCCATTGCTTCGATCCATATGCGCGCTGAATCGACGCGAGCATGCCGGCCTCGCTCGCCGATTGCAGCTTGTAGCCTGACAGGTCATACGCCTTGATGGTCTTTTCCGATGCCTGCATCAGACCGCCGCCCGGCTCGATGCCCTGGATCACGCCGTTGAGCTGCTTCTGCACCTCGGGCTTCTTCAGGTCTTCGATCGATGAAAGCTGTGACTCGGGCACATACGCGGGAACGGCCCAGCCATTCTTGCCGCCCGTGTAGATGATGCCGACGTCGTCGAGCGTGTCCTTGTAGCGCGCGACATACTGGCCGTGCGTCACCGGCAGCCATCCACCGACCATGATGTCGAGATCGCCGCGCGACACGCCCTGATACTGGATGCCGATATCCGCCTGAACGAACTGCACCGGCTGCTGGAGCTTCGTCTCGAGCACGTACTTCGCGACATTGGCGACCGCGAGCACGTCGGCCCAGTTCGTGACGGCGACTTTGAGAGGCTCGGCCGAGATCGCCGGATTCGCACCGACCCCGAACGCCACGATGGCCGGCGTCACGATCTTGACGATCAGGGATTTTATGAAGCTGTTATTCATTTCGGACTCCGTATCTTACGGTTCAGGATTTGAGATATTGGCGACGCTGTGTTGCTCAGGTTTGAGCAGTGTTTGCGGCAGAAGCAGGCTTGACTGGCGTGGAGACGACCTTCTTTTTCTTCTTCGACTTCACGCCGAAACTCTCCGTCAGCCGATCGAGAATGATCGCGAGCAGCACCACGCCGAGGCCGCCTTCGAAGCCGATGCCGATATCGAGCCGCTGAATGCCGCTCAGCACGTATTCGCCGAGCCCGCCCGCACCGATCATCGATGCGACCACCACCATCGACAGCGCCATCATGATCGTCTGGTTCACGCCCGCCATGATCGAAGGCAATGCATTCGGCAACTGAATCTTCCAGAGCAATTGCGCATCCGTGCTGCCGAACGAGCGGCCCGCTTCGAGCAATTCCTCACGCACCTGGCGAATGCCGAGCGTCGTCAGGCGCACGACCGGCGGCATGGCGAAGACGATCGTCGCGATCACCGCGGGCACACGTCCGAGACCGAACAGAATCACCGCGGGAATCAGATAGACGAACGCGGGCATCGTCTGCATGAAATCGAGCAGCGAACGCAGCACGACTTCCACACGCCTGTTGCGCGCACCCCAGATGCCGAGCGGCACGCCGATCACGAGACTGAAGAAGGTCGCCGCGACGACGAGCGCGAGTGTCGAAGTAGTCTGCGCCCAGAGGCCCATATAGTTGATCACATAGAGCGCCGCGCCGACGAACACCGCGAACACGACACCTCTTCTCCACAGCGCGAGCGCCATGAGAATCACGAGCATCACGATGAACGGCACCGCGCCGAGGCCATCTTCGAGCAGCTTGATGACCGCGCCGAGCGCGGCCGAGAATGCGTCGAAACCGCCGCGAAAGTGCGAGAAAAGAAAGTTGACTGCGTCTTCGGCGACCTTTCCAAATATCGAGGAATTCATGCTGCTCTCCGCTCCATGACCTGCTTGAGAATCGTGCGGCAGGACACGACGCCCGCGAGTCTGCCCTGTTCGTCGGTGACCGGCACGTCGTGCTCCTGGCCGAGCGCAATGGTCGCGAGTTGATGCAGATCGGCTGTCAGCGGGACCGCCGCGACATCGCGCAGCAACGCATCGCTGATCGGCCGGTTGCCGTTCTTGTGCAGCGATGCAGGCGTCACGCAGCCCTGATAGCGCCCTGCCTCGTCGCAGACGTAGCCGCATTCGGCGCCGCTGTCGATCAGGCCGTTCAGATAGCGCTCCGACGGCGCGCTCGTGTTGCACGCGATGAGACCGCGCTCGACCTTCGTCATCAGGCTCGATGCTTCGAGAAAGCGCGATACGTCGACATTGCGGAAGAAGTCGCGCACGTAATCGTCGGCGGGCGACTGGATGAGTTCTGCCGGCGTGCCCACCTGAATCAGGCGGCCGTCTTTCATGATGCCGATGCGCCCGCCGATCTTCACCGCTTCTTCGATATCGTGCGAGATGAACACGATCGTGCGCTGTTCTTCCTTCTGCAGGCGCAAGAGTTCGTTCTGCATCTCGAAGCGGATGAGCGGATCGAGTGCGGAGAACGCTTCGTCCATCAGCAGCACGGAAGGATTCACCGCCAGCGCGCGAGCGAGACCGACGCGCTGCTGCATGCCACCCGACAGTTCGCTCGGCAACAGCTTCTCGTAGGAAGCGAGGCCGACGCGCGTCAGTGCGGCGCGTGCGACTTCATAACGATCCGCCTTCTTCTTGCCCGCGACTTCGAGGCCATAAGCAATGTTGTCGATGACCGAGCGATTCGGCAGCAGCGCAAAAGACTGGAACACCATCGCCATTTTTTCGCGGCGCACGGCGCGCAGTTCGGGCGTGCTCATCGGCGCGATGTCGCGGCCTTCGAGAATCACTTGTCCCGAGGTCGGCTCGATGAGGCGGTTGAGCAGACGCACGAGCGTCGATTTGCCCGAGCCGGAAAGACCCATGATGACGAAGATCTCGCCCGCGTTGACGGCAAGGCTCACATCGTCGACGGCGACCATATTGCCGGTCTGCGCGAAGATTTCGTTGCGGCCGAGGCCCTGGTTCAATAACTCCTGAGCGCGGTCCGGCTTCGCGCCGAAGATCTTCGAAAGGTTTTTGACCGTGAGGATCTCGGTCTGGGACGCCGCAACCGATCGGGCCGACGATACGGTTCCCGACTGCGAGGGAGCCGGATTCGTGACGTCGTTCGGTGCGAGAGTCAGGTTGGGAATCATCGGTTCAGTCACCTGGCAAGTTCGAGAAAGGGATTTGTCGCTGCCGGAACATCTCGGCGTTCTTTGCGTTGAATGAAGCGTACATGGCCAATTTCGATCACCCACCGACATTTTCTGAGCACTTTCCGATACTTCTGGTAATGCATGCGGGCAGTGCGGAAGCTGCTCGAGTATGGTGCGGCGCTGCGCGTGGGCCGCGGAACCAGAGCGGGCGCGGCTTTGCGGCGACTGGATGTGCGCGTGGGCGAAGCACGCCACGCGATCTTTCAAAAGAGACGCTAGGGAATGCACCTAGCCGGAGCCGTCCGGATGACTTTTTCTCGTGGTAAAGACGAAAAAACGCCGCGCATCGGCGCGGCGTCGAAGGACAAAGTTGGCAAGCGAGTTAGCCGAAAGTGAAGCTATACGCTTGTGCGCCAGGATCGAGAAATTCGATTTCGAAAGTGCGATCGGCGACCGCGCCCGTCTGACGCACGAGCTGATAAAGACGCGCGTTCGTCACGACGCCGCTGCCATCGGCGGCGATATCCGCGCCGTGTGACGCGCCCGGCGCCGCGCCATCGATCGTCACGCGAAAGCGCACCGGCTTGCCATCCGGCGATGGCCCGAGCACGAGATGCAGATCGCGCGCGTGAAAGCGATACGCGATGCGCGCTTGCGGCGCGGCCGGCACCGCCGCCTCTGCGCCGACGTTCCACTTTCCATCGAGCGCCCAGTCGTTGAGCGAGAGTCGCGCGGGCAGCGTGTAGGTTTCGATGGCATCGGGCATCACGCGTTGCGGCGACGCGAAGCCTTGCGCCTGCCGGTAGCCCACATAGGTCTCGTCCGAACCGATGTCCGCCGGATCGGCCGCCGCCTGCGCGCCGCTGCCCTGCACGCTTTGCGCATCGCGGGCGGTCATCGACGCGCCGTTATCGGCGAGCAACTGGCGAATCGCGTTCTCCGCCTCGCCATATCCGCCTTCGCCGAAGTGATGAAAGCGCACGCGCCCTTGTGCATCGACGATATAGAACGCCGGCCAGTACTGATTGCCGAACGCGCGCCAGATGCCGTAGTCGTTATCGACGGCAACGGGGTACTTGATGTTCAGATTCGCAAGCGCGCGCTTCACGTTTGCCGTGTCGCGCTCGAAGCCGAACTCGGGCGTATGCACGCCGATCACGACGAGCCCGTCATTACCATAACGTTGCGCCCATGTCTTGAGATACGGCAGCGTGCGCAGACAGTTGATGCACGAATACGTCCAGAAGTTGACCACGACGACCTTGCCGCGCAATGCATCGGCGGAAAGCGGCGCGGAATTGAGCCAGGTCGTCGCGCCGTCGAGCGATGGCAACTTGCCCTGAACCGGCAGCGCGGCCGGCATCGATACGCGCATGATGCGCGCGCCCTGTCGTGCATCGTGCGACGTCTGTTTCGCCTTCAGCACGCCGACGAGCTTGCTCTCGATGCCGTTCGTCGGCGCGCCGGGGATATGCGCGAGCACGCGCGTGTCGAGGCCCGTCGCTATCGCGGCCACGGTCAATACGACGAGCGCGCCCGTTGCACGGCGCAGATGCTCGCCCACGCCGAACGAACGCTTGAGCCTGTCTAGCGCGCGCTTGCCGAGGCTCGATGCGACCGCGAGCGAACTCGCCGCGCCGATGCCATACGCGGCGAGCGCCGCAGCCGTGTGCCAGTTCGCGCCATGCAAGGCCGCGCTCGTGAGAATCACGCCGAGGATCGGCCCCGCGCACGGCGCCCACAGCAGCCCGGTCGCCGCGCCCAGCAGCATCGACGAAGCGATGCGACGCGTCGTGCCCTGCGTCTGCGAACGCGCGACGATGCGGTCCGCGAGCGCCGATAACGGACGCGTGAGCCGCTCGGCAATCGACGGAAACAGCAGCACCGCGCCGAACAGCCCGAGCGTCGCGAGCGCGATCCAGCGGCCGTATTCGTTCAATTGGGCAGCGCCCGCGAGACCCGCGACGCCGATGCCGGTCACGAGCGCGAACGTGCCCGCGAGCCCGATGAGAAGCGGCAGGCGGTCGGTGATGAAGGGCTTGTCCGAGCGCGCGAACACGAACGGCACGACCGGCAGGATGCAGGGGCTCAGCACGGTGAACACGCCGCCGAAGAATGCGATGACGATGAGTGACATGAGATCGGTGTTCCGTGGAAATCGGTTGGACGGACCGGCATCGAACGCCGGGGAAACGGCACATCAGGCCATGTGACGTATTTCAGCGCCTTCATGTATCGCGGGAATTTCAGAAACGGCCCGCCGTGCAACGCCATGTATCGGCCGCGCCGCCGGATACATGGCGATACAAACGGGACACGCGCCCGATACATCCGCGCGCTTCAATACGCTTCACCGCCAAACCGAAAGGAGAACCCGCCATGTTTGCCCGACTCAAGATCGCCGCCGTCGGCACTGCCATGATCGCCGCGCTCGGCGCCGTCGCGGCGCTCACCGCTTTTTCATCGACCGACTCTGCGGCCGGCATGAAAGCGATGCAGCCGACCGGCGCGCAGGCCCCCGACTTCGCCGGCATCGATAACTGGATCAACAGCGCGCCGCTCGATCTCGCGCAGTTGCGCGGCAAGGTCGTGCTCGTGGACTTCTGGACCTTCGATTGCATCAACTGCGCGCATACGCTGCCGCACGTGAAGGACTGGTACGCGCGCTATCGGGATAAAGGACTTGTCGTAGTCGGCGTGCATACGCCCGAATACTCGTTCGAGCGCGACACCGGCAATCTGAAGAAAGCTATCGCGAAATATGGAATCGAATATCCGGTCGCGCAGGACAATCGATACGCAACGTGGAATGCGTATAACAACCAGTACTGGCCCGCGCTCTATCTGATCGATCAGAACGGGAAGATCGTGTACACGCATTTCGGCGAAGGACGCTATGCGCAGACTGAGGAAACGATTCGCGGGCTGCTTGGAGTGAAATGAAAAAAACGCGCCGGCATGGGCGCGTTTTCTTTTACTCGATTGCGTGCGAACGCTCAACTCTGCCGCGCGACGACACCTTGTGCATCGGTATCGCGCGTCGAGCCTTTCGCCGGGCGGCCTGCCCAATAGCCCGCGAGCATCGATCCCGACAAGTTGTGCCACACCGAGAACAGCGCGCCGGGCAAGGCCGCGATCGGCGTGAAATAGAGCTTGCCGAGCGTCGCTGCGAGGCCCGAGTTCTGCATGCCGACTTCGATCGCGAGTGTGCGGCAGACGGCTTCGTCGAAGCCGAGCAGACGGCCGCCCCAGTAGCCGCCCAAAAGACCGATGCCGTTGTGCAGCACTACGCCCACCGCGACGACCATGCCCACCGACGCGATGCTCTTCTGCGTGCCGCCGACGACCGCCGCGATGATCAGCAGGATCGACACCATCGACACGAGCGGCAGCATCCATTCGATCTTGCGCACGACCTTGCCGAACAGATGATTCACGACGAGGCCGATGACGATCGGCAGCGCGACGATCTGCACGATGCTCATCAGCATGCCGTGCACATCGACGGCAATCGATGCATCGACATAAAGACGCGTGAGCAGCGGCGTCGCGAACACGCCGACGAGCGTCGACAACGCACTGATCGTGACGGACAGCGCCACATCGCCGCGCGCGAGATAGATCATCACGTTCGACGCAGTGCCGCTCGCGACACTGCCGACGAGCACCATGCCCGCCGTCAGATCGGGCGGCATGCGCAGCGCTTTCGCGATCGCCCATGCGGCGAGCGGCATCACCAGGTAATGCAGGACGATGCCCGCGATGACCGGCGCGGGCCGTGTGAACACGCGCCTGAAATCGTCGATGGAAAGCGTGACGCCCATCGACAGCATGATGACCGTCAGAAGCGTCGTGACGTGCGGCGCGATGCCCGTCACGGAAGAAGGCGCGCAATAGGCTGCGACGGAAACCAGCACGGCCCAGAGCGGGAAAAGGCGGGTGATGCGGGCAAGCATGAAAACAATCCTCGAATGTCGTTGCGTAGCGTGTGTGGTTCAGCGAAAGCGGCGGTGCGCGGGATGACCGGACGGACGCAGACGGAAGGAAGTTTGCCTTCGTGAGGCGGACGCGGCCCGCAATGCCGTCAATGCGCGGGTCACACGCATCTCCGGCCGAACGGCGGGCAGGCCGCATTTTACCCGTCGCGCGGCCGAGTTTCGGGGAGCGCTTAATACACGCGATGCAAACGCCCGGCTTGTTCGACTCATTTGCAGCTAATTCTCCGGCGGCATCATGCGCATCAAACAACCGGTCTGAAGGAGATGAACATGACACCAATCGCCATCATTCAAGGCACGCCGACATGGGTCTGGGTGCTGCTCGCATTCCTGCTGTATCGCGGCATCAAGGCAATGCAGGCCAGCACCACGCCGCTTTCGAAACTCGCGATCATCCCGCTGGTTTTTGCGGGCATGGGCATCGCGCATCTGATTTCGTCGCCGCTCACGGGCGTGGCCGCTGTCGCCGCATGGATTCTCACGCTCGGCGTGGGCGTCATGGCCGGCGTGTTCAATGCGAGCCGGAGCCGCTTCATCGTCGATCCGATCGCTCGCACCGTGATGCTGCCGGGTTCATTCGTGCCCTTGCTGCTGATCGCCGCCACGTTCATCGCGAAGTTCTGGCTCGGGTTCGAGATTGCGACCGTGACGAACCTGTCGGCGCTCGTGACGTATGGCGTGATCGATGCTGCGGTATCGGGTGTCGTCGCGGGCATGTTCGCCGGACGCTTCTTCACGTACTGGAAAACGATGCACGCGCTGCGCGCCTCGTGGGCCTGATTGGTCTGCGCGCAACCTCCGGAAAATGCCGTCACACTTGTTACTCCCCGTCAGCCGCATTCGGGTGCAGACTGGTTCACGGCGAACAACGAGCAAGAGTTCAACTCAGGAGGTTGCAAAGCCATGACTACATCAGACGAAAAAGGAACGACGAGCGAACGAACTGAGATGCGCACGCCGCCCGTCGTGTCGGAACAAGCGTGGGAAGCGGCGCGTCAGCAGTTGCTCGTGAAGGAAAAGGCCCACACGCGCGCCCGCGACGCGCTCGCCGCCGAGCGTCGCCGCATGCCGTGGATGGCCGTGAAGACGGACTATGTGTTCGATGGTCCCGACGGCAAGATCGGCTTTCTCGATCTGTTCAACGGAAGGCGTCAGTTGATCGTCTATCGCGCGTTTTATGAGCCCGGCGTGTTCGGCTGGCCCGAGCATGCGTGCCGGGGCTGTTCGCTGGTCGCCGATCAGGTCGCTCATGTTGCGCATCTGAATGCACGCGACACCACGCTCGTTTTCGTATCGCGTGCGCCGCAGCAGGACATCGCTCGGCTAAAGGAACGCATGGGCTGGAACATTCCGTGGTTCACGCTGACGGATCGTTTCGATGCCGACTTCGGCGTCGAGGAATGGCACGGCACGAACGTGTTCTTCCGCGATAAAGATCAGGTCTTCCGCACGTATTTCCTCAACAACCGCGGCGACGAGCAGATGGGCAATACCTGGAACTATCTCGACATCACGCCGCTTGGACGTCAGGAGCTATGGGAAGATTCGCCCGAAGGCTATCCGCAGACGCAGACCTACAAGTGGTGGAACTGGCACGATAGTTATGTCGATGATGCACCGCCCGACCGGAAATGGGTGGAAATATCCGACGCGGGCGAAGCGGCATTTCGCGCCGAAAGTGCTAAAAACAAGGGGTGAAGTTTAGTTAAGGGCGCTGCGTGTGCATGAACGTCAGCCATTCGCCGACGATAACCTCGGGCGCGTCTTCCTGCATCAGATGTCCTGATCCGGGCACACGCGTGAAGCGCGCCTGCGGAATCAGCGACGCGAGTTCGACACCGCGCTCGACAGGTATCCACTCGTCTTCCTCGCCCCATAGAATCGACACGGGACATGTCAATTCACCATAGCGCGATTGCACTTCATCGGTATAGCGCTGATCCATCTGTGCAATCTGTCGATAAAACGCGGCCTGTCCTTTCTCGCCCGTCCAAGGCCGCGTATAGATTCGCAATGTCTCTTCCGATAACTTTCGATACGCCGCGCCTTGCAGGTACGCATCGAGCATCGCTTGATGCATATACGGCGGCACGCCTGCGAACGCGGCTTCATGTTGACGCACATGACGCACGAAAGGCGATCCCCAAGGCGCCACGGCAACCGGATCGACGAGCATCAGCGAACGATAGGCGCAGCCGTTCAGCAATGCCGCCCTGAGCGACGTCGCGCCGCCGAAGTCGTGCGCGAGCACGTCGGGCAATGCGCCGTTCCAGTCGGCGCGCCAATGGGCAATCAGCGCCGCGAGCACGCGGTTCTGCACGCCGAGCGAGACATCCTGATCGTCGCGCATTTCCGAAGCGCCATAGCCCAGCAGATCGAAGTAATGCACGCGCCGCGAACGGGCCGCAATCGGCGCGATACGCCGCCATACCTGCGATGAAAACGGCGTACCGTGCACCAGCACGAGCGGCGCACCCTCGCCGATCACGCCGTAGCGCACGGCCTGCCCTTCGAAGTCGAACACATGATCGAGCGGCAAGCCGTCTTTCGTTTCGCTCATGGCGCTGTCTCGCTCAACGCAGGTTCGTGCGCGCGAGTTCGACGATTTCATCGCCGCGGCCGCTCAGAATCGCTCGCAACATATAGAGGCTGAAGCCTTTCGCCTGCGATAGCTCGATGGTCGGCGGCATCGCGAGTTCATGCTTCGACGTGACGACATCGACGAGCGCCGGCCCCTTGTGCGCGAATGCTTCCCGCAAGGCGTTTTCCAGTTGCTCCGACTCTTCCACACGCACCGACCAGATGCCCGCGCCCTTCGCGATCTGCGAGAAATCGGTCTTGCTCAGATCGACATTGGTGTCGAGATAGCCGCCCGCCTTCAATTCCATCGACACGAAACCGAGCAGGCTGTTGTTGAACACGACGACCTTGATCGGCAATTCGAGCTGCACGGCGGACAGCAGATCGCCGAGCAACATCGAAAGGCCGCCATCGCCCGATAGCGACACCACTTGTCGTTGCGGTTGCGCGGCCTGCACGCCGAGCGCCTGCGGCATCGCGTTGGCCATCGAGCCGTGATTGAACGAGCCGTGCAACTGGCGCTTGCCGTTCATCGTCAGATAGCGCGCGGCCCAGAGCGTCGGCGTGCCGACGTCCACGGTGAAGATCGCGTCTTCGGTGGCGATTTCATCGACGAGCTTCGTGAGGTATTGCGGATGGATCGGACGTCCCGGCGCGGACGGCGTCGCGAGATCGTCGAGGTCCTTGCGCGCGGTCGCATAGTGCTTGAGCGCGTTCTCCAGAAAACGCCGCTCGTCCTTGCGCTGAAGCTTGGGCAAGAGCGCCGCCAACGTTTCCTTGATCGTGCCGACGAGCCCCATTTCCAGCGACGCGCGACGACCCAGTTGCGAGCCGCGCCAGTCGATCTGCACGATCTTCGCCTGCGGCGGATAGAACGGGCGATACGGAAAATCGCAGCCGAGCAGGAGCAGCGTGTCGCAGGACATCATCGCGTGATAGCCCGAACTGAAACCGATGAGCCCCGTCATGCCGACATCGAACGGATTGTCGTACTCGATGAACTGCTTGCCGCGCAGCGCATGCACGATGGGCGCGCCGAGCGTATCGGCAAGCGCGACGACTTCGTCATGCGAGCCGGCGACGCCGCTGCCGCACATGATCGTCACCGCTTCGCAGCCGTTCAGAAGGTCGGCGAGTCTGCCGAGGTCCACATCGGCCGGCACGATCGCGCCCGGCGCGCTCGCAGTCCAGCGCGGTTCCACGCTCGGACCCTCGCTCAATGCGACATCGCCCGGCAACACGATGACCGCGACGCCGCGCTGATCGAGCGCCGCGCGCATCGCACGCTCGAGCACGCGTGGAAACTGCGATGCATTCGACACCAGTTCCACGAAGTGGCTGCATTCCTTGAACAGCTCCTGCGGATGCGTTTCCTGGAAGTAGCCCAGCCCGATCTCGGTCGACGGGATATGCGCGGCGATGGCGAGCACGGGTTGATGATTGCGATGACAGTCGTAGAGCCCGTTGATGAGATGCAGATTGCCCGGCCCGCAACTTCCGGCGCAGACGGCGAGCTTGCCCGTGGTGGCTGCATCCGCGCCCGCCGCGAAGGCGGCCGCTTCTTCGTGCCGCGTATGCATCCAGCGGATCGAGCCCACGCGATCGAGGCTGAATGCAAGCCCGTTCAGGCTGTCGCCCGTTACGCCCCAGATGCGTTCCACGCCCGCTGCCGCAAGCGTCTTCGCCAGATAGTCCGCAATCGTGTTCTTTGCCATGATGCTTCCTGTGATGAAGAGAGGGAGTCCAATGAGTGGCGAATCCGCGGCCTGAGCGCGGCCGCGAATTCGGAATGGCTCAATGCATGCAGGATTCAAAACGCAAAGCGAGTGTACGCCGGAGCGCCGCGGCTTGTCTCGAACGGTGCCGACGCCTCATGGCGCGGTGATGCAGCGTGGTGTGCTCAGGGCTTACGGGCACGGCGATAGCGGCATTTCGAATGCATTATTCGCCGACGAATCTTGTATGCCGAATTCAAACGACAAACGGGGCCGAGTCGACCGACTCCGCCCCGCTCTTTGCTCTGATTGTCGGATCGCCCTGCTTCACGCTCAGCCGCTCGATCTGCACGATGAAGCCGATCCGTCGGGCATGTCACGCGGGCGCTCGAAGATCCCGCGTGGCTCGCACCTGATTGAAGCTCAGGCGCCCTTGCGCACGGTATCCGGCAAATCGCGTCCGTGGTACTTCTTGTAGATCGTGTTCAGGTTACCGTTCTTCATGTTCGTGCCGACCCAGTTGTTCACCCATTCCTTCAGGCGCGGCTGATCCTTGTTCATCGCGATGCCGAGATCGAAGGTCTTCTGTTCGAACTTCATCTCGATGTTGCGTTGCGGCGCGCGATCCTGCATTTCCTTCAGGTTTGAAGGCGTGCTGGAGAAGATTTCGACCTGGCCCGTGACCATCGACGTGATGAGCGTCGCGTCGTCCTCATAGCGCTGGATCTGCGCGCCCTTCGCCTGTTGCGTCGTGAGCGTGTCGTTCACCGTGGCGCGCGTGAGACCGATGGTCTTGCCGTCGAGGTCCGCGTAATCCTTTACCTTGATCGTCTTCACGCCGCCGACGATGATCGAGATAACCGCGTACGGGTTCGAGAAATCGACCACCTTCGCGCGCTCCGGCGTAACCGACAGCGACGAGATCACGAGGTCCGCGCGCTTCGCCTGCAGCGTCGGAATGCGTGCGGCGTTGGTGATCTGCACGAGTTCGAGCTTCACGCCGAGATCTCTCGCGAGCGCATTTGCGGTATCGACGTCCGATCCCGCGGGCTTCAGATTCTGATCCGCATAGCTGAAGAGCGGCGTGCCGATCGCGATGGCGACGCGCACGACGCCCGCCTTCTTGATGTCGTCGAGCTGATCGGCCATTGCGCTGTGCACCGCGCCTGCCATCATCAAGGTTGCAAGGGCCGCGCGTGCAATGATTGTCTTCGCTTTCAAGTCGAGTCTCCGTCGTTATTGATGTTGCTGGATGCTGCTGGATAAGATGCTGCGGATATCAAAGTCCGTTATCGAGAAAAGCGCGCAATTCGGGCGTGCGCGGCGCATCGAGCATGCTGCCGTCGCCCACTTCCCACACCTTGCCCTGATGCATGTAGATGATGCGGTCCGCGACGCGCTTCGCAAATGCCATCTCGTGCGTGACGAGCAGCATCGTCATGCCGTCTGCCGCGAGGTCTTCCATCACGCGCAGCACTTCGCCCGTCAGTTGCGGATCGAGCGCCGACGTCACTTCGTCGAACAGCATCACCTTCGGCGACATCGCGAGCGAGCGCGCAATCGCCACGCGCTGCTGCTGCCCGCCTGACAATTGTTCTGGATACGCGTCGGCCTTCTGTGCGAGTCCGACCTGCTCCAGCACGTTCATCGCGATGCGCCGCGCTTCATCGCTCGACATCTTCTTCACATGGCGCAGCGCGAGCATGATGTTCTCTTCCACGGTCAGGTGCGGAAAGAGGTTATAGCTTTGAAACACGATGCCCACTTCGCGGCGCAACAGATGCAGATCGACTTTCGGATCGTCGACGCGAATGCCGCACACTTCGATCTGCCCCTGGTCGATCGTCTCCAGCCTGTCGATGCAGCGCAGCGCCGTGCTCTTGCCCGAGCCGCTCGCGCCGATCACGGCAATCATCTCGCCCTTGTTGACTTCGAAGGACACGCCTTTGAGAACATGATTGGAGCCGAAGCTCTTGTGAATATCGCCGACCTTAACGATTGCTGACATTGAGCTTGTTCTCCATCGATTGGCTCCAGCGCGAAAGCGGATAGCACAGGACGAAATAGAAAGCGCCGACCAGTCCGAAAATGAGGAACGGCTGGAAGATCGAGTTGTTGATGATCTGCCCCGCGCGCGTCAGTTCGACGAAGCCGATCACCGAAGCGAGCGATGTCATCTTGATGAGCTGTACGAGAAAGCCGACCGTTGGAGGCAACGCGAGTCGCATCGCCTGCGGGATGATCACGAGGCGCAGCGTTTGCCAGCGCGTGAGCGACAGACACTCCGACGCTTCCCATTGCGGCTTCGGCATCGCTTCGATGCAACCGCGCCAGATGTCGCCGAGATACGCGCTCGAATAGACCATCAGCGCGAGGCCGGCCGCGACGAGCGCGGGCACCTGATAGCCATACACCGACAAACCGAAGTACACGATGAAGAGCAGGATCAGCAGCGGAATGCCCTGAATCGCTTCGATATAGACGATCGCGGCGCGCGATAACCAGGCGCGCGGCGAAATGCGCGCGAGCATCACGCAAAATCCGCCGATGCCGCCGAGCACGAACGCGAGCAAGGAGAGCACGAGCGTCCAGCCGATCGATTGCACCAGATAGACGAGATGCGATGACGTGAATCCGCCGCTCATGCCGCACCTCCGGGAATGACCGTATCGATACGCTGCGAATCGGGTGGCGTCTTGCCGGCGCGTTTCGCGGCGAGTCGGATCGCGCGGCGCCGCTTGAAGAGATGCTCGCCCACGGCCCACGCGATCAGCTTGATGATCAACGACAACACGAGGTACAGCGCCGCCACCACGATGTATGTTTCGAGCGAGCGGAAGGTATCGGACTGCACGGTGTTGGCGACCGCCGTGAGTTCTTCCGCCGAAATCTGCGACGCAATCGCGGAGGCCTGCATCATCAGCAGGAACTGGCTCGTCAGCGCGGGATAGACCTTTTCGATCGACGGTTGCAGCATCACATGCCAGCCGATGCGCCACTTCGAAAGCCCGAGACACTCGGCCGCTTCGACCTGTCCGCGTGGCACCGATTCAAGACCGGCGCGAATGATCTCGGCCGCATAGGCGCCGATGTTGATCGTCATCGCGAGCGCGGCGGCCGCAAAGGTCGGCATGCGCAAGCCGATGCTCGCGAGACCGAAGTACAGAAGGAAGATCTGCACAAGAAACGGCGTATTGCGCACGGTCTCGATATAGATGATGCAGATGCGCGTGAGCACCGGCACTTTCGCGCGCTTGGCGAACGCGACGAGCATGCCGAGGATCAGGCCGAAGAACACGGCCACGCACGTCATCTTGAGCGTGAGCCAGGCGCCCAGCAGGAACGTCGGCCAGTACGGCAGCAGCGGTGAAAAATCGAGAGAAAACATGGCGGCAAATGTCCCTGTGATGTCCGGGCGTCGTGCTCAATGCGGCCGGCGCTGGATGTATGACGACATACTACGAATGTCGTGATACTGCATGTTGCATGCATTAAACCGGGTCGAACGGGCCTGTCGTCGTGAACGCGCCGCCTTGCAGCACGGCCACGGGATCGGTCGGCGCGGGCGGCGGCGTCGCCTCGATCTTTTCGCGGAACTGCTCCGACGAGTCGCGTGGCACGAAGCCCAGATGCGCCGCGCAGCGGTTGTCCCACCAGGTGTGCGCATTCGCGGACATGCCGAACACGATCGTATGGCCGACGTCCTTCGTGAAAAGGCTGCGGCGCAAGAGGTCGTGAAAATCGTCGTAGCTCATCCAGCTCGCCATCATGCGGCGGTCCTTCGGCTCGGGAAACACGGAGCCGATGCGGATGCTCACGGTCTCAATGCCGTAGCGGTCGAAATACATCTGCGCCATGTCTTCGCCGAAGGACTTGGACAAGCCGTAGTAACCATCGGGGCGTTTGCGCGCCGTGGCATCGATTCGTTCGTCCTGCCGATAGAAACCCGTGACGTGATTCGAGCTCGCGAACACGATGCGCCCGACGCCCTGCCGGCGGGCTGCTTCGTAGAGGTTGAACACGCCCTTGATGTTGGCTTCGAGAATCTCCTCGAACGGCCGCTCTACCGACACACCGCCGAGATGGATGATCGCGTCGCAATCGGCGGCGAGCGCATCGACGGACTGGCGGTCGGCCAGATCGCAAGGAACGCGTTCCTCGTGAGGCGCCGCATCGTCCGGCAGCACGCCGGGCAAATCGGAGATGCGCACGTGTCGCGCGAATTCGGCGACGCGATGCCGGATCGCCCGCCCGATTCCGCCCGCGGCGCCCGTCAGCAGAAGGCGATCGAATCGCGCGGCGTCACCCGTGGACGGCGTGCTGTTTTGTTGTTCCATCGAACTGTGTCTCCTGAAGGCTGTCGTCGCTAGGGATTACCCGGCACGCGCCTCCTTGTACGTTGTCATATCACCGCATCACGCATATCATCATTTGCCGACCGATTTGTCAATGTGTGTAAAACCCACTCCAACGAGAACGCCGTGACGCTATCGCCCGATCCGCATGCCGACACGCATCATCCCTCCTCTACCGATTCATCCATTGCGCTGCCCGGCGCGCGGCGCAGCCTCACCGCGCAACTGGTCGATGCGTTGCGCGCGCAAATCGATGCGAAGGAATTGAAGGCCGGCGCTCGCCTCGCGACCGAAGCGGTGATGGTGCAGCGTTTCGGCGTGAGCCGCACTGTCGTGCGTGAGGCGCTATCGCGTCTGCAGGCGGCGGGGTTCGTGGAGACGCGGCATGGCATCGGCACGTTCGTGTGCGATGCGGGCACGTCGCCGCTATTGCATCTCGATCCCGCCGATGTCGCGGGCTCCATCGATGCATTGGCCATCCTCGAATTGCGGATCAGCCTCGAAACGGAAAGCGCGGGGCTGGCAGCCATGCGTTGCGATGCCGCCCGCCTCGCGACGATGCGCGCGGCGCTCGCCGATTTCTCACGGAGCGTGGGCGCGGCATCGGATACGGTGGCGCCCGATTTGCGGTTTCACATGGAGATCGCGCATGCGACGGGCAATCGCTATTTCGTCGAGATCATGGAGCATCTCGGCACGCGGATGATTCCGCGCACGCGCATCACGGCCACGCCCATTCCGCGCGAACAATACGCCGAATATCTGATGCGCGTGAATCGCGAGCACGAGCAGATCGCGGACGCCATCGAACGCGGCGACGCGGATTCCGCGCGCACCGCGATGCGTCTGCATTTGATCAATAGCCGGGAAAGATTGCGGCGGGCGCAGGCTGCTACCTGAACCGCTGAATGTATCGAGGCGTTTCCGTCGATCGGCGCCGCGCTCTTGGCAAAAGTTACTTGAATCCGTGTCTGGACGCGCGCTGAACCGTCACCAGCGCTACAAAGAGCAAAGGCAGTGCAGCGATCGAAAGGGAACGCGGTCCGAAATCAATGAGCAGGCCGCCGAGAACGCCGCCTCCGCTAATCGACAGATTCCACGCAACGACGGTCAGTGATTGCGCGACGTCCGTATCAGCGCCCGCAGTATGTGCTGTCGCGGTCTGAAAAAGGGTCGCGGAGCCGCCGTAGCCAAGGCCCCAAGCGATAGCACCCAAATAGACCGCGAGCATGTGATCGTTCCAGATGGTGAGCACAGCCGCAGCGGCCATGAATAGCACAATGCTGCCGAGCATGAGTTGCCGGAGCCTGCGATCGACCTGGCTTCCGACAAAAAAGATACTTATCAGCGACGAGACGCCGAACACAAGCAGCACCCGGCTCAGGCTGGGCAAAAGTCCAGAGGGAGCGACAAATGGCGCGATGTAGGTATAAAGGATATTGTGTGCGAGCACGAAGGTGAACAGCGCCAACAGAATCGCGGCCATCCCCGGAAGCGCCAGCACACGCCCGACGGCGAGCTTCGATGCTGCGTCCTGCCCAGGGAAGTTCGGAACTTTCCACCGAATCCAGACCAACAACACAACGCTCGCTACAGACATCAACGCAAAAACGTTTCGCCACCCGACGAACTGTCCCAGAAACGTACTGGCCGGCAGCCCCAGCGACAACGCTAAAGGAACGCCCACCATCGCAATGGCGATCGCGCGTCCTTTCAGGTTGGGTTCCACCATTCGGGCTGCATATCCTGCCACGAGACTCCAAAGCAGGCCTGCGCTCATACCGGCAAGAACTCGAACCATAAGGATCACCGAGTAGCTCCCGGAGAGCGCCGTGATAGCGTTGGTGACAACGAACGCCGCAATCGTCCACATTAGCAATGGACGTCGGGAACAGCTTCGGGTGACGACACTCAATGGTATGGCCGCGAGGAGCGAGCCGATCGCGTAGGCGGTGACGAGCTGGCCTGCCATCGCTTCAGATATCGCAAGATCACCCGCAATCGGAAGCAACAGACCGGCGGGCAAGGTTTCAGTGAGAATCGTAACGAAGCATGATGCTGCCAGTGCAAGCAATCCTGCCAGCGGCAGAGTGCTTACGAGAGTCGTCTCAGCCGGGTCCAGCGAGGCGTTGACCAAAATTTCGTCCTTCATGTGGATCTCAAATGGATAGGCCACGAAGTGGCGTGGAACAGTCGCAGAAATGAAGCCGAGTTCCAGCAGTCGGATGCGACTGCCGGTGCTGATCGCGAGAAGGGAGTCATGTCAGGACGGTCGCATCGATGCCATTCGACATACGAGCACACGAGGCGGTCTCGTCCGGCCATGTTCATTCATGCGCAGATTAGGCCCATCTGTGTGTACAAGGTTAGGTTGTCCTCGAGGTGCCAGCTTTCCACGAGAAGTCCGTCATCGAAGCGATAGATGTCCATCGCGATGAAGGCGACCGGTTGCCCCCTGCCCTGAACCCCCTTGAATGTCCCTTTGAAATGACCCTTGAATTCCAGATGGACCATGACCCGATCACCAAGCACAAGAAGTTGATCGATTACACACCTCATGTCCGGAATCGCCGCGCGAATCGCTCTGAACGCGCCAAGCGGACCGTCTATTCCAAGCGGACGGCCCGGTGGCAACGTGCGGTCGCGATAATCAGGCGAGAGCACTTCCCGTGCGAGCGATTCGTCGCCGTTCTCCCAAAACGTGCCATACTTCCGTGTGGCAAGGATTTGCGCTTCGAGTTGCGTCATTGGGATGGTCGTATCGATCACCAGAGTGCGTGGTTCGAGTAGAGTGACGGTTGGTGCGTTGGTCATGAGCAATATTCCTAGGTAAGAAAGTACGCGTTGAATAGAACGAGCCATTTCGCCCCTTCGCCCCGCGTGTACCGATCAAGACGGGTGAAGAGGTTGAGTTCAGATAGCCAGTTCGACCTTGTATTCCTTCAGCCAGCGATTCAGCCACAGCGCGACTTCGAGACTTCCCCGGTTGTATGGCTGACTGGTCGCCGCTTCGACGCGCTTGAGCAGAGCATCCGCTTTAGCCGTATCCAGCAGAGGAAGGACCGGACTGTTCCGGTCGGAGAAAACCTCAAGTAACTCCCGCCGAAGACCGTTCTCATAGCTCGGATCCTGAGTTGCGGGGTATGGCGTCTTGACTCGATTGCAGATGGACTCGGGCAACAGATCCTTGGCCGACGCACGAAGAAGGCTCTTCTCGCGCCCGTCCGCAATCTTCATCTGCCAAGGCGTGTTGAAAACGTATTCAACGAGACGGTGATCGCAGAACGGTACCCTTACCTCAAGGCCGACCGCCATGCTCATTCGATCCTTGCGATCCAGAAGCGTTTGAAGAAAGCGCGTCAGATTCAGGTATGTGATCTCGCGCATACGCCGATCCTGCTCCGACTCACCATTGAGAACGGGGACTTCCCTGAGCGCCGCGTTATACGCATCTTGACGATAGCTTTCCTGTTCCAGACGTTTGAGCAGGTACGGAGACAATAGCTGCGAGCCACCGAAGTATCGCGACGACCCCGTCGTTAGCCATGGAAACGTATTCGCCTGCACCGCAGCGGGATTGCGAAACCATTGATAGCCGCCGAATATCTCGTCGGCCGCTTCGCCCGAGAGCGCCACGGTCGAATGCCGCCGAATCTCTCGGAAGAGCAGGTAAAGCGAGGGCCACATGTCGCCCCAATATGTTGGAGGCATATCGGTTGCGTGCAGTACACGCGACCGCACGTCGGGATCAAGTAACTCATTGCTGTCCAGCAGAATCTCGGAGTGAGCCGACGAAACGTGCTCCGACAACGCTCTGGCATACGGTGCATCGGCGGAACCTCGAACAGCATCGGCCTCGAAACCCTGTACGTTCCGACTGAAGTCGACCGAAAACGACCTGATTTGTCGAGGCGCGAATTCCCGGGCAACCAATGCGGTAATCGTCGACGAGTCAAGTCCGCCAGACAACAAGGTGCAGATCGGCACATCAGCCACCATTTGCCGGCGTACGGTATCCTCGAGAATCGCACGAACCGTCTGCACCGTCGTTTCATAATTGTCGGTGTGAGGAGCCGCCTGAAGCGTCCAGTAAGCCCGCTTCCTGATGCCGCTTCGACTGAAAGTCACGACATGACCTGGCCGAACCTCGAACATGCCATCGTAAATTGTCGACTCAGGCGTCTTGACCATGTCGAACATCTCGCGCAAGCCGTCCAGGGACACACGTCGCGGCACGAGCGAATTCGCGAAAATCGCCTTAGGTTCGGAGCCGAACACCAGGCCGCCACGGATCGGAAAGTAATAAAGCGGCTTGATCCCCATACGATCGCGCACCAGGATCAACTCTTCACGCCGGCGGTCCCAGATCCCGAACGCATACATCCCGTTCAGACGGTCCGCCACGCCGACACCCCATTGCAAGTAGCCTGCGAGCAAGACTTCAGTGTCGCTCTCGGTTCGGAACGAATGGCCGAGGACTTTCAACTCGTTGCGCAATTCAATAAAGTTATATATCTCGCCGCAAAATGTGACCGCCGCGTAGTCCCCGGATATTCCTGCGGCTTCCATGGGCTGCCTTCCCCCTTCCAGATCGATGATTGAAAGTCGCCGGTGTCCGAACGCCACATGCGTGTCATGCCAGATACCCTCAGCATCAGGTCCGCGATTTTCCAAAGTTCTGGTCATGCTTTCCAACGTCTTCAGATGCATTTTCATGTTCAACTGAAAATCCACCCACCCCGCTATTCCGCACATATCTGCCTCATGATTTGAAGTGAATTGAATCTTTCGTATTCGTCGCGATACAGAACACGAGGTGTCGCTCGTACCTTCATTTCTCTGTCGGCATACTCTGCTGAATTAGCGTCAATAGGGCCTCGGGAGTCTGAACACTGACCGCTTCGTCGTATGCAATGGCGAGTCCGTGCTTATGCTTGATCTGCTCAATCAGGTTCAGAAGTGAGAGCGAGTCGAAACCGAGCTCGCCAAAGGTCAAATTCGCGTTCGCTTCACTGAGCTCCGCCTGAGACGATTCGTCCTGTTCGCCTGAATCTCTCATAAACTTCACTAAGGCATGTAAATTAAATTCGTTCATGGATCGATTCCTTTTGAGTTCGAATCCGGAGTTCATCCGGTAAAGGTTAGGGAAATTTCAGGACGCAACCTGAACATCGAGTTTGAACCTCGAGACGATTCTGCTTTGCTGTTCGAGTTGTATGTCAACGTTCGTTCTGCCAGATTTAACGTGGTCAACACTCAGTGTCGCCCGAAGTCTCACAGGAAGATTGACCTCACACATCGACATGAATACGGCATTGCACGAACTCACTGCCAGCGCAAAAGCGTCGATTCGAAGCGTCCTGGCGACGGTGTAGAGGGCCAACTGCCGGCAGCTCTCCAACTGCATCATCGCGAAGATGTGGTCAGCAGTCGGCCTGTCGAACAGCACGGGGTGGCGCGGATCGAAGCGCGCAAGTGCATGAAAGCTCCCTGCGCTTTCGGATACCTGCAGCAAGGTCACATTTTGTGGATTCCAGCGCGCCACCTCGGCCGGACCGATCTCCCCTTCCGCGGGAATCTCGATAGGACTCTGAAACGCCATTCCCCGGTCGTCACACATTTCCCGTCGAATCTGCTTCCAGCGAACGCGATCAACGAAGCTTTGCTGAATTCGGACTGTCGCGATCTTGCCCTCGTTCAGGTCACTGAGATCGTATCGCCACGTCAGGCCAGATGTTCGCCCCTCTGTCCGCAACTCCTTCTCTACAGAACTCCGCACGACGATCCGGATCGGTTGTCCTATCGGGTGCGTAACGCGCAGCGCCTCGTCTTCGATATGCGATTCGAGTTCTCTGAAAAGAAACTGATACCGGTTTTCCTCTAATGAAAGCCCAAACTGCGTATGAGCAACGACGAAGCATGCTTGTCGGCAGATCTCAACCAATGCAGCGATGTCATATCCCTTGGATGCCAGAATACTCTCTTGGTATAAGCCATGCGAACGCGACACTTGGGCGCCGAGTAGCGTTTCGGTTCTAGATAGCGCCACGTAGTCGGTCAGCATGACCAGATCGTTGGATGGTTTGTGCACGAGCGAAATTGGCAGCGTACGCTCGAAGTCGAGTCGCTTTTCAACAAATGAGGTCATTTGAATACGTCTTGATGCTGAGGGTGGAACATGCGGGACCGAGTAAATGCGCGACAGCAGCGTAGTGATTTGTCGGCTTGTCGGCTTGTCGGCCTAGATCGTGTTGGAGTCGAATGCATCGAGCACACGCCATCCCTTCGACGTGACATACGTCAGCGTTGCCTGGTCTGTTTCGGCTGCTCGGATGAAGCATGCATCGTCGACAGCCGAAAGCATTGGGAAATCGGTCGGGTGATCCCCGTAGCCACGAGTGGCCGTGATAACGTCGGAATGCTCGGAAACGTACTTGAGCAATTGCCTCTTTTTTTCCTCCCCGACCATTGCAATCTCCACGCCGCCTGTAAGTATCCCGTCGGATACCTGTGGCACCGAGCCGTAGCCTGCGGTCATGCCCAGTGTTTCGCTGATCGCATGGACGCAGCATGAATAGGATCCGGATATCGCGATCACATGTGCGCCGCTCGCTCTTAAGCTCTCAAACTCCGCGTAGACCTTTGTCACGAAGCGCCTGTCCACGCCGCTCCACCATTGAAAACCAAGATCGAGGTAGTCCTCAAGTAGCATCCCTTCAAGGATGCTGAAAAATATGCCATTGGTGATTTCGCGCGTACTCCCTAGACGTTCCATCAATTTCACGCGCTCCAGCATCGCGTCGACACACGCGCCGCTCACCCGTCCGACCTTGGTCAGATATCGGGCAAACAGGATCATCGTATGCATCTCAAGGATCGTGTTGTCTAGGTCAAAAAACGCCGCGATAGAATTAGATTCTTGAACCTCGCCGCTATCCTCTTTGCTTTTGAAGTTATTTACCATAATTTTGGTATCCTATATTTTTTTATTAAAGACATAAACCCCATGAAAACCATTTTTGAGCGCACTAGCGTAGTATTGCCGCCGACAATTCCGGCATTCGGCCGACAAAGTAAAAGTGGCCGCCAGAAAAGATCCGGTGCTCGAAACGCTGCGTCGTGAACTGCGCCCAGCGCGATGTGACTGCCGGGGGAGCGACTTTATCGGATGCACCAGAAAGCACGCGAATGTCGATGCTCAAGGAGGTCGCATGAGACGGAACATATCTGGATAGAATTTTGAGGTCGCGTTCAAGACGATCAACAATCGTGCCGCTACGCTTTCGTGGCTGCTTCAGGCTGACCGACGATTCATCAAGAGGGAAGAATGAAGCTCCGAGCTCGCCTGCAGGAGCGGACACTTCATCGGGCGGAGGACATGCCGACAAGACCAATCGTTCGATACGCTCTTGTTCAAACCGCAGTGCCGCCTCGAAAGCAATCAATGCGCCCATACTGTGGCCAAAAATAACAATTCTCCCTGGCACCTTCTTGAGCAACTCGCATACTTTTTCGGCCAAAGTCTGAATCGTCTCGCCTCCTGCAACATCAGACGATATTTCCGCGAGGTCGACTTCGACGGAGTTCGCGACTTGCGCGATCTCTCCTTTCAACGACGCGAACGCATTTTCCGGTGCTCCTGCGAAGGGTAACAAGACGATGGAACGCCGGACCGTGCAGCAATGCTGGCATGCGCATTTCATAGCTTTTGGACCGTCCTGCTTCATATCTTCGCTTGCCACAATTTAGCTCTACTTCTTACATCTTAGCCCGCCGTGTTTCGCCACTCCGTTGTGTTCGCGAAACCGTCGGTTTCCCACTGGTGGATGAAATATCTTTCCGAGAAAGCACGTTAAGATAGCACCAGATTATTCTTATAAATTCCTACGTTCACTTATTCAATATATCTAAATATGTAGATTGAGCGTCGGCCCTCTAAATTCATCGAACAGATCGAGCTTGAACCAGCTCAGCTCAATCGGTCAAACGAGCTTAAGGAACGGACCTGCTTGAGAGAAAGAGAATCGATCGCGACTTTACATAGGCTCGTTCATCGACTCCACCATAAAGTCGATGAAGGTACGGACTTTTGGTGCAAGATATCGGCGATTCACGTACATCGCGTAAAGTGACTGTGAAAAAGGAATATATCCAGGAATGGCAAATTCCAGCGAACCGGAGCGGAGATCTTCGGATGCAATCCAGCGAGGGAGGTAGGCGAGGCCGAAGCCTTGTCGAGCGAGTTGCAGGATCAATGTCGTATCGTTGGAACGAATGACGTTGCTTCCGTTGATGTCGACAGAATTTCCTTTATGTGCTTTCGCATTAGCCCAATCACTCAATATCGGCATGACATAACGATGAAGGGGCAGTTCCTCAACAGAAGACGGACGACCCGCCCTGGCAAAATAGGCGGGCGCACCGATCAAAAGGAAATCGACGGTCGCAATCGGTCGCGCTATAAGCGAGAGTGCCGGGTTCTCAGTGACGCGCAACGCAAGATCAAACCATCCAGATGCGAGGTCGGCCTTCTGATTGTCAAGAAACAGTTCGAGTTGAACATGCGGATAAGCCTGTTGATATTCGATTAGCTTGCGAGCAAAGACCGGGTTAGAAAGCCACTGCGGCGCCGTTATGCGCAGTTTACCGCGCGGCGATCCGTTGCGTTGCCCCAGCAACACTTCCGTTTCGTTAAGGATCTCAAGCGCTTCCCGGCACCTTTCATACGCGAGTGTCCCCGACTCGGTCAGGCTGATGCTTCGACTGGAACGATGCAGCAGTCGCGTATGCAACGTAGACTCCAGATGAGCTACATGTTTGCTTGCCATGGCCGGCGACATTGTGAGTCGCTTCGCTGCACTTCGAAAAGAACTCGTCTCTACGACTTCGACGAAAACTTTCATGCTTTTAATTGAATCCATTGTATGATCGGCCCTTTCTAATTTTCTCGACAGCATGCGCCAAATCAGCAAAGGCGGCTGTTACGCTGCCTCATTTTCGCCCCTGAGTTGACCGATGAGCGAGTCCGCCATACCCAGTCGTAAGGTCAGCGGGATACTTTCCACTTAATTCGTTTAGCTAACTATTATGCGAACGCTGATTGATCTTACCGTCGGCGCTGGCGCAAGGCGAGTTCCAGCGCAACACAAATCGGAATTAAGCGCTTGGTCCACAAAATATGACGCAACCGATCAAACTTGCGGAACTCAAATATATTGGCGTAAACGGCCGCGCACGTTCCCGAAGCAATGCTCTCAACTTAAGCCTAAAAGCGCTTGTATACGGCGCGTCAACCCTGTAAGCTCGTCTGCATAACTCCCTGATAAATCAACGATATGAGCTCAAATACCGGCGTCTTCCCGACTTCTGGCTGAGTTCTCCGACTTTCTATTCGATCCGGCGCTCGCCGAGCGTGCGGGTCGTTCTCCTGCTGGATTTACCCGCAATCGCACTCGGTCGCGGCTTTGTCGGCAAGATGATCGTTGCCGCACTCGCGCGACGCGAGATTGCGTTCTGCACGCGTATCGATGCACGTAACTAGACATGCGTCACCGACTTTGCCCGCAGCGGCCAGGCCGAGCGCGTGGTGACGCTTAAGGCGCCCAGCGAGCGCGATGCCTGTGCTTACGAACTTGCCCGCACGTCCATCACCGTGCGCCTGATCCGCGATGTCACACCGAACGTCCGCGCCCGCGTGCTAATGAACTCGCTGCTCGTCCTCCGGCGTCACCTTTGGCGCGCTCGATCATCGGCACTGGCGCATCGAGGAAGCCTTCAAACGTCTAAAGCACCGCTCGCAACTGGAGGCCGTCACGGGTCTGGCCTATCTGGCATAGCAGCAAGACTTCGGCGCCAATATTTTCGCTGACCCTGCGCACACTGCTCAGGAGCTTGATGAGCCGTACGAGGATCACCGTGCCAGGTGTCCTAATCGCGTGTACGCATGGGGCCCGCTCAAGCCGATACTTGCATGCTTGCACTGTGCCTTCTGCGTATCCGGCGCTGTCTGGATGCGCGCACACCGGTACTGGCGGTGATCGGCAAGGCCCGATGCCGCATACAGCCCTCACGCTCACATCCCAGACCACCAGAAAGTGAAGTCCCACGGACATATCACGTACAAACGTGTTTGATAGCTTGGGGCTAAAATTGAGAGCACTGCCTCGCGAAGACGCGCGGTCCGGACGTTCTCCACACAGCGTGATAGTTAAGCAACCGACTCAAGCGCTGGTTGACGGTGCAGTGAGAGTCGGCGCAAAGAAAATTATTAATTCAACGCGCGAGGACGCAACTTCGGATGCCCTCGCGACGTCGGCATGTTGAATGCTTATCGCGCTGCTTGAGGCTGAGCGTCTTCAACGTCGTGCGCCCCCGAAATCGTCTCCATCGACGAATCGTGATGCAGCAGCAGCACGGCGGCCACGCCGACCATGCCCGCCCCTGCGAGGCACAGCAGGCCCGCGCCGAAGCCGCCCGTGCTGTCCTTGATCCAGCCCATCGCATAGGGCCCGAAGAAGCCCGCGAGGTTGCCGAGCGAGTTGATCGCGGCGATACCGCCCGCAGCAGCAGCCCCCGACAGGAACGAAGCCGGCAGCGTCCAGATCACAGGCAGGCAGCCGAAGATGCCGAAGCCCGCGATCGACAGCGCGATCATCTTCATCACCGGGTTATCCAGCCCAGCAGAAGCCGCGATGCCGCCCGCCGCCACCATCAGCGCAATCGCGACGTGCCAGCGGCGCTCGAGCTTGCGATCCGAATGCCGGCCCCACAGCACCATGCTGATCACGCCGACGACATACGGCAATGACGTGACGAAGCCCGTCTGCAGGTTGGTCAGGCCGAACGCCTTGACGATCTGCGGCAGGAAGAAGCTCAGGCCATAGTTGGTCGCATTCGCGCCGAAGTAGATCAACGCGATGGCCAGCACGCGCGGATTGAAAATCGCCTCCTTCACGCTGAACGCATGCACCGATTCACGATGCGCCCGTTCCTGCGCCTGGCGATTCACGAGCCAGTCACGCTCTTCCTTCGCGAGCCAGTGCGCATCGGACGGCCTGTCGGTCAGGTAGAAATACACGACGAACGCAAGCAGGAGCGCGGGAATCGCTTCGATCAGATACAGCCATTGCCAGCCCTGCATGCCGTTGATGCCGTCCATCTGCAACAGCGCGCCGGAGATGGGCCCGCCGATCACCGTGGACAGCGGAATCGCCGCCATGAAGTATCCGACCACACGGCCCCGATACTTCGCCGGAAACCACAAGGTCAGCAGAAAGATGATGCCGGGAAAGAAGCCCGCTTCCGCGATGCCGAGCAGAATGCGCAAGCCATAGAACACGTAAGCGTTCGACAGGCCCGTCGCTTGCGCGATGTGCGGAATGTAGGCCATTGCCGCCGCGAGAATGCCCCACGTGAACATGATCCGCGCGATCCAGCGACGCGCGCCGAATCGTTCGAGCAGCAGATTGGACGGCACTTCGAAAAAGAAATAGGCGATAAAGAAAATGCCGGCACCGAAGCCGAACATGCTGGCGGTAAAGCCGAGCGCCTTGTTCATCTGCAACGCCGCGAAGCCGACGTTGACGCGATCGAGATACGCGATGAAGTAACACAAGATCAGGAACGGCACGAGGCGAACCATCACGCGCTTCATGGTGCGAGCTTCAAGGTCCATCTAGGTCTCCTCCGGATAAGAGAATCGGGTAGATCGCTGGTACTTGAGGTACCTGCGGAGACTACTCTTTACGGAGGAACTACAGCATTGGTGTTTGTTCTTGGTATCGGTTCCGAAGCGGTACGTGTCTGTCGATTCGATGCGCGCCAATGCGGTGCATCGAATCGTTTGCGTCCCAAACTATGCGTAAAAATTGCGACCGGGGCGTGCGATTCGCCCCGTTTCGCGACGATCATGCGACCGGTAACAATCCGGCGTAATCCGGTTCCGGTAAGCCTTGCACACCGGGGTTCATGGCGAACACATAGCCGTCGTCGTCAGTGGCGTTCATTGCCGGACGAATTGTCGTCACATAGAGCGTCTTCAGATCGGTCCCGCCGAATGCGCACATCGACGGCTTGCTCGCGGGCAGCGCGATCTCGCGATCCAGCTTGCCCTGCGGCGTGAAGCGCAGCAAGCGTCCCGCGTCGTTCGCGCAGGTCCAGTAGCAGCCGTCCGCATCGACAGCGGCGCCGTCCGGGCGGCCCGCGTAGTGATGCAGATCGGCGAACACACGTTGCGCGCCGGGCGTGCCCGTATCGGGATCGAAGTCAAAGGCCCATACTAGGCGGCGTTGCGGGTGCGAGTCGGACAGATACATCGTTCTGCCATCCGGCGACCACGCGAGACCGTTCTGGGTGATCAAACCATCGACAATCGGCGCGGAGAGCGTGCCGTGCTCGTCGTAGCGATACAGCGCGCCGGCAGGACTCGCGAGCGACATGTCCTGCACCATCGTTCCGGCCCAGAAGCGCCCTTGCCTGTCGCAGCGGCCATCGTTGAAACGCATGCCCGTAGCGGGAAACGCTGGCGCGGCGAGCTTCACGGCGCGCCCTTCGTTCACCCCGCCCGCACCGGAGAGCGTCACGGCGAACATGCCGCTCTCCATGCCCGCGACGACCCGCCCCGGTTCATCGAACGCAAAGCACGCGACCTGCTCGGCAAACGCCCATTCCGTGCGGCGCGCGCTGTCGACTTCGAGCCGAACGATTCGGCGCGCGGGAATATCGGTCCAATACAGCGCGCCCTCTTGCGCGCGCCATACCGGACATTCCCCGACCGTCGCACGGCCGCCCGCGTCGAGCCGTTCGGCGCGAACGGATGCGCTCATCGCTTGCGCTCCATCGGTTCGCCCAGCACGAACGCGCCGCCCTGGAAGCGTTGCGCGGGGTCGTCGCGTTCGGCGGTCGGCCCGCTCACCGGAAAGAGTCCGTCGAACTGCGCGGAGCTGTCCTTCGGATTGAAGCCGAGGAAGCCGGCCTTCGCGTTGTCCCACCACTTCACGGGATTGTCCGACGCGCCATACACCACGGCGTGCCCGACGCGATTCGCGAACAGCGAGCAGCGCACGAGTTCGATGAAATCGCGGTAGCTCAGATACGTGACGAGCATGCGCGGATTCTTCGGCTCCTCGAACGACGAACCGATGCGCAGGTTCACCGTCTCGATGCCGAAGCGGTCGAAGTAATAGCGCGACAGCGATTCGCCGAAGCACTTCGTCACGCCGTAGAGGCTGTCCGGCCGATGCTGCGCATCCGTATCGATCACCTCGGTGACCGGATGAAAGCCGATTGCATGGTTCGAGCTCGCGAACACGATGCGCTTCACGCCGTAACGGCGCGCAGCTTCATAGATGTTGTACGTGCCGCGGATGTTCGCCTCGATCAGATCGTCGAACGGCGCATCGATCGAGATGCCGCCGAGATGCACGATCGCATCGACACCTTCGACGAGTTGCATCACCTTCTCGCGGTCCGCGAGATCGACAGCGCTGATTTCTTCGTGGCTCGCCGCATCGTCGAGCGGCGCGATGTCGGAGAGCCGCACGACGTCGGCCCATTGCGCGAGCGCGCCGCGCAACTGACGGCCCAGATTGCCGGCGGCGCCGGTCAAAAGCAGGCGCTTGAACGGTTTGCCCGCTGCATTTGGCTGATTCATCGAGACTCCTGTCCAATACGTGGTAATACGTTGAAAGCAAAAATGAAGAAAACGTTTTCGGGACTATAGCGACGGGGCGGAACGGCCGTCAATCGCCGTCCGGCATTCATAACGCTGCATGCAAAATGCATGATGCGCGTCATTGTTTCCCGGTTTTCTGCGACAATCCGTAAACATTGCGAAAACGTTACCTTCCGAATGAAGAAAATTTCCCCGACCATTCGCGACGTCGCCGCCGCAGCGGGCGTGTCCGTCGCGACCGTCTCAAAGTACATCAACGGCGCGCAACGCTTCTCCGCGCCGGTCGAAGCCAAGCTCAAGGAAGCCATCGATACGCTCGGCTACCGGTCGAACCCGCTCGCGCGCTCGATGATCACGGGCAAGACGCGCACCATCGGACTCACGATCCTCGACATCAGCAATCCGCACTTCACCAACGTCGTGAAGGGCGCGAACCGCATTGCGCTGCGCCACGACTACACGCTGCTGCTCGTCGATATCGACGAGAACCAGGCGCGTGAGCGTCCGCTCATCGAAGCCCTCGCGCAGCGTGTCGACGGGTTGCTCGTCAGTTCGCGTCTCGCCGACGAAAACGCGCAATGGATGCTCGACCTCGACAAGCCCGTCGTGCTTCTGCGCAATGCCGAACTGCCGATTCCGAGCGTCGGCATCAACAGCCGCCTCGCTACCTACATGCTCGCGCGCCATCTGCTCGATCTCGGCCATCGCCGCATCGCGTATCTCGGCTTCGAGCATGCACGCATCAACGATGAACGGATTCGCGGCGCACGCGATTGTCTCGCCGAGGCGGGCCTCGAGCTCGACATCTACGAAGCGCACGCGCCGACTGCACTTGCGGGCGAACAGGCCTGCTCGCGCGTGATGCTCGGACCGAAGCGGCCGCAAGCGGTGATCTGCTACAACGACCTCATCGCGCTCGGCTTCATGAAGGAAGCCGCGTCGCTCGGCATTCGCGTGCCGAAGGACGTGTCGGTGACCGGCATCGACAACGTGCCTTATGGCGCATACGCTGCACCGGGGCTCACGACCGTCGACATCCAGAGCGAGAAGATGGGCGAACTGGCGATGCAAAAGCTCATCGATGCGCTCGCCGGTCATCCCGACCCCGGCAACTCCATGTTCGAGCCGCGGCTCATCGTGCGTGAATCGACTGCTGCGGCCGCGTGATTCGCGCCGCGCCGCCTGCAAGTTGCGAGTGCTGGCGGCGCGGCGCATTTTCTGATTAGTAATAATTAGCGATCAGGCCGGGAGCTTCGCCGGCGTCATCTTCGGCGTGAGCATGTGCATGATCGCGAAGGCGATGAGATACGCCGATGCGCCGATCGCGAACAGCACCCAGTAGTGACCCGTGCGCTGCAGAACCTGGCCGATCACTTCCGAGAACAGCACGCCGCCGATCGAACCGGCCATGCCGCCGATACCGACCACCGCGCCCACTGCACGACGCGGGAACAGGTCCGATGCCGTCGTGAAGAGATTCGCCGACCAGCCCTGGTGCGCGGCCGCCGCGAGACCGACGATCGCCACCGCGACCCACAGATTGTCGGCCTGCGAGACAAACGCGATCGGCAACACGGCACATGCGCAGATCAGCATCGCGGTCTTGCGTGCCGCATTCACGGTCCAGCCCGCACGCAACAGCGCCGACGAAATCCACCCACCGCCGATGCTGCCGATGGTGGTGATCGCGTAGATCACGACGAGCGGCAAACCAATGTGCTGCATGTCCATGCCGCGCGATTCGTTGAGCCACTTCGGCAGCCAGAACAGATAGAACCACCACACCGGATCCGTCAGGAACTTGCCGACGATGAACGCCCACGTCTCGCGCTGCTTGATGAGCACCTTGAAGCCCGGTGCGCCTGCTTTCGCGTTGGCGGCATCGGCAGAACGGGTTTCGTCGCCTTCGTTCGCGAGATCGTCCTCCTGCGCGCTGCCGTCCGGCTGGCGATACATGAAGAACCACACGACCAGCCACACGAGACCGACTGCACCGACGATCACGAATGCCGCGCGCCAGCCGAAGGCCACCGCGATGGCGGGAATGAGCGCGGGTGCGAACACCGCACCGATGTTCGCGCCGGAGTTGAAGATGCCGGTCGCGAGCGCGCGCTCGCTGCGCGGGAACCATTCGGCGGTCGTCTTGATGGCGGCCGGGAAGTTGCCGCCCTCGCCGATGCCGAGCAGTGCGCGGACCATCGCGAAGCCCATCACGGAGCCGACGGCCGCGTGCAGCATCGCGGCGATGCTCCATACGAACATCGCGAGCGCGTAGGAGATACGCGTGCCGAGCCAGTCGACGATACGCCCGAAGCAAAGCAGACCGATCGCATAAAACGCCGAGAACGCGATCACGATGCGGCCGTACTGGATCTGCGTCCAGCCGATGTCGTGCTGCAGCATCGGGGCGAGCAGACCGAGGATCTGCCGGTCCATGTAGTTGATGACCGTGGCGAAGAAGAGCAGCGCGCACACGGTCCAGCGATAGCGGCTGGCGGTACGCACGACGCCGGCAACGACAGTGTTCATGAAAGTCTCCGGACGCGGCGGCGCTCGTCGTGCCGCGTTCTTTGTTGCATGACCGGCGACGAGCGCCGTGGCGATGGCTTGCGTAGGTGGTGAAGCCGCAAGCCGGCCTGGGTTTTGGAAAACGTTTTTCGAAGGATAGTGGGTTTGCTCTCGACTGACTATCCTGGTATTTGCCCTAATCCAAGCCGAAGCGTCGGCGTAAAGGGGTTGCGCGCCTTATCGTCGAGCAGGATTTGATCGACGAGCGTAGTTAATCGTTTTCTATAAATTTCCTATTTCTGCCGCTACGGACGCGCTTGCATTCGGCGTTTCGCATGCACTTTGGCGTTTTGCATGCCGCCTCACGCATACAAAATGCCGACCCCGCGACCTTCGAACCCGCCGGCGCGCCTGTATGATCGAACCCCATGGACAACCACGACAAACGCCTTCCATGCCTGCTCGATTGACGGGGCTCCTTTATCTGCTCGTCACCGCCACCGGCTGGGCGCTGAACTGGCCCGCCATGAAAATCCTGCTGCGCGAGTGGCCGCCGCTCTTCTCGCGCGGCATCGCCGGCATCGCGGCCGCCGTGCTGCTCGGCGTCATCGCAAAACTGGCAGGCGAGAACATGCGCGTGCCGCGCGCGCTGGTGCCGAGGCTGCTGCTCGCATCGGCGATCAATGTCTTCGCGTGGATGGGCTTCTCCACGCTCTCGATGAAATGGCTATCAGTGAGCGAAGGCGCGCTGCTCGTCTACACGATGCCGATCTGGGCGATGCTGCTCGCGTGGCCCATCGCGAAGCGCAAGCCGTCGGTCGCGGGCTTCTGCGCCCTCGCGCTGGGCCTTGCGGGCGTGGTCGTGCTGCTGTCCGCGCACGGCCTTTCGTTCGATGGCGGCAAGCTCGCCGGCATCGGGTTCGCGCTTTCGGCCGCGCTGCTGTTCGCGCTCGGCACGGTGATCACGCACGGCCCGATACCCATCCCGCCCGTCACGCTCGTCGCGTGGCAAGTCGGCATCGGCTGTGCGCCGATGATCGTGCTCGGCCTCTATATCGAGCATCCGGTTTTTTCCGCGCTCGGGCTCGACGGCTGGGCCGTGCTCGTCTACATGAGCCTCGTCCCGATGGCCGTGTGCTATCTCGCATGGTTCGCGACGTTGCGCCGCCTGCCCGCCGAGGTCGCGTCCATCGGCATGCTGCTCGTGCCGATCATGGGAATCGTCGCTGCGGCGCTCACGATTGGCGAGCCGCTCGGCGCGCGCGAGGCGATCGCGATGGCGCTCACGCTCTCGGGCGTCGCGCTCGCCATGAGGCAACGCCGGTAACTCACGCCCTGACGAAAAATTAAAGACCTGACAAGGACGTGCCGATAAGTGGCAGTACAACTCTTATCGTTCAGCCATTCCCCCATGCTTCGTAATACTCTGGCCCGCATGAACGTCGGGACCAAATTCGCCGTGCTCGCCTGCGCGCTCACGGCAGTCGTCGTTGCCTTCTTCACCATCGCCGTCACCCGAAGCGCGGGCGAGCAGGTCGATGAGCACGCGCTCGCACGCGTCGAAAGCGAGAATCGCTCGATCGCGACGATGATCGGACTCTTCGACAAAGCCGTGAGCGCGGAAGTCACGCGCTTCATGACGATCTTCGCGCACCGCCTGCCCGCCACTTTCACGCTCGACGAAACGCGCACCGTGGACATCGGCGGCGTTGCGACACCGAGCTTCCTCGCAGGCGACAAGCCCCTGAACAACGACTTCGCGATCCCCGATGCGTTTCTCGACGAAAGCGGCGCGATCGCGACGATCTTCGCCCGCACCGGCGATGATTTCGTGCGCGTGACCACATCGCTCAAGAAGCAGGACGGCACGCGCGCCATCGGCACGCTGCTCGACCGCAAGGGCCCCGCGTATGCGCCGATGATCGCGGGCAAGCCGTACATCGGCATCGCGACGCTCTTCGGCAAGCAGTACGTCACCGAGTACAAGCCCGTCACCGATGCGTCGGGCCGTGTGATCGGCGCGCTCTTCGTGGGCGTGGACGTGACCTCCGAATTCGCCGCGCTGCAGGACGGGATCGCGAAACTCGTGATCGGTGCGAGCGGCTATCACTTCGTCGTCGATGCATCGAATGGGGCGAATCGCGGCAAGCTGCTCGTGCATCCCGGCTCGAAAAACGAACTGGCCGATGAACGCGTCGCCCCCTTCAGGCAGATGCTCGAATCGCACGAAGGCCAGCTCACGTTCGACGGCGCCGACATCGCGGGCGCTGATGCGCGCGTGCATGGCGGCACGAAGGAAATCGTCTACATGACGGTGCCGCAGTGGCAATGGATGATCGGCGGCATCGCCTATCGCGACGAACTGCTCGCGGATGTGCACGAGAGCCGCAACCGCTTTCTGATGCTCGGCCTCGTCGTGGTCGCGCTGCTCGTCGGCGTGCTGATCTTCGCGGTGACGAAGCTCGTGGGCCGTCCCATCGACGACGTCACGCGCGCCTCGGAACGCATCGCCGCGGGCGATCTCACCGTGCGCATCGACAGCACGCGCGAGGACGATATCGGCCGCCTGATGCGTGCAATCGATGGCATTGCGCGTGGGCTCGCGGGCATCGTCGCGCAAGTGCGCAGCGCATCGGCGGACATGAACGATGGCACGGCGCGCATCGCGTCGGGCAGCAGCGATATCGCGACGCGCATCGCCACGCAGGCGGCGAGCGTCGAAGAAACCGCCGCGAGCATGGAACAGATCACGAGCACCGTGCAGCAGAACGCGGCCAATACCGCGCAGGCCGGTACGCTCGTCGCGTCGGCTTCGGAGGCGGCGCGCGCGGGCGGCGACGCCGTGGGACGCGTCGTGGCGACGATGAGCGAGATCGATGCATCGGCACGCCGCATCGCCGATATCACCGCGACCATCGAAGGCATCGCGTTCCAGACCAACATCCTCGCGTTGAACGCAGCCGTCGAAGCGGCGCGCGCGGGCGAGCATGGCAAGGGCTTCGCGGTCGTCGCATCGGAAGTGCGCGCGCTCGCTCAACGCAGCGCGGGTGCAGTGAAAGAGATCGAAGCGCTGATCGCCGAATCGGCCGCGAAGGTCACGCAGGGCTACAAGATCGCCGAGCATGCCAGCAGCACGATGGGCGGCATCGTCGAGCGCGTGTCGCGCGTGAATGCGATCGTCGATGAAATCGGCGTCGCGTCGCGCGAGCAGGCGTCGGGCATCGAGCAGGTGAACAGCGCGGTCATGCTGATCGGCGAAGCGACGCAGCAGAACGCGGCGCTCGTGGGGGAAGCCGAGCACGCCGCCGCCGAACTGCGCGATCAGGCCGAACGTCTCGAACGCGCTGTCAGCATGTTTCGCGTTTAAGAAGCTGTTGCAGAATTAAGTTCATGAATTCTTAAGCCGGTTCCAGCAAATCAGCGCGCACGCGAGCGAAAGGAAAGCTTCGTGAATATAGTCATATCGTTCATAACGAATCTTCAGGCG
>Ga0160464_100291_pt1 | contig 44149 bp, 42 predicted proteins | sample HID1971I_E11MG_FD_108275 | JGI IMG/M metagenome (GOLD analysis project Ga0160464, IMG submission 108275) | Enriched millipede-associated microbial communities from UW Madison campus, WI, USA - HID1971I_E11 MG | ecosystem: Host-associated > Arthropoda: Insects > Digestive system > Unclassified ... | reverse complement strand
GGGGAGGGCGCATGAGCGGCACTGCGTTCACCTCGGCCATGCCCCGCACGGTGGTGGTGTTCAGCATCGAGCTTGCCGTCTTCGATGAGGAGGCGCTCGCTGGTGCTGCCAGGGTGCGTGCACGCGAGGATGGCCTGGAGGATGAGGTTTGGGCGTCAATGCGCTCGGGCATCTCGGATGACCTGGTCATGCTGCTGGATCCGGGCCTCATTGCCGATGCGGGCTTCGAGATCCTTCAGTCGACATGTGAGGTGTGCGAAGTGAGTGAGGTGAACGAGGGGAGCCAGCATGCCGTCCACCAACGTTGAATTCGTCACCGAGCTGATGGAGTTCAGCGCTCACGGTGCGCTCATCCAGGCGTTCGTGATGCAGGCGCTGGAGCAGTACGCCAGGCGCGTCGCTGAAACGGATCCCCAGGCGCTGGACACGCCCATGGTCAGTGGTCATGCCTGGCATGGCTGCGCTGTGGAAGTGCGGGACAAGCTGGCCAGAAGGCTCGGCCGCATCGACCCGATTCCCCCGCCCCTTTGTCCGCGCGAGGGCACTGACTCTCGACGGTAGCGCACTCGCTGCAACTGCATTCAGGCGCCCTGCCTGCGCATCGGACCTCCTGGTCCGCCTTCATCCCCTACGCACGCACCCACCACGCCCCGGCCTCTCTGGCCTGGGGCGTGGTGGAGGTGCGCGCGTGGGTCTGGCTCGCCCTTTATCGCCCCTTAGGGCCGGCACTTCAAGGCGTCGCCGTCAACGGCTGCGCTCACAACATAGAGGATCAACTTTGTTTATTCCGATCATGGCGGAGGCACACGCTCGCCCGCAATCAACCAGGCCGTCCCAGGAACGGCTGAATCACTCCCCTGCAGCTTCCACCAAACAGGACATCTGCACTTATCACCTGGTGCGCGTCAGCCGTAACCGCAAGACCGGCCCGATTCCGGTGACCACGACGAGTGCGAACTCGTGCCCACCGAGTTGCGGCTTCAAGGGCAATGGCTGTTATGCCGAAAGCGGACCCTTGGCCATTCATTGGCGCAGCGTGTCCGAGGGGCGGCGAGGCCACAGCTTCGGCGAATTGCTCCAGGAGATCACCACCTTGCGGCGCCATGCCCTGTGGCGGCACAACCAGGCGGGTGATCTGACGCCCGAAGCGCCTGGCGTCATCGATGCCCGACAGCTCACGAGGCTGGCCATGGCGAACCGGGGGCGTCGTGGGTTCACCTACACCCACTATCCGCCAACACCCGCCAACCAGGCGGCGATCCTCAATGCGAACAGGCTTGGCTTCACGGTCAACCTCAGTGCAGAGACCTTGGCCCAGGCTGACGCGTATGCGGACCTCGGCATCGCGCCGGTGGTCGTGGTGCTGCCGCAGGGCGTCACCAAGCCCACTCGCACGCCCGCTGGGCGCCAGGTGATCCTCTGTCCCGCCAGCACCGGCAACTCCGATTGCCTGAACTGCGGGATCTGTCAGCAACGCGATCGCGCCGCCATCGTGGGCTTCCCGGCCCATGGCAGGGGGGCCGAGCACGTGCAGGCGATCTTCTTCGAGGGCAAGCCCTCATGAGAAGCACAACCAAGGCGATCGCCGCGCCGGGCGTGGCCAGCCAGAAGGAGATGTTCCCGCTCGATGAGGCGTTTCTTCAGCGGGTGGATCGTGTGATGTTGCAGCGTAAGCAAACCGATCCGTTCCAGCAGGAAGCGGCCTGGCGCGCCACCGAAGAGGAGGCGCGATTGCGACAACTCCAGTTGCCAGATGAAGAGCCTGTCCGTGCTCCCCTACTTTAATTGCGGCATCAGAACGCAGCCCACCCGATCTCCTTTTTCTCATCTCGACGACACAGACCCCGGCCCCCCTCTCAAGGGACCGGGGTTTGGTCCTTGTGGGGCTGGAGGTCCGATTCACCAATCAGAAAGAAAGAGATAAGGACATCGAAATGAACATCTGTTACGGGCCGATTGACTACCTGACGGCCTTCGCACTCGTGCTTGCGGCCGGAATCCTCTTGGGCCTTGGGCTGGGATGGAATTTCTGCAGCTACTTGCGCGGGGACCGTTCGCCTGTCTTCAAGTGAGGCCGGGGGCACCCGATCGGCAGATCATCACAGCGCCACTGAGCCGGCCGGCTCGATGGCTGCGCCCTATTTCCGCGGAGGTTTCGGCACCTCTATACGGAATCGAAGAGGTGGGCAAGACAAGAACTCACGCCCCATCTCAAAGAATTGGTCCTGCCATTCTGCATTCGGGTAGACCTGTAGCACCGCAGTGCCATCAGGCGCACTCTACTTTGGGGCAGCCAAGTCCTGAACCGAGCGAAGCACCTGCTTGCGCATCCGCACTCCGAGGGAGTGATAGAGCCGCAGAAGCTCTGCTTCGTCATCGTCTACCGCCCAGAAGTACGACAACGGCACGCCCAGCGCTTGTGCCAAGTGCGTGGACATCAAGACGTCCGGTGTGTGCTTGCCGCGTTCGTATTGGTTGATTCTCGCGCTGGCGGAAAACTCGTCCACCCCAGCGGCCACGCCCAGCCCTTCTTGCGAGAAGTTGCTTCGCAAGCGTGCGGCTTTGAGCCGTCTGGCGAACAACGGCAACGCGGGGTCAATCTGAGCATGGCTTGCACGCGACATCCTCAGATAGTCTGAGTTTTGACTTGTTCTTATACTAAGGAATCCTTAGTATTTGGAGGCACAAACCTTTCAGGAGAAACACCTTCCGCGATGCAGTCGCATAGGACGGGCGCATCACTACCGATGTCCCCCGCCGATTACGAAACTCCGAAAGTGCGGCCATTTACTGGATCACTGAGGAGAAATACAGGTAGTCCTCGTGCGCCCTGAGGTAACCAAAGACCCTCTTTTTAGCGCTCTAACCATGAATATCCACTTCCACAAAAACAACCAAACTCGCTTCGTCAAGCACGGCTTCTCGTGGCAGCTCTTCTTCTTCGGACCGATCGCATTCCTGATGCGTGGTCAATGGCCGCTGGCACTGCTGTGCGCGGTCTTCCTGTACGCGACCTTCTTCGTCGTGGGTCTCGCCATCTTGCTGGTACTCGACCCCGCCGAAGACTGGGTGGCGCAGACCTGGGCGATCCTCATCGCCTGCGGACTGGTCGGGCATTTCGGCAACAGGATCTCGGCACGCTCCTATGTGAAGAACGGTTGGGTGCCGGTCGATACCTTCCCGGCTGACTGGAATATCCCGCAGCTGATTGCGCCCAAGCCTGCCGACACCAAGCTCGGCTGAGCGGCCTCGCTTCAACTCCATCTTCTTTCAAGGCCTCTCATGAAAACCATGCTCGGCACCGTCTTCGCGGCGCTCTCCGCGATTGTCTTGACACCCTTGGCGATTGCCAGGGGCATCGACCCTCTCATCAACCCGGATGTCGTGAGGCACCAGATCGACCGTTCGGCCATGGAAATTCAGATCCAAGGCTGGAGCCGCGACCTGAAGTACCCGGTCTATCCGATCCAGGTCCAAGCAGGCAGCAGCGGCGTGTACTACACGACCACCGAGCGCGTGAGGGCCTACAAAGAGTTCGACTTCGACGAACTGCGTTGCGAGATTGGTGACGCCGATCGCGCCGTGTTGAAAACGCCCGGTTATGCCTGTGCCGACGGTGTTTGCGTGACCAAGGAAGGTGCCGTGCTGGGCACCGATCCGCGCCGGCCCCGGAATCCGAAGCACCGCTGCTAGGCAAGCCTACAAGCCGGAGCTCAGTTGAGCGCCTGGCTCATACCAACCACTCACCTATCTTTTTTGATCATGAAATCCATCAAACCAGGAACGCTCGTTGCGCTCGGGTTCCTGTGCGCCGCACTGTCGGCCTGCACCGACTCGAATATCACGGCAGTCAAGGAAGCCTCCTTGGCGCGAAGCGACTTCACCTTCGGTGAGGCGCTGGACGATGCCAAGGGCTGCAAGGACACCGCATGGGAGCGCCATGACGACGCGAATGGCCGGCCCGTGGTGATCTACACCTGTACGGCCGAGGCCTTCGATGACATCGCGCAGGAGGCCAAGAAGAAGGCGTTGGCCGATCTGGACACGGCCAGCCAGGAGAGGGCCAATGTGTACCCGGAGATGATCACTGCTCTTCGGCAGAAACTGGCCGAGGCCAAGAAATCAAGTGAAGGGGCGTCCGTTGAGCAAAGCCCAAAGCTCCAGGCCGCCGGCAAGGCCTTGCAGGACTACGAGGCGCAGGTCGACGAGGTGATGAAGAGTCCTATCAACAACCCCGAGTGGAAAAGGACGGCCCAGTTGGAACTGGCCCGGATGCAGCGGAACTATGAAGTTCTGAAGGCCCAGGAAGAACAGGACGCACCTGCGAGAAGGCAGGAAGCAAACGGGGCCGTTGCGAAGGCACAAAAAGAACTGGACGACGCAGCCTCGTGGCAGGAGCGATACGCCACGGCGGTGAAGACCACCCGGACCATCGTCGAGAAGGAAATCAACGATTACTACGGCCGGGCCCACACGTTCAAGCTGAGAATCCAGTTCGCCGTCAGTAAGAAGTCGCCCATTACCCCCTCGACAATCGAGTGGCTGATGGACGAACGTCCCGTTGTGGCAAGCATCCTGATGCCATCGTTTCTCTATGACCCAAAGAAGATGGAAGCTTCGCTTCGGGAAATCTTCAAGGAAAAGGCTTCGATCAGGGCCAAGAACAGGTACCAAGAGATCTTCCCGATCCTGTGCTACTACCGCTGGTCCGATCCGACCATCGGGTGCTCGGTCAAGGAAAAGTAGTCAATGAGAGGACCTGGGGGTCCTCTTTTTTTTGTCATCGGGACGGTCGTCGATCTTCGTTGCGGCGCAGAGCACCCAGGCGACGGAGCCTGTGTTGGTGGCGATGAAGAAAGTCCTCAGAACGATGCATTAAGGATGTTTGTGATTTTTGCGGGGACCGTGTCTTACTGATAGTACGAAGGATCGTGCAGCAATTTATGGTCGGCGAGAAAGAGCTTGAATCGCTGAAGCAGACGGGACCAATTTGAAGGTTGTCTTCTCTCGCGCAGGTGCTTTTGCATCGCGAAGTCAGCATGGGGCGGGCATTCGCGGAAGAGATACAGGTGGATATTTTTTGCCCGATATCGTTTCACTATGAGTAGTGCATCCCTCGATGCCGAAGCGATTGCAGATTGAGGTGATGACTGAGTTTCATCGCAACAGAGCGATGTTATGCAGAGGGCGAGCTTCCGTGCCGAGGCGGCCAAAGCCGTTAGTGCCGCGGAGCATGGGAGGTTAAGTCTCTTCGGGAATACCGGGCTCGCCGTCGAGGATCTGGTATTTGCGCATCTTTTCCCACAGCACCTTGCGGCTGATGCCCAGGTGCTGCGCGGTGTCCTGGCGTTTCCAGTCGTTGATCTCGAGCGCCGCGATGATGCGGTTGCGCTCGCTGCTGTTCCAGCCCTTGCGGTCGCCATTCGCGTCGAGTGGGACGCCCGTGCCGTTGCGGTCGGTGGCCAGCGCAGCGGGCGCGGGCGTGCCGCGCGTGAGCGCGATCGCTCGCTGGATCAGGTTCTGGTCCCAGCTGTGCAACTGCCGCGCGATCACGCCCACGCGCTCCGCGAGGTTGCGCAGCTGCCGCACGTTGCCGGGGAAGTAGGTTTCGGCCACCGCATCGCTGAGCCAGTGCGGCGTTTCGCCCAGGGCCTCGAGCTCGTCGCCGAGCACGTTCGCCAGCAGCGCCTTGAAGATCGCGATCTTGTCGATTTCGCCGCGCTCTTCGAGGCTCGGCACATGCAGCTCAATGACCGCGAGTCGGTAGAACAGGTCGGCCCGGAACTCGCCGCTCGCCACCATCTCGCGCAGGTTGCGGTTCGTCGCCGCCACGAGCCGGAAGTCGACGCGGATCGGCGAGGTTGCGCCCAGCCGCGTGACCGCGCTGTCTTCGAGCACGCGCAGCAGCTTGACCTGCTGATAGCGCGGCAGGTCACCGATCTCGTCGAGGAACAACGTGCCCCCCGTGGCCTGCTCGAAGTACCCGCGGTGCGCATGCACGGCACCCGTGAACGAGCCCTTCGTGTGGCCGAAGAACAGCGACTCGAACAGCCCGTCGGGAATCGCACCGCAGTTCACCGCCACGAACGCGCCCTTGCCGTACTGCTGGTGCCCGATGTGAAGCTGCTGCGCAATGCGCTCCTTGCCCACGCCGGTCTCGCCGCGCACCAGCACCGGATGGTTGCAGTCCGCAAAGGCGCCCACTTCGGCGAGCAATCCTTTCATCGCATCGGAATGCGCCACCAGCACGTCGGGCGCCTGCGGTGCGACATCGCGCGCACGCAGCTGGCGCACCAGCTTGGCCACCATCGTGCGCAGCTCGGCGCAGGTGAAGTCGTAGGGCAGGACGTGCAGGTACTCGGGCGGATACGTGCGCGAATCGCGCTCGCGCGAGGCGGCCGCCACCCAGATCACGGGCATGCCTTGCAGCAGCTCGGTGGCATGCGGCAGCCCGCCGCCATCGATGACGGTGACGCTGATGATCGCGACGGAAGGGCGCAGTGCGACACCGCGGTCCTGTTGGGGCGGCGGCAGGCCATCGGCCCGGATGACTTCCACGTCGAAGCTCGCCATGCACCGCGCAATGCGGTCGAGGATGTCGGCTTTGCCTTCCCAGACAAAGAGGTCGAGTTCGTCGAAGTTGGAGGGGGAACTCATTGATTCAGAAAAACGAAGCGGTGGCCGGAGAGAAGTTCACATCAGTAGACAAGGGTCGGCTCAGCGTGGCAATTGAGCGCGCGCATGTTGACGTCGACTTGTCCAAGGTGAAGGCCAAGGGCTTTCTGAAGGATGGGGGTAAGTATTTTTGACCCCACGTCGTCAAGCACAGGGCGAAGTGCATTCATAAGAAAAGAAACCAGCGAAATGATCGCATTGGGTGGGGCCGATGACCCGCTACTCGAGCCTTTCAAGCTATCTGAAATCTCATTGCGGCATCCTTGATCTGAGCCCTCTCCATACAAGCCTCCGCCCGTGCACTGATTGCCAAACAGGCCGCCGAGAATGTTTCCGAGTAGGTCTCCAACCGAAGTAAGAAGATTCCCGACGAGATTGCCGACCCCGTTGAGAAGGCCGAGCACATCAAGAGAAACAAGTTGGTTCACGATGTTCAATGAGTCGTGAACCACGTCTCCAAGGAAGCCACTCAGCCCGTTTGCAGAATCAGCGATCTGATTGTTGATCTGAGTGAGTCGAGCCTTCCTGCAGGAGCTATTGGTACATGCCGTAGCACCCCAAAGCTCTGCAGCCATTTTTTCGCGTTGCTGGGCAGTGGGTTTCACACTCGTATTGAGTGAATTTGCCAGAAGAGATGCAAGAAGTGCATCGGTCAGGTTTTTGATCGTGGTTCCAATCAGAAGGTCGTTGCCGACCGTTTCCGTCTCGCCTGCAGCGAGGATCACAGAAGCGTTCAATGGGAGCGGATTGACTTTTAGCTTTGTGGTCAAGGACACCAAATCCACTCCAAGAAGTCCGACCTTCAACAATTGCTCGTTCTCGAGGTTCGTATCGCAACTCGCGCTGGTCGAGAAAATCTCGTCCTCCTTCGACGGGTCTGCTCCCGGTCGGCCTACGCAGACCTTCAAGATTGACGCCTGTACCGCGATGCGCGCGTGATCAACCCCGCTTGAGTCTCGTAGACCAGGAGTGCACATCTCCATGAGAGTCCCTGTGCCCGTCACGGCGTCGATCATGATCGGTAGGTTCACGCGAGCAATGCTGCCGATGACGGGAATATCAGCCGTACTGATCCGGACAAAGGTTCTCAACTGACCGGTGTACGCCGTAGCCCCAACCCCGCCGACCGCAATGGATGGCGGTTCAACCAATGCAACTTTGGCTTTGACAAGATTGAGAACACCCAAGTCGGGTACGGAAAGAGCGTGCTTTTGTGTAGCGATGCCGATCCCAGCAAACAGAACATCGAATGCGTTGAGACCTACATTCAATGCAGATCCAACGGCAGAATCTGGTGCCGTGATCTTCAAAAGAGAGCTTAGAGAAAAATCCAGCGAGTCGATTCCAATCACTGCTGTGATTGCTTCGAGAAGATCCAGGTTGGACGTCAGCAACTCGGACATTCCGGCTAGCTTCACTGTTGCATCGAGCACTTGTGCAAGGCTTACGGTCTTTGCATCAATTAGTGCATCGATCTGGCCCACAGTCATGTCCGCCGTCACCGTGACGCCAAGTTCCTTGAGCAATCCAGCGGGCGTAATTTTGATTTGAGCCAAACCGTCATAACCTACCAATGAGCCAGACAGATTGAGCCCAATGCTTTTCAGCGAACGGCCAAGCAGTGAATCATTTTCGACAGTCACGAGTTTGGTGCCAACAGAGAATGTTGCTACAGGTGCGCCTAGTGCCGCAACCGCCTGCACGCAGATCGTACGATCGGAGGAGAAGAAGGGAAGAAGTGCTGGCGGTGCCTTCTGTATTCGCACACGCACGGCATTGGATGGTGTGCCGCCGGGTGTAAAGTGATCAGTAATACCTTGAAAGCAACCCGCGTTCCCATTGCTGGGTCCATTCGGCACCCAACTGCCGCACTCCGGGGGATTAACTGCAGTTCCCAAGAGGTTCTGAGTAGCATTGACGCTGGCGGCACCAACAGCCAAGTCGCAACCGCTTGACGGAGCTGACGGGGTCAGTTTTTGTGCGCCCGCCAGTGCAGCCAAATCCACGGTCTTCTGAAACTCGCGCTTCATGTAGAAGAGATAACCCAACTCAGTGCCCACAAGGGTGATAACGATCAAGCTGAGTGCGATCGCGGTATTGATAAGGACGGAACCTCGAGCACGTCGCCGACCTGATAAGCCGAAAGCTGTGTAGATAGATGTGGCAGTCATTCCGCTAGCCCTTTCACGGCGTCTTGAGCGCGGCAGTCGCGCTACTTCGCAATTGCTTGATCCAGTTGCTGGCATCAACTAGCGGTATCCATGGGAGAAGCCGAGCGTCGCTCGTATAGGGATAGGTGACTGTCACAACGCAACTGGTCGCCCCTGTTGCCGATGTGCAGGGGGCAATGGTGGTGTGATTGGATATCCAGCTCTTCCGATTCGTCATGTCTGCACCAACTGAAGCGGGGACTATGAGCGAATGCGCTAACGATTCGACGACGACTTGTCTGACGTTGGCTGAATTCGGCGGTTGTTGGAGCAGCGTCGCGGCGCGAGCCCCGTCTTCTGCGGCGCGTGACACGACTTGCTGCACGTAGAGCGCTGCCCCAAAAGTCGCCAGCCCGTAGACCACGAGGAAAAGGAGCGAGAAGACCAACGCAAACTCGATGGCGGCAATACCTCGTTGGCGAGAGCGAGCAATGACCTCGGAAGATCGTCGAGAGGAAATGAAGGCCACAGATCTCACCTCAGATCAAGCAGCATGCTGGCTTTCCCGGTGATCTGCTGCGGGATGGCGAAGCTCGGCAAGGGGGGCAGCAGCGACGAGAGGTTGTTGGCCTGCACGATAACGTCGACTCGGCATCGTTGGCTCCACAAGGGGCCACAGTTGGTCGACGAGCACGGGTTGGTTCCCTCCACCAGGCAGATCTGTGTCGAAACGACCGGTCTTATTACCTGAGGCATCCAACCGCTTCGGACGGTGGCGACCGTAGTTGCGCGGGCCGCGCGAGCATCGAGAGTGCTCTGGTACTGAAGCGCTGCTCGCGCGCCATCTTCCGCGGCGTTTTGCAAACCGAGTCGAAACGCGAACAGCATGCCGTAGCAGATGACGGCATAGAGGATGGTAAAGAAGATCATGAACACTATCGCGAATTCGATCGCATATACACCGCGCTGGCTGCGCGGCGAAGGGAGTGCACGATTCATCCTCATGGCATGGCTTGGCTTGCGCGTGGGGTGCGATGCTGCGAGAGCTGCCGGGGCCTACTTGGTGCTGGCGCTGCCAGTCGATGCCTTGACCGTCGAATTCATGCGCTCGGGGATCGGAAACTCGAAGCTCTTCAGATAGCGCTCGTAGCTGCGGCCGGCAATATTTCCTGCGATCTGCCGAGGCGTTTTCGATGCGATCTCTCCGCTTCGCTGCCAAGCGAAGAGGTTCGACGTCGAATCGCCAACCTGAAGTGGGAGGTTATAGGTGCCCTCCTCTTCTTCTACAACGGCTTCGGTCTGCGTTGTCGGCTTCGCGGCAACATCAATGGTCGATGCTGCGGTGCTTGCGCCGCCTTGACCAGGGCTGGCGCTGGTGGCCTGCGCAGAGGCGGCCGCCGTCACGAAGAAAAAGGCCGCGGCCAGCGCGTAGGCGGATAGCTTGGCAAGCCTGTGGGCAAGCTCGTGGTGATTCATGGTGTCCCTCGTGGTGAAGTCGGGTTCGGTGAAAGAGCTGTGTCTGCGGCCGAGACGGACGGGTTTAGCTGGGTGGCGGTGCGAACGCCACCCATGCCAGCCCAGCGGGTGGGTTTGAGTGCGAGCGGAAAGGGAGCCATCGGCTCATTGCGCGGCAACGTGGCAGATGAAGGAGCCAAGGCGGCGGAGTTCCCCGCTGCGGCGCGCATCTGCAACGCAGCCGCGCGCACGGCTGCACGTGTGGCTTCGGGCATGCGGTTCGCATCCATCAGGGCTGTGGCTTGTTCTGCCTGATGCGTGGCCTCAAGGTAGAGCGCCACATTGGCCTGCGCCTGTTTGCTGTCGGGCTGCAATTGCAGGGCCTGCATCAGCGGCAGGCGTGCTTCCTCAAGCTGGCCGGCGCGCAGGCTCGCATAGCCCAGATCGCTCAGCAGCAACGCGTCGGTCGGCGTTCGACGTTGCGCTTGCTTGAACAGTTGCACCGCCTCTGCATAGTGGCCGTGTGCACCGGCAAGCAGGCCCAAGCCCCTGTAGCCTGCGCTCTCCTGTGGTGTGTTCAGCAAACGCTTGTAAGCGACTTCGGCGGGCTCAGCCTGGCCGGTCTGGCGCAGCGCGTCGGCGCGCACGCGGGTGGAGTCGGGCGTAACGCCCCAGCGCTGCTCCAGGGCAGCGATGTGCGCCAGCGACGCGAACCACAGGCCCTGTTGCTGCATTTGGCTGACGACCTTGAGATAGGTTGCCTGCGTGTCGATATTGGCACCGCTTTTAGTTTCGCTGGCGGCCTCGAATGCCTGCCGTTGCTGGGCGTCTTCGCCCGCTGCGTAATGGTCCTTGGTCGCGGCACACCCGGAGACTGCCAGGGCCAACCCGATGGCCGTGGATGCCCAGACATTGCGCACAGACGGGTCGAAGAATGCGCTCATTTGCCGACGCTCCCCAAGGCATGGAAGATGGCGATGAAGCCGGGACCTGCAGTCACGATCAGCAATGCAGGAAGCAGTGTGATGACCATGACGCCGGTCATCTTCACGGTGATCTTGCCGATGCGCTCCTTCATTTCAGAGCGACGATGTTCGCGAAGGCGATCGCTGAAAGCGCGCAGAGGCTCCTGGACCGCGCCGCCATGGCGGTCGACTTGCACCAGTAGTGCAACCAGGCTGCTCAGGTTTTCGTTCTTGTGCAGCGTGGCAAGGCGGTGCAGCGAATGTTCGCGGGTGCGGCCTTGGGCGTATTGCCGATTGGCCAGCGTCAACTCGTACCCCAGGACGCGTAGCACATGTGAGAAGTCGCTGGCCATGACTTGCAAGCTCTGGTCTAGGCTCATGCCCACCCCTTGCAGCAATTTCAAAAGATCCACGAAAAGCGGCAGTTCTCGGGCAACTTGCGTGCGTCGACCCGCGGCGATTCGGCCCAGCACCCATTTCGGCCCCATGAAGCCGATCACGAAGAGGACCGCAAGCATGAAGATGACAGTGCTTTGCTTGTACCCTCCACTCCAGAAGGCAAACACCAGCAAGGGCAGCAAGATCGCCAGCAGCACGCGAGTGACGAGGAAGATCAACTGAGCACGCTGCGAAGGCAGCCCGCATTGATCGATCAGGTTGCGGTCTTCGTCGGCAACGAACGCCCTTCCGAGGCGCGAATCCAGCCAGTGGAATGGCAACTCTACGTCGGGCTTGTACTGCCCCCCGAACTCCGTGTCGACATCGGTGCCCGTGGCCGAAGGCACAGTTCCTTGGTGAATCGCTTTGTCGATCACCTGGCCGCTGCGTGCACGGCGCAGCTCCGACGCAATCAGCGTACCGGCCGCCACAAGCAGCCCGAGTGCCAGAAACCCCAAGCTGATGGCTGTCAACACACTGGGTGTCAGCATCATGCAATCCTCGCAAGGCGGTACAGCAGGAGGCCGCCCGATGCCTGAAGCCCAACGCCCATGAGGACAAGCATTCGGCCTGTGCCATCGTTCCACATACCAAGAAAATAGCTTGGGTTGTTCATGATCATGAAGGCGGCTACGCACACGGGCAGAAGTCCCAGGACCCAGGCTGACAGACGCGTCTCGGACGACATTGCCACCAGTTCGTGTTCGGCCTGTTCGCGATCTCGCATGAAGTTGCTCACGCGTTCCAGAAGCAGATCGGCGCGCCCGCCGTAGCGCACGCCCAGCCCAAGGATCGAGGCCAGAAGGAACATCTCTTCGACACGCACATGGGTAGCGGTCTGGTGCAGTGCCTTGTCCAGATCTATACCCGCACGCACCAAGGCGGCCGAGCGGTCCAGATGGCCGCGTAACGGCTCTTGGGTACTGCTGATCGCCAGCTGGAATGCGGCTTGCGTTGAATTGCCGATGGTGATCAGGCGAACCATGGCGTCGATGTATCCGGGCAGTTGGCTGACCAGCTTGCGGCGCATTTTTTGCAGCCACAGCCAGACGGTGAAAGTGCCTGCCAGGGCGAACAGCAGCAGGGCCGCGAACGCGGCGAGCCAGCCACCGAGGAAGCCGGCGACCAGCGACAGGACGACAACGATGACGACGCCCAATAGGAGAACCCGCGGGTTGACCGCGCCCACCAGCCATCCGGGCATGGCCCGGTCAAGCCAGCGCTTGGGCCGAGCGGCCGCGGCGGCCGTGGCCTCGGTCTCGAGCCACGGGTCGGTGGTCAGGCCGGAGACGCCGCTGCCCATCGACTCGGCCGCCCGCGCGGGCGGCATCGCGGAGAAGGCCACCGGTGCTGACGTGCTCGTACCCGCCCGGATCTGTTGGTCGAGATGCCGCCCAACGACGTGTTGCGTCTGGCGCTTCTTTGCCCATTGCCACAGGAACAGCCCGCACGCCGCCAGCAGCAGCGCGACCACTGCAACGCTGAGCAGCGCGACCTCACGCACGGGGCTCTCCCTGCTGCGAGCGCGCGAGCGACTGACGGAACCGCGTGATCTTCGGCGAGTGCGGTGCAATGCCAAGAGACACCCAGCGGTCGCGCTCCTCGCCGTCGGGCGAAACGATCGGTTCGTAGCGATACAGCTCCTGCATCGCCACCACGTTGTCGTTCACGCCGGTCACTTCGCTCAGCGAGACGATGCGGCGCTGGCCGTTCGACATTCGTCCGATCTGCACGATGAAGTCGATCGCGCTGGCGATCTGACGCCGTAGGCTCACTTCGCTGCCCTGATAGCCTGCGAAACCCGCCAGCATTTCAAGGCGATAGAGGCACTCGCGAGGCGAGCTCGCGTGGATGGTCCCCATCGAACCTTCATGCCCGGTGTTCATGGCCTGCAGCATCTCGATGACTTCGGCACCGCGCACTTCACCGACGATGATCCGGTCGGGTCGCATGCGCAGACTATTGCGCAGCAGGTCGCGGATCGAGACAACGCCTGTGCCATCGAAACCACCGGGACGGCTTTCGAGGCGCACCACGTGGCTGGTGCTGAGAGAAAGTTCGGCCGTGTCTTCGATGGTGATCACGCGCTCGCGTGAAGGAATGAAGCTTGCGAGTGCGTTGAGCAGCGAGGTCTTGCCGGAACTGGTGCCGCCACTCACGAGTACGTTGCAACGTGCGCGCACCGCGATCTCGAGCAACTGGGCCATGCCAGCGTCGAAAGTACCGAGCTTCACAAGGTCGGCCGGCGTGAGCGGCTCCTTGCGGAACTTGCGGATTGAGACCGACAGGCCGTCGATGGCCAGCGGCTCGATGATGACGTTGATGCGTCCCCCATCGGGCAGGCGCGCATCGACCATCGGGTTCGATTCGTCGAGTCGACGCCCCAGCGGCGCCAAGATGCGACGCACGATGCGCATGACGTGCTCGGAATCGGCAAAGCGCAGCGTTTCGCGCTCCAGCATGCCGTGGCGCGACACATAAACGTTCTGGTAGCCGTTGATCAGGATGTCTTCGACGGCAGGGTCGTTCAGCAGATCTTCCAGCGGGCCGAAGCCGGCCAGCTCCTTCGTCAGCGCATCGGCGATGAGCTGCATCTCGCGGTCGTTGATCGGCACGCGGCGCAGGCGCACGAAGCTGTCGACCTCCAGTTCGACGAACTGCTGGATCGAGGCGCGCGACCAGCGGCCGAACTCCGCGCCCAGCTCTTCGATGCGGCTAAGCAGGTGATCGTGCGTCCAGCTCTTGATGTCCTGGAACTGCTGGGAGTTAATGAACGCCTGGTCGTCGTCGGCAAATTCGATATCGGTGGACATGGGCTGTTCAACCTTGGGTAGGGCTCTTCCGGAAGCCGGTGATCTTCGACATCAGCGTCGAGGTCCAGCGCGTGGCCCCGGCTGGCGCCGGCACCGAGCCTGTCGTGCACTCCTCGTGCAGGCTGCGCGCGAGGCCGGCCACGGCCTGCGAATAGGGGTCGTTGCGTGCGATGTGAACCAGCATCTCGCCGCGACTCGCGGCGCCGATCAATTGGGTGCTGCGCGCTGGCACCACGTGGCGAAGCGATAGTTCGAGCCGGTCGGCGATGTCCTTGGCCGAAAGCCCCACATGACTGTCGAGCTTGTTGACAACGAGCGACAGTTGATCCGTCTCGATGCCGCGCGTGCGCAGTTCCTTGAGCATGGTTGCGGTGGACACGATCGCGCCGATGCTCTGGTCGCACACGATCCAGGAGCGCTGGGCTTCCTTCACCGTCTGCGCTACGAAGTCAATGGTCGAGAAGCCGCCGAGGTCGGCAATCTGGAAGTCGAAGAAGTCGCCCAACCGCTTGATCAGTGCGACCGAGTCGGCGTGCGAGATTTCGCGCACCTGCGCGAGGCTTGCCGGCAGTGGCAACACGGCGATGCCACTGGTGTGATGCGCGAGAGCGGTCTGCAGCAGTGTCTGGTCGAGGCGGCGCAGGTTGCGCACGCCATCGACGAAGCTGAAACTGCTCTGCGTGTCGAGGTAGAGCAAGCCGTCGCGTGCAGGCAGACCCAGGTCGAGCAGGGCCACACCGTGTCGCGCGCTGCGACCCGGCGCCTTTGCTGCCGCTTGCGCCGGCTGTGCCAGTTGGTCTTGGAGCATGATCGACAAGCTGGCCGCGAGCGTGGTCACGCCGATGCCCGGCCGGGCGCCGAGCAGCGCGATGGTGTTTCCGCGTGTGCCGCTCGACAGGCTGCTGCGGCGGTCGAGCAGCTTGCGTAGCGTGTTGGCGGCATCGATCTGCGGTGCGGCCATGTCGATGAAATCGTCCACACCGGCGCGCAGCGCTGTCAGCATCGATGCTGGCTCGGCCGAGACGCCCGTTGCCAACACTGGTAGTTCTGGCCAGTCGCGCTTGAGATGTCGATGCAGTTCACCTGCCGCTTGGGCGTGGTCGCCGGAGAAGTCGAGAAAGACGGCTGCGGGGCTGAGCAGGGCGATGCGCTCGCCGACCAACTTGGTGTCTGGTGGCAGGACCACCACGGCGCCCTGTCTGCCGAGCGCATCGGTCAACCAGGTGATGTGGCCGTCGTGAGACGAGGCGAAGAGATAGGTCTCTGCGCCAGTCTCTGGAAGTGGGTCGCGTGGGGCATTCATGGCGTCGGCCACGGGTGATCGGTGGCTGGTGTCCATCAATGGGAGAAGCCCGGCACTGTCGTGCCAGAGGCCGGCCCCAGGAGGTGGGCACGCCACACGGGACCATCGCGCTGCTCGGCGCCGCCGGGCAGGTACGGGGACAGGTCGGTGTTGCGTGCGATCGGCTTCACCAGGTGCGGTGTGACGAGGATGACCAGTTCCTTTTCGCTCATCTGGTACCTGTTCTGTTTGAAGAAGGTGCCGAGCACCGGGATGTCGCCGAGCAGCGGCACCTTGTCTGCATTCGAAGTGGTGGTGCGGCTCACGAGGCCGCCGATGATGAAGCTCTCGCCGTCGCCGAGCTCGACTGTGGTGTCGGCGCGGCGCGTGGTGATGGCCGGCACGGCCACGCCGTTGATGCTCAGCGAGTTGGTGTAGTCGAGATCGCTGGCTTCCGGTGCCACCTTGAGCACGATGCGCTCGTTCGATAGCACTGTGGGTGTGACTGTGAGGCCGATGCCGAAAGGCTTGTATTCGATGCTTGTCGTGCCCAGCCCCTGCGGCACGGGTACCGGCAATTCGCCGCCGGCCAGAAAGCTTGCACTTTGGCCCGACAGCGCCACCAGTGTTGGCTCGGCGAGCACGCGCGCCATGCCATTGCCTTCGAGAAAACCGACGTTCAATCCGATACCAGCCTTGCCGAAGTTGAACAGCAGGCTGAAGGCTTGTGCAAGAGGGTTGTTGTATTCGCCGCTGATGCTTCCATCCGAGGCGAATGTTGCGGACTTCAATGACGCCGGGGTGAAGGAGCCGAAGCTGAACCCGTTGGAATTGGCTCGTGTGCTGAAGATGTTGAGGCCGGCTTGCTTCAGCACACTGCGGTTGAACTCGACGACCTTGACCTCGACCTGCACGGTGTTGCTGCGCACGTTCACGACGGAGCGATCAACCAGTAAGGATTTTTCTCCCGCGGCGGCCAGTGCCGTGTCCCGCGCTTCCTGATGCGCGGTCATGCTGTCGAGCGTGCCGGTGAGCGTCGAGGCGCGGCGGCGTACTTCGAGTGCATACACCGTGGCGGTCGACTGGCCTTTTTCCCAGAGCATCAGCGTAGTCCGGCCTGCTGCCTTGCCGGTCACGATCAGGCGCGCGGCCGGGGAGTTCGGAGATTGACGTGTGAGTGCCACCCCGGCCACTGCTTCGTCAGCAATGGCCATGCGTTCGATGCCCTTCGGGATCAGCAGTTCCTTCTGTGTGCCGGCATCGACGCGGAATTGGATAGGCGCTCCCAGAGCGACGGCTTGTGCATTGGCTACCGAGGACGCAACGGGCCAGATGCTTGGCGTCAACAGGCACAGTGCCACGAGAGTTGGACGCAGAGCATGAGCCGGAGCGTTGGGCTTCGCGCGAGAAGGGTGCGTCATAGTGTTTTTTTCGTGCGGGGCATGTATGGGCGTGGGCGCCGATCAATAACGGATGGTTTCGCTGCGGTCGCCACGGATGACTTCGACCTGGAGTCCACCGCGGCTGGCGCCGGTGCCGGTTGCTGCAGTGGGCCGTGTCGCGACGTTGGGCGTGCGTAGGGCGCCGGGTTTGCCGCCAGTCACGAAATCGGCGGCCGTCAGGCCGGCCTGGGCACGGTCCAGGCCCTCGAGCGGCGCGCGCGGCGGCTCGCCGCGCTTCGGTGCTACTGGCTGCAGGGCGGTCGGCAATTCGGCGAACAGCTTGGGATCGGGCTCCGACAGGTCGGTGGGGTTGCGCAGTGCCAACAGCAGACGGCCGCTGCTTTCCGCGAGCGTCAGGCGGTTGATGTCGTCCACCAGCACCGCGAGCACGGCCGTGCGTGCGGCTTCGGCGCGTTGTTGCTGCTGCGCCTGGGGGTTGCCGTTCTTGTCGGGTTTAGAAGGCAGGCCGTCGACCGATGCACTGCCGAATGCCAGCACGCGCTTGCGCGACAGCAGCAGGCGCGCCTGGCTGCGATCGATGTCCTTGCTGTCGGACTTCAGCATCACGAAAACGTCGACGAAGTCGCCGGGCTGGACCTTGTTGCCCACGCCCATGACTTCGTCAGCCTTGACTGCTACGGCGCGCTCGCCTTCGGCTACGCGCAAGGCCAGGCCAGAAACCAACTGACCTTCGAGCAGCGGCGAGCCTTCGCCCAGGTCGATTACCGGGACGCGGCCGGCGAGGGGTGCGGTCTCTTTGAAGGCCCCTGTCGGGTTGATCGTCAGTTGTTCCACGCGTAGCGCATCGGCAGGGATTGCCTGGCCGGCTGGTAGCGGCTTGACGGCGACGACCACGGGGAACGTCTGGACCTGCGAGGGCTTGGCAGGCGCCGCGCCGGAGGTTGCGGTTGCAGGCGGCGGAGGCGCTGCCTTGCGGCTGAGAACCCATGCATAGCCTCCGAGCGCGAGGGCCAGAAGCACCAGAACGGCGGCGATGATTTTGGTGAGGTTGATCATGGGCAGCGGATCGAAGGAGGCGAGCAAGCGATCACGATGAAAAAGGGATGAAGGGCCTGCAAGTCGGGTTAGATCTGACTGTGGCTAACTCTGTCGCCCCCAAACCATCCATACCGCGGTGGCTAGGGCCAGATAGGCTGCGTAGGGAACGATCCGGGGCCGGCGCAGTGGCGTGCCGGATTCGGATGCACGCGACGGACCCGCCAGCATCGAGGTCAGCCGAGGGGAAAAGGGCCAACGTTCCAGATATCGCCAAAGAACCGCGTGTGCGAAAGCGAGCAGGCTGGCGATGATCCAGATCGGGATGAAGGCGGACAATCCCACCCACAGTCCCAGGACGGCCCCGAACTTCACGTCTCCAGCTCCCATGAGGCCGGTGGCGTAGAACAGCAGAAGAAAGCCGAAACCTGCTGCTCCTCCGAGTAGCGCTGCTTTCCAATCCAACCCAAGAGGCCCCGTTCCCGATACGAGCGCTGTGGCGGCAAGGAGGGTGCCAATGACCACAAGCCAGTTGGGAACGCGGCGCTGTTGAAAGTCGTAGGCGGCGACAAGTAGCAGCCAAAGCAGAAAAGTCGCCGTCAAAGCCATTGCGCTCGACTTTTATGGAAGGAGTGTCGAAATGCTTTCGAAAATGGCCGCCAACTTGGTGCCGATCGTGGGAAGAAAAGCAAGAATTCCCACAGAGATAATTCCCGCGATCATTCCGTATTCAATTGCAGTAGCACCCTCTTCATCGCGCAGAAAACGAGTAATAGAACTAAGCATGGTGATCTCCTGAAAGGAAGTGTTAACAAAGGCTGGCACGGTGGATGTTATACAGCGTAACTCCGTGTATCAACAGGAGAAACACGCCGGATCGAGTCCCGGATGTGCTACTCGGAGGGGTAAAGCAGGAAGGCGGCCAGCCTCGTTCGGCCCCCACAACGGGGCAGAAAAGGTCACTTATTCACAGTCTGGAAAGGACGGTTTCCCTCTGTAAACCGCATGCACACTGGCATGGACGAGGGGAACACGTTACGGGCGCGGGAACGTCCGGAAGTTGAGTGTTACGGGAACATGCCCGTTACGTGTTACGTAGCGCGGTACCTAGGAGTGCAATTTGTAACACTCGACAAGGTGGCTCCGTTTGGGCAATAAATCACACTTTTGGGTCCGAGACCCCTTCGGTGATGTGGGCTCAGCCGAGGATTTCTTCGTGGAAGAGCTTCCACTCGCCGCCCTGGCGGAGCCAGTATTGGCGGCGGGTGCGGCCATTCTTCTCGCCCTCGAACACCTCGCCGAAGGTGGCGACCATGGTGTCCTCGGTGTCGCGCCAGTGCAAGTACGACGTGTCCTTGATTTGCACTCGTTTACCTTGTGCGTAGGTCAATTCGTCGCGGAGTACCGCATCGGCATCGACGGGCTTGCGGCTGGCGCGCTGGAAATCCGGCAAATAGAATTTTTTCAATTGCGCTTCATTGCCGCTGGCGCGCGCGTCTTTCCAGGCGGTAATTGAATCGGCGAATTTCTTTGTTTCTTTTTCGGCCTGCGGCTGCGAAATCCATTGCAGGCTGCGCGCGGTGACGACGGGGGTGGCGCCGATCTGGACCTTGCGCAGCAGCTGCTTGAGGTCGGGGTTGGCCATGACGACGCAACCGTCGCTGGCCAGCGGCGCCCGCGCGAACTGCTGGGGCGGGGTGCCGTGCAGCCAGATGCCGCTGCCGGTCTTGCCGCGCCGCACGTCGTACGGGTTGGGGTAGTTGATGGGCAGGGCGCCGGCGCCGTAGAAGTCTTTCAGCGAGCGCGGGTCGAGGCTGCTGGTGATGTAGTACACCCCCAGCGGGGTGCGCGCGTCGCCTTCGACGGCCTTGTCGGTGCCCGACTTGCCGACCGAGATGTAGTAGTCGGCAACGAGTTTCAGGCCCTTGTCGGAGTTCTCGAACAGGTACAGCCGCGAGCGCGAGGCGTCGACGGCAATGGCGAAGCGGCTGCGGGTCGAGAGGGTGAGGAACTGCGAGGGCACGGTGCCGGCGGGCGGGCGTTCGCGCAGGGCCTGCAGGCGGCGGCGCGATTCCTCGTGCAGCTCGACCATGGCCGGGTTGCCGCGCAGGCGCGCGATGCCGGCGGTGTCGGGCATGGCGTTCGACGGCGGCACCTGCGCCGCGAGCAGGTCGCCGTACACGAGCTGCGCGAGCTGGAAGTTCGGGTGGTCGCGCACGAGGGTCTGGGCCTTGACCAGCGCCTCGCGGGTCTTGCCGCGACCGAACAGTTCGTAGACGCCGATCAGGCGGGCCTCGGCGCCGCTGGCTTCCTGCAGCGGCGCGGCGGTTCTGGCGGTCTTGCGGGCCGGGCGCGTGGCGCCCGCGTTGTCTGCCGCGACGGCGGACCGCTTGCCCTTGGCTTGCAGCTGCGTCTTGCTGGCGCCGCTGCCGGCTTTGGCGCCTCGGGTCTCCTTGGCGGACGCACGGCTGCCGCCCGCCTTGGCGACCTTGGTGCCGCTGGTCTTGGCGTTGGCCGACTTGCTGCTGGAGCTGTTGCTGTTGTTGGCTGCGAGCGCGGCGCCGGGCGTGGCCAGCAGGAGCGCGGAAGCGGCCGTCAAGGCCACGAGCAGCTTCCCGCTCCGCAGCGGGAACGGGAGGGTCTGAAGCCGGCCGTGCCGGACGATGTCTGCCACTAGCCGCCGACGCTTTCCTTGCGAATGTGCCACTGGTTGCCGGAGCGTTGCAGCTCGAGCGTCTTACGGCTCGCGATGTTGAGGTTGTCGGCGCGGTAGACCTGGCGGAACTTGGCGGTGGCGGTCTGTCCGTCGACCTTGATCGCGAGGTTCTCGAGGTTCACGCTGATGCTGGACTTGCCGACGATGCGCGCGCGGCGGTCTTCTTCCCAGGCCTTGCGGCTCTGGCCGCCGGCGGGCACGAAGTCGCTGCCGTAGGCGGCGAGGTAGCGGTCCATGTCCTGGCTGGCCCAGGCCGAGGCCCAGCCGCGCACGACGGATTCGATCTCGGCGTTGGACGCCGGGGCTGCAGCAGGCGCTGGTGCCGGTGCCGGCTCAGGCGTCTTGGCAACCGGCGCGGGCGCTGCGGCCACCTTGACGGGCGGTGCGACAGGCGCGGCGGCGGGTGCCGGCGCGGGCGCAGGCGGTGCCTTGGCGACGGGCGCAGGTGCGGGCACGGGGGCCGGAGCAGGTGCCTTGGCAACCGGTGCGGGCGCAGGCGCCGGGGCGGGCTTTGCAGCCGGTGCCGGCGCGGGCGTCGTCGTGGCCGAAGCCACGAGGGTCGAGCCCTTCGAGCCGGCCGCCGGCGGTGCGGTGAAGAGCGTGCGGATCACGGCCAGCTTGGGCTGCACCGCGGTGTTGTTCTGGTCGAGCTGCAGCGCCTTGCTGTAAGCCTGGCTGGCCAGCCGCGCATACACGTCGCCGAGGTTTTCCTGGGCGGTGGCGTAGCTGGGGTTGGTGCGAATCGCGCTTTCGAGGGCGTTGCGGGCCTTGTCGAACTGGTTCTGGCTCGCGTAGATGACGGCGAGGTTGTTGAACGGTTCGGGCAGCTCGGGCGCGTCCTGCGTGAGCTGCGTGAAGGCTGCGATGGCCTCGGTGCGCTTGCCGGTGTCGAGCTGGATCACGCCCTTCAGGAAACGCATCTGCGGATCGCGCGGCTTGTCCTTGAGGAAGGCCTCGGCCTTGGTCATGGCCTCGTCGAGCTTGCCGGACTGCATCAGCCGGTCGACCTCTTCGTGCTCGGTCGCGGCCAGCGCGGGAAGCGCGGCGCCGCAGGCCGCAACGGCCAGGAACAGGGCGCGCACGGTGGGGGAGAAGCTGAAGCGGGCGCGAGGCCGGGGGCTCTTGGGCATTGCGGACAAGACCTCGTTGGTGGGGAAGGGGAATGCGGCAGGCATTGTAAATGCGCCCGTCACCTCTGGATACCAAGCTGACGGAGCCCTGCGATGGCCCTATTCACAGTTGTGCCGAACTTGTGCGCTGCAGCATCATCATGTAACGTCTCGTAAGCAAAATGCACGTGTTTACCCTGATTTTTCCAACCCTCCGGAGTCCGTTTTGAAGATCACCAAACGCCGCCTGCTCGAAGGCGGCGCTGCAGCCATTGCCACCTCGCTGTTCACGCCGGCCTCGTGGGCCCAGCGCGCAGCAGGCGGCGATGCCGCCTGGCCAACCAAGCCCGTGCGCATCCTCGTGGGCTTTCCGGCCGGCGCCTCGCCCGACCTGGCGGCGCGCGCCATCGCGGAGCCGCTCTCGAAGCTCCTGCGCCAGCCGGTGACGGTGGAGAACAAGCCCGGCGCCAGCGGCAACCTCGTGGCCGCCGAAGTGGCCAAGGCCACGGACGACCACACGATTGGCGCGCTCATCAACGGCAACCTCACGATCGCCAAGCTGCTGAACCCCTCGCTCGACTTCGACCCCGAGAAAGACTTCGCCCCCGTCGGCCTGATCGGCACCGCACCGCTGGTGCTGGTGGTGTCGGGCAGCGCCACGGGCAAGACCGCGGCCGACCTGCTGCTGTGGGTGCGCAACCTGGGCAGCGCAGGCAAGTACGGCACGCCGGGCGTGGGCACCGTGGGCCACCTGGGCATGGAGCTGCTCAAGAGCCGCGCGGCCATCACCGCGCAGCACAAGCCCTACACGGGCAACCCGCAGGTGATCGCCGGCATCCTCGCCGGCGAGATCCAGCTGGCGCTGCTGCCGCCGGGCCTGGCGATGCCGCACGTGAAGTCGGGCAAGCTCAAGGCCATCGGCGTGACCTCGCCCGAGCGCAGCCCGCTGGTCAACGAGCTGCCGACGATCCGCGACGCCGACGTGCGCGGCGCCGACCTCGAGATCTGGACCGCGCTCGCCGCGCCCGTCAGCATGAAGTCGGCGGCGGTGGCCAGGCTCAACGCCGCGCTGGTCGAGGTGATCAGCTCGCCCGAGGTGAGCGGCGAGCTGCTCAAGACCGGCTGGCAGGCGCAGCCCGGTTCGCCCGACACGCTGGCCAAGCGCATGCGCGCCGACACCACGCGCCTGGGCGGCGTGATCCTCATGAAAGGCATTCGCTCAGAGGCCTGAGCCAGTGCCAGCGCGACCGCGCTGCGGCTACAGCAGCGCAGACACCTGCCGGGCCGCGTCGATCAGCGCCGGCAGCATCGTCTCCTGCATCACCTTCGCACTCGTGCGGTTCGCCTGTCCGCTGATGTTCAGCGCGGCCACCATGCGGCCCTGCCGGTTCACGATGGGCGCGGCCACGGAGATCAGGCCTTCTTCCAGTTCCTGGTTCACGAGGCACCACTGCTGCTTGCGTGCCTGGGCCACCTTGGCCATGAGCGCGTCGATGTCGGTCACGGTGTGCTTGGTCAGTGCCTCGAGGTTCGAGGCCTCGAGCCGCGCGCGCACCTCGTCGTCGCTCAAGTCGGCCAGCAGCAGGCGGCCCAGCGAGGTGCAGTACGCCGGCAGCCGCGAGCCCACGCCCAGGCTGATGCGCATGATCTTCTGCGTCGGCACGCGCAGCACATAGACGATGTCGGTCGCGTCGAGCACGGCGGCCGAACAGGACTCCTGCACCTGTTGCACCAGCGCCTCCATCACGGGCTCGGCGCGGTTCCAGATCGGCATCGACGACAGGTAGGCAAAGCCCAGGTCGAGGATGCGCGGCGTGAGCGTGAAGAGCTTGCCGTCGGTCACCACATAGCCCAGCGTCTGCAGCGTGAGAAGAATGCGCCGCGCCCCCGCACGCGTGAGGCCGCTGCCGGCCGCCACCTCGCTCAGGGTCTGGTGCGGCGCGCTCGCGCTGAACGAACGGATCACCTGCAGGCCGCGCGCAAAAGACTGCACGTAGCTGTCGCCGGGGGCGGGCGTGTCGGAGGTGGAACTGGCAAAGGATGTGGTGGATGGAGGGTGGGTTGCCATGGCGAGCGATCCTCTTTAAAATTCATTATACGAACAAAAGTTCTTTAGGCGAACAAATTGCGATTCGCGAGGATTCGTGAATTCGGCAGGGTGTTCGGACCGTTCGGTTTCTTCCTTCACTCCCGGAGACAGGCTTCATGATCAACAAGATCGCGCGCTCGGTCGCCGATGCCCTGGCAGGCATCCAAGACGGCGCCACGGTGCTCATCGGCGGTTTCGGCACCGCCGGCATTCCAGGCGAACTCATCGACGGTCTCGTCGAGCAGGGTGCCAAGGACCTCACGGTCGTCAACAACAACGCAGGCAATGGAGAGACGGGCCTGGCGGCGCTGCTCAAGGCCGGGCGCGTGCGCAAGATCATCTGCAGCTTTCCGCGCCAGGCCGACAGCCAGGTGTTCGACGGCCTGTACCGCAGCGGCAAGATCGAACTCGAACTGGTGCCCCAGGGCAACCTCGCCGAGCGCGTCCGCGCGGCGGGTGCCGGCATCGGCGCCTTCTACTGCCCCACGGGCTACGGCACGCAACTGGCCGGCAACCGCGAAACGCGCGAGATCGACGGCGTGCAGTACGTGCTCGAGTACCCCATCCACGGCGACGTGGCGCTCATCAAGGCCGAGCGCGGCGACCGCTGGGGCAACCTGGTCTATCGCAAGGCCGCGCGCAACTTCGGTCCCGTGATGGCCATGGCCGCGAAGAAGACCGTCGCCACCGTGCACGACATCGCCGAACTCGGCACCCTCGACCCCGAGAGCATCGTGACCCCGGGCATCTTCGTGCACCAGGTGGTGCGCATCGAACGCGTGGCGACCCAAGCCGGCGGCTTCAAGAAGGCAGCATGACCATGGCATACACCCGTCGCACCAAAGACCAGTTGGCAGCCCGCGTCGCACAAGACATCTTCGACGGCGCTGTCGTCAACCTCGGCATCGGCCAGCCCACGCTGGTGGCCAACCACCTGCCGCAGGGCCGCGAGGTCATCCTGCAAAGCGAGAACGGCATCCTCGGCATGGGCCCTGCGCCCGAGGCCGGCGAAGAAGACTACGACCTCATCAACGCCGGCAAGCAGCCCGTCACGCTGCTGCCGGGCGGCTCGTTCTTTCACCACTCCGACAGCTTCGCGATGATGCGCGGCGGCCACCTCGACATCTGTGTGCTCGGCGCGTTCCAGGTGTCGGCCACCGGCGACCTGGCCAACTGGCACACGGGCGAGAAAGACGCCATTCCCGCGGTCGGCGGCGCGATGGACCTGGCCATCGGCGCCAAGCAGACGTGGGTCATGATGGATCTGCTCACCAAGCAGGGCGCGAGCAAGCTGGTGCAGCAGTGCACCTATCCGCTCACCGGCATCGGCTGCGTCAAGCGCGTGTACTCCGACCTCGCCACGCTCGAATGCACGCCGCAGGGCTTGAAGCTCGTCGACACCGTCGAGGGCCTGAGCCGCGAAGAGCTCGAAAAGCTGGTCGGCCTTCCGATCGCCGCTTGATCCCATCCAAGTAATCAGAGAGAGACAACTCACATGACCACCCAAGCCTTCATCTGCGACGCCGTCCGCACCCCCTTCGGCCGCTACGGCGGTTCGCTCAGCAGCGTGCGCACCGACGACCTCGGCGCCGTGCCGCTGCGCGCCCTCATCGAGCGCAACAAGAACGTCGACTGGCAGGCCGTGAGCGACGTGCTCTACGGCTGCGCCAACCAGGCCGGCGAAGACAACCGCAACGTCGCGCGCATGTCGGCGCTGCTCGCGGGCCTGCCGATCGAAGTGGGCGGCGGCACCATCAACCGCCTGTGCGGTTCGGGCCTCGATGCACTGGGCACCGCCGCGCGCGCCATCCGCGCCGGTGAAGCCGGCCTCATGATCGCCGGCGGTGTGGAAAGCATGAGCCGCGCGCCCTTCGTCATGCCCAAGGCCGAGAGCGCCTTCAGCCGCAACAACGCGGTGTACGACACCACCATCGGCTGGCGCTTTGTCAACAAGCTCATGAAGGCGCAGTACGGCGTCGACTCGATGCCCGAGACGGCCGAGAACGTGGCCACCGACTACAAGATCGAGCGCGAAGCGCAAGACCTGATGGCGCTCAACTCGCAGCTGCGCGCCGTGGCCTCGCAGAAGTCCGGCTTCTTCGACGCCGAGATCGTGCCCGTGAGCGTGCCGCAGAAGAAGGGCGACGCGATCATCGTCAACAAGGACGAGCATCCGCGTGACACCACGCTGGAGGCGCTGGCCAAGCTCAAGCCCATCGTGCGCCCCGACGGCACCGTCACCGCCGGCAATGCCAGCGGCGTGAACGACGGCGCTTGCGCGCTGCTGCTGGCCGACGAAGCCAGCGCTGCCAAGCACGGCCTCACGCCGCGCGCCCGCGTGGTCGGCATGGCCACGGCCGGCGTTGCGCCGCGCATCATGGGCATCGGCCCGGCGCCCGCCACGCAGAAGGTGCTGGCGCTCACCGGCCTCACGCTCGACCAGATCGACGTCATCGAACTCAACGAAGCCTTCGCCGCACAAGGCCTTGCTGTGCTGCGCCTGCTGGGCCTGAAGGACGACGACGCGCGCGTGAACATCAACGGCGGCGCCATCGCACTGGGCCACCCGCTCGGCGCCAGCGGCGCACGCCTGGCCACCACCGCGGTGAACCAGCTGCACAAGGGCGGCGGCCGCTACGCGCTGTGCACGATGTGCATCGGCGTGGGGCAGGGCATTGCCGTGATCCTGGAACGCGTCTGATGGGCCTCGCCCGACGCGAGCTGCTGCTGGGCCTGCTGGCAGCGGCGGGCCTGCCTGCGCATGCGCAGCAGAGCGATGCCAAGCCGATCCGCATCGTCGTGCCCTTTGCGGCCGGCGGCGGGAACGACGTGTTCGCACGCCAGATGGCCAAGGGCCTGGGCGAAGTGCGCAAGTCGGGCGTCATCGTCGACAACAAGCCCGGCGCGGGCGGCAACCTCGGCACCGAGCAGGTGGTGCGCAGCACGCCCGACGGCAGCACGCTGCTGCTGGGCCACACGGGCACCGTGTCGATCAACCCGGCGCTGTACAAAGGCCTGAAGTTCGACGCCCGCAAGGACCTCGTGCCCGTGGCCATGTTCGCGTCGTCCGCGCTCGTGCTCGTGGTGCCTGCGGCCTCGAAGGTGCGCAGCGTGGCCGACCTCGTCAAGGAGGCCAAGGTGCGTCCGGGCCTGCTCGACTACGCGTCGAGCGGCAGCGGCACAGGCGGCCATCTCACGGGCGAGCTCTTCGCGCAGCGCACCGGCACCAAGATCAATCACATTCCCTACAAGGGCACCAACCCCGCGCTCACCGACCTCGCGGGCGGTCAGGTGCAGATGATGTTCAGCGTCATCCCGCCCGCGCTTGCGCTGGTCAAGGGCGGGCGCCTGCGCGCCATTGCCGTCACGGGTGCGAAGCGCCTGCCGTCGCTGCCCGACGTGCCCACCGTGGCCGAGTCGGGCCTGCGCGAACTCGCGGGCTTCGAGAGCACGCTCACCTACGGCATCCTCGCGCCGCGCGGCACGCCCGATGCGTTCGTGAAGACGCTGTCGGCGCAGATGCTGCAGGTGGCGGGCGGCGCCGAGTTCCAGTCGCGCCTGGACGTGGAAGGCGCCGTGCCGCTGCTCGGCGGGCCGGCGGAGTACGCCGCGCTCATCGCGAAGGAAAGCGCGCTGTGGGCCGGCATCGTCAAGGCCTCGGGCGCGTCGGTCGACTGAGCGGCGACGCACCGCTTCCCACCCATCAACGATTCATCAAACCGGAGACTTCCCTCATGTCCTTCTTTCGTTCGTCGCTTTCGCGCCGCGCCATCGCTGCAGCCGTGCTGGCGTTGACTGCCGGCGGCCTGCTGCCGCTGACCGCTTCGGCACAACAGCAGCCCGCAGCCTTCCCGACCAAGCCCGTGCGCATCATCACGCCGTTCCCGGTCGGCGGTGGTCCGGACGGCGTGGCCCGCCTCGTGGCCGACAAGCTCTCGCGCGCCTGGGGCCAGCCGGTGGTGGTCGAGAACCGCCCAGGCGGCAACGGCTTCATCGCCATCGACGCCTTCAAGCGCGGCGCCAAGGACGGCCACGACATCATCGTGCTCGACAACGTGCACCTGGCCGCGTACCCGGCGCTGTTCAAGAAGCTGCCCTACGACGCATCGAAGGACTTCGACGCGCTGCTGCCGCTGTTCAAGACCTACTTCTTCTTCACCGTCGCGACCAACAGCAAGTACAAGACCGTGGGCGACCTGATCGCCGACGCCAAGGCCAACCCCGGCAAGCTCGACTACGGCTCGTGGTCGGTCGGCAACCCGGTACACCTGGGCTCGGAACTGTTCGAGTCGGCCACCGGCACGCAGATGGAGCACGTGATCTACAAGGAGACCACGCAGCTGTACACCTCGGTCGCCACCGGCGAGCTGGCCTTTGCGCTGGGCAGCAGCGCCACCGCCGGCCCGCTGCAGCGCGCCAACAAGCTGCGCTTCCTGGCGGTGGCCGCGCCCCAACGCAACGCCGCCTTCCCCGACGTGCCGACCGTGGGCGAATCGGGCGGCCCGAAGGGCTTCGAGGTCATCGGCTGGAACGCCATCGCCGTGCCCAAGGGCCTGCCGGCTTCGGTCACCGACAAGATCAAGCGCGACATCGAGAAGGGCCTGGCCGAACCCGACGTGCTGGAGAAGTTCAAGAGCTTCGGCTACGAGCCGTTCCCGACCACGCGCCCGCAGTTCGACCAGTTCGTGGCGACCGAAACGAAGCGCTTCACCGACGTGATCCGCAAGGCGAACGTGTCGCTGGACTGACGGCGCGCGCCCAGGGCGCATCCGCAACGCACAAGGCACCCGCGAGGGTGCCTTTTCTTTTGGGCGCCGCGCCCAGGGCGAGAGATTGTGCTGTCCAAAAGTCACATGTTACGTATAGATACGTGACAGGGTAGACCGTCTACCGAAGGGCCTGACAGAGGCGGAGTGGCCCCGCATGGGGCCGGTCGCCCCGTTTCAGGGTAGCCCCTTGCAGGGATACGCGTAACCGGCACCCGTTCTTACATTTTTGACTTGCAAATCCGAAATCGTCGCCGTGGGGAGGAGCAAGCCATTGCTGCTGCACACGGAGGTCCACCTGCCCAGTCAGTGAACGAAGAGGGAGTTGAGTCATGAACAAGATCTTCCGAACCCTGTGGAGTCCCACCGCCGGCACCTGGGTGGCCGCGCCGGAAATCGCGCGCGGCCACGCGCGATCGTGCAGCGGGGGCGGCGTGCGCGCGGTGGCGGCAGCGGCGGCAACGGCGGCGCTGTGGGTCTGCGTCGTGCCGGTGCTCGCGGCCGGCGGTGCGGGTGGCCAGCCGGTCGGTGACGCGTCGCTGAACGCGGGCACGGGCGGCAGCGACGGCACGGGCGGCAGCGGCGGGCTCAACGACACCACGGTCAATGCCTTCGGCGGCGCGGGCGGATCGTCGACGCCGGGCGGCGTCACGGCGGGGGCCAACGCCAGCATCGGCGGCTTCGGCGGTGCCACGCCGGGCACCGGTGGCGCGGCCGGCGCGGCCAGCACGCCCACCGGCCCCGGGGCGTTCCAGGGCGACGCCGGCGGCGCGGGCCAGGCGCAGACCGGTGACGCGGCCAACGGCAACGGCTATGGCGGGGGCGGCGGCGGTGGCTTTCAGGGCATGTCGATCGCCAACAACGTGGCCAATTCGTCCGACAGCTACACCGGCGGCATCGGTGGCGCGGGCGGCAACGGGTACTGGGCAGCGGGTGGTGGCGGCGCGGGCGGCTACGGTTCGATCCTCAGCGGCCCGCTCGGCAGCTACACGGCCACGGGATCTTCCACGGGCGGCGCCGGCGGCAAGGGCGGCGACGCCTTCTCGCAGGGCGGCGGCGGTGGCAGCGGGGGCGGCGGGTTCTACCTGAACGCGACCAACCCGGGACTCAGCTTCACCAACACCGGTCCCCTCACGGGCGGGGCGGGCGGTGCCGGCGGGGCCGAATTGGCGCCCGCCCGTTCCAACGCCTCGGGCGGCGGCGGCGGCGCAGGGGGCATCGGCGCGACGTTGGCGGGTGTCGCCGTCACCGTCAGCAACTCCGGCGCGATCACGGGCGGTGCCGGGGGCGCGGGCGGCGCGGCCGGCGGCGGTGCGGGCGGCACCGGTTCACCGGGCGCTGGCGGCGACGGCGGGGCGGGCCTCGCATCGACCGGCGCGGGCGCAACCCTCACCAACACTGGCACCATCGCCGGTGGAGCGGGCGGCGCTGGCGGGGCGAACAGCAACGGTGGCCCGAGCGGTGCCAACGGGGTGGGCGGCGTCGGGGTGACGGGCGCCAACCTCGCGCTGACCAACGGCGGCACCATCTCGGGCGGCTTGGGCGGCGACGGCATCACGCGCGCCCCAGCGATCGCATTCACGGGCGGCACCAACAGCCTCCGGCTGAACACCGGCTCGTCGATGACGGGCGCGATTTCGATCGGCGCGGGCGCCACCGCCAGCGTCATCGCGGGCGCCGGCGGCCTCACCGTCAGCAACGCCTTGCTGCTGGGCGGCACGGGCACCATCGACACCAACGGGAACGCCCTGACGTGGACCGGCGCGATCTCCGGCGCCAGCGATCTCGTGAAGATCGGCGCGGGCGTGCTGACGCTGAGCGGTGCCGACACCCACTCGGGCGCCACCAACGTCGCGGCGGGCACCCTGCGCGCGGGCGCGGCCAACGTGCTCAGCAGCGCGAGTCCCTTCACGGTGGCCACCGGCGCGACGCTCGACCTGGCCGGCAACAGCCAGACCCTCGCGTCGATGGCCCACAGCGGCACCGTCTCGCTGGTGGGCGCGGTGCCGGGCACCACGCTCACTGTCAACGGTCCCTGGGTGGGCAACGGCGGCGCGTTGCGACTGGGGACCGCACTGGGCGGCAGCGCGAGCGCGAGCGACCGGCTCATCCTGAGCGGCGCCACCGCCGTCGCCAGCGGCACGACCAATGTGCAGATCACCAACCTGGGCGGCCTGGGCGCGCTCACCACGGGCAACGGCATCGAGGTGATCAGCGCCCTCAACGGCGCGACCACCACCGCGCAGACGACCAAGAGCGCGTTCGTGCTGGCCGGCACGCACGTGGATGCGGGCGCCTACGAGTACCGGCTGCATGCGGCCGATGCCGCCGGCGCGGGCGAGAACTGGTACCTGCGCTCGACCGCTGCGCCGGTCACGCCCGTGACGCCTGTCCCGCCCGTCACGCCCCCGGCCGGCGGTGGCGGCTCGGGCACTGGCGGCACCGGCGTCGTGCCCGTGCTCGCCGTGCCCACCTACCGCGCCGAAGTGCCGCTGTACGCCGCGCTGCCCGAGCAGCTGCGCCAGTCCAGCTTCGCGATGCTCGGCAACAGGCGCCTGCGCATGGGTGAGGACCTTGTAGCGGGCGCAAACCCGGCCAAGCCCACGCAGGGCTACCGCGAGGCGTGGGGGCGCATCATCAGCACCGAGCGCACCATCGCGCAGGGCGGCACCGTGAGCCCCACGAGCAAGGGGCGCCTCACGGGCTTCCAGGCCGGCACCGACCTGTGGGCCAACCCCGACTGGCACGCGGGCGTGTACGTCGGCCAGCTCGACGGCGACATGCGCGTGAACGGCTTTGCCAGCGGCCTGGCGAACCTCGGCGTGGGCAGCAACAACCAGAAGAGCGAGTACCTGGGCGCCTATGCCACCTGGAAGCACAGCCCCAGTGGCGTGTACGTCGACGGCGTGCTGCAGGCCGGGCGCCACCGCTACACCGCCAGGCCCACGCTGGGCTTCTCCCGGGGCGGCAAGGGCAACAGCCTGCTGGCGTCCATCGAGGTGGGGAAGTCGATTCCCATCGCGCAGAACTGGACCGTCGAGCCGCAGGTGCAATTGGTGCACCAGCGGGTGAGCCTGGGCGACACGGGCATCTCCGGCGCGCTCGTGCAGCAAAACAGCCACAACGGCTGGCGGGCACGCGCCGGCGTGCGCGTGAAGGGCGAGTTCGTCACCCGCGCCGGGGTGCTGCAGCCTTATGTGCGGGTCAATTTCCACCGCAGCAGCCGCGGCACCGACGTCACCCGCTTCGTCGGCCCGGCCGGCTTCACCGACATCGCGACGCGCACCGGCGGCAGCAGCACCGAGCTGGCGGCGGGGGCCACGCTGCAGGTGGCCGAGAACACCAGCGTCTATGTGGAGCTGGGCAAGCTGTGGTCGGGCTCCGGCGGCGACTCGCGCATCAAGAGCGGGGTCAATGCGAGCGTCGGCGTGAAGATGCGCTGGTGATCTCGTGAAGGGGCGCGCAAGGGCGGCGTCTACGCATGCCGCCGCGCGGCGGCGTGGAGCGTGTGCACGCGGGCCTCGCCGGGCTGCGCAGGCGAAGGTCGCCCCCAACCCTGCGGCAGTTCATGCAGCACGGCGTTCGCATCGAGCGAGCGGATCGCGACCGACGTGTCGGCCGGAATCCGCCCCTGCGCCACCATCGCCTCGTAGCGCAGCGCGCACACGCGCAGGAACGACGCGAAGTTGCCGACCTCGCCGCGCGCCGCCACCAGCTCGTCGTACAGCCGCTCGATGAGCTGCACCACGGCCATGCCGTCGCGCTGCGCGATCTCTTCGAGCACCTGCCAGAACAGGTTCTCGAGCCGGATGCTGGTGACCACGCCGTGCAGCCGCACCGAGCGCGTGCGCGCGTCGTAGCTTTGCGGATCGGCGCTGATGAAGACTTCGCACATGGGCCATCTCCTTGAGAGGCGGAATGAATCGGGGCGACGCGGCACTGTAGCGCCGTCCGCGCCCATCCGTTCAGGTCAGTGTTCGATGCGCGTGCCCAGCACCACCAGGAACTGCGACAGCCACGCCGGATGCGCCGGCCAAGCCGGTGCGGTGACGAGGTTGCGGTCGGTCACGGCCTGGTCGACCGGGATGCCCATGTACTCGGCGCCGGCCAGTTCCACCTCGACCTGGCAGGCCGGGTAGGCCGACACCTTGCGGCCCTTGATGAGGCCCGTGGCCGCGAGCAGCTGCGCGCCGTGGCAGACGGCGGCCACCGGCTTGTCGGTGGCCAGGAAGTGGCGGGCGATCTCGACCACGCGAGGGTGCATGCGCAGGTACTCGGGCGCGCGGCCGCCGGGGATCACGAGCGCGTCGTAGGCCTCGGGGCGCACCTCGTCGAAGCTGGCGTTCAGCGTGAAGCGGTGGCCCGGCTTCTCGCTGTAGGTCTGCGCGCCCTCGAAGTCGTGGATGGCGGTGTGCACCCAGTCGCCGGCCTTCTTGTCGGGCGCCACCGCATGCACGGTGTGGCCGACGGCCAGCAGGGTCTGGAACGGCACCATGGTTTCGTAGTCTTCGGCGTAGTCGCCGCAGAGCATCAGGATCTTGCGAGCCATCGGGTTTGTCTCCTTCGGATGAGGTGTAGCGAAACCGGCCGGCGCAGGGTGCGCGCCGGCCGTCGCCGCATTATTCGAAGGGGGCGGGCGCAGCGGGTAGCAGCGGGCTGTGATGCCGCTGCGGTCGCTATTTGACCGAGCCCGCGGTCAGGCCCTGCACCATGTAGCGCTGCATCCACGCGAACAGGATGGCGACCGGGACCACGGCGCAGATGGCGGCGGCCATCACCAGCTCCCACTGCACCACGTACTGGCCCGCGACCATGTTGGTGACGAGCACGGTCAGCGTCTGCTTCTCCGTGGAGCGGATCAGCGTGTAGACCACCGCGAACTCGTTCCACGCATTGACGAAGGTGACCAGCGCCGTGACCGCCATGGCCGGCAGCGCCAGCGGCAGGAACACCTTGCAGACCGTGCGCACCGGGCCCGAGCCTTCGAGCCAGGCCGACTCCTCCAGGTCGCGCGGGATGGTCTCGAAGTACGAGGTCATCATCCAGACGGCGAAGGCAATGCCGAAGGCGCCATAGGCCACCACCACGGACAGGCGCGAGTCGGTCATGTTGCCGCCCTCGAACCAGGGCAGGCTGGCCGCCATCTTGAACAGGCCCACCACCAGCAGCACGGGCGAGATCATCTGCGTGATGAGCAGGAACTGCCGGTAGCCGCCCTGGCCGCGAAATTTCAGGCGCGCCAGCGCATAGGCGGAGGGCACGCTGACGGCAATCGTCAGCACCGTGGCAGAGAGCGACACCAGCAGGCTGTTCAGCAGCGCGCGCCCGAACCCGGTCTGCGTCCACATGGCGGAGAAGTTGCTCCACTGCCACTGCTGCGGCAGCCAGCGGGCCGGATAGACGTAGATCTCGGACGCCGGCTTGAGCGCCGTGAAGAACATCACCGCGAGCGGAAAGACGACCACGGCCACCAGCGGCGCGAGCAGCAGCCAGCACCAGAGGCTGCGCACGAGTTTGTCGGGGCGGATCATGCGGCGGCCTTCGCGGACTGGCGCTTTTGCAGGCGCAGGTAGAACACGGTGAAGGCCAGCAGCAAGGCCAGCATCACGAGCGAAATGGCGGCTGCCTCGCCGGGGCGGCCCAGGCGGAAGCCCAGCTGGTACAGCCAGGTGACGAGGATGTGCGTGGCGTTGTCCGGCCCGCCCTGCGTCATGATCCAGATGATGGGGAACGAGTTGAAGACGTAGATCACGTTCAGCACGATCGCCATGTGGATGAAGGGCTTGAGCAGCGGCAGCGTGAGCCGGCGAAACTGCTGCCAGCGCGACGCGCCTTCGATGCCGGCCGCTTCGTAGATGTCCTGTGACACCGACGACAGGCCGCCCAGGAAGATGGTCACGGTGAAGGGGATGGACACCAGGATGCCCACGCCCACCTCTACCCAGAACGCCAGCTGTCCGTCGGCCAGCCAGTTGATCGGCTCCTGGATGATCCCGACCATCGCGAGGCTCGCATTGACCATGCCGTACTGGCCGTTGAAGGACCAGGTCCAGACGATGGCCGTCATGGTCAGCGACACCGCCCAGGGCAGCATCACGATCGTGCGCGCCACGCCCCGGCCATAGAAATCCTGCTGCAGGATGAGCGCGATCGGCACAGCGCACAGCACCGCGCCACCGACCACGCACACCGTCCATTGCACGGTGCGCCACACCACGTGGGCGAACACCGGATCGGTGAACACGATGCGGAAGTTGTCCAGGCCGTTGAAGGCCCGCAGCAGGCCGAAGCGCGAGATGTCGTGCACCGACTGGAACACCAGGGTGGACAGCGGATAGGCCAGGATGAAGAGGGTGAGCAACAGGCTCGGTGCAATCAGCCCCCAAGCCAGGGCAGGGCCTCGAACGGGATTCTGCATAGGGCAATTCGATCGGATAGGCGTGGTTGGGCGTGGTGCGACACGCGGGAAGCCGGCGCAGCCCGGCGGCTGCGCCCCGGGGCTTGCTCGCTTACTTCTTGTTGAGCTTGGTGTTGGCCTCGGCCGCGGCCTTGTCCAGCGCCGCCTTCGGTTCCGCCTTGCCCTGGTAGATGGCCTGCAGCGCGTTGGTGACGGCCTGCGCCGAGTCTTCCCAGCCGGCGACCAGCGGGGCGAAGCGCGCGTTGGGCAGCAGGGTCACGAACTCGGAGAGCACCGGGTCGTCCTTGAACACGGGGTCGTTGGCCACCTCGCGCGTCACCGGCATGAAGCCTTCGCCCTGGTCGAACTTCAGCCGCGCGGTTTTCGAGAACATGAAGTTCAGGAATTTCTGGGCGGTTTCCTTGTTCTTCGAGGTCTTGAACATCATGATCGAGTCGGTCACGCCGAAGGTGATGTCCTTGCCGCCATTGGGCACGCCGGTGATGCCGTATTTCAGTTGCGGCGCGTCCTTGGCGATTTCCTTGGCCAGCGGCGGCAGCGAAATGACCATGCCCAGGCGCCCCTGCTTGAACAGGTTGTGCAGGTCGTAGCGCGTGTTGCCGGCCACGCCGGGCTCGGTCAGGCCCTGGTCGATCATGCTTTTGTAGAGCGTGGCGGCTTTCACACCGGTCGGCGAATTGAAGGCGGCCTTGTTGCCCGCATCCAGCACGTCGCCGCCCATGCTCCACAGCGCGTAGTAGAAATAAGTGTCGGTATCCAGGTCCTTGCCCTGGATGCCATAGCCGTAGGCGCCCGTGGCCTTGATCTTTTTCGCGGCGGCAATCACGTCGTCCCAGGTCTTGGGGCCATTGGGAAAGCCAGCCTTGCTCAGCATGTCCTTGTTATAGAACATGGCGCGCACGCTGGCCGCAATAGGCAGCGCATAAGGCTTGCCATTGATATTGCCGGCTTTCAGGAAGGCCGGAATGAATTGGTCCTTGAACGCCGCATTGGCGTAATTGTCGACCGGCTCCACCAGGCCGTCGTTCACGAAATCGCCCACCCAGCGGGTCGCGACGTGGGCCAGGTCGGGCGGGTTGTTGCTGGCGATTTCCGCCTGCAGTTTCTGCTGCATGTTCTCCCAGCTTCCCACCTCGACCTTGACCTTGTCTCCCGGGTTGGCCTTTTCGTAGTCCCGGGCCAGCGCCTCCAGCCAGGGGCGCGTGTTGTCGCTGTAGCTGGACATGGCGATGCGGATATTTCCCGCCTGGGCCGTGAGGGAGGAAAGACCCAGAAGAATTGCGCCTGCCAATAGAGTTGTATTTCGATTTTTCATATTTAATTCCTCGTGAAGTGATTGAAAATTAATTGAATACACGTCGGGGTCTGCTGCGATCAGTGCTTTCGCTTTTTTATCTTACGAGTCGGCCGAATGGCGCCATAGATAGAGCTAACCCTCGATTTCTAAAAAACAGAACCCTGCCTGCGAAATATTGAAGGCCAAATTCCCGTGGCCTCCTGTACGCTTCAAAATTCGAGCTCGAATTGCGCGCGGTAATTCATTGCCGCCCGGTCGGGAGAGGTATTGGCAATTCACAGGGCGCATTGCGTGGACACATCAATTTCGACTCCGTCTCCTGTTCATCCCCACGCGCCGTCCCGGCGCGTGACGCTGGTCACGGGCGCCGCGGGCGGCATCGGCCAGGCCCTGTGCCGCCGCGTGCTGCAGGCCGGCGACCGGCTGATCGCGCTGGACCACGACGCGGGTGCACTGGAAGGCCTGGCGGCCGTGTTGGCCGGGCAGGGCGTGAGTGCCGACGATCTGGCGCGGCTGCATCCTTTGGTGGCGGACGTCACCGACTGCGCAGGCCTGTGCGAGAAAGTGGCCGCGGCCGTTGCGGCCGTCGGCCCGGTGGATGTGCTGGTGTCGAACGTGGGAGCGGCGCGCGGGCCGACGGTGCGCAAGACCACGCCGCAGGACTGGCAGGCCGACATCCAGCTCAACCTCAACGGCGCGTTCCATTGCGTGGAGGCGGTGCGCCACGCCATGGTCGAGCGCCGCAGCGGGCAGCTGGTGCTCATCGGCTCGGTCAACGCGCTGACCACGCTCGGTCACCCGGCCTACAGCGCGGCCAAGGCGGCGCTGGTCAGCTACACCCGCTCGCTTGCCATGGAGCTGGGCGCCTACGGCATCCGCGCCAACATCGTGCTGCCCGGCACCGTCAAGACGCCCGCCTGGCAGGCGCGGGCCGACAAGAACCCGCAGGTGTTCGAGCAGCTGAAGAAGTGGTACCCGCTGGGCGACTTCGCGACACCGGACGACGTGGCCGATGCCGTGCTCTTCCTGGCGTCGCCCGCCGCGCGCGTCATCACGGGCGTGGCGTTGCCGGTGGACGCGGGCCTCATGGCGGGCATCCTGCCGATGGCCCGCGAGATCACGGTCGAAGACTACTGAGCCAGCGACTCACTTCCACAAAGACAAGGAGACCCCATGGCTCAGGTTCAACTCAAGCAACTGCGCAAGGATTTCGCGGGCGTGCCCGTCGTGCACGGCATCGACCTGGACATTGCCCACGGCGAGTTCGTCGTGCTCGTCGGCCCCTCGGGCTGCGGCAAGTCGACGCTGCTGCGCATGATCGCGGGGCTGGAGCCCATCAGCGGCGGCGAGCTGCGCATCGGCGGTGCGCGCGCCAACGACCTGTCGCCGCAAAAGCGCAACATCTCGATGGTGTTCCAGAGCTATGCGCTCTACCCGCACCTGTCGGTCTACGAGAACATCGCCTTCGGCCCGCGCACGCGCGGCGAGGCCGAGAGCGACTTCCGCCCGCGCATCGAAAAGGCCGCCAGCCTGCTCAACCTCACGCCGTACCTGGACCGCCTGCCGCGCGCGCTCTCGGGCGGACAGCGCCAGCGCGTGGCCATGGGCCGCGCCGTGGTGCGCGAGCCCGCGCTGTTCCTCTTCGACGAGCCGCTGTCCAACCTGGATGCGCAGCTGCGCGTGCAGATGCGCGCCGAGATCAAGGCCCTGCACCAGCGCCTGGGCAACACCATGGTCTACGTCACGCACGACCAGGTGGAAGCCATGACCATGGCCGACCGCATCGTCGTGATGCGCGCGGGCCGGGTGGAGCAGGTCGGTGCGCCGCTCGAGCTCTACGACCGCCCGGTCAACCGCTTCGTGGCGGGCTTCATCGGCTCGCCCGCCATGAACTTCACGCAGGGGCAGGTGCATCGCGCACACGGCCGCACCTGGCTCGCGCTGCCTGACGGGCAGGCCTGGGACCTGCCGACTTCCGGGTGCACGCCCCTGCTGGCCGATGGACAGCACGTGCTGCTGGGGCTGCGGCCCGAGCATCTGCAGCTGGCTCCGGAAGGCCTGGCGCTGCGCGTGATCCTCACGGAGTCGACGGGCGACAAGACGCAGATCTACGGCACCGTGGCGGGCAGCGAGACGCCCTGGTGCGTGTCCGTGCACGACCGCGTGGCCCTCAAGCCCGGCGACCTCGTGCACCTGCAGGTCCGCGAGGCCGCATCGACCCATTGCTTCGATGCACAGACCGAGCGCCATGTGGGCGTCGCGGCCCCGGCGCCGGCCGGGTACAGGCCGTCTGCATCCAGCGTGGACGCGCGTGTCGGCGGCAGCGAGGGCCAGCGCCACGCCGCGTCGATCGCCTATTCGTACGGCTAGGCCATGCGCAACCACTGCATGTCCGAAGTCGAAACGGGCAACCACATCGGCGGGCGCTGGTCGACCCCCGTCGACACCCTGCCGGTGGTCAACCCGGCCAACGGCGAAACCATCGCCACCGTGCCCCGGTCGGGCCGCGAGACGGCGAACGCGGCGGTCGCCGCCGCCAAGGCCGCGGCCAACGCGTGGGCTGCTACGCCTGTGTTCGAACGCGCCGCGATGTGCATGGCGATCGCGGCCGAGATCGATGCCGCGCGCGAGGCCCTCGCGCACACGCTGTCGTGCGAGCAGGGCAAGGTCCTGGCCGAGGCGCTGGGCGAGGTCGCCAAGGCCGCCGACGGCTTCCGGCTCGCCGCCGAACTCGTCAAGCAGATGGGCGGCAAGACGCTGCCGGCGGAAGACCCGGGCAAGCTCGTCATGACGCTGCGGCAGCCGCGCGGCGTGTATGGCGTCATCACGCCCTGGAACTTCCCGGTCAACATCCCGGTGGAGTACCTCGCCCCCGGCATCGCCACCGGCAACACCCTCGTCTGGGTGCCTGCGCCGTCCACCGCGCTCGTGGCCTGCGCGCTGATGGCAGTCATCGAAAAGGCCGGCCTGCCCGCCGGCGTCGTCAACCTGGTGATCGGCGAGGGCGCGACCGTGGGCGATGCGGTGGTCGTGCACCCGGACGTGACCGCCATCGCCTTCACCGGCAGCACCGCGACGGGCCAGCGCATCGCTGAGCGAGGCGCCGGAAAGCCCCTGCTGCTCGAGCTCGGAGGCAATGGACCCCTGATCGTTTTCGAGGACGCCGACCTCGATGCGGCAGCCGCTGCAGCGGCAGGCGGGGCGTTCTTCAATGCCGGGCAGGTGTGCGCGGCGACAGGGTGCGTGCTGGCCCATGCCAGCGTGGTCGACCGCCTCTGCGACAAGCTGGTCGCCCGGGCCGCCGAGCAGATGCTGGGCGATCCCTTGCATCCCGCCACGACCATGGGGCCGCTCAACAACGCCAAGGTGGCGGCCAAGGTGCGCGCGCATGTGGACGATGCCGTTGAACAGGGTGCACGCGTGCTGTGCGGCGGCCGGGCGCGGCCGGACCTGGGCAGCGACCTCTTCTTCGAGCCCACCGTGGTGCGCGACGTCATGCCCGCCATGCGGCTGTGCCGCGAAGAAACCTTCGGCCCCGTCGTGCCGGTCATCGCCTTCCAGGACGAAGCGCAGGCCCTGGAACTGGCCCTGCAGAACGACTACGGACTCTCGGTGGGCGTCTTCACCCAAGACATCGGCCGCGGCATCGCCATGGCCAAGGCGATCCCCGCCGGCATCGTCAACATCAACGCGGGCACCACCTGGTGGGAAATCCACCTGCCCTTTGGCGGTGGCTCCGGCAAGAAGAGCGGCATCGGCCGGCTGGGTGGCATGCACACACTGGAGGCGATGACCGAGATCAAGATGATCACGGTCACGCTGCCGGGTTGAGCCTTTCGATGCCGACGGTCCCGCGCGCGGGGACTACTCCGGCTTTCCCCTGGCGGGCGTGCGAGCGGCGGTGGCGCGCCCCGGCTTCACGGGCCGCTGCCACCCCTGCATGTAGGCGATCAGCGACTGCGACAGGTGATTCGCCGCGAGCGACAGGCGCCGGGAATAGCTCGCGACCAGCGTGGCGCGCGCCGAGCGCAGCGACGCATCGGTGAGCGGAATGGCCACCACCTTGCCGGCCTCGATCAGCGGCGCGACCACGTCGCTCGGCTGGAAGGTGATGAGGTCCGACTCCGCGACCAGCCGGCTCGCGAAGGACAGCGAATTCGTCTCGACCGCGATGTTCAGCTTGAACTTGCCCTTGGAGCTGACGCGGTCGACCAGCTGGCGCAGGCCGAAGGAGCGGTCGGGCAACGCCAGGGGCGCGTCGGCGACTTCCGCGAGCGTGCAGCTGCGCTGTTGTGCCAGGGGATGCTGCGTCGAGGCGATCACGCACAGCGGCTGCTCGATCTTCTGCAGCTCGATGAGGTCGGGGCGCGGCGAGGCGCCGAACAGGATGCCCAGGTCGTACTTGTGCTCCGCCACCGACTCGCCCACCGCATGCGAGCCCATGAGATCGAGCGAGAAGGTGATGCCCGGGTGCGTGCGGATGAAGCTCGGCATGAAGCTGGTGAGCAGGCCGTGCAGGATGCCTTCCACGCAGCCCACCCGCACGTGGCCCTTGGCCAGCGTCTCGTACTCGTGGATCTGGCCCTTCAGGTCGGCCAGCTGCGTCTTGTTGTCCTGCGCATAGCGCAGCAGCAGCTCGCCGGCCGCGGTCAGCGCCATGCCGCGTGCATGGCGCTCGAAGACGGGCACGCCCAGTTCGTCTTCCAGCAGCGCGATCTGCCGGCTCACGGCGCTCTGGGCCACGAAGAGCTTTTCCGCCGCCACGCGCACGGAGCCGAAGGCCGCGACCTCGTAGAAGTACCGAAGGGTGGTGGATTCGATCATGCGTGCACTCTACGGGATGGCAGGGAAGGAGCGCGGCGATGTTCAGTTCGCGGCGCGTGCCTGCCGTGTCAGCATGCGCCCTGCGCGCGCGAGCACGCGCGCCTCGCTCGCACCGCGGTACGCGAGCACGCCGTTCACGAACACGCGTTCGATCCCTTCGCTCACGCCCAGCGGCTGGTCGTAGGTGGCGGTGTCGGTGATGGTCTCGGGGTCGAACACCACCACGTCGGCCATCGCGCCGACGCGCAACAGGCCGCGATCGGCGATGCGCAGGTTGCGCGCCGTCATGCCGGTCATCTTGTGCACCGCCTGCTCCAGCGTGAAGAGCTTGCGCTGGCGCCAGTAGCGCGCGAACACGCGCGGGAACGCGCCCCACAGGCGCGGGTGCGGATGCCGGTCGTGCGGCAGGCCGTCGCTGCCGATCATGCTGCGCGGATGCGCGATGACGCGCTCCACGTCTTCTTCCTGCATCAGGAAGTAGCACGCACCGCCGGGCTTCAGGCGCAGGCTGGCCTCCTTCTCCGTCGTGCCCCATTCGCGTGCGATGTCGGCGATGAGGCGGCCGGTCATCTCCGGGTGGGGCTCGGACCAGGTCAGCAGCACGTCGATGACGCCGTCCACCATGTCCTCGCGCAGCACGGTGGAACCGGCCACGTAGGGGTAGACGTCCATCGCGATCTCCTGGCGCTGCGACAGCGCGTCGATCAGCGGCAGCGTCTCCTTCGTGCGGCCCCAGTTGGCGGGGCTTGCGCATTTGTGGTGCGAGATGATCAAGGGCACGCCGGCCTCGAACGCCGAGTCGCCGGCCTCGTGCATCGCCTCGATGATCTGCTGCATCTCGCTGCGCAGGTGCGTGGCGTACACGCCGCCGTGGCGCGCGACGACGCGCGCGAGCGCGGTGACTTCCTCGGCCGGCGCGGCAAAGGCTTCTTCGTAGAACAGGCCCGACGACATGCCGTGTGCGCCGGCGGCCATGCAGTCGTCGAGCAATGCGGCCATGTGAGCCAGTTCATCGCCGTTCGCGGGCCGGTCGAGTGCCTGCATTGCCGCGAAGCGCAACGTGGTGTGGCCTACGAGCGCGGCCACGTTGAGCGCGGGCTGCGTCGCATCGACGGCGGCGCGGTACTCGGCCATGGTTGCGTGCTTGAACGAGGCCGCGCCCAGCAGCGTGAGCGGCGGCTTCGACTGCGGCGTGCGGTAGGGCGCCAGCGAAATGCCGCAGTTGCCCGTGACCACGGTGGTGATGCCCTGCGACACCTTGGGCAGGCACATCGGGTCGCGCAGCACGATGGCGTCGTCGTGCGTGTGGGCGTCGATGAAACCGGGCGCGATCACCTTGCCGCGGCAGTCGACCACGTCGACGTCGGTGATGTTCAACCCTGCAGGCAGCCGTGTGCAAAGGCCTTCGCCCAGCGCCAGGATGCGATCGCCCTGCAAGAGCACGTCGCCGGGCCACGAGGGGCCGCCCGAGCCGTCGACCACGAGGCCGCCTTCGAGCAGCGTCGCGCTGTTCTTCTGTGTGTTCATGGAGGGAAGCGTTGCCTTGCTCAGAAATGGATCACGACCGCATCGCTCACGCGGTAGTCGTTTTCGACCACGGGCATCCAGTGCCACTTGTCGAAGGTGGTGCAGGGGTGCGAGATGCCCAGGCCCACGCGGTCGCCGACGACCGGTGCCTGCGCTTCGTCGTTCGCGTCCCAGCGCAGGTAGGCGTGCTGGTCGTTCAGTGCGGTGACCTTCCAGCTGGCGGGCACCGCATGCGACTGCAAGGCACCGCGCGCCGCGTGCGCAATGGGGATCGGCATCGACATGTCGAAAGAAACGTCGCGCTTGCCGACCGAGAGAATCGCCAGGCCCGGCTCGGGTCGCGACTGCACGTTGGCCCAGACCTCCATCGCCGGTGTCAGCCCTTCGCCGCACTCGCACCCCATGCGCTCATCCGCCACGTTCACCATGCGCTTGTAGAAGCCATGGTCGTGCGTCACGTAGCAGCCCGAACGCAACAGGCCACGCACCGGCGAACCCAGTGCGGGCTTGAGCCGCCCGGCCACGAGGTCGAAGATGGCCGAGCCGCCGGCCGAGACCAGCACCTCGTCGGTCTCGAAGAACTGCTGCGTGTCGCAGTGGCGCGCCACGGCTTCGATGCGGTCCATCAGTGCCGTGGCAAAGGCGGTGTCCTGTTCGGTGGACCCGGTGGCATTCAGGCCTTCGTAGCTCTCGATGCCTACCAGCTTCGCGGCACCGCTGGCACGCACCGCGCTCGCCACGGCGACCGCTTCCGCATGTGTGCGGCAACCGGTGCGTCCGCCGTCGATGCCGATCTCGAGCATCACCTCGAAAGGCACGCTGGCGGGGTTGCGCTTCGACCAGTCTTCGATCAGCGCCAGCTGCGCGACCGAATCGACCAGGAACACGACGCGCAGATCCGCATGGTCGGCCAGCAGCAGCTGGATGCCCGCGAGGTCTTCGTCGCTCACGACCTGGTTGGCGATCAGTGTGCGGCGCGCGCCGGCGGCCACGCCCACGGCCAGTTGCGTGACGGTGGCAAAGGTGAGACCCCAGGCGCCGGCGTCGAGCTGGCGCTGGAACAACTGCGGCGACATGGTGGTCTTGCCGTGCGGCGCCAGGTCGATGCCCCATTCGCGCACGCGTGCCTGCATCCATTGGAGGTTGTGTTCGAGCGCCTCGCGCTTGAGCACGGCCAGCGGCAGCGG
>Ga0160464_100289_pt1 | contig 44365 bp, 37 predicted proteins | sample HID1971I_E11MG_FD_108275 | JGI IMG/M metagenome (GOLD analysis project Ga0160464, IMG submission 108275) | Enriched millipede-associated microbial communities from UW Madison campus, WI, USA - HID1971I_E11 MG | ecosystem: Host-associated > Arthropoda: Insects > Digestive system > Unclassified ... | reverse complement strand
GAACAAAAGGCAAAATACCTTAAAAAGCTCGCACTTGAACTGAACGTAGAAATTACTGAACCAAAAATATCGAATAGTTAACATGTTAATTATCAATTATATTATACAATCTGTCATTGGTAGGCTTATATGACCAATCCAGCAGCCCGTTGCTTAACGTACCATCTATGAATGATTTGCGTAGGTTCCGCTCAATTGCCAAGGGCAAACCATCATCAGTGGCAAATCGTGAGTATGGATAAATATTTCTGCTGCCAATATTATAATTTCCAAAATACCCGCCCGTACTATTCATCTGGGATGAACTTCTAGTGAAAGCAATATTTGTTTGAAGCTCAAGATTTTTGAGAAGTGTTTGTGAATGATTAAAGCGCAAAGTAAGCCGTTCAGATGCGTTGCCTTTTAATTGTGGAATGTTCCTGTCATATCCGGCAGCAATCATATATTTTGCATTTTCTGTTCCGCTGCTGATACTTAAAGAATGTTGTTGGTTTACGGAAGTTTGATAGATATATTTTTCAAAATCATTACGGACATCGTATCGTTGAAGCTCATTGATTTGTTCGTCAATCAATGCCCTTGCCTGAACGTCTGTCGATGGAAGGTTTCTCTGTTTTGAAAGTAGCTCAACTATTTCTCCCAAAGGTGGATAAGTCTGAGCATCATTTAAGTCATCGTCATAAAAATTGTTATTGAACAGATATCTTTGCGCACTGATATAATCCGAAGTGGACATTTCTGGTATATTAAAGAGGTCAGGTTTTGGAGCCAAAGTGAAATTTGTATTTATACTGATCTGCAATGGCTGATTGTACCTGCCCTTTTTTGTTGTGATAACAATAACTCCATTTCCGGCTCTTGCCCCCCATATAGAAGCAGCAGCAGCATCCTTCAGCACCGTAACAGCTTCTACATCGTTTGGATTAATATTGTTGATATCTCCCTCATAGGGAAAATTGTCAAGAATGATCAATGGCTGGGGTGAAGCAAAAACGGTGCTAATACCTCTAATTTGAAGTTTTGTATTTTCTTTATCTCTTCTATCAAATAATAGGCTACTGGTTACTCCATCTAAACGAGAAAGTATGTCTGTACTTACACTCCGGTTAAGTAGATTATTATCGATCTGTACAAAAGAACCTGTTGCTCTTTCTTTTGGTAAAGTCTGGTATCCTGTAGAGACCATTACATTCACCTCTTCCAGGTCATCAGTGGAAATCTCTAATGCTATATTCTCTAACTTCATTGAGGCTTTAACTTCCCTGATCTTGTAGCCAATGTAGGAGATCTCTAACACTGTGTCCTCATCGACACCCTTCAAAGTAAATATTCCGTTTTCGTTCGTTTTGGCGCCTTTATTGGTTCCTTTGATTCTTACGTTTGCACCAACAAGCGGAGCAGCTTTTTCATCGACTACCCGGCCTGTGGCGGTGATGTCCTGAATTAGTTTCAGGATGGCGGATTGTGCTTTGATGAGTAAAGAAGCTTCTTTTTCTTTAATGATGATGGCCTTGTCTCTGATGCTATAGGTGAGGTTTTGTGGATCGAGCATGCGGTTGAGTACCGTTTTCAATTCCTCTTTTTGGGCTTTGATGCTGATATTTTTAAGGCTTTTCAGGTTTACGCTTTCAAAAAAGAAATCATAGCCTGTTTGGGTGCGGATCTGGTTGAGCACTTCGGTCAGATTCGCGTTGCGCTCGGACAAGGATATTTTTTGCGCATAGCTGGATGCGCTTACTTGCAGGATACCTGTGATCAAGATCAGGGTGGTGAGCCTCATAATCAGGAGTAGTTTAGTTATGGCGCGTGGTGGCGACCATAGTTTTTGTTGTAAAACTTTGTACATTTGAGTTTAGTTGGTTTTTTGGGCGTAATACTTATTACTTCTTCAGGGCGATAGTATGACGCGGTTTAATATTTATGATTAACTGATTAGCCAGCTTTAGGTCATCCGGGTATTTGCCCGCATGGCCTTTTTCATTTTGTAGTATTATTTTTCTATTGCTGTAATCCTCCTCCCTTCAATTTTAAAACGAATACGGTTGGTCTCTTCCATTAAACTCAGCACCTGGCTGATGTTTCGGCTACGGGCTATTTTGCCTGTAAATTCTTTATTGGCAAGTTTGTCACTGATCTTGATCTCTACATTATACCAGCGCTCTAATTGTCTCATGATGATGGATATTTTTTCTTCGTTGAATACAAAGTCACCTTTCTTCCAGGCGACGGCCTCCTCAGTATCAACATAATTTACCTGCAAGCCTCCTTGCCCGGTCAGCACGGATTGTTGACCGGGCTTTAAAATTGTTTGCTGATTGATCTTCACTGAACCTTCCAGCAGGGTAGTGGTCAGGGCCTGTTCATCGTTATAAGCATTGATGTTAAAATGGGTGCCCAATACTTCGACTTCTTGTTTGCCGCTTTCTACAATGAAGGGGTGTGCGGTATCTTTAGCTACCTGAAAATAAGCTTCTCCGGTAAGCTTTACCTGTCTTTTTTTTAGGTAGGAGAAGGATGCCGGATAAGATAGGGTAGTGGCGGCGTTGAGCCATATTCTGGAGCCATCCGGCAAAAGTACCTGGTAGGTTTCGCCTTTGGCGGTGGAGAGTGTATTTGTTTTTATCCTTTCAGGGCCGGGTAGGGAAGGTGAGGCGGCAATTTTGTAGACCAGTTGTCCGTCTGCTGTTTTTGAAATGGCCACGCCGATTTCTTCAGCAAGCTGTCCGTTCAGCGCACCGGTTAATTTGATCTGTTTGCCATTTGACAGGGTAAGGGTTGCGCCTTGTTTTCCTGGGGTAATGTGGCTGGCAAGTGAAAATACCGGATCAGGTTGGGCATGGGGACCGGCTGTATCGGACGCTTTATATAACCATACGCCGAGCGTGATGGCGGCAATGGCTGCTGCAATTCCGTATCGCCGGAATGTAAAAGTTCTTTTTTTAGCCATGGGATTCGCTACTATATGGGCAAACACACGCTCGGCTGTATCCTCTGGGACGGGTATTAAATCATCTCTGCCGAACTGTGTCCAGTCCTGGTCAATTATTTTACTCAATCTATCGCTATCCTTTGCAGCAAGCACCAGTCCATGGAAAATTTCCTGTTCCTGTTTTGTCAGTGAACCGTCCAGATATTTTCTGTATAAGTCGGTGATGTGCTGTGTATCCATGTTCCCCTTTTTTACATAGACACCGGCCGAAGCTGGCCGGAGTACAGGGGGTTAAAATAATTTGAGCAGGATCAGGACAGCGGCGATGTCGTTGTGGTTTTTCAGGTAGGTGCGCAGGGATTTTAGTGCCCGTTGCATATGGGTTTTTACGGTCAATGTGGAAATGTTCAGCTGCTTGGCAGCCTGTTCATATTTAAGGCCCTGCTCGTGACAAAGCAAATAGACTTCGCGTTGTTGTGGTGGCAATTGGTTGATGGCTTCCTGTAAAGCTTTACGGGTATCGTTCAGAATAATGGCTTCCTCGGTTTCGTTATGTGTCTGGTCCAGTGTACGTGTGTATTTTTCGTTATTTTTATTCGCACGAATGATGCCTCTAAGTATATTTAAGCAGCGGTTTCGGGTGAGTGTTTTCAGATAGGCATCAAAGTTGGACAGCTCATTTAGCGACTGCTCCATGCGCCAGATTTTTAGGAAAACCTCCTGCAGGGTTTCTTCGGCGAGCTGTTCGGATTTGAGTAGCCGCATGCATTGGGTATATACTTTGTCCCGATAACTGTCATACAGGATCCGGAATGCACGCTGATCTCTTTTGGCAGTCCTGGCCAGTAATTCAGTGTCGCTAAAAAGGGGCTTTACACTCATGGTGAATTGTTTCCGCGATAAATGTACAGATTCGTAGGATGATAACGGATTTTAATTGCTTAAAGTTCTTTTAAGAACTGGACTTTGCCGGTTTCAGGATCGCGCTCTACAAGAACTTTTCTGCGGCTTTCATATTCATAAATATACCAGTTTGGGTGCTCTGGTATATCTGCCGAATAAGAGGTCAAAATGTTCTCCTTACCTTCTGGATCTGTTCCCGGATTTTTATTCGCCATTGATGGAGGGGTAGTAGCTTTATCCGTTAATTTCATCGGAGCAAATATAGAGATATGATTTGGTTGTGCTATCATCTAATTAATTGGATACTTTTTTTACGATACGGATTACCGGGCAGGTTCAGTCCGAGCTCCGGATCGCAGCCAGAATGATTTACTGACGCAGTTCAACTGTTCATTTTTGCTCTGGTCAGTTACGTATTCATTTCGTAGTTTCACCCATGAGTATCGGTCTATTCCCCTGATGATCTCAAAATACTTAAAGCCGTTTGCGAGTCTAAAAGACCGATTAAAATAAAAAAATATAGAACTTGTAAAACTTGCTTTTTCGAAATCAATGTTTTTCATGCTTATATGTTTTTTAGCACGTTCGCTAGGTTTTATTCCCTTTGTGGGGAATTAAGGGTTTCTTTTATAAATAATTGATGGTTTTGATTAAGAGAAATTCAGAAAAAAATTAAATGATCATTACAGTAGATAACCGTTTGTATCAAATACTAAAACATGGTCGGACATCTGTCCGACCGATGCTCATCATTAAATATTACCTAAACTTTTAGAGTATTTAAAGTTTCAAAGCTGATTAAATTTTCGCAACTAAGTTTCTTTGAATTTCAATCTTCTTAATTAAATTATGATTGGTTATTTGTATAAGATCAATGAACTTATTTAAAGATCATTTCGCAAATATTTATAGACATGTTTATAATTATTCTGACAAATCCCTAAAAGACAAATATTTAACTGGTTTCTTTTTAATCGATAAATTGATCCCTTTCGATGCCAATAGACCCTTTAATTCTTTATAATTGCGTAAATTGCCTCTAATCTCCAGGTCGAATTTTCCTTTTGATGTTTCATTTTCAAAAACTACTGGTCTGGAGGGTAAACCAGATAAATCAGCGAATCCTTGAGGTAGGTTCAAAACACTCTTATGATCGTTAGGAATTTTGGAAATGTATATTGGTTTTCTATTTTCCAATAAAAAACATAGTTTCGAATATATATTTTCAAAAGGCATATTCAAAACCTTCAACAAAGTATCACTAACAATATCTACACCATCAGTTAGTTCTTCGTATTTAGATTTAAGTCTTGAGATATCATTAAACTTTATAACATAACATTCTGTCTCAATTTCCCTTTCTGATATTTCAACATTATATTTTATCAATGCATAATTGTTAATATCACTTTTTGCTATTTCTGGCACCATAGACTTCGCGGTCAGTGGAAGTGTAATTTCGTAACTGAACATATTATCACGTTGCCATTGGTTATAGAAGCTCTTATCTCGCGGCCTAAATAGCTTACTCATCACTCCACCTTCGTAGATAATACGTCTACCGCCCCAGACAGAAAGCCCATATCCCATAAATTTTGGAAGCTTTAAACCATAAATTGGACTGGGAAAATAAAAGTGTTCAGCCATTGAATTTATTGTATTCAGAGCAATGCGACGAGAAAACTCTCCTTTTAAACTATCTACTAAGAACAAATCTTTAGTTAAATTCGGAATTAAAGGATAAAACGCCGAGGAATATGTTGGTTTAAATACACTGGTTTTTAAGATTAAATCAGAAAACTTGTCATATAAAAAATCATCCTTCAACTGCATTTTATTAACTTGACCTGCTAAATAATCAGCGATATTTTTCTTATTTGTGTTAAAGCCGTTGGTGATGGCAACTACTTTACCATCTTCACCTATCCAAACATGATGAGGAACAGACCGATAAGGAAAATATTGTGTCCATCTATTATCATTATATATTTTCGGAAATCCTTCAATCGCAGCTTTAATTTCCTGATTTTTGAACGCTTTTAAAAAAGCATTAGCCTTAGGCATAGTTTCTCGGTCAGAAATAAGAATAATCTGTATCTGATTTTTAAATGCTTTTTGAAGACTGTCCATCTTTGGCATTGCCGCGAGGCAAGATCCACACGTAGTTGCCCAAAAATCTAAAATCAACAATTTACCTTTGAAATCGGATATTCTTTGCTGGTTTTCTGAAAAATTTTCTGTGTTTTTGAATATTAGATCTGGTACGTGATCACCAATATTTAGTCCCGTTGTAGTTAAGGGTTTTTGGGCATATAAATTGCTGCTTAAAATAACAAGCGTATATAATAAAATTTTAAAGATCAATCTCATCATTTTTTAATTTTGTGGCATACCCGTTAACTCAATAATATCAGTAGGCAATGGCAAGGCATAGTAATTAGAATTTGGAGATAATGTAAATGTCTTTCCATCGATTACGCGCTTTAGTGTGATATTTGCCCCTTCCTTGTTATAACGTTTGATGTCTCCAAAACGCAGTCCCCTCATCAAAAGTTCCTTTCTACGTTCATCTCGAATTTTAACAAGAGCATCATCTTTTCCTGTTGCTACCATCGGGACATAGGCCACCGTATTTCTCCAACGGGTTTTGAGCAAAGTATTAAGGTCATCCATCGCACCAACCAGATCATTGAGCTTCGCTTTGCACTCTGCGCTATTCAAATAAATTTCGTCTGTAGCAAAACCAGAAAAGAAGATATTTGCGGTCGCTGTATAGTTACCCTTGAACTGTTGATAGGGAGTAGCTAATTTGAAGAAAGCTGTTTTTCTGAGATCGTTGGTATTATAGCTGGCATACAAGGTTGAATCAATCCTAAACCTCGTAACATTTGTAATTCCAAAACTGCTGTTAAGTTCTGCATACCATATTGTCTCCTTATTAAATTTTTTTATTGGTACAGCTGTGCTTAAGGCTAACAAGTCTGGATCTCCATTGAAGTTCATCAGTTTAGCATTTAACTTCAATGCTTCCTGAGCATACTGAAGACAAAGGTCATATTTGCGCATGTAAAGATAACAGCGGGAAAGAAGTGCGGCCGCTGCACCTTTGGATGGGCGCATGACATGTTGCGGATAGTCAGGCAATAAAGACAATGCCTGCATTCCATCATTTACGACTTGGCGATAACATTCATCAACGCTTGATCTGAATGAGGGCACGTTAAAGTCGGAGTTCAGGCGCAGAACAACTCCAAGGTCGGTAGTGGAATGGGAACCATCGTAAGCCAGACCATGCTGGCTTGTGAGCATTAGAAAATAGTATGCACGATAAAACAAAGCACTTCCCTGTGCATTATCCCACGCTGCCGAATTCACGACTGAGCGTTCAATTTTACCTAACAGTTCCAAACTCAGATTAGAATTATATATTGCCAGGTATCCAAGATTCCAGTCATTACCAATTCTATATGGTGTCGGCCGCCATGTGTAAGCTTCCTGGCCCGTCAATCCCACTGCATTGTATCCAGCTAAAGGCAAGAATAAATCATCGCTGGACGCTTCTCCAAAAGATGGAGATGTCCGAAGGTTCATGATGTTGGCATCATCCAGTAAGCCCTGCACATCCTGAAGAGTTTTTGGGATAACAAGTCTTGAGTCTGACTTAACGTCAAGATACTTTTTACACCCAGTGATGACAATTGCAAAGAAAATTAAAACAACTGTCACGAAGAAAGATATTCTTTTATTTTTCATGTTATTTAATATTTAAAATGAGCCCTTTAAACCAAACGTTATTTGCCTTGATGGCGGGATGAATCCAGCATAATCCGGATCGTATCCCATTGTATTGGATTTCCATATAAGGCCGACATTTTGTAAGCCGGAATATGCCTCAAGCGCTCTGAAAGGAAATTTCCATTGGGAAGTATTTATACTATAACCTAGCCTTATATAATCAAGTCTGATGTGATCCCCAGACATTATATTGACCTCCGACCCGTAATAAAATGCATCACGTAAACTTGAGGTTGGATACACAAATGAAGGAACGTTCGTATGCTGTTCATCGCCAGGGTTTTGCCATCGCTTAGCAAATTCTGAATTTCCAATGCTACCCCCGATCAACTGGCTATAGTTAATTGATGGTTTCCTCACATGGTATCCAAGTTTAAAGTTTATGTTCACCGATAGGCTGAAACCGTTCCAATTGAAATTGTTGATAAGGGCTCCAAAATAAGTAGGGGATGCCGAACCCTTATATATTAAATTTGATCCATCCTTTGTAGCCTCCGCTAGCAAGGCACTATAGTTGGTACTCAATACTCCGTTCAAATAACCCTGTGGATTGCCATTTACATCAAGTCCGCCCCATTTATAGGCTGCTATTGAGTAGAGGGGGTAACCTTCCAATGGAGTGATTGCCTTACCCCCTGAGAGAAGTGCATATATGCTTGAACCGGTGTTGGAATAATACTTCTCGGTTCTACTTAAGCTATAGCTGAAGTACATGTCTGTTGTCCAGTTAAATTTATCTGCATTTAAGTTTTTAGTGTGCAGGTCTAGATCCAAACCTTTGCCCTTCATATCTGCAACATTCCGGGTAATGAATTCCCTTGCTCCCCAAGTGGTATAGTCATAACTGGATTGCCCATATAAATCAGTTCCATTTTTAGTATACCAGGAAAGTGATCCTGAAATTTTTTTCTTGGCCGATTCAAAATCAACTCTTATGCTAAGCTGCGATAGTTGCTCCCAGCGCAGGTCAGGATTATTTATGGAATTGATTCTTGTAATCGGAAAACCGGTGATTACGTTGCTAGCATATCCTGCAACTGGTGATGCGGTTTTCGTCAAATCAACGTTTCCACTGTATCCAAAACTACCTGTTAATTTTAAAACTGGCAGCCAATCAAGATTATAAAAATTCTCATCTGAGATCTGCCACCCTATTCCTGCAGACCAGAGTGGTTTCCATTTATCATTGGTGTTTGCTCCAAAAATATTTGACCCGTCTCTCCTTATGCTGCCCGAAAGGATATATTTTCCACGATATGTGTAACTCAAATTACTGTAGAGGCTTATAAACCGATAAGCAGTGCTACTGATCGTGTTGGATCCTCCAATCTGACTATTGTTTCCAGAAAGATACTCGGGATAATAACCCGTTTGGTCCACCAGGCTGAAATAAAGGGGATCTTCCTGATATCCCAATTTTGTCGTACCAGTACCGGAAGAATTAGAAGCCCTTAACTCAGAGCCAAAAATTGCTGTCAATTTGTGTACTCCGAAAATTTTATTGTAATTGAGCTGCGCCCTGCCGGTTTGTGACGATACCTGTGAGCTGTTCGTTGATAGAATACCACCAAGAGGTACAGGATAAGTCACGATTCCTGTTGAAGAATTGTATTGACTATAAGTGTTGATCAAATCTCTGGCGGCAAAACTTTCTATATCCGAGGTGTGGTCATCATCTCTGTTTTGCCTTTGGTATTGATAAGATATCTGCAAATCCAGTCCGTCGACAATTTGGAACGTCATGCCTACATTCGCGTAAAGCTCTTGGGACTTGCCCGTAAAGTAGTCATGGATATAATCCTGATCAGGGTAATATTTCCAATCCAAAAACTTGCGGTTGGCTACCGTGTCTGTATAATTTGCCCGATATTTCATCGCCAGTCCTGAGGTATGGCTAAAATCCAGATAGGTTGGGTATCTGCCTCCGACAGATAATGAATTATAGCTGGGTCTGCCCGATTTGGAATACAGATTTGTAAAATAAACGTTTGTGTTTAAGCTAATGATCTTGTTTAACTTAAAGTCATTTGCCAAATGCAGGTTTATCTTATCTGAACTGCTAAATGTCTCTCCTCTAACATGATCATAAGCAGCAGAAAGCAGATAGCTATTTCTTTCACCCCCGCCCCTGATATTCAAGCTGTGCTGCTGTGTTAACGCCCTGGTATAAAAATTGTCGAGGTAGGATTGCTGGGTGTTATTATTTGATAGCCTTTCTATCTGCTGATCGGCTGCAGCACTTGAGATTTTTCCATTTCTCTGAGCCAGTAAAATTTCTACAACGGCTGTAAGTGAAGCCCAGGGAGTCGAGGTTATTTTATCATTGAAGTAACCGGCGTCAAAAAGTTTTCTTTCTAAAGCTATATAGTCAAGATTATCTATTTGTGATACGGCATTAAGTTTTGGCAGGCTCTGTAAAAGAAAGTTCGAGTTAAATGAGAGCTGCATAGCCTGATTAAACTTGCCCTTTTTGCTTGTGATTACAATTACACCATTACCCGCCCGGGCGCCCCAAATCGAAGATGCAGCTGCATCTTTTAAAATTGAAACGGATTCGATATCATTGGGATTAATATTTTCAATATCGCCCTCGTAAATAAAACCGTCCAAAACAATTAGAGGATCCAATGGTCCGTTGATCGTGCCTAATCCCCTTATACTGATATTTGTTTTATTTTGCGGATTGCTGCTGGTTTTTCCCACCTGTAGCATTAAGCCGCTGCTCTGCCCGATGAGCCGGTCAAGTATATTAGTTCCGGATCTGGAATTTATTGCTTTTTCGTCAATCAAGGATATTGTCCCATTGATTTCATTTGGTTTAGCGTTCTGGTAACCAGTTGAAACGACCGAAACCTCATCCAACTTCCCTGTGGTTATAGTCATTTTTACCATCCCTAAATCTACTTTGGCAAAGACTTCTTTAGTCTCATATCCGATATAAGAAATGATAAGAATTGTTCCCTCATCAATATTGGTAAATGAAAATTCCCCTTTGTCATTGGTAATAGTTTTGCGATCACTGCCTTTTATTAATACTGATGCTCCAACCAATGCCTGTCCATTCTCATCCAATATACGGCCGCGAACGTTGAGATCCTGAACTAAATTCAAAATAGCGGATTTGGCTTTATCCAGAAAGGATGGTTCTCTCTTTGTGGTAATGATGATGGATTTATCTTCGATTTCAAAGCTTAGGTTTTGATCTTTCAAGATCTGGCTCATCGCTTGATCTATTGGCAGACTGCTTATATCAAGTGTTACCGCTTTTGCACTTTTAATCTGCTCTTGCTGGTAAAGTACAATATATCCTGTTTGCTTTCTTATCTCTGTAAATATGGCTTTGAGGCTGGCATTTTCTTTTTTTATGGTGAGGTTCTGCGCGAGCGTGGTGGCGCTTACCTGCATTAGGGATGCTATAAGTATAACGGTTGTTAAGCGCATAATCAGCAAGATTTTGTGGTATAACCGCTTGGGCATACCATGATTCATAGTATATTTTTTATACATTAGTTCTTCGGTTTGGTCATGCAGTTCGCCTTTTTCTTTCCACGGAGCAGGCTGCTGCTGTTAGTTGATATTTTTATTGATGCCGCCAAACTTTACCAGGTTCCGATTCCAGTCGGGATCTGGTTTGTTTATATGCTGCTGTTCTTGTAGTTATTTCGTGACTATAATCTTCCTCCCTTCTATCTTAAAGTGCACGCCCCCTGTTTTTTCCATCTTTGTTAATATCTTCGATATATTGTCGTAACGGGATACCCCCCCGCCAAATACACGTTGCCTATCGGCATCTTTGTATTCAACTTCGAAATCATACCATCTCGCTAGTCTTTTCATAATGCTTTCCAGGGTTTCCTCATTGAACAAGAATATACCTGCTTTCCAGGCTACCGCCTCATCCAGTTCAACGCTGGCCACCTCAATCCCTTTATCATCCAGCGTACTTTGCTGGCCCGGCTTCAAGATCTTACTCTTTAAACCTCCGGCAACTGAACCCTCAGCCCCAATTACCACCACTTTCACTGATCCCTCCAGCAAGGTTGTTTTTACTGCCTTTTCATCCTCGTAAGCATTGACGTTAAAATGGGTACCCAGCACTTCCACTTCCTGTTTGTCTGTGGCGACGATGAACGGATGCTTTTTATCCTTTGCGATCTGAAAATAGGCTTCACCACTGAGCTCCACACGCCTTTTTGCTGCCCCGGCAAAGCTTGCGGGAAACTTGACCCGTGAGGCTGCGTTTAGCCAGATCTTAGATCCGTCAGGAAGTGTTAGGGTATACTGCCCACCTTTTGGTGTTTCGATGGTATTGTATACAATTACAGAACCCGCAGCACTGGTATTGCCTTCGTATACCAGATCTCCATCAGCGGTTTTATGTACAGAAACACCGCCCTGCTCGGCAAGCCTTCCATTTTGTGCGTCGTTGAGTAGAATTCGTTCACCATTGGCCAGGGTCAAATATGCTTTATTGCTACCTGGTGCTATATCGTTCTGGTACGCCACCTCATTGCGGGTAGCGGGCGAGGAGGCTATCTCTATATAAAGCCAAAGTCCAAATACGATAAAGATTGCTGCCGCAGCAGCACTGATGCGCCATACAAGCGGATAAAGCCTGCGACTTTTAGGAATACAGATGTCTTTCTTGATCTTTGATAGCAACTGCTGCTCATATTCCGATCTGGTTTCAGAAAGTTCAGCAGGAATTTCAACAGGAGCATCATCACGCTCCTCAAACCACATGTCGAATTCCAACTGTTCCTGATCGGTGAGTGTCCCGTTCAGCCATTTATAGGCGAGTTCCTGAAGTCTTATCTTTTTATCACTGTTCATTTTCTAAGGCTTATACTTACAAGTACCGCCAGAGAAGCTTGTTGACATGATTAATTTTAAATTAATCATAAAGTACTCATTATCAATGAAATTAAATTACAGTAAGTAAGTGTTCAGGTAGGAGCGGAGGCTGAGCATCAATGACTTTTTAGTTTTAACCAGGCTATCATTTACCGCTCTTTCTGAAATTCCGGTTTGGTCAGCAATTTGTTTATGGGTTAGCCCTTCTTCCTTGCTCAAACGGAAGATAAGGGCTGCCTTTTCCGGCAGCTGGCCAATATGCTTTTCCAGTTGCGCTTTTAGTTCTTCAAGCTCTAAATACTGCTGGGTGGAATCATCCAGAATGTCGATTGAGCTCAAATCTTGCTCCAGAGCAATACGAAGCGACCTTTGTTTTTCCAGTAACCTGATGATCCTGTATTTTATAGAAACGATCAGGTAGTGAGAGAAATCAGATTTGATGTCGAGTACCTCGCGCCTGTTCCATAGTGAAACAAATACTTCCTGAACTACGTTTTCCGCATCCATAAAATTACCGGTCTTCTGGTGTGCAAAATGAAGCATTCTTTCCCAGTACCTGTAATATAGACCATCAAATGCACGCTCATCACCGTCCTTTAACAGGCCGATGAGTTCCTGATCGCTATGGCTGCTATAATCCCTCATGAAAATTTATCTTCAAGAATTCCCCTATATAAAAGTAAGGAAATTTATATTGAATTTTTATTGCTTTTTTATGATGTAGCTATCCTGAGCATCAGGATAGGTCCCGACAAAGCTGTGTATAATTTTCAATAAATCCAATGTTCGGTCGATCATTGTCCTTGTATTGTGACGTCAAAGATGTTTGAAAATTCTATTTGGGAGATTATCTGAATGGATAGAGGGTCATTATAAAGTGATATTAGGTTGCGTGCAATTGAGTTGTACCCAATTTTAAAAATGCCAGGTTCTCCTGAACCTGGCATTTTTGACAGAACAGAACCGGAGTTAATCCGGCTCGTTTCTTAAATCATCTGGTAAAATAAAGCGGGTCGGAGACACCAAGCATTTCGGTGATCTGCTTGAATGGTATAATGAGGATATTGATCCCTATTTTTGATCCTACATTATTTAATGATTTAGATAAGTATAATACCCAACAAAACTGATACAGAATCTAATCTATTATTGTATTCTAATATTAATGATTATTTTCATGGTAATCTAAAACTATATATATTGATATCATGGACTCAAGAGAATACGAATTTGATTTTAACACTCAATATAATACCTTTTATCTGTCTAGTGATGAAGGCGATGCTTCTTTATCCGAACAATTAGATAACTCCAAAAAATCTTTGAAAGAGCGATTGGTTAAGGCTGAGAATCTACTTGTTATTTCTACCCACGCTTACGGACATATAAGAGGAACTTTGTACTTTTTAGATTCCATCAATAATAATATTAATTTAAGTTTGTATGATCATATTGTTGAATCAGGGCTAAAAGCAGAGTCTGGAGAATTTCAAATTTTGTCCTGCCCGACTTTTTCTATTGAGTTTAAAACGAAAATGAAATCAGGAACATACAGGGTCAGAGTCTATTCTTCAGGATTAAGATTTTATGATACAGATGAAGAAGAAGGTGTAGATCGCTATAAAATAGAAATATGGCCTGATACATATATGGAGACAATAGTCTTGAAGCAATATGATGGGTATTAGTTTTTCCAATATTTTTATCTAATGAGGTTGAAGCTTGGCTCTTTAGAGCCAAGCTATATTGTTTTAGTAAAGCAGTGGTTCGGGACGTTAGACCATGCATATGTTGATTGTAAGGCTAACTTTTATTGTAATTTTTACTGCATTGTTCAGTGACTATAGTGGAATAAATGATGGACTTACTCGAATAGGTTTTTCATTAATTTTTATGCAGGATATAGGTGCTAAGTATGATGATTGTCAGGTTTTTAAGTGGTTTAATATCTATGACATAATCTGATATATATTTTTGTGCTTATTAACTTCGGCCATTATATTAGAATTATCTATTTTTTGAAAGATTTTGTATTTTGACCGCTTTAGAGTTTTAAGCGAAATACGATATGGAAAAGATCAGGGTTACATTGGAGAATAGGAGGCGTTCCAGGTAGATGTATGTTACAGGGCATATTTTTCAAAATTCTTAGTTAGATGAAAAAAATAATATTATCTGTTTTAATTTTGACTTCATGCTCTTGTGGTTTCACCAAGATGCAAATCTCTGGGAGTAAATATTCTACAGGGCATATGGGAATGCCTGGAGAAAATGTTTTTGTTTTTAAGGATGGAAATCAGTTTTATTATTATGAGAGGCTAAGTTATTCGGAAGGTACGTTTGAATGGATAGACGAAAAGCAAATTAAGCTTACTAGCAAAAAAATGGGATTTGACATTCCTTATAAAGAGACCCGGTGTTATAGAGATCTCAGTGGAAAAATTGTAATTTTTAAGCGTAATAATTTGTTATTTGAAGGATTCATATTGAAACATGTTAAAAAAGGCATCCAGGATGAGACAAGAACTATGGGTAAGCTTTAGAGGGCGACCACAAATAGTGTTAAAGATTTATCTTGTGAATCACAACAAACACAGACGCTGTTATGCCGCCTGTGTTTGTTAAATATTGCCGGCTAAATGGTTATTGGTCTCTTGATATAAACATATTAAGGGATCGCTTTTATCCCTGTTATATTGAGGTCATTCATACGTGTTCAGTTCTTTTCTCAGGCTGGCTATATCTGTAATCCCCGATATTTCTATTTACAAGTGAATGGTATAGCCTTTTCCTAAAATCCGTATAATTCCTGCAGTTTTTCTTTTAAATCTGCTCCACGGAGATTTTCTGTCACGATCTTGCCTTCTGGGTCAATAAGGAAATTTTGAGGTATGGCATAAACTTCATAAGCAATTGCAATTGGTGATTTTCCGCCTTTAAAATCGGAAACTTGCTGCCATAAGTCCGTACCATCATGTTTAATAGCATCTAGCCAACTGTCTTTCTTGGTATAACGTGCATCGTCTAAAGAAACGCTGAGAATATCAAACCCCCTGTTATGGTATTTTTTGTATACTTCTTGTAAATGTGGTGCCTCTGCCCTGCAAGGACTGCAGGAAATTGTCCAGAATTCTAGGAGTACGTATTTGCCACGGTAGGCCGCCAAGCTCACCTGTTCTCCTTTTGCGTTTGGTATGCTAAAAACCGGCGCATCGGTCCCTGGCTGTAAACTGATCAATCTTTCAATACGCTTCTTAAAATCCTTTCCCCTATCAGAAGTTTTTAATCTGCTGTTGAGGTTAGAATAAAGCTGCAAGAGCTGTTGGGGTGTATAAGTGTGGCCTATTCCGATACGTTTTTGCATCGCATATAGGCTAATCCATGAATTGGGAAAAGATTGGATGAAACTATCGTAGGCCGCAGAAAGTTCTTTATAAGCCAACTGTCTCCATTTTAAATGGTAACGTTGGTATTCCTTTGACTGCCTGATAGCAGCGGGAGCAGCCTTATAATCAGCCCCAATTTTGTGCTCCATTCCTAGCAGTCTTGTTTGAATGGGTTCTATCAGTTTTTGCAAAACCTGATAATCATAGTTGATGCCCGAATTGTATACAAGGGCATTGGCCAGAGAGTCGCGTGCAACAACCGATATGGTATCATTTGCAAGAAACAATTCAATTGTACCAAAATAGTCCCAACCTTTTTTGCCCTCCCTGCGTTTTTGTTGCACAAGTTGGGCATATCCTGGTTCTTTTCCCTGAACATAATCAAAATGGAAACGGCCATTTACAATCTTGGCAGAGTCGATAATCTTATGCTCATCATATCCCATTAAATCTGAATAATGGTAGAGATAAACCTGGTCTGTTACTGACTGCCCCTCAAATCTTCCTGATATGACCTGTGCCAAAGCTGAGGTGCCATAGAGCAGGCAACATGTAAATAATGATATGTATTTTTTCATGTGTTTATTAATGGTTTTTATGATGATGAAACTGCTTGTGACAGACAGGATACCATGATCTGATTCGAACTAAGTAATTAAAAATCGAGACGGTTTCATCTTAAATTTTTATCTTGGGAATACTGGAATTCTATCTTGGATTTTGTTTTATCCCACTGAGCTCAATAATAGTTTCCGGGATAGCAATGGCATACCTTAAATCATTAGGAGGCAACAGATAGGTTTGCCCGTTTACCGTCCTTGTCAAGGTGATATTATAACCTTCCCTATTCAAGCGTCTGATATCCGCCCAGCGAAGGCCTCTAAATGCCAATTCTCTTCTTCTTTCTTCTAAGATTGTACGCAGTGCTACCGTGTTGTCTGAGAAAACATAAGACGTAAACCCGCCTGTTTTCCATCGCTTAACCGCCAGTGTGTTCAAGGCGTTGGCAGCTTTAGGAAGCTGGCCGGAACGGGCGCTACATTCTGCAACTATCAATAAAAGTTCAGCCGGCGTAAGACTACTCATCAAGCCTGGTCCCCCTAGGTGATTGCCCTTGAAAAAATAGCTGTTATCTGAATTTCGTCCGAAATAAATAGTCTTTCGCAAATCCTTTTCGTCATACAGATCATAAAGCTCCGGTGTTATTTTACTTACCTCTTGGCTCAGATGAGAAGCATAATAAAGTGGGGTCCAGAAAATGGTTTCCTGACTGATTTGCTTTACAGCAGGTATGGGGAAATCTGCGTTGGGGTCTAAGGTGTTAAAATCCAATACTCGTACGTTCGTATTTGCCAAGGCAGCTTCCGCATTTTGTAAAGCTTTTTCATAATCCCCCATAAACAGATATGTTCTTGCCAACAATCCATATGCTGCATCTTTCGAAGGAAGTGTTACGCTTATTTGAGTAGCAGGTAAAAGTGGGATAGCTTCGGTAAGGTCTTTGATAATCAAATCATAGGTTTGCTGTACGGAAGATCTCACCGATGGGGTGGTTATGTCAGGGTCTACACGCAATACCATTCCCAAATCTGTATTTGCTGTTTGTTTGTTGTAGGCTAGCGACCATATCTGTACACCATCTAAATATCGGGCGGCACGAAACACCAATGCCTGTCCCTTTATATTGTCTGCTTTAGGCCCAATCAAATGATTGTCTTTAAGGCCTTTTAATACAGAGTTACTTATATATATTGGTGTATAGGTTTGATACCATTCATCTCCTACATCAGATAGAGGCCGGGTTACATAGCTTGGCTGCCAGGTGTATTGTCTTTTTTCACTTTCATAATATAATGCGTTAAAATCTGCTTCGTTTAGATAATAATCATCACTACTGGCCTCGCCCGCAGCAATGAAATTGGTATTCATATAGCCAGCCTGATTGAGCAACGCCTGAAAATCTTCCAACGTGGTGGGTACAGAAAGGCGTTCATCTGATTTTTCTTCGAGGATTTTTTTACATCCTGAAATCAGGCCTAGAAAGAAAATTAGAATTATGGTGAATTGTATGTTCTTTTTCATAGTAAAATAGCTTTAAAATTTTGAACGGATACCGAACGCATAGTTTGCCGGATTAACAACATTATAAAGACGTGTGCCAAAATCGGGGTCAAGACCTACTTTATTGGCCTTCCATAATAGTCCCAAGTTGTTGGCATTGAAATACATCTGAAAACTCTTGAAGCCAGTTTTCGTTTTGGCGGGTAGTTTAACATCATAGGCCAAGTTGATATATTGCAGGCGGATATGGTCACCCTTTTCTACCAAAACACTTGAGCTACTGTAGAAGGCATCGCGATTGGTATTGGTCGTGTAAAGATTTACGGGTACATTCGTGTTCGCTTCATCACCTGGTTTCTGCCAGCGTTGAGCGTAATCTGAGTGTCCTTGCCAGGAGCTGAACAAATCGGTATAGTTGATAGAATTACGCCTGAAGAAGTAGCTGAATTTAAAAGATACACCTACTTGTAAACTGATGTTTTTATAGGATACCGCATTGATGAAAGAACCAAATTTAGTGGGGACGGCGGATCCGAAATATTCCAAATCTTCCACCTTTGTGCCTGTGCCTGTGATGGATGTATAATCTTTACTCTCTATACCGTTCAAGAAACCTCGTCCTTCCCCAGTAGCAGGGTCAAGCCCTGCCCATTGGTAGGCATAAATGGCATAGACGGGTTGACCGCTAATCCCAGATATCGGCACGCTAGCGGTGGCAACATATTGCCTCGCTGTTGTTCTTTCAATTAAATATTCTACAATTTTATCCTGGTACCAACTGAAATTCAATATCGTCCGCCACTTCAACGCCCTATCAATGTTCAGTGTTCGAAGTTCTATATCCCATCCATTCCCCTTCATACTGGCCACATTCCGTACTATGGATGGTGGCACACCAGTGGTATAGTCTATTGGGGATATACCAAACAAATTTTCCCCATTTTTTCGATAATATTCTATTGACCCTGATATACGGTCATTTTTCGTACGAAAGTCTATGGCTAGGTTCAGCATTTTCGAGGTCTCCCATTTTAACGATGGGTTATAGTAATTGCTAAACTGTGCCATAGGCTCTCCGTTGGAAAAAGAATTCTGAGTAGAATAACTTATCGTACTTACAGCTACCATACTAGGATCAATATTGCCACTAAAGCCATACGTTGCCCTTAGGTTGAGATAAGGCAAAGCGTCTACTTTATAAAACCGTTCATTGGAAACTTTCCAGGACAATCCTGCAGACCCAAAGGGGTTCCATTGGTCGTTGGTACTTAAACCGAAAAGGTTACTGGCATCCCTGCGCACACTTGCCGAGAGCACATAACGATTATCAAAGGTATAGGTGGCATTGGCATATTGCGAGACAAAGTTTCTCCTGGTTTTGGTCAGATTTTGATTGCGGACAATAAAGGCACTTCCGTTTGGCAAGGTTGGATAGGTGTTGGCATAGTCTACGGCACCTGAAGTGAGGTTGTTTTCGTTGTAACCGTAAAAACGTTCTTGCTGCCCGTTGGAGTTGTTAGAGCGAAGTTCAGCTCCTGCGATAGCCGTGATGCTGTGCCTGTCATAGGTGCGGTCAAAGTTCAACTGGCCACGAAGGTTATTTGCATCCAGAAAACTGTTAGATTTATCCAAATAACCACCCTTTGGAATAATGAACACCGCATTGCCATTTACAATTTGGGCAAAACGGTTGATGTAGTCCCTTGCCATGTAACTGTTCTCATCAGCCAGATTGGTGTTTACACCCCATTGTCTTTCGTACTGATAGTTTACTGTGGCATTCAAACCATTAATGATTTGATAATCCAATGCTGCGGTTGCCAATATATCAGAGGCTGAACTATTTGTTGTATGATGCTGCCAGTTGGTCAACGGATAATACTTCCAGTCCAGCAGTTGACCATTGCCTATGGTCTGGATATAATTGGGGTTCCAATCTTTGTTCACAGGTAGGGCAAGGCCGTTTTTATCAGCCATCTGCATATAAGGAGCGAAAAAATTCCCTTTCATCCCCACATTGTTATAGCCATAACGCCCGGACTTATTTTGGTTTTGAGTATAATATAAACCTGTGGTCAAGGAAAGCTGCTTGATCGGGTGATACGCGTTCTGGTAACGGAAATTGATTCGTTGGTAAGTAGCTCCCAAATTGTCTTTGTTGTTATCATAGCCTACAGCAGATATCCATGAGAACTTTTCTGTACCGCCTTGTGCACTTAGATAGTACTGTTGGTTAAGAGATGGTTTGTACATATACTCGTTAAACTGATCTCTGGCATCTATATCTCTTAGCGCATCAATCTGCTGTTGGGCCTGCTGTTGGGTAATAGTACCACTTCTGGCCTTGTTGAGTAAATCTACGACTGGGCTGATAACGGGACGGCTTGATGAGTTAATTTGGCTGTTGTAATAATTCCTCTTAAACATTTCCTGTTCCATATCAATATAATCGCTGGACGACATTTGGCGGATGTAGCCTAAGTCTGGCTTGTTTCCGATAGTGACATTAGAATTGAAATCTATAGTAACTGGCTGGTTTAATTTTCCCGTTTTAGTTGTGATGACAATTACCCCGTTCGCTGCTCTAGCGCCCCAAATGCTGGAAGCGGAGGCATCCTTCAGAATGGTGATGCTTTCTACGATGTTAGGATTGATATTATTAATATCCCCATCATACGGAAAATTGTTTATAATCACCAGTGGATCCTTAGGACCTCGTATGGTGCTTAGTCCCCGTATCATCATTTGTGGCCTACCTGCAAGACCACTTGCCATAACCATGCTATTGGCAATGGCGGGTAGTCTTGAAAGAATGTCTGTTCCTACCTGTTGGTTAAACAGTTTGTTATCTATGGTAGAAAAGGAACCTGTTGCCCGTTCTTTGGGCAGCGTCTGATAACCGGTTGAAACAACCGTAACTTCATCAAGCCTACTCGTGCCAACTTCCAGGCTTATCTGACCAAGATCTTTAACAGCCTTGATCTCTTTGGTTTCATAACCGATAAAAGAAATTACCAAAGTTGCTTTTTCATCCACGCTGGTAAAAGAAAATTCTCCCTTGTCATTGGTTACTGTTTTTCGGTCTGTACCTTTTATCATAACGGATGCCCCGGCCATCGCTGTCCCGTTTTCATTAAGTACGCGACCGGTGACGTCGATATTAGCAAAAGCAGATATCACCCGGTCCGCAAAGGAGGGGGGGGCTTTTTTGGTGATGATGATCAGCCGGTCTTTGATCTCGTAGTTCAGCGGGAGACCGTCCAGCAGTGCGGATAATGCCGCCTCAACGGAAACATCGGAGACCCGGATGCTGCTCCTGGTATCGGACGAAACCACGCGGCCGTCAAAGTAAAAGTTGTACCCGCTTTGTTTCCTGATCTCCTTAAACAGGGTCTTTAGGGCCACGTTCTGCTGGTTCATAGTGATCTTCTGGCCAAACGTTGCTGCGCTGACCTGTAGGAGGGATACTATGAACAATACGGTGGTTAATCGCATAATTAGCCAGATTTTATGGTACAGCCGGTTGGGTATACCTGGTTTTTTGGTAAAATTTAAATACATTTACGTTTAGTTTGGTGCTATGCAGTTTGCCTTTGCCCGTCGAAAAGTATCGGCATGCTGCGGTAAAACAGTTCATTCGTTTAATTGTCTCCAGACGCAGACCAGAGGTGCTTCACTTCTGGTTTGCTTTTTTATCTCTTATTCTGTCTTTAGGATGTGCTCATCTTTCGTTTGTTTAATGGTGGATACTAGGGTTAACTATGGAATAGGGATGAATACTTTTTATGATGAAATGGGTTTACCGGGATACATACAATGTCCTTCCTTCCAGTCTGAAGGTCACTTGCCGGGACTTCTGAATGCCTTCCAGTATGGTAGACAGTTTGGTCTCTCTTGAGATCCAACCGCCGGAGAGCATGTCATCCGGTACTGAACTGTCATAGATCACTTCCACATTGTACCAGCGGGCAATCTTTCTCATGGCGGTTCGGAAGGGCAGGCCATCTAGGTTAAATTCCCCGTCTTTCCAGTCTGTTATTTTGTCCAGTTGAACCTGAGTGACTTTGAACGCTGTTCCGTTGTTGATCAACTGCTGACCGGGGATGATAACCTGTTTGCGCTGACCGGACTTCACTTTGACTGAACCTTCTATTAGCGTAGTCGCCGTTACGGGCTCGTCTGTGTAGCTGTTCAGGTTAAATTCGGTGCCTAGAACTTCTACTTCCTGCGCGGTAGTCTGCACGACAAATGGATGCGCCTTGTCTTTGGTGATTTTAAAATAGGCTTCTCCTTCAAGTTTTACTCTGCGTATTCCGTATTGTTTCAGGATAGGAGTGTAAGACAGGGTAGAGGCTGCATTGAGCCAGACGAGGGAGCCGTCAGGAAGTTTCACCTGGTAGGTTTCTCCTTTGGCGGTGGTTAAGGTGTTGGACTTCGGCCCTGCCTGCGCTGAACTTAATTCAGTATCGTTGCCTGGGGAGTTCTGTGATGCAGCAATCTCATAGATGAGTTGTCCGTCTTCGGTCTTGGTGATGGTCACTCCGGCTTCTTTGGCGAGTTCGCCATTGGTGGCATCGGACAGTTTTATTTGCCTGCCGCTGGCAAGGGTGAGTGTGGCGCCTACATTGCCGGGTGCGATGTCGCGGGTCAGGACGGGGCCGGCAGGATATTGAAACCAGTTCGTTAAGGGCCGCTTGTAGTATGAAATGCCCGCGATGATCAAAGCCAGGGCTGCCGCGACGGAGATCCTATGCCATAGTCTGATCTGTTTGCGGCTTGTAGTTACTTCTGTCGCTGGCTGATCCTTCCCGGCGATGCCATTCCGGATATGGTTGAAAATGGTCTGGCTGTTGACTTGCTGATACCTGGCGAGCTTTGCTTTGATCTGTTCTTCATTGATGAATTGTTCATAGTGCTGCTGATTGGCTTCGCTGGTGTTGATCCAGTTCTGGAGTTCAGCCTGTTGCCCGGCGGTAATGGTGCCCTGTAACTGGGCGGAAATGAGGCGGCCAATATGAAATTCGGTTTCAAACATGGATCTGTGGTTTAGCTGATGGTTCTATATAGAAATCCCAAACTTTCAAAAACAACCAAAGAAATGGAAACTTTTTTTTCTTTACACAGAGTAACATCGTTTGAAGGCGGATTTCTGCAAATTATAGGGCTGTAATATTTTCACCAATCGAGGTTTATTTTTGGGGGTTAACGGCAATGCTCCCGTCCTCAACCGATGGGAAAGCTTGCCGGCAGCGTTTTTTCAAACGGGGTTAAGTTTGAAATATTAAAAATGATTATCTTTACACTACAAGTTGAATGTTATGACCACGATTACACTAGAAGTTCCCGACAGTCTTGCAGCGTACCAAAATGATACGGTAAGATTTATTGCCTCGAAGCTGTATGAATCAGGTAAACTTTCACTCGGGCAGGCTGCAGATATGGCCAGGTTATCCAAACGTACTTTTGCAGAGCTGCTTGGTGATTACGGGGTTTCATTGATCAACTATTCTACTGAGGACTTAAAGGATGAGCTTGACAGGATCTCGGGAAATAACGAGCGGATCCAGGCGACTGATTTTAGAGTATCGGCAGCGCTGGTCGATCTTGTACTTGAAAGGACTGGCGAAAAATAACGAACCCAGGTTTCCGGCAGTTTTATTGGTCTAGGAAAAAAATCAGCGAAAGGATCATGGTGGCGGAAATGTTCTTTTTTAAAAGTTGTGCTTTGAGCAGTTCCAGTGCACGTGTTTTTTGATTTCTGACGGTCTGCACGCTCAAACTGAGTTCTGTTGCGATCTCATCCGTTTTCTTTCCCTGGAAATAGATCATTTTAAATATCTGTCTGCACTTGTCCGGCAGTTCTTCTATCTCTTTGGCCAGGATGTCTATGATTTCTACGTCGATGATTTCGTACAGGATTTCATCGCTGTTGGTTTCCAGTTGCTGGAAGTATTGCTCCTGGGCGGCGCTGCGCCGTTTCATATCCCGCAAATATTTCAGGCAGTTGTTGCGGCAGCTGATGAATAAAAATGCTTTGATGTTCTGTGCGGTTTCAAAGTCCTGATGGCGTTCCCAAAGTTTTAAAAAGCAGTCCGATACGATTTCTTCGGCTTGTGCGCTGTCCTGAAGAATATTGCTGGCGAAATAAAACAGGGATTTATGGTGACGGTCAAAAAAGTAAGCGATTGCTTTTTGATTTCCTTTACGGAATTCCTCCAGCCAGTTTAATTCATCGGTATTGTCCATTGATCCCTGTTTGCCTGCTAAAATAGAGCGGGAAAAGTACTTAAAATTTGGGAAATATGTTTAGGGCTGTGATAAATCATCTTGTTTTTGATTAAAATCTGGTCAGTTTATATCTGATTGTAAGGTTCAAAGAGGCTATTTCGGTAGTTTCACCCGGTACACACGATAAGGATAACTGGTTAGATTGATGCCGTTGTTCCATTGCGGCAACCGGTTCATCTGGGCGCAGGAGAAATACAGGTAGCCGTCGCTGCCGATGCCTAAGGAGTCAGGCCATATCAGCCTGCTGTCCTGTACCAGGGTGATTAGTTTGCCTTGGGGGGTAAAGTATTTGATGCTGTAATCCATGGAGGAGGTAAGATAGATGTTGCCGTTTTTATCGGCTTCCATGCCATGACTGACACTGGTCTGGCCGAGATCCTGTACGTATTTGGATAGTTCATCATCCGTCAATTTTGCGTCTGCAAGGTATTTTGTTTCTATCCTATAAAGATGCAGCGTGTTGATCGGACGGAAATACAGGTATTGATTGTCTTTGGTGATGGCGATTCCGTTGACATTGGATTTGAAGATATTCCCGTTCTTATCTGCCATGGTCTTTCCATCATAAGATAGGCTGAATCCGGGAACTGCTAAGGTTTGGGGGCGGTTTTGAAGGACCAGCCTGGTTTTGCCGGTTTTCAGATCTAAGATGACAAGGGCGGCCTGGCCGGGATCTGAAAGGTAAGCGAGTTGTTTATCGGTATCTACCCGGACATCATTTAAGGCGGACTTTTCCTTGTTCAGGTCATCAAACTCGTAGACTTTTTTGACCTGGTTGGTATTCAGGTCGATCTGTACCAGTTTAAATTTGCGCTGGTCGGGTTTGGGGTCCAGTACCCAGAGCTGGTCGTTGGTATCGATGTAAATGTCCTGCACGTTTAAAAAGGTTGCCGTGTCCTTGTCTTCTTTCTGATTCCATTGCTGATCGGGATAGGGCAGGTGCTTGCCGTTTACAATTTCGATCAGGCCGTGCCGGTAAGGTTCTTTTTTGGGAAAAGAAACAAAGACCCGGTTGGTCGAGGAAACGCTGACGCCGATGGGTTGTGACTGGCCGAATTCAGCGACCGTTTCCAGTTGACCGGAATGATAGGATTGGGCGTTCAGGTTGATGGCGAGGCTGGTTAGCGTTAGGCAAAGTATGGATCTCATGGGGTTCTTGTTTAACAGGGCGGCTGTTATAGAATGATTTTCAGCATCTGTTTGTTTTAGTTCGGGTTGAGAAAGACCAGGAAGTATTCAGTTTTCGAAATTGCTTTTTCAGGTTGCCGCCCGTATGCTGTAGGTGATGTTGGTTGTTTCTTATTCAAATATAGCGCTTGCGTTGAGCTTTGAAATGGAAGAGTAGGGAAAGAATTTGTATTTTAACCGCTTTTTAAGGTTTTAAGCGAAATACGATATGGAAAAGATCAGGTTTACACTGGAGGACAGGAGCGGGGCACTGGAGGCGAATTACGAGAGCGGCAACAATCTGGTGGCCTTTAGACTGGAGGATAATTCCGGGGAAACGCGGGATTTTAAATTGCATAAGATCCAGCTCCTGGCGCTGATCAAAGCGATCAATGAGCCGCTGGGGCTTGGACTGGTGTTGAAGAAGTGATTTATGGAGCGTGGCTTTAGCTATACGAATGGGGTAAAGTTGAGGTCTAAGGGATCTGATTGTGATGGGTCCAGACCAGGTTCTGCGTTTGGTAGCCCAGGTCTTTGGCTTGTTGCAGGTATTGGTTTTTGATGTTTTCCGGTATGGTTTTTTCCCGGGATAGGATCCATAAGTAGTCCAGGTTATTTCCTGCGACAAGGGCGTACTGGTAATCTTTGTCTATGGCGATGACGTTATAGCCGGCATAGAAGGGGCCAAAGAAGGAGACTTTTAAGCGGGCTTCCTGGGGATCGCGTACGAATTTGGCTTTGCCGGTACTTTCCTTCCATTCTTTTTTTATGACGTGGTATCCCCGGTTGAGGACTTTGATCATGCCTTCTTCCCCTTTGCTGTACTGGGCGGTGACGTTGTTCAGGTGCTTTTCAAATTTAAAGTCCAGGCGCGCGATCTCATACCATTTGCCCAGGTAACGGTCTCCGTCAAAAGGTTTGACTGCCTTTGCTCCTTTGGGGATGGTGACGCTGCAGGCTGAGGTGAGGGCAATAACTCCTGCGCCTATGGCCAGGGCAATGGATAACTTGTTCATGTTGTTAAATTGAGCTTTCATTTGGAGGAAAATCAGCATCAATTGTGCCAGTTTGGGTGATTCAGCTATACTTTTTTTTAATTTTCTATGGTGGATGAATTGGTCAGGAAAAACAAGAAAGGCGATATCACTACAGAGATATCGCCTTTCTTGTTCCCAAAACACTGTGGTTTATTTTGCTGTGTTTTTCTTTTCTGTGACTTCGGTACGGATTTCCTGTGCCAGGGTTTTCAGGTCCTGCATTGCTTTTCTTACTCTGGTTCCGGCTGCGCCGTTACCTGAGTTGTAGAACTTTTCTGCGTCTGCTTCTACTGAAGCCAGGATTTCTTTTACTTTTGAAAATTTTTCCATGATTTTTTGATTGCTTTTTAATGGTATGGAAGCTGCTTGGCGGTTTCCATTTGTCTTTTTATAAATAGTGTTCAAAGCTAAATAAATTATGCTGTTTCTAAAATGTATGGTTAGAAAATGGAACAGGCTATTTTAATAGTGTCGTTGGTGTGTAGCCAAAATGTTTTTTAAAGGCGAAGGAGAAATGGGATAAGTTTTCAAAACCTGTCTCTAAATAAACTTCGGTCGGTTTCTTATTTTTTTCGGCAAGCTGATAGTGGGCGAGCCCCAACCGCTTCTTTGTCAGCCATCTTTGTGGCGTGGTGTGAAAGGCTTTGTGAAAATCCCTTTTAAAGGTCGTCAGGCTTCGGCCGGTTAAATAGCCGAACTTTTCCAGCGGCATATTGAACATGAAATTCTTTTCCATGAAAGTCAGCAGGTCAATCCTGCCGGGTTCTTCCAGGTTGGCTAAAATGTTGTCAGTTTCTTTGTCAATCGTCCTCAGGATCGAGATCGCTTCTGTGATCTTTAATTCAGCAATGCGCTCCGGGAAATTATCCTGCATGTCAAAGTAAGGGATCAGGGAAGCCAAACAACTTTCCAGCAGGGGATGGGGAGGGAAGATGTAAATTGTCGATGTGGATGAAGCTTTCGGTGTTACCTGCTGGCCGGTATAAAATTTCCTGAGCCTGTCGGTCGAGAGGTGCATGGCAACGGCTTTGTGCGGCATGCCGTCTTTTGGATAGTTGATGATCGTTGCCAGTTGATTTCTCGGGATTAGAAAGGTGCTGCCTGCGCCAAATGTAAAGCTATCCTCTGCCTGTATAATTTTTGTTTCACCGGAAAGTAGCCACACGAGCAAATGATCGTCGAAAGCGGCTTCCGTTTTAAACAACTTGCCTGTGTAACAGGAGAGTTTAATTTCAGGGTTGATGTAGTTGACCTGGTAATCCATAGGGCTCATGTGTGATAAAGATACGAATATCACCGCAGGTCAAATGTGACTCCTGTCATTTCTTCACTGAGTGTCCATAAACGTTTTGCATGATGCTCGTCCAGTGCATAAGGCTTCACCCCGCCTGAAATGGTATTGCTGGCACTTAGATGTGCGACATCTGCATTTTCGCAATATACACCGCCCATGTTATGGAGCAATGGGCTGGTTGCCGCCCAAACGGTCGTTGCAGCACCTTGTGGAATGGTTTTTAAGGATGCGGCAACTTCAGGTAAAATATTGCCTTCCGCATCACTATACCCTAATTTATGGAAGAGATCTGCCGGGGCTTCTCTGGCTAATTCTGTATGGCCAACAGCCCCGGGGCATAGGGAATAGCTGCGCACGTTGAAGGCCTTCGCCCGGTTATCCAGTTCCATAGAGAAAAGATTGACGGCTGTTTTGGATTGTCCGTACCCCTTCAAGGTTTCGTACGTCCGGTGTAAGAAATTTGGGTCGTCAAAATTGAAATCCGAGAACTGGTGTCCGCCGGAAGAGACATTGACGACTCTTGCTCCGCCTGCCTTTTTAAGTGCTGGCCAGAGCCTTGCTGTCAGCTGGAACAGTGCCAGGTAATTGGTGGCCAGTTGTGATTCATAGCCGCGGTTGTCCCTGCGCAACGGTACCCACATGATTCCTGCGTTGTTGATCAGCAAATGTAATGGCCTGCCTGAGGCGATAAATTTTTTAGCGAAGGCATCAATGGAGTCCGGACTCATCAGATCCATTTCTTCCAGTTCAATATGGGCAAGCCCCTGGAGGTTTTTCTTAGCTTTTTTCAGGTCTCTTGCCGGTACGATCACTGTTGCGCCTGCCTGGGAAAGTGTTTTGACGGTTTCTAAACCGATGCCTGTGTTGCCGCCGGTCACAATAGCGGTCTTGCCGGTAAGGTCTAGTCCTTTAATGACTTCATTTGCGGTAGATGTTGCATTAAAGCCTGAACCGATGGGCTGCTGCCATGCGCCCTGATAATTGTTTTGTTCCATGTTTTCGATTGTTTTGTTGGAACAAAGGTAAATGGTACTAAGAGCAGGTGTTTTGTTTAAACGTCCGAATGTGCTTTGTTTAAAAGGTCGGGACAGTGACTAAAATTTGATTATTCCCAGGATTAACAGAGGGACCACGATGACGGCCAGGGGAAACAGGATCAGGAAGGCAAGCATAGACCAGGCGCTTTTATGGGCGAAATTCAGATCGTAACCGATCCCCATCTGGCGTTCTATCCAGAGATTCGGGTCGTCGGGGTTGTAATAATACCAGCGGATTTTTTTGTGTTTCCGGCCATCCTTTTTGTCATGTTCCATTGTTTCTAAGATCGTATTTATTTTTGATATTCACTACCGGCCGGGCTTGTTTACCCGGCCGGTATGTTGTTTCAAGTTTTTTTAGCTAGTTACCTTTTGAATAAAATTGTTAGAAGCTGGTTTTTGGCATATGGGGCAACCGAAAGCGCCCGTTCCTGACGGTCATTTCCCACCATTGCCAGAACTGCCAGGGTTTGATGCGGAAGGTGCGGTATAGCGTGTTGTCCTTTTGGTTGGGATTCTGGCTTGGGTGTTCTTTCAGGTAGCGCTGGTAACGGACTTGGAGGATGTCATAATCCAGGCCTTTGCCGGGTTCTTCGGTGTAGCTGAATTTTCCGTCTTTGGTCTGGTAGTGGTAATGGGGCTGCAGGAAAAAGGTGACTGGCGGGGTGTTGCTGATCAGGATGATCCCGATCAGGGTCAGGTATAGGGGTTTGTAATTTCGTTTTGTTTTCATGATGTTCTGTGTTTTTCTGGTGTTGTTTATCTGCATTCGCCTTTGCTGGCGGTGGCGTTTCCGCCGCCGGTGGAGATGTTTAGGGCTGGGTTGGCTGTTCTTTGCTGGCGCAGGGCGCTGCCCAGGCCTGCCGGGGTCTGGGCGTACATGACGCCACCCGGACCGCCGATTCCGACGCTGGTGGTTCCGCTGGGGATATCAACGCCTGCTCTTCTTGCTGCGTCTACGGCGAAGGAGACGCAGTTGTAGTTTTGGAAATGGTAGTCTTTGGGCGGGCTGGCGGCGAACTGTGTGACTTTGTTGAAGTCTTCCTGGCTTAGGTTGTAGCTGGCGCTGACGTCCCAGGCCATGTCGCCGTTATCGACCAGGCGGGATGTGGAGACCATTTTTTCGAACCCGCTGCCGGTGGGATAATAACCGATGACCTGGGTGATGGTCTGGCCTCCGGAGGTTTTGCTGAGTTCGATGGCTACGTGCCCGTAACTGTTGGGGCCGATGTTGAAGCTGGTGCCGGGGAAGGGTTCCTGTACGTGTACGCGCAGGGTGTAGGCGGCGTTTGGATTGTTGATAGTATTGAAACAGTCCATCATTTTTCTGGGGTCTACCGGCTGGGCGAGTTCTCCGGGCAGGTCGCTGGCATCGGGTATTTCTAGCTGGAGCTGGGCTTCGTTATTGCCGCTTACGCCCGAGCCGTGGCTGGATGGGGCGCCGTTGCTGCCGGAGGTGGGTATGTTCCAGGTGTCGTCTCCTTGTCCTGGTTTCAGACCGGGGTAGTCATTGTAGCCGTCGAAGGTAACGATATGGATGGTATGGGCCTCGGAATGTACAGTGAATACGCCGTCGCCGTCAACATAGTGGGTGGTGGTGTAGTAGATCATTTCCTGTACGTCCATCAGGCTGGTCTTTTGTTGGGTATTGCTGCTTTTTGCTATGGGTATTTGAGGATTAAGCTGGAGCCTGCTTTTACCGGCCAGGCTGGTGTCCGGGCTGATCAGCCCGGTTCTTTTGCCTTCATAGACCAGGTAACCGCTGAGCAGTTTGCCGCCCAGGCTTCTGGCGTATATGCGGCCGGTAAAGGTGTTGCCCCGGGTCATGGTCCGGGCGCTTTGGGGATGGGTTTGGAGATAGATGCCGTCGGGAACGTAGTCCAGGAGCCTGGCTGTGATGCTGCCGCTAGCTTTGTCTTTATGGATGAGTAGTTTGGTGTGTCCTTTGACGCGGTTCATCTGCGGTGTGCCTTCGACAGGAATTTGCCAGCTGGTGCCGCTCTGGCTGTTGTGGAAACTGGCCTGCGCCCAGTTTGGGTTTTTTGGGATGCTGTCTGGGTGCCGGCTGATCCAGGCGCGGGCCTGTGTCAGGCTGAGGTAGGCGGGATGACTGGGGTTGGCCGGGTAGGGCTGGTCTTGTTTTTTGCAGCCGGCGCTGAGGATAAGGAGTAGGGCTATGGTTTTGTATGTAATGGGTTTCATGGTCTTAGATTGAGGTGGATGATGGGCTGGATTTAGATGGCGCCGGGGCATGGGCAAGTTTGGCGCGGAGCCGGCAGAGGGTTTCCTGGGTGAGGCCCAGGTAACTGGCGACTTGTTTTTGGCTGGCTTTTTCCATGATCTCGGGATGGCGGCTGAGCAGGTGCAGGTAGCGCTCTTCGGGGGTGCGGGTGCGCAGCATGATGGCGCGTTCTTCGGCCAGCATGTAGTATTTCTCGGTCATGACCCGCCCGAGCAGGTTGCCTTCGGCGAAGTCTGCGTAGACGCTTTGCAGCTGCTGGTAGGAAATGGATTGCAGGGTGCTGGGTTCCAGGATCTCGATCCGCTCGTGGGCGGGTTGCTGCATGAGAAAGCTGTACACGGAGATCATCAGGTCGCCTTGTCCCATAAACCAGGTGGTGGACTCCTGGCCTTTTTGATTTAGATAATAGGCGCGTGCAAAGCCTTGCTTGATGAACCAGATGCGCCGGCAGGTGTCGCCTTCGGCCAATAGAATGTCTTTTTTGTCGTACTCGTCTTCCTTTAGGCAGTCGTTGAAGCGCTGCTGGATCCCTGCGGATAAGGGGGTAATTGAGCTTAGGGTGTGTAGGATTAAGTTGGCATCCATAAAAGATCGTCCTCCTGAACGATGTTTTGTTCAGTCAGCTGTCCTTTAGGCGCCTGTGCCCTGGCGGGTGATACGGTTTAATAACGTATGATTTCTGATTTTGTTGTGCCGGCTTTTAATTATTTTTTGGTTGATTTATTAACCAGCCGGGACTACTTTTGTTGATTTTTATTTTTTTGGGGATGAGTGAGTTTACAATAATAAGCCAGGGACAGAATTCGGCCCTGGCTTAAGTATTAAGTTACTGACAGGTTTAGTACGTGGTTTTTGCTTTAGTCCAGGTTGGTTTGGCCGAGCCTTTCAGATGATGATCGAACCATTGCAGGATCTTTAAACTGAGATCGGCCTGGTTACTGGGTTTTGACAGACCATGTCCTTCTCCTTGATAATAGAGCAATGTGCTCTCTTTTTTTTGTGACCTTAAGGCCATATAGAGTTCCATACTTTGATGGGGGTTCACTTGCCCGTCCTCGGTTCCGGACCAAAGGAGCAGTGGTGTTTTAATTTTTGCGGCGTGTTTGATGGCTGAATTCTCCAGGTAGCCTTCCCAGTTTTCGTAAACTGATGAACCCATGCGGGGCTGATCATATTCATATCGCCAAAGGTCGTCTGTAAAGGTATTTACATTGACAGATAAGGCCCCGCTGATGAAGTCGCTCATGCCTGCTCCCGCTACAGCTGCTGCGAAAAGATCGGTTTGTGTAACGATGAACATGGATTCAAATCCGCCGAAGGAAATGCCGATCAGTCCGATCCTGCTCCGGTCAATGGATGCGGTCTGAATGGCTTTCTCGGTTGCGGCAAGGGTACAGTCTGTGGCTGAGGCTCCGGCTTTACCGGTTTGGTAGTGGATATCGGGCAGCAGAACAAAATATCCCTGGCTGGTCATCACGGAGATATTTAATCCGGTTTCATTGTTCAGGGTGGGGACAACGTAGTCGTGCAGAAATTTCAGCTGCTTTTCATAAACGCTCACAATCATCGGGTATTTTTTGGTGGGGTCATAGTTGATCGGATAGAACAGACTGCCGTATATTTCTTTGCCGCTTTTGTCGGTATAGGTGATGCGCTGTGATCTTCCCCAGTTGTATTCCTGGTGTTGCGGGTTGCTGGAATATATGACCATTGCCGGACCGCCGGCCTTGGGCTTACACATAATCTGGGGCGGACTGTTGAAATCCTGCTGTACGTATAGATAGACACCGCTGTTTTTGGAGGATCTTAGATTGGTGATCTTTTTGTCTGAGAATACGATGGTATCTATTTTCCTGTTGGACATCAGAAAGTAACCGCTCCTGCTGTAGTCTAGGTTTTGTGCTCTGACTATATGGTCTTTACTGAGATCCAGGACGGCTGGTTTCCGGAAGAAGAATCCGAGTTCCGGATCTGTCTGGGTGAACCGGTATTCGGTCTGTGTCTCTTTTCCATGGGTCAGTCTGGTCCGCTTGTCAGTGGCGGGATGATACTCCCAGATGTCGTACTGGTCAACATAGATCATGGATTGATCTCCGGGGGTCCAGATGACTTCTTCAATAGGTTCTGCGGCAATGGGTCGATCAAAGTCACGTGGGATCAGGCTTTGGTTTTCTTTACGCGAGGCACGGATATGTTTCTTCGCTGCGAAAGAATAAATCCACCAGTCGTCTTCGCGGAAATAGCTGATAAATTTTCCTTCTGGAGACATAAACAATGTGGATTGCATTCCAAAGTGCTTTTCTAGAAACAAGGTTCTGTCTCCGGTATGTAGATCAATAAGATAAAGGTCATGTTCTGGAGTGAACTGAGTGCTCGCATTATATTTTGAATCGTCAAAGGTAATTACAAAGCGCGTGTTTCCGGTAGTCATGGTGTTCTGATGGTTATACCCAAGCGTTTGTATCTGGCCGGTTTCGGGTATCCACTGGGATAAGCGCATTTCATTATCGCTGCTGCTTGCTGCTTCAGAAACGTAGAGCCTATGGTCTAGTGTGTTCCAGACTTGTACATCACTGCTGGGTTGTGTTGGCTGTCGCTTTATTTTATCGTAGGTAAAATAGACACGGCTACCGTGGTTCGCAACCTGGAAATTAAAACCGTATAGGCCTGAAATGTCATATCCTTCCGGCAGGCCCTTAACTGTCTTTGAATCCAGGGTAAAGAGTTTTTTGTCTTTCAGCCTGTACAGGTACAAGGCTCCTGTCTTCGCATTGCCAAGGCTATCCTGGCTCGAGCTGCCGAAGGCCAGGGAATGACCGCCGCGCTGCCAGTGCAGATTGCGGTAACTGCTGGCACCGGTAACGATTTGTTGCGCTTCTTCAGGTTTTGAACCGGCGCGGCGCATATACACTGAACTTTTGCCGGATTTTTTGCTGGCGTAAGCAAGGTTCCCGTTCTGATCAAGTTTATATTCGGTCACCTGGCTGATTTGCCAGAGGATTTTACCTGTTAAATCGAGCAGGGTTAGGTCAACTTCGTCCCCCTTTTTTAATTCGGTTAGGATAAGCCTGCCCTTGCCAAGCGAACGATAACTGGTTACGTCCGGAATGTGTATGAGCTTACCGCTTGAAAGTTCGGTAAGCGTCAGTTGCTGGTCCCTGATGCAGGCGAAGTGTGTTGCCGAAAGAAAACTTCCGTGTGTTGCTTTGGGAAAAGTATATACTTTGTTTCCTGGGATATTTTTTACAAATAAAGTGTCGGTTTGGTATTCTCCGTACATAACGGAATAGCCGGTCCACTTTCCGTCTTCACACAGTCCGAGCGTTCCGATCTTTTGCCATTTTGCATAGTCGGAGAAATGCAGTTCTTTTCCCTTTTTTTCCTGGGCCAGCAGGATTTGGCACAGCAGGCTCAATAATAGTGTAAGGATCTGTTTTATTTTTTTAGATATCATCATGTGGTTTTATTTTGTGATTATTTTGCTCAATAGCCGGTGTTCTGCGGCTGTATATTTGGGTTCAACTTAAGTTCTGCCTCGGGAATAGGGAAGAGCTTGTCTTTGCTGTCCCAGCCGGGTTTTATAGTACCCAACACGGCATCGGTGCGGTTAAATCTCAGCAGGTCAAAGAACCGGTGACCGGATTCGCTGAAAAATTCAAATTTTCGTTCCTGCAGGATGGCCTCCAGCAAGGCTGATGTGCCGGCGGCATTGGTTTTTGGAAGACCAGACTGGGCTCTGACCGCGTTCAGATCTTCTGCCGCAGGGTCAGACTTGTCCTGCCGGGCATTGGCCTCGCTTCTGATCAGGTACATTTCTGATAGCCGGAAAAGTTTCGGGAATTCTGTTTGTCCCGCACTTTCGGCGATGGCTTTATATTTATAGCTATGGTACCACCGGCCGGTGTTGTTTTGGACGGTTCTAATCCATTGACTTGCGCGCAGATCCCCGCTTTCAAAGGACTGAACAAAACTTTCCCGTAAAGCAGCCCCGGTGGGCGGGCCGCTTTCGAAGCTAAAGGTGATCGCTTCCAGGGTGTTAAAGTTGTCCCGCTCGGGCGAAAACTGAAATATCGTACTGCCTGAGGTTTTCAGAAAGGTCTGGTCAAAGGCGTTGTCAAACCCATACAGGCTCGTGTATGCGATTACCGCCGAGGCATGTGTTTCTGCCTCGATCCATGATCCTTCGTAGAGTGCGATCCTGGCCATCAGTGCATGTACGGTGAATGCATTGGCCCGCGTGCGGTTGTCCAGGAGATATTTTTCGGTGAGCAAATTTAGGGAGGCGGTTAAATCCTGTTTCGCTTTTTGGTATACTTCCGCTTTGGATACCTTTCCTGTTCTGCTGTTGGCCTGGTAGTCCGTGGTAGTCACATAGGGTATGCTGCCGAACAGGTTGCTGAGGTAAAAATGCAGCAGCGCACGAATAAACAATGCTTCGCCTTTGAGCTGGTTGCGATCGGCAGGGGAAAGGTTGGTAGATTGTTCAACGCCGTTGTATACCGCATTCGCGGCGTAGATCTGGTTGTAGGCATTGTTCCAGTATCTTTTGACCACATCGTTATTGGCCAGGATGGTATTGCTGTAGAAGGAGAATGCTTCGTTGTTGGTGTTGTCGTAGAATTCCAATTCATCGGTATACATCCCCAGGATATAGGATAAACCGTTGGATGAACCGCTGAGCATGCCATAATCCCGTATCTTGCTGTAAATCTCTGTCAGGGCAGCATTTGCAGAGCCCTTGTCTTCAAAGACCACCGCAGTAGAAAGCTGGGAATCCGGGAGCGGTACTTCTATAAAGGACTTGCAGCCCGCAAGGCAGAAAAAGGTCAGCAGGAGGCACACAGAGAGCTGTCTGATGTTATTGAATATTCGGAACCTTATGTCTCGGTATTTTGGGGCAATTTGATCTGTTTTCATCTGGTTGAGTAGAAGGTTAAAGGACGATGTTAATTCCGGCAGAAATGATCCTCAGGGGCGGGAGGTAGCCTATGGTTTGGAATTCCGGATCTCCGCCTGTGAATGAAGTTATGGTGAATAGGTTCTGCGCCTGAATGTTGAGCTGGCATTTGACTTTGGAAAATATTTTTGGCGAGATCTCCCAGGCCAGGGATATATTTTTCATCCGGATGAATGAGGCGTCAGCAACTGTAGCGTTACTTGCTTTATAGGTGGAGGCTGCCACTACAGCGGCTTCGTTAAAGCCGGCGGTGTAGATTTGCGTTCTCGCGGGATCGCCTTCTTTTTGCCAGTGGTCCAGCAGCAAGATGGAGTGGGCGTTCATATCACCGCCTCCGCCCAATAGGCTGCCCAGGCTGATGTTTTGTTGATTGACAAACTGAAGTAGGAAATCCAGGCTGATTTTTTTGTAGCGGATCAGGTTCTGAAGGCCGCCGAAGTATTTCGCGTTGAAATTATGAATCTCAGTCATGTCCAGGTAGTTTACTATTCCGTCACTGTTGCTGTCCTGGAATTGATAGATGCCCGTTTTGGGATTAATTCCCTGATAATTGTATAGCCTGGTGATGTTCAGTGGCTCTCCAATGATATACTGATAGGTGTAAGGGGAGCCTTCCAGGTTTGGAAAGGACAACAGTTTGTTTTTAGATATGGTCAGGTTCAATGAACTTGTCCAGCTGAAGTTGCTCGTATGAATGTTCCGGGATTGTAGGGTGATTTCCGTTCCGGTGTTCTCTACGGTTGCGTCCAGGTTGGCCTGCACGGAGGGGAAGCCTGTTGTTCCGGGCAGTTGGATTCCGGTCAGCTGGTCTGAGGAAAGGTTCCGGTAAAACCCGGCGGTCAGCTGTATGCGGTTGTTGAAAAATCCGGTTTCCAGGGCGATTTCCAGTTTTTTATTGGTTTCCCAGGAAAAATCAGGATTGTAAAGACGGGTGGGTTGCAGGCCGATGATCCCGTTATAGCGGATCCCGCTGCTGCCAAAGGTGTCATTGAACTGGTAATCTCCAATCTGGTCATTTCCCGTAACGCCGTAGCTCGCGCGGAGCTTTCCAAAACTAAATAGAGAATTGTTTTTGAGAAAATCTTCTTTGGAGAAGATCCAGGCGGCGCCGGTCGCCCAGAAATTTGCGAATTGCCTGCCTGGGCCAAATCGGCTGGATCCATCGCGCCGTCCGGTCAAATTGAGGATGTATTTGTCATCCATGATGTAATTGAGGCGGCCGAAGAAGGCTTGATAGCGGTATTCTCTTTTTTCATCCGCAACAACGGACGTTGTTGAGGCGGAGCTTAGATTATTGATCAGGGCGTTGTTGGTGAACCCGTAGCCCAGCTGGGTGAGGCTGTTGCCGTTCTGCACCTGGAAGGTACTGCCGCCCAGGATGTCAAGCCGGTGTTTACCGAAGGCTTTTTTCCAGTTCAGCTGTGGTTCAACGATCCAGGAGTTGCGGCTGGCAGTGTTTATAAATATGGTCGAGGATTCGGGTCCTATTCCAGTGACAGGGGCGTACATGGTCGATGGGCTGGTACTGTTGTCCAGGTGACCGGTAAGGGAATAACCCATGCCTGAGGAGATTTCCAGATCGTTTGTGATCTGATATTTTATCCGCAGGTTTGACAGCAGGTCACTGATTTTAGCGCTGTAAATCCCCAGCAGGTATCTGAGTGGATTGTTGAAGGTGCCGTTCTCCCAGTTGAGCTGACCATCTTCTGTGTAGAGCGGTGGTGCGTTTGGCGGCAACATCATCACTTCCAGGGTATAATCATTCCCTGGTAGTGTATTGTCTTGGCTGGTAAATCCTGCACTCAGGGAAAGATTAAACTTTCCGTCAAGGGAGGAATGGTCAAGACTTGATCTGAAATTGCCTTTCCTGTATTTAAAGTCTCCGCCGAAAATGCTGGTCTGGTCGTTGAACCCCGCACTGACCAGAAAGCGTGTGGTTTCGCTGCCGCCGGTCAATGAACTGGTCAGATTGTTGAAATAGGTGGCTTTTCCCAGAAAGTCTTTCTGCCAGTTGGTATAACGGTTTTGGTCCCATGTACCGTTGACATCATAGGCGTATTCGGGATATTCTTTCAGGCCGTCGTTGGCGAAGGCTTCCTTCCTGGCACTGATGTATTGCTGGGTGTTAAACAGTTCGGGAAACCGGGTGACCTGGTTGGTTCCCCGGGAAAGGTTAGCTGAAAATTCAAGGGCTCCGTTTCTTCCTTTTTTAGTGCTGATCAGCACTACGCCATTGGCTCCGCGGGATCCGTATATGGCGGTTGCGTCGGCATCCTTCAGGATCTCAATGCTTTCGATCTGCTCCGGTGCGATGCTGTTGAGCGGGCTGGGTCTCCCGGCCAGTACGGCAGAAGTAAATCCATCTGTTAAAGACTCTGCAGCATAGGGAACCCCGTCGATGATATAAAGGGGATCGTTACCGCCCATACGTAAACTGTTTTGACCGCGGATCTTGATGTCGTAGCCGCCACCTGGCATGCCTGTTCTTTGAGTAATATTTACACCGGCCATGCGGCCCTGCATGGTCGCCAGAACATTGGTCACAGGTTGTTTTTCGATGTCTTTTGCGGTGATTCGGGAGATGCTACCGGTGCGTTCGCTGTTTTTGACGGTGTAATACCCTGCGTTAACCACGACTTCTTCCAGTTTGGCTTCGCTCAGGGCAAGGGATACATCACCCATGTCGGCTGCTGTCTGAAGTTCTAAGGTTTTGTAGCCGATATAACTGATGATCAGTTTTTCGTTTTCCATGACATTGCTGAAGTAAAAGCTGCCGTTACGATCTGTTTTTACAGATCTGTTGCTGGATTTTAGGGTGATCGTCGCTCCGTTCATCGGCTGCTGGTTTTCATCCAGGATCCTGCCTTTGACACTGATCTGCTGAAATCGCCCGATAAGGGTCTCGACCAGGTTTTTTTGCTTTTTGGATACCACGACAAATTTATCTTCGATTTGGTAATCCAGGGGCTGGTCTTTAAAGATCTTTTCCAGGACTTCTGAAAGTTCTGTGTTGCTGACTTCTATGGTCACCTGCTGACTCTGGCGGAGCAGTTCCTCGGAGATGAAAAAATCGATGCCGGCCTGGGCCTTTATTTTTTTGAAGACACGGGAGAGCGGGGTGCTTTTTTCGGACAAGCTGATCTTCTGCGCCAGGCTGGCCGCGCTGACCTGCATCAGGGATAATAGGAGTATAGCGGTGGTGAAGCGCATGGTGAGGAGTATTTTATGGATCAGCCGGTCGGGCATAGCCGGTTTGTTTGTATATTTTTTATACATTTATGGTTGGTTTGGTGATAAGCAGCATGCCTTAGTTTCCAAGCGCGGGCAGGTTGCGGTAAACAGTTGATTATTTCATAATTGGCTAAAGCCAAACTCGGACCAGGAGTGTTAGACGCACTTCTGGTTTTTTTGCCTTAGCGTTGCTGTCGTAGATGTCTTTTCATGGCTTTGTTTTAGGTGAATTTTTTTGTGAATTGTTTTATCTGATGGAGCGATTATTGACTGAGGTATATGGTTTTTCCTTCCAGGCGGAACCTGACTTCTTTGCTTTTAGACATCATCTTCAGCACCTGGCTGAGCGGGCGTAACCTGGATACAGATCCGCTCCATTCTCCGGTGGGGACCTCGCCCTGGTAAACGACCTGGACGTCGTACCAGCGGGCGATCTGCTGCATGATCTCTGGCATGGTTTTATGGTCAAACTGGATGTCGCCTTTGGTCCAGGCGATGGCTTCTTCTGTGTCCGCGCTGGTGACCAGGATCTGGCTTTTTGCTGAGCTTTGGGCCTGCTGACCGGGTCTGATGGTCACTGCTTTTTGTTTGTTGTGTCCGGGATATATTTTTACGCTTCCTTCGAGCAGTGTTGTTTTGGTGATCTGTTCATCCTGATAGGCGGAGATATTGAAATGGGTGCCGAGTACCTCGACGGTCTGGTCTTTGGATGCGACAATAAAGGGGTGTTTGCTGTCTTTGGCGACCTGGAAGTAGGCTTCCCCATGGAGCCGGACCTGTCTTTTTCCGCTGTTGATCAGCCTGGTGTTGTAACTGAGGCTGGAAGCGGCGTTCAGCCACACTTTGGTGCCATCGGGCAGGGTGATCTGGTAGGTCTCTCCATTGGCTGTGCTCAGGGTATTGGTTTTATTGTCCGCGGCGCTCTCGTCTTTGAGCTGGTAGAGGAGCTGGCCGTCTTTGGTTTTGAGGATGCGGATTCCGTTCTGCTTGTCTATTTCACCGGTAGCAGCTTCCGCCAGGCGGATTTTTCTGCCGTCTGAAAGGGTCAAGGTGGCGCCCTGTTTGCCGGGGGCGATATCAGCCTGGTGTTGGAATGGGGTGGAAGGTGTGTTTTCTGAGTGGTACAGCCAGGTGCCGAGCGTAAGGACAGCCATGGCTGCAGCTGCGAGTGCAATACGCGGCCAGAGTTTGGCTTTTCGGACCGGGGAAGAGAGTAGTACCAGGTTAGCTCGGATTTCCTGAAGATCCTGCTGCCTTTGTGCTTCGGTAATGGGGGAGCCATACTCGGGATGGTGGCTGAGCTGCCAGCTTTCGATCAGTGCGATCTCTTCATCGGTGGCGGTTCCGTTTTTATATTTTGTGAATAGTTCGTTTGCGTTGTAAGACTTGTTCATGTTGTGGTATACCCGTTTTAGGATAAGAGACATGAAAGGCCAGGAGAGGGTACATGGGAGATAAATAATTTTTTATATGATGTGTTATTGGCTTTTCCCTATATCCCTCAGAATAATATCGATCGTCGGGATCATAGTTATAGTCTGATCCGTAGACATCACTATGCTCATCTTCATGTATTTCAGATGTCACAAGCTGTTACAATTAAAAAACTCGAAGCGGATATAACTATAAAAGCCTGTTAATGAGATCGATATCTTCTTGTTATAAGGCTTTCAGATAATTGTCAGAAACAAGTATTGGACAATTATCATCAGGATTTGTTGGAGTGCAGCAGTCTACACATTTTTTAACTCCATTGATCATTTGATTTCTGAGTGCAATCATATCCATGATCTTTGCATCAAGTAATTGAACCTTTTTATCAATTATGTCACTCACGTTACTACAGGTCGCTTCTTTAACATCAATCATCTCCAATATTTCGGCAGACTCGTTCAACGTAAAGCCAAAGTTTTTCAGCCTTTTAATAGTTTGAAGACGCTCCAGGACATCATCAGAATACTCCTTATAGTTATTATCCCTGCGCTGTTTCCTGCCAATAGCTATCAATCCCTGCTTCTCGTAGAAGCGAATGGTATCTCTGGAAAGACCTGTTTTTGATGACAATTCACCTATTAGCATATTTATTCAGTTTTTTCTTGACAGTGGACTATACTCCATGGTTTATATTTGTAAAGATAATTTATTCAAAAGATATGACAATACTAAAGTCACTAATGATATTCCTGCTTGCGGGTCTATGCGAAATAGGCGGAGGCTACCTTGTGTGGCTTTGGCTAAAAGAGGACAAACCACTATGGTACGGGCTTGTTGGCGGGCTGATTCTTGCATTTTATGGTGTGGTTGCCACCTGGCAGTCTTCCGGCTTTGGCCGTGTTTATGCTACTTATGGGGGTGTTTTTATTGTACTTTCCTTGTTATGGGCCTGGAAAGTTGATGGCTTTAAGCCGGACCGCTATGACATCATTGGGACACTGATCGCACTGGTAGGTGTATGCATTATATTTTACGCACCCCGCTCAATTCAACAATAATATGAAATACATCCTCATTATTCCATTATTGGCCCTTTCGCTTGCGGGATGCTGCCAGAGTAAGCAAACAAAAGATACTGCTATGAATAAGAAAGAAACAGCAGCCACTTGCACAGACGGGTGTACCGACAACTGCGGAGAAGCAACGGGAAAAGCGCTTAGTTGCAAATTGACCAGCCCAGAGATGCAACAGCGGAAAGCCACCGTGATTGCCAGCCTTAAAAAGCAAGTGATCGAAAAAAAGGAGCTTGCAAAGGGCTATTACTATAAATTCAAAGGCACAGACAGCGTGGTAAATGAACTGGCTGATTTTGTAAAAACAGAACGGCTTTGCTGTGATTTCTTTGACTTTGAGCTGAAGATCGCCGGCGATGCATCATCCGCCTGGCTAACGATCACAGGGCCAAAAGGAGCAAAGGAATTTATAACTTCAGAACTAGGGCTTTAACCATTTTCTCACAGCAACCTAAAAGGCAGTAGCAGAATGTTGTTACTGCCTTTTTAATTTTTCAAAAGGAAGTAGGTCGTATGTGTGTGCCACTAAAAGAGAAAATAGTGTGCCATTAAAAGAGAACATTCACAGATGATGTGAACTTCTTCTGCTGGAGCTGGTCGCTGTTTTTCAAATTCAGTCTATAGGGCTCCGGAGAACCAACTTAAGATTTCTCTGCAATGCTTGAAAAATAAGTAGGCTTGGCAGTGTTAGCGAAACAAGAAATACGGTGAAGTACGTTAATTCCTGAACCGACTGAAAGTTTATCCGATCAGGGTTAGCCAGCGATGTGGCAGGCATCCTGGATTCTTATGATAAGCGCTGGCATATATATGATTTGCATTTAGGTAACTTAAATTTTAGCTTTGTGGTATGGCAGCACCTTTTATTATGAAAGTACGCGTAGAACTTGGTTTAGAAGCAACAGATGCTGCTGAGCTTTTACATATCAGCGTAGAGGAGTATGTGGCACTGGAAAATGATCCCGAAAAACATTTTTATACAGATCAGGTTAAAACTCTTATGAATTGGATGACGCCGAAGATGAATGGTAATTTTGATCATTATATTAAGATGATAGGCCAAGAGTAATTTCCTCACTAAAGGAAAAAAGTGTTCCATTGAAAATGGAAAATCACAGATGATGTAAACAACATGTTTTGGTCTTTTGGATTGAAAGGCAAAAGCTGCTTTTAAAAAGGAGTTAAAATGTTTGTGGAAGATTGTTCGTAGAATCTTTCTACTAGGCGCGCGCTAAGGGCTCCAGTGTATCTTTAGCTAATTAGTAAATAAATGAACAACAGGATGCCGAGTTTTTGCCGCAGGACTTTCAGGGCACGTTTGATCTGCGTGCGTACGGTATGTTCGGAAAGTCCGAGCTCTGCGGCGATTTCGGCATGGGTCATCTGCCGGGTGCGGCTCATCTGGAAGATTTGCTGCATTTTTTCGGGAAGCTGGCCGATTTCTTTTTCGATGATTTCCCGCAACTGGTTTTCTCTGATGCGGTGATCGGTGATGTTCTCGCCCTGGTCGGCAAATTTCTGGAGGGACTCAGTGTAGGACTTTGCCCGGTTTTCTTCGCTGATTTTCCGTAAGATGGCATTGCGCACGGCGATGTAGAGGTAACCCGAGATGTTCTGGTTGACAGAGAGGCTTTCTCTTTTGGTCCATACGTTGGTGAACAGCTCCTGTATCACATCTTTAATGGTTTCCCTGTCCTGCAACCAGCGGCTGGCGTACCGGTGCAGGATATCTTTGTACCGGTCATAAATGGCGGTAAAGGCGTGCTGATCTCCTGTTTTGAGAAGATCAAGCAATTCCTGGTCACTGTAAGTCTGATATTCTGCCATGTATGTTGGGTACCGCCTGACGGGCTAGTGCATTGAATTGATCCTTATGAGTTATCGGGTCAGGGTTTCCGGGGACAATATTATTAAATTATTACGGGATTTTCTTTTGGAAGCTAATTGACGAGGTATTTTATTGCTTTCTGTTCGTTTATGCAACGCTGCTACGGTTGATGTGTTCGTACTGTCAGGAATTTGTAATTAGGTGTTGCGGGGAAATCTGTTTAATGTTTTCTTTCGTTAGATAAACAAAAGGAGAAGGATGGTTCAACAGATACGTAACACTAAACACACACAAAATGAAAAAACAAATGTTCATCTTGCTGGCGCTGACAGTGGTACTGTCCGCCTGCTCGTCTTACAATTATTATGCTGTAAGCAACAAAGCGATTACCCAGGAGTATAAAACGTATGCCTGGCTTCCGGAAGGAAAATCAAAGGCCTCTGAAATTTACGACAATGATGTGGCTACTGACCGGATTATAGAAGCGACAAGCCGGGAGCTTGACAAGAAGGGATTTGCCCTGGACAACAAGAAGCCTGATATTTTGATCCGCTATACCGCCGATGTAAATACGGAAACCCATACTTATAACGAGCCCGTGTATTACAACGCACCGATGCAGGTGGTTCCCAGGCTGGGGTATGCCCGGGGCCGTGCATTCTACTATTATTCCTATTATCGTCCTCTGCCGGTATATGTGGGTAGCGAGATGCGGAAAATGAAGTTAAAGGAAGGGAGCGTGATGATCGATCTGATCGACCGTAAAACTTCGAAGGTGATCTGGAGGGGCTGGGCGGAAGGTTCGGTGGATAATCCTGAGAAAGCGATCAATGAGCTTCCGAAGGTGGT
>Ga0160464_100287_pt1 | contig 44496 bp, 43 predicted proteins | sample HID1971I_E11MG_FD_108275 | JGI IMG/M metagenome (GOLD analysis project Ga0160464, IMG submission 108275) | Enriched millipede-associated microbial communities from UW Madison campus, WI, USA - HID1971I_E11 MG | ecosystem: Host-associated > Arthropoda: Insects > Digestive system > Unclassified ... | reverse complement strand
TTTACGCCGATGGATCTGCCTGGATACGGAGCATACCCCATCCAAAAACTACGGCTGCTGTCTGGAAAAATTAATTGGACACTTTGGTCTGAAAAGGGCTGAACACTATTGCCGGAATCTCCAATATATCAGCCAAATGCCCAATTTGCTTTTGAAGTGGTATCGACACCTGACACCTTGAGAAAGGTATTTGTTAAAGATTTGGATCTAGTAGTTGGAGGGATTTACTCGTTATATCTAACGGGTCGCTCACCAAATTTTGAATCAGTTTTTGTCAAGGAAGATATACCTTATCGTACAGATAGTGTTGCAGGTGTGAGATTCATTAACCTCTCTTCAAACAGTGATCCGATTAGTGTAAACATAACAGGGAATGCTAATGGAAGTGAGGTGGTGAGCTTGGCTTACAAAGCAAGTACAGCTTTTATGACTTACCCCGCAAAATCAAAAAACTTGAGTTATGCTTTTCAGGTAAGAAATGCCACGACAGGAGCGCTACTGGCGAGTTATGCTCTGGCTACCCCAAGAATGTTAAATGTGACATTAGCATTTAGAGGATTGGTGGGAACGACTGGCACAACAGTGCCGGTGATTACCAGGGTGAATAATTATTGAGGTAACTGTTTATGAACGAAAGTAATGCTCCCGAATATAAAGTCACAGAGGAAATAGTCGCAGCCTTTGTTGAGGCTGTGGATAATGAAGCATTCGTCCTCGCTGACATCGCTGATGTAATGGGGAAGCTCATCCGGCTTTTTTAGAAAAACCTGGGGCAAAAATCTTGTTTGCAAAAGTCAGTGCCTAAAGGGGCACACACTTTTCAAACGGTGGCGGGCGCTTGGGTGCAGAAAATTAAATGGTATGCTGTGACAGCATCAGGCTCTTCGGATGAAGGGAAATGTTCTTTGACAAAACAGGAAAAAGAAAATATTACAATTGCGGAATTCAATTCCTGTAAATTTGGAATCTAATTCCGTAATTGTAAGAAAATTAATCAATATTGTGTATATTTGTTTTATGATTACTCGTATTGCAACACAGGAAGTTAAATTATTGGCCAGTCAGTTTAAAGCTATTGCTATTGTAGGGCCAAGGCAATCAGGCAAAACAACCTTAGCACGGACCGTTTTTCCGGACAAGCAATATGTTTCGCTTGAAAACCTGGATCACCGGCTTTTTGCAACTGAAGATCCAAGAGGTTTTTTGGCGCAATATGCGGAAGGTGCTATTTTTGATGAAGCCCAGCGTGTACCGGAATTGTTTTCTTATCTGCAACAGGTGCTGGATGAAGATACGGAAAAAGGAAAATTCATACTTACGGGTTCTAACAACTTTCTGCTTCAGGAAAATATATCTCAAAGTCTGGCTGGCAGAATTGGCTATTTATACTTGCTGCCTTTCTCAACGGAAGAGATTGCCACGATAACTAGTGAACCACAAAGCATTGAAGATGCCATATACAAAGGCGGATATCCGCCGATATACGACAACCAGATTTCGCCGGATAGGTGGCTGCCCAATTATATCCGTACCTATGTGGAACGGGATGTACGCCAGATAAAAAACGTGAATAACCTGGGGGCTTTTGAACGGTTTGTAAAGCTTTGTGCCGGAAGAATAGGACAATTGCTGAATATTAGTAACCTGGCTAAAGAAACAGGCGTCGATGCGAAAACGATAGCTTCATGGATTAGCGTTTTGGAAAGTAGTTTTATTATTTACTTACTGAAGCCTCACCATCAGAATTTTAACAAACGATTGGTGAAAATGCCTAAACTCTATTTTTATGATACTGGCCTGGCTTGCTCACTACTGGGTATCCAGCGGGCTGAACAATTGAGGGCGCACACTGCCATGGGAAATTTGTTTGAGAATTATGTGATTACAGATATGATGAAATCGCGGTACAACAATAATCTACCAATGAACCTATATTTCTGGCGGGACAACACCGGAAATGAAATGGATGTGGTGATAGATAATGCCGGTGTGTTATATCCCGTGGAGATTAAATCTGGTAAAACCATCGTACCTGACTTTTTTACCAATTTCAAATTCTGGCAGAAAATATCAGGTGATGAAGCTGGGACAGTTATTTATAGTGGAGAGCAAACGCAAATCAGAAGTAATGGCTTGAAGGTGGTACCCTGGGATAATCCACAGGCCAAAATTTAATCATACTTATTTTAAAAATACAACTCATTATTGGCGATTATTGAGCTGTATTACCTATCATTTATTTGATTCTTTCCTATCAGGATGATAGGAAAAATGTTTACTTTTGATAGGAAAGTAAAACTATGGAGCTTAATCAAAAAAGGAAACGGAAAGGTTGGCCATTGAGCTGAGCTGGAAATCTTCACAGATTGAAGGAAATACTTATTCCTTGCTGGAGACAGAGGTGTTGCTTTCTGAAAAAATAGAGGCAAAAGGTAAAGACCATGGGGATGCAGTGATGCTGCTAAACCATAAAACGGCTATCGATTACATTTACCAGGACCGGATTAGTGTAGTGCCATTGAGGGTTGCGGCTATTGAAGGTGTACATTCGCTATTGATAAAAGATATGGGCGTGAGTAAAAACCTGCGAAAGCGTATTGTTGGTATTACGGGCACAAGTTATACACCTCCCGAAAATGAATTTCAGATCAGGGAGTTTTTGGAAAAGGCTTGTGAATTGATCAACAGCCGGAATTCTGTATTTGAAAAAGCAATGCTTTCGGTTTTATTTATCTCTTATATACAACCTTTTGAAGATGGTAATAAACGTACAGGGCGTATTACAGGTAACGCATTGTTGATTGAGAATAAATATTGCCCCTTATCTTACAGGAGCGTTACCCCGGTTGATTATAAAAAAGCCATGATCCTTTTTTATGAACAGAATAACCTTTCTGCTTATAAAAAACTGTTTATGGAACAGTTTGAATTTGCGGTAAAAAACTATTTCTAAATACTTCTCATTTTTTCATTAAGGTTTATCGATTTTAACGGTATTCAAGCTTCCTTTGGAGGTTTTCTTTTTCCTGATGCCCGATCCCGATGTAAAAACGGATCGGGTTAACTGCGTTGAGCTGAAGAGCGCAGGTTTTGTTGATGGATGAATTTATAACCCAACAGTTTGAGCGGTTTATACTAGAAAACATACACCGGTTTGTGGTAGGAGGCGGCGAGATTGAAAAAGCGGCCCCGAAATGTGGCGGTAGGTTACTTGCGTAAGCATTCCCTTGCTGGCGGGTATCCTGACATCAGGGTTGATTATAGTAAACTGAGGCTGAGCATGGGATCTTTGCCCGGATTGTGTGAGGTTTCGGCGGAGCTGGAAGAAGGTATTGGAGGAACAGGTTTTTGCCTCCGCTTTAAGTGGACAGTGCTGCCGGAAGACCGGGAATGGCCGCGCTGCAATGACCAGGTGATGTTGATGGCATATTGCCCGGACGCGGCAGATGCAAATGACCGGGCCTGCTTTGTACTGGCGGCTGCGCTGCGTACAGCAGGGGAAGATACATTAGCGTTGCCTGTGGCTTTTGAAGGGAGGGATGTGGAGGTGTATATCGCTGTGATCTCGACTGACCGCTCGGCTGTTTCGGATAGTCAGTATTTAGGGCGAAGAAATGTTTTGATATAAAGCTTTTTTACATAGTTTTGGAATTCGTTTAAACTTAAGCAAACCTAATGAATAATTGGTTAAAAAATAATGGCATACATTTGGCCATTTCTGCATTTTTTGTAGTCATCTGTTTTGTCTATTTCAAACCCGTCATACAGGGTAAAGCTCCTTCACAGGGTGATGTTTTGCAAGCCCAGGCGATGCAGAAGGAGATCATGGATGTTAAGGAAAAGGAAGGTAAGGGGCCGCTCTGGACCAACCAGATGTTTGGCGGTATGCCAGCCTATCAGATCTGGGTACAATATCCTTTGAATCTGACAACCTATGGTATTTCCCTGGTCAAAGATACTTTTCCTGATCCGGTGGGTACGGTGCTATTGTATCTATTGGGTGCTTATTTATTATTTTGCGTACTCAAAGTCAATCCCTGGCTGGCGGCTGCGGGGGCAATGGCATTTGCCTTTACCTCCTATAACTTTATTATTATCGCTGCGGGGCATAGCAATAAAGCCCTGTCCATTGGATTTTTCGCACCGATACTGGCAGGGATTATCCTCACTTTGAGGGGAAATTACTGGTTGGGTGGAAGCTTAACTGCTCTGTTTCTGGCGCTCAATATCCGGTCGAACCATATTCAAATGACCTATTATTTGTTCCTTGCTTTATTGATTTTCATAGGCATAGAAATTTATCATGCTGTAAAAGCAAAAAGGCTGAAGGAATTTGGCAAAGCTATGGGCTTTCTTGCTGCCGCTGTGCTACTTTCTGTTATGGTGAATGCGAGTAATTTATGGACGACTTACGAATATGGAAAAGAAACGATCCGCGGAAAATCAAACCTGAGTAAAGCAAATGAGGCGGTTGATGCCGGATTGCCTAAGGATTACGCTTATCAGTGGAGCCAGGGTGTAGGGGAAAGCTTTAGTTTTCTGGTGCCTAACTTATATGGCGGCGCGACCAGCATCGATAAGATCATTCAGCCTGAAAGTCATGTATACAAGACATTGGAGGGTATTGTGGGTGGGGATCCGAGACAGGCCATTGTGCAATTGGCGCAAGACCCGAGGGTAGGCCTGCAACAGTACTGGGGTGAAAAGCCAGGAACCTCAGGGCCATATTATTTTGGTGCGATTGTGTGTCTGATGTTCGTTTTCGGGCTATTTATCGTGAAGGACCGTATAAAATGGTGGGTGTTGTCGACCACAATCCTATTCCTGTTTTTATCATTTGGGAAAAACCTGCCCTTTATATCCGATCTGTTTTTTGACTATTTTCCGCTATACAGCAAGTTTAGGGCGGTAGAGTCCATCCTGGCCGTTATCGGTTTGTTATTTCCATTACTGGCCTTCCTGGCTATTAAAGAGGCGCAGGACGGGAAATACGATCAGAAATACCTGGTTCAGAGATTGATCTGGTCTGCGGGCATTACCGGTGGCTTTGCCTTAATCATAGCCGTTATGCCGACTGTGTTTTTTAGTTTTACCACCAGCGGGCATCAGCAGATGCTGGAAACGCTGACCCAACTGTTAGAAAACAACAGGGCCATGGCAAATACGATTGGCAATGCATTGATACAGGACAGGATAGATATTGCCAAGGCAGATGCCTGGCGTACCGTTTTATTTGTGGCGATCGGCTTTGGGATCTTATGGGCCTTTATCACCAAAAAGATCGGCGTGCAATTCGCTTTTGGTCTGTTGGGATTGGCGATATTAATCGATATGTGGCAGGTAGACCGACGCTATCTGAATGACAATAATTTTGTGCCGAAATCTGAGTTGGCAGGCCATTACCAGCCGAGGGACGTGGATACTTTCATTATGGGGGATAAAGATCCCAATTTCAGGGTCTTCGATATGACGATCCCGACGTTCAGCAGTGCGGATGCTTCTTACTTTCATAAGACGGTTGGTGGTTTTCATTCTGCCAGGTTGCAGCGTGTGCAGGAACTGGTAGACCATCAATTTACTAAGAGTGTCAACCAGGATGTGCTTGATATGTTGAATACCAAATACATCATCAGCCAGGATCCGAAAAACGGTTCCTATAAGATGGAGCGTAATCCTACCGCTGCGGGTAACGCATGGTTTGTAAACAGCATCCAGTTTGCTAAAGATGCAGATGAGGAGATGGCTGCGATCAGTAGTTTTGATGCGCGGAAGGAAGCGATCGTTGATGTGAAATATAAGGGTCTGATCGATGGCAACAGTGTGAAGCCTGCTGCTGAAACTGCATCTATAAAGTTGGAAAGCTATCATCCGGATCATTTGGTTTATGCATATAGTACACCTACGGATGTTGTAGCGGTGTTTTCTGAGATCTATTACGATAAGGGCTGGAACATGTATATCGATGGCAAAAAGAAGCCATATTTCAGGGCCGATTACCTATTGCGCGCAGCGGAATTAGAAGCTGGTAATCACAAGCTGGAGTTTAAGTTTGAGCCAACATCATATTATACTGGTGAAAAAATATCTCTGGCCGGTTCTTTATTGTTACTGGCCGGACTTGGTTTTGCTTTCTGGAATGGAAGGAAAAGGAAGGTCGCTTAAGATACTGTATGCCATTCAGGGGACAGGCAATGGACATCTGAGCAGGGCGCGGGAAATCATCCCGCTCCTGCAGCAATATGGGCAGGTTGATCTTTTGATCAGTGGTACACAGGTTGATCTTGAACTGGACTATCCAGTCCGGTTTAGATTGCATGGCTTTAGTTTTGTTTTTGGAAAGAAAGGCGGGGTAGACCATTGGGCGACCTGGAAATCGATGAACCTTCCCCGTTTTGTTAAGGATGCGAAAAATCTTCCGTTGAGGGATTACAACCTGATCTTGAATGATTTCGAACCGGTGACGGCATGGGCATGTAAGATGAGGAATATCCCCAGTGTTGGTTTGAGTCACCAGGCTTCTTTTCAGTCAGATAAAGTGCCGAAACCCAAAAGCATAGACTGGGCGCAACTGGTAATGAAGTATTATGCACCTGCAACGGACTATGTCGGTTTTCATTTTGAGCGGTATGATGATTTTATTTATACACCGGTGATCCGCTCGGAGATCCGGAACCTGGAGGTCAGCAATAAAGGGCATTATACGGTGTATCTGCCTGCTATTGACGCGCATTGGCTGTTGCCGCTTTTAAAACAGATTCCTGTACAATGGCATGTTTTTTCTAAACATACTTCAAAGAGTTTTGAAGATGGAAATGTGCGGGTTTCCAGGATTGATAACGGTCAGTTTATGGAAAGCCTGGCCAGTTGTTCGGGTTTGCTGACGGGCGGAGGCTTTGAAGGCCCGGCAGAAGCGTTATATTTGGGCAAGAAGCTGCTGGTGGCTCCCATGAGGTTTCAGTACGAGCAACAGTGTAATGCCTTTGCATTGAAGCAATTTGGTCTGCCGGTACTCTGGGGAAGCAACAGGGACTGGTTGCCTATCCTCAAAAAATGGGTGGAGCAGCCTCAGGAATATCAATTTCATTTTCCGGATGAAACCGCTGCCATTGTAAAAAAAATAGTGGATCAATTTGCAAGATGATTTCCTGTATTTCATCGAATTATCCTTTACTTTGCCTGATAATTTATAAGTATACAATGGCATGCAGGTATGATCAACCAGTTTAGAACATTAAATCCATTAAATCTATTCTTCTTATTGGTATATACTCTTTTTATGCGGTTGGCAATATTTGCAGATTTGCCGCCTAAGCTGAATTTTGAATTTCTGGAGCCTTATGCCAAGCTGTTTATATCTATTCCATTAGAAAATACTTTTTCTCCGGCGGGGAATGTGTTGCTGGCGGCCTTATCGGTTTATATCCAGGCAATATTGTTCAACAGGATCATTAACAACCACAGTTTGCTGGCGAAGCCGGGGTATTTGCCGGGGCTTCTGTATATCACAGGTACGAGTCTTTTTATGCCTTTTCTGATTTTAAGTCCGCCGCTGATCTGTAACTTTTTGCTGATCTGGATCCTGGATAAGTTTTTGAAGATGGGCAAATCACCCTCAGCGATGAGCCTTTTGTTTGATGTGGGGATGATCATTGCGATAGGTACCTTTATCTATTTTCCTTTTATCGTGATGCTTTTGACACCCTGGTTGAGCTTGTTGCTGTACCGCTCGTTTAATTGGCGGGAGTGGCTGGCCGGCCTGGTCGGTTTTCTCACTATATTCTTTTTCCTGGCGGTATTCTACTACTGGAACGACAATCTGAATATGTTTTATAACATTTGGCTGCCCTTGGGAAACAGCTTTCCTTCGGTTTTTCGCATCAATTACAACGATTATCTGGTTTTGGTGCCGGTATTGGTGATCATCATCCTGGCGACCTTAAAGCTGAGAGAGAATTTCTTCAGGAGTTTCATTAGTACGCGCAAGGCTTTTCAAATGTTATTTTTTGTGTTTTTGCTGGGACTGGTAGGGGTGTATACCAAGCCAGATTTCAGGTTGTATCATTTTTTGCTGTGTGTGCCTCCGGGGGCTGTGTTGCTGGCCTATTATTTTTCAAATGCGACCAAGAGATGGTTCTATGAAAGTCTCTTTTTAGTGCTGGTTTTTGCCATACAGTACTTTTTGTTTGTTTAACTTTTTTTAACAATTTGACGGCTTGAAACTTGGTAAAGATTAATAGCTTTGTGCTATGAAGTTTGAAGTAGCCGTGCCTATTCTTTTAATGGTCAATGCATAACCTTGTAATTGATATAGGCAACACCCAGAGTAAGGCCGCTGTTTTTGAAGACAAGGAACTTATTCATCATCAGATTTTTAAAAAGATCGTTCCGGACGATCTGCTTTTGCTGATCAAAAAATATGATGTAAGGAATTCTGCTGTTGCGAGCGTAAGAGAGGATTTGGACGTTCTTGAGCCTGTTTTAAAAGCCCATACAAAGTATGTTCCTTTTTCTTCGGGAACGGAAACGGGGGTGCAGAACAAGTATACATCTGCTGCTACATTAGGGCTGGACAGGTGGGCAAAAGTAATCGCTGCGTTTTACAATTATCCGGATCAAAATTGCTTCATTATTGATGCGGGAACGTGTATTACGTATGATCTGTTGAATAAAGAGGGCGTCTATTTTGGCGGGAGCATCAGTCTGGGGATCAATATGCGTTTTAAAGCGCTGAACCATTATACAGGCCGCTTACCTTTGGTAGAATGGGACAGACAGGCCGATATCCCTTTTGGCGACAGTACATTTACTGCGATTCAAAATGGTGTTTTGCAGGGTGCGGTCAATGAGGTTGAAGGGTTTATTTCGCTTCAATATAAAGATAATGAGGATGTTAATGTGTTGCTGACCGGCGGGGATGCGGGATTTTTGTCCAGTCAGTTAAAAAATAGCATCTTTGCACCGAAAATTATAAATGATCCATACCTGGTATTAAAAGGATTAAATGAAGTTATTGCACTTGAATATGTATAATAAAATAAAATATATTGCCTCTATAATAATGGTTTGTACTGGCTTTACAGTTACTGCGCAGGTAACCACACAATCTCCTTACTCTCAGGTTGGACTGGGAAATATCGAGCGATTGGTGCTGCCCCAGTTTAGGGCAATGGGCGGAATTTCTACAGGTGTAAATAAGCCGAATGGCTACAGCAATATCAATATGCTCAATCCCGCTACTTATGGAGGGATTAACCTGACGACTGTCGATATCGGCGTGCGGGGAGGATTTACAGAGTTGAAAAAAGGCTCGCAGACAGAAACCAGTTTTAATTCCACGCTTAGTCATGTTGCCCTGGGCATACCTGTGACTACACGCTCCGCAATGAGCTTTGGTGTTCTGCCATATTCAGTGATGGGTTACGAGTCTGTTAATGCAGGAAAAGTGGGCTCTGCTGATGTCAATTATCTCTATTCAGGAGAGGGAGGGATTAGTAAAGCTTATTTCGGGTATGGCTATCAAATCGGAAAGACGTTCCGGATCGGTGCCAATGCAGATTATTATTTCGGGAACCTGAAACAGACACAAGCAGTAGAATTGCAAAATCAAAACGGGGCGACCAACTCCAGGGACGAGTCTAAAACCAGTATAAACGGTATTGGTTTTTCTTATGGTCTGCAATATGATATTCCATTGGGAAACAGGTTGTCCATCACCCTTGGGTATTCGGGTTCATCCTCTTCTGCGATTAAGACAAAAAACACTTACCTGACTACGGTATATCAAAAAGATCCAAGTACAGGCGATGAACTTACCGTTAGAGTTGGAGACACTTTGAACTTTGTGGACAATGCCAAGACTTCATTAAAGCTTCCTTTGATCCATAACTTTGGATTCAGCTTACAGAAGGACAACAAATGGTTGTTTGGGGCTGATTACAGGACTGGTAAATGGTCTGAACTGGTCATAGACCAGGTAAACCAGGCGCTGGAAGACAGCTATGGTTTTTCAGCAGGGGTACAGGTCACACCTGACATTACCTCTATCGGAAGTTATTTTAAAAGAGTGGATTACCGGTTAGGATTTCAATATGATAAATCTTATATCAGAATGAAGAACCAGGATATTAAGCAGACTGCGATGACTTTCGGATTCGGATTTCCACTGGCTCCCAATCAGCGGGCGATTACCTTCTACAAACTTAATGTGGCTGCTGAACTTGGCAGAAGAGGCACACTGGTCAATGACCTGGTTCAGGAGAGCTATTTCAATCTGCATTTAGGATTTACCCTGAATGACAAATGGTTCAGAAGATTTAAATTTGAATAATGAAATTCCCTGCATTAGGTTCGCTGCTTGTTGTCTTAACAATTCAATTGTTGCTAAGCTCTTGCGGTGAAGATGACCTGAAGAAAGCGGGTGCATTAGGACATAATTTAAAAGATTCTATTGATACGACCATTGGCGTTGATTTAACCTATAGCGATTCGGCTAAGGTGAAGGCCAAAGGTTTTGCCCCTGTACTTAATAAAGTTACCCCGAAAAAGGGCGGGCAGTACCAGGAGATGCCCAAGGGTGTGAAAATAGATTTCTATGATCCATTTTTAAAGCGGACAGGTACGATTACTTCTGATTATGCCATTATGAAAGAGGCAGAAAAGCTGACTATTTTCAGGAGAAATGTAGTGGTGGTGAACGACCAGATTACTTTTAATACTGAAGAGCTGACCTGGGATGAGAATAAAAAGATGTTTTTTTCGCCAAAAGGCATTGTAACCAAGCCAGACGGTACTGTTTTAAATGCGATCAACTTTCGGGCGCCCCAGGATTTCAGTGTTTTTTACATGGAAAGCGGTTCGGGGATCACGTATATTGACGATAATTTCGGGCAATAGTTTGCTTAAAATGAGGGCCGCATTCCCTTAATTTTTAAATAGTTAATCAAATACAATTTATTGTTCTGTTTTTTTATCAAAAGTTGTATCTTGCGCCCTCTTAAAAAAAATATAAAATAAGAATATTATGGGATTAATGACATTTTTGCGACAACGGGCGGGCCTATTAATTGGCGCTATCGGTTTTGCAATTGTTGCATTTTTAGTTGGTGATGCAATTAGTGTGGGTAAGCCGTTCTGGCAAGACTCTCAGAAGCTTGTTGGAACAGTAGACGGTGAAGATATCAGTATAGATCAATTCAGTGTTAAAGTTGAGCAAAGTTTGGCTCAGTTTAAACAACAGTATGGTAATAGTGTAAATCCTCAGATGACAGCAATGGCTGTGGACAATGTATGGCAAGGTGAGCTTGCAAACATTCTTTTGAAGAAAGAATATGAGCGCCTTGGCCTGATCGTTTCAGATGCAGAGTTAAAGGATTTGATTTCGGGAAAGAACCTGAGCCCGGTGATTGTTCAGTATTTTGGCAATCCGCAAACTGGAGAAGTAAACACTGCACAAGTAATCAATACTTTAAAAGAAGCTTCTAAAAACCCACAGGCAAAGCAACAACTGGACCTGCTTGAGGCGGAAATTGAGCGCCAGGCTTTACAGCAAAAATATTCTAAGGTAATCAGTAATTCCATTTATGTGACTTCTTTGGAGGCTATCGATGAGCACAACAACAGGAACAAGCTGGCCAGCTTCAAATATGTAGGCCTGGACTTTGCAAGCGTTCCTGATGCGAATGTGAAATTGACCGATGCCGATTATTCTGCATATTATAATGAGAACAAGAACAGTTTTCAAAACCCTGCGGAAACACGTACGTTTGAGTATGTTTCTTTCAGTGTGAATCCTACAAAAGAGGATTCTGCAAATGTGAAGAACCAGGTCAATAAACTGGCGGTTGACTTTAAAACTGCCGCGAACGATTCCTTGTTTTCTGCATTGAATTCAGATGTTAAAGTTCCTTACACTTTTATGGGTAAAGGGAAATTAGATCCTGCAGTGGATTCAGTTGTATTTTCATTGCCGGCAGGTAGTTTTTACGGTCCTGTATTTTCTGGCAATTCTTATAAACTGGTTAAAGTAGTGGCTTCTAAATTTTCTCCGGATTCGGTAAAAGCGAGCCATATCTTATTGGACCCGGCTAAGCTTGGTGGTGTAGATAAGGCGATGAAGATGGCTGATTCATTGAAAACACTGATACAGAATGGTGCTAGTTTTGCAACTCTGGCTTCGACTTATAGTGTAGATGGATCAAAGGAAAAAGGTGGCGACCTGGGTACATTCAGTCGCGGACAAATGGTTCCTGAATTTGAAAATGCATCTTTTGATGGCAAGCCGGGTGATCTGAAGATCGTAACTTCCCAGTTTGGTGTTCACCTGATCAAAATACAGTCGCAAATCGGCTCTTCTAAAGTAGCTAAACTGGCTTATATTGAGAAGAATTTGATTTCGAGCAACAAGACTAAAGATGCTGCTTACAGAAACGCATCTAACTTCCTGAACGAAGTGAAAAGTGATAATTTCACTGCTTTGGCACAGAAGAAAGGCTATACTGTTGGCCTGGCAGACAGGATCACTGCAACTCAGGGCTTTGCTCCAGGTCTGGACAATCCGCGCCAGGTCATCCGTGATGCATTCGGCGCCAGCAGGGGAGATGTATTGAAAGAGGTTTATCAAATGGATAACGCTTATGTTGTGGCCAGGTTGACCGATATTAAGCCTAAAGGTATTTTACCATTGGAAGCTGTAAAAAAAGATATTGAGTCTGCAGTCAGAAATGCTGTTAAAGCGAAAACACTTAAAGAAAGCCTGGAGAAAGCCTTGAAAGGTTCAACCAGTATTGATCAGGTAGCTCAAAAAGTTTCTAAGCCGGTTATACCTGTTCAGAACTTAGTGTTTGCCAATCCTATCCTTCCGGGGGCTTCTCAGGAAAATAAATTGGTAGGTTCTGTTTTTGGTTCACAGGTGGGCAAATTGTCTCAGCCTGTTGAAGGTCAAAGTGGCGTTTATGTTTATGTTGTAGATGGCTTTACAAATCCTGCGCCATTGGCAAATACCTATAAACAAAAGGAAATGATGATGCAGTCGATTAGCCAGCGTGCTATGGGCTCTGCTTTTCAATCCCTTCAGGATAAAACTGATATAAAAGACAATAGGGTGAAATTCTATTAATCTTTATTGCGTAATTTTGTAACCGGAGGCCTTCAGCTTCCGGTTTTTTATTTTTAAAGAAATGGATATTCAGGAAAATATAGTTAACAAAGTAGCGCAAAGTGGATTGGTTACCTTTAACCTGGAAGATTACTATGATAAAGGGGAACGTCTGGTTTACGATATTAAAGACAATTTGTTTCACGGGCTTATGTTGAGGGAAAAGGACTTTCGTGAGTTTGTGAAGACGCATGACTGGTCTTTTTATGCGGGGAAGAATGTAGCCATTACGTGTTCTGCAGATGCGATAGTGCCTACCTGGGCGTATATGTTGCTTTCCAATAAAATGAGACCTTATGCCAATGAGATTGTTTTCGGGTCTGCGGATACTCTGGAGACGGTTTTGTTCACCAAGGCTTTGGCTAAGGTAGATCTGTCTAAATTTGCCGGTGAGCGCGTTGTGGTCAAAGGATGTGCGGACATAGAGGTTCCTGTTTCAGCTTATGTGGAGATTACGAATTTGTTGACTCCTGTTGTAAAAAGCATTATGTATGGGGAGCCTTGTTCGACAGTCCCGATCTATAAACGCAAGGATTAATTTATTTTTGGATTGCTTTTTGTTTTAATACAGATAAATACAAGCTGATGAAGAATTTACTGTTTCTGTTTATTTGTATACTGACAAGCCTGAATGGTTTTGCGCAGCAATTGCCGTTGAGAAGTGAACCTATTTTTCAGGCAGGGGAGGTTTTGCAGTATAAATTAAAGTATGGCTTCATTACCGCAGCAGAAGCAACCATCAAAGTCCAGAACTCAGATTTGAAGTTTGATGGCAATTCAACTTATAAATTGGTTGTAGATGCACAGACATCGGGCTCATTCGATATTTTTTATAAGATCAGGGACCATTATGATTCCTATATTGATAAAGAGACGTTGTTGCCTTATTTTTACCAGGAGAACGTGAGGGAAGGAGGATATCGCAGGGCCGATAAAGCCAGGTTTACCCAGTCGGCTAAAAAGGTGGTGTCTAACCGGGGTACATTTAGTACACCGACTACGCAGACCTTCGATTTGGTATCGGCCTATTATTTTGCCAGGAGTCTGGATATATCTAAGATGAAGATTGGGGATTCTTTTAAGCTCAATTACTTTTTGGGTGATGAAATTAGCCAGTTGCAGATTGAATATGTAGGAAAGGAAGTGGTGAAAAGTAAACTGGGTAGCATACGCTGTTTGAAATTTAGTCCTTCTATTCAGCCAGGACGTATTTTCAGGAAGGACAGCAGGTTGTATCTATGGATTACAGATGATGGAAACAGGGTGCCGGTAAAGGCGCAGGTAGAGATATTGGTGGGCTCAGTGACGATGGAGATTAAGTCTGCCGGTGGATTGAAGTATCCATTGGCAAAAGCAGATTAAAAATGATAGAAATACAAGGAACCTTATTGCACGAAGATCTGATCAAAGAGAATTTTGTGTGCAATTTGAATAAATGCAAAGGCATTTGTTGTGTGGAGGGTGATTCAGGTGCGCCGCTTGAAGAAAAAGAAAAGGCGATATTGTCGGAAATATACCCTAAGATAAAGCATTTGCTGGCCCCTAAGGGCATTGAAGCTATTGAGGAACAGGGAACATCTGTGTTGGATGCAGACGGTGATTTGACAACACCCTGCGTGGACGGGAATAAAGAATGTGCCTATGTGACATTTGAAAACGGCATTACTAAATGTGCGATAGAAAAAGGATATGAGCAGGGCCTGGTGGATTGGCAGAAGCCTATTTCCTGTCACCTGTACCCGATACGCATTACTGCTTATCCTGAATTTGATGTACTGAATTACGACAGGTGGCATATTTGTCGGGATGCCTGCTCCTTTGGACGGGAATTGAAAGTACCGGTTTATCAATTTCTGAAGGGGCCATTGATCAGAAAATACGGTGCAGAATGGTATAAGGAGCTTGAAGAGAGTGTATCTTTAGTAAAATAATGTATCTTCGGGAGTCATTTTAAAAATGTAATCTAGTGAAAGGAATAATTTTAGCAGGAGGAAGTGGCACAAGGCTTCATCCTTTGACCCTTGTAATGAGTAAACAGATGATGCCTGTTTATGATAAGCCGATGATCTATTATCCTTTGTCTACGCTGATGCTTGCCGGGATTAATGAAATCCTGATTATTTCTACTCCTCATGATCTTCCGAATTTTGAGAAACTGCTGGGTGATGGCAGCCGTCTTGGCTGTAAATTTTCTTATGCTGTTCAGCATGAGCCCAATGGCCTGGCACAGGCGTTTGTAATTGGTGCGGATTTCATTGGGGAGGATAAGGTGGCTTTGGTGTTGGGTGACAACATATTTTATGGAGATGGTATGGCTAAGCTGTTGCAAGGTAGTGCTGATCCGGATGGCGGGGTTGTATTTGCTTATCGTGTTTCTGATCCTGAACGGTATGGGGTGGTGGAATTTGATGAGCAGAAGCAAGCGATCTCTATTGAAGAAAAGCCTTTGGAGCCTAAGTCTGATTATGCTGTTCCGGGATTGTATTTTTATGACAACAGCGTCGTGGAGATCGCAAAAAATATCAAACCTTCTCCAAGAGGGGAATATGAGATCACTGATGTGAATAAAGTTTACCTGGAGCAGGGTAAGTTGAAAGTAGGGGTATTGAGCCGGGGTACAGCCTGGTTGGATACGGGTACTTTTGCCTCGCTGATGCAGGCGGGTCAGTTTGTTCAGGTCATCGAAGAGCGTCAGGGCTTGAAGATCGGCTGTATTGAAGAAGTGGCTTACCGCATGGGCTTTATTGGCAGAGAGGAGCTGAAAGCCATTGCAGAACCTTTGGTGAAAAGCGGCTACGGTGCTTATCTTTTAAAGCTGATTAAGTAGAAAAATACCTTTTTCTTTATAAGGTGTAAAATCCAATCCGGATTGCGCTCTGCTTCGTATGTGTTGGTATAGATTGGCGTTGTCAATGAAAGACTTACAATTGTGGTATAGTCTTTGCTTGCTCCGGTCGAACGACGAACCTTATATAATGAGTTACCTGGATTACAATTGCAGAAAATGCAATACTAATTTTCACTATCAAGTGCCCAGATCTGCACTTTTTAAGCTTGTATTTGGCTTTTTGCCTGTACGGATCTACTGGTGCCCCAAATGTACCCAGAACAGATATGTGTGGATAGGCTATAAAAAGAGGAATTAATTTTTGTTTTCGGCATCCCTGAGCAGGATGTGCAGTCATATAATGGCAATGTTGCAAACAAATGTAGATACATGATAAAAAAATCGTGTAATTTTGAGCTTAGAATTGAACCGGAAATCTTTACATATCAAAAGGAGTTTGTCGGTTGTACTGCTGCTGGTCTTTGCGATCGCACTTACACCCTTCAGCATTTTTCATCACCATGAAGAATCACCCCGCTGTGAAGAAAATTTAGCTCATGCTAAGGCGCTTGTCGTTGACCTGGCTGCGGTTGGACATTCGGTATATGGAGCTGATCATGATCATTCTAAAAGCTGTTCGCATAAATTTCACATCAGCGGTCCGACAGACCACTGTCTGATCTGCTCGGCCCACTTTGAGAAAAGTTATACCAACAGTGAATTTCATTACCAGGTTTACCAGGATTTTAAACCTGTTTCCAAAAGATATTCTGCGGTCAGTGGTTCCTTTACCGAACTGGTCGGTTCCTCATTAAGAGGCCCACCCCTTGTTTAAGGTTGTTAATACCCTTCTCTTAAATTAATTTATCAATTCTTCAGGATAAGCTTTCTGCTGTGTATGTACGACTATGTTGCGTCGTGGCGTTTGTTTTTCTTGTTACCTAAATCACGTATTTATGAACAGAACACATCTATTACTAGTTGTTCTACTATATAGCTTTATTACAGCCGGAGCAGCTCTGGCAACTGAAATGTCTGAATTTAAAGGCAAAGTAACCGATGCGGCGACTCAAATGCCATTGTCCGGTGCTACTATTTACATCACCGATCTGAAAGCGGTGACCATGACCAATGCCAATGGCGAATTTACTTTAAAGAATATTCCCTCAAAAGGGAGATTCTTGTTGGAGGTGCGCTACATTGGCTACAAGACGCATGCACAAATGGTCGATCTTTCACACCCGGAAACGATTGCTGTAGCATTGTCGCCTTCGGTCATTGAAAGTGCGGAAGTGGTCATCACGGGCTCCCCTTTCAGCTCAAATAATAAAACAAACAGTCTTTCCGTGGTTACGGTCGGGAAAGACAAACTCGCGCAATCGGGAGGGACAAACCTCATCGATGCTGTTGCCAGAATTCCCGGAGTATCGCAGGTGAGTACGGGTGGTGCCATATCCAAGCCGGTTATCCGGGGATTGGGTTATAACCGGGTATTGACAATGGTCGACGGTGCCCGGGAAGAGGCTCAACAATGGGGCGATGAACATGGAATAGAGGTCGACCAGTTTTCTGCGGCGAGGATTGAGATTTTAAAAGGTCCTGCCAGTTTGCTGTACGGCTCGGATGCATTGGGCGGTGTGATCAACATCATCGACGAACTGGTTCCGGCGCCCGGCGTCCATAATGGTGAATTCACCAGTACATATAGCACCAATAATGGGTTGACGGCATCTTCCCTGATGCTACAGGGCAACGACAATGGCTTTGTGTACCGGGCAAGAGGCTCTTATAAGAACGCCCGTGGATTTGAGTATAAAAACGCGGTAGTGCCCAATTCGGGCTTTAATGAATTTAACCTCAATGGTATGATCGGTTTAAATAAGACCTGGGGATATTCCCACCTTACTTTTTCACGGTTCAGTACCAATATCGGCCTGGTAGAAGAGGGGCCGGATGAGGATGGCGACTACCTGAACGAAGACGGTGGGGTGATCAACAGGTCTGATGCCAAGACCAGGAAGCTTGGGTTGCCTTTCCAGAATATCAATCATTACCGTGCGGCATTGAACAGTAATTTTATCGTCGGAAAAGCACAGCTGAAAACTACCTTTGCCTATCAAAAGAACATCAGGAAGGAATTTGAAGAAAGCAGGGATGAGGCGGGCTTGAATTTGGATCTGAATTCTTTTACCTATGATGTGAAATATTATTTTCCTAATGCCGGAAAGTGGGAGCCGGCGATCGGCCTGCAAGGGATGTACCAGCAGAATACCAATAGCGGCGACGAGTTTTTAATTCCGGACTACAGCAGCGACAATATCGGTGCTTTTGCTTATCTGAAGCGCAATTTTGAGAAGGGGGCTATCAATATTGGTGCGCGTTATGATTACAAGCAGGTAAAAGGAAAAGACCTGGTCTTTGACGGCGAGCAGATATTCAATGGTTTTGACAATCGGTTTTCCAATGTTTCAGGCTCTTTGGGGTTTGCTTTTGAGATCGCTAAAGACCTGGTCGTCAAAGGAAACGCGGGTTCTGGTTTCAGGGCACCAAATATAGCAGAATTGGGGGCGAATGGCCGGCATGAGGGGACTTTCAGGTATGAGATCGGAAACAGCAACCTTAAACAGGAAACCAGTCTGCAGTTTGACCTGGGATTGGAATACACGGCGCAGAACATTACTTTTGGATTGAACGGATATGTCAACCGCATTTATAACTACATCTATCCGGGCAATTTCAATAACGAAACCAAAGACCTGGAGAATGAAGAAGGGGAAATTGAAAGTCTGCCGGTGTACCGTTTTGTGCAGACAAAAGCAGATCTGATCGGGGGCGAGGCCTCAGTTGACTTTCACCTGGTGCGGTCGTTGCATTTTGAGAACTCCTTTTCTTATGTAAAAGGGACGAACAGGGAGGACGGTTCTCCATTGCCTTTTATCCCGGCCGCGAGTTTGAACAATGAGCTCCGTTTTGAACCCAATGTCAAAAATATTGACCATACCTATTTTAAAGTCGGCATCACAAACGTGTTTAAGCAAAGCCGTTTTGATAGTTTTGAAACTCAGACCGATGGCTATACCTTGCTGGATGCAGGATTGGGTACTTCTATTCCTACCAAAAAAGGCAAAATAAACGTTTGGATCACCGGGCAGAACCTATTAAATACGCAATACTACAACCACCTGAGTCGCTATAAACTGGCGGGTATTTACAATCCTGGCCGAAATATAACCTTTGGGCTTAGTTTGCCATTGTTGTAGACAGCCGGATTAAATTGATATTACTTTTTCGGTATTTTGCTTTTTCTTAAGTAAGCTATCGTTAAAGTAATATCTTTCGAAAGGATGCGGTCGGCATCGTTAAAAGTGACAAATTTACGATAGTCTCTCACAATCCGCTCCAGTTGGGGCGAAGAACGCAAAGGCCGTCTTAAATCGAGTGCCTGCGCAGCGGTGATCATCTCGATCGCAATGATGCGTTCCAGGTTGTTGACTACTCTAAGGCATTTTGTTGCCGCATTTGCACCCATGCTCACATGATCTTCCTGTCCGTTGCTGGAGACAATACTGTCGACCGAAGCCGGTGTACATAACTGCTTGTTTTCACTGGCTATGGAAGCTGCGGTGTATTGCGTGATCATGAGGCCTGAGTTGAGGCCTGCATTCTTGACCAGGAAAAGGGGCAGGCCGCGCTGTCCGGAGATCAATTGAAAAATCCTCCGTTCAGAAATGGAGCCCAATTCGGCAAGAGCGATGCACAGAAAATCAAATCCGAGGGCCAAAGGCTGTCCGTGAAAATTTCCTGCGGAAATGATCTGGTCTTCGTCGGGAAAGATATTGGGGTTGTCGGTTACGGAATTAATCTCGGTTTCGAATATGGATTTTACATAGTTGAAAGTGTCTTTGCTTGCACCGTGAACCTGGGGAACGCAGCGGAAGGAGTAGGGGTCTTGTGTTTGTTTATCGGGCTGTTGGATCAGCTCGCTCCCTTCCAGCCACTCCCGGATATTGGATGCTGTTTTCAGTTGTCCTTTGTGTGGCCTTAAGGAATGACTGAGTTCCATAAAAGGGTCTATACGGCAGTTAAAGGCGTCTATGGAGAGGGCAGCGGTGACATCTGACCATTCAGAAATGCGCCGGGTCTTCAGCATGCAATGCATTCCATAGGCTGTCATAAACTGGGTACCGTTGATCAAAGCCAGTCCTTCTTTAGACTGTAAGGTCAGGGGTTTCCAGTTTAGCCGATTGTAAAGCTCCGCAGTGCTGATCTGTTCGCCGAGATAGCGCACATCACCTTCTCCGATCAGGGGCAGGGCCAGATGGGCCAAAGGCGCCAGGTCGCCGGATGCACCCAGGGAACCCTGTGTATAGACCACTGGCAAAACGCCATTGTTGTAGAAATCGACGAGGCGCTGTAAGGTAGACAGCGCAATGGCGGAATGGCCGTAACTCAGCGACTGTATTTTAAGCAGCAACATAAGCCTGACAATCTCTGCCTGGACTTTTTCTCCCGTGCCGCAGGCATGTGACAACAATAGATTGTGTTGGAGCCTGGAAAGTTGTTCGGGATCAATTTTTACATTCTGTAAATAGCCGAATCCGGTGTTTATCCCATAGATGGGGTCTTCATTATTTTTAAGTTTTTTATCTAAATACTTCCGGCAATTCTCTACCTTGCTGCGTACGGCCGCCGATAGTTCCAGTGTATGTTTATAATAGATAATTTGTTCGATCTGTTGTAGGGTTAATATCTCCAGATCTATCTGATGTTTGGCCATATCAATTGGTTATGAGCAAAATTATAAAATAATGAGGCAGCCATAGAACCTTTTGTTCATTTATTATGTTAATTAGTTAAAACCATTCGTATGTTCAAACAGCATTATCAAGTCTTTTTTATTCTTTTGCTGACTTCTTTGTCTTCCTTTGCCCAAACCAGCGATACCCTCTCCATCACTCTTGAAAATGTAAAATATGCCTATCCTGTCAAATACTTTCCGGTGCATACCGAGGGTCAGGACCTGCGTATGGCGTATATGGATGTGGCGCCGGTGCGCAATGCAAACGGGAGAACGGTGGTGCTCTTTCATGGCAAAAACTTTGGCGGCTATTATTGGTCGAGTACGATTAAGGCTTTGACGCAGGGCGGTTTTCGGGTGATCGTCCCGGACCAGATCGGTTTCGGAAAGTCTTCGAAGCCTTTCATTCATTATAGCTTTCACCAGATGGCTAAATGGAACAAAATGTTGCTGGATTCACTGGGTATCCAAAAGGCGAGTGTGCTCGGTCATTCGATGGGCGGTATGCTGGCGACACGTTTTGCCTTGCTTTATCCGCAGAAAACAGAGAAGCTTTTATTGGAAAATCCGATCGGACTGGAGGACTACCGAAATTTCGTGCCTTATGTTGGTACAGAAGAGCAGTATAAAACGGAGCTGAAATCTACTGCACAGAGTGTGCGCAAATATTACCAGAGTTCGTATTTCACGGTGTGGAAACCAGAGTATGAGGAATTGGTCAGCATAGCCGCTGGCGTTACCAATAGCGGGGACTTCCCGCGTGCTGCTATGGTAGCCGCGATGACCTTCACGATGATTTATGAGCAGCCTGTTGTTCATGAATTTGTGAACATAAGGGTACCTACCATCCTGTTTATCGGCCTGGAAGATAAGACCATTGTCGGAAAAGGTTTACTCAGTCCAGATCAGCAGGCACTCTACGGCAAATACAGGTTCCTGGGTAAACAGACTGCCGCCCGCATTCCCGGCGCAAAGCTCATCGAGTTTCAGGCCTGTGGTCACATCCCGCACATTGAGATCCCTACCGAATTTAATGTAGCGCTGTTGGGTGGTTTGTAGGTCCTTCGAGAATGGTCAGCTGGGTCAGGATATCCTCTTCCGTAACGGGATAGTCAATGCCGTTGACCAGAGATTGATATACCGCTTCAAAGAGCCCCATGTAATTGCCTTTTTCGGAATCTATATATTCTTTGTGTGCGTGTCCTTCATTGTCGATTACAGTCAGGGTTCCTTTATCGCTTTCCTTTTCTATTCCATAACCTTGAGCATCCGGCTTCCAGCTGTTTAGCAATTGTTCTTCCTGAACATCTGACCGGCCTTTGGCAAAGGTGCCCTTGCTGCCATGTAGTACAAAAGCTTTTTGCGGGTCTGCAATGAGCATACTGGATGTGAGGAAAATATTCAGGTCGTTCGGATACGACAAGTGGATCATGAAATAGTCGTCTACTTTAGTATGCTCCCGTTGTTTTCCCAATATTTTATAGAAAGCATCCGGTTTTCCAAACAGGCTGATGGCCTGGTCCAATAGATGTGGCCCAAGGTCGTACAGCAATCCGCTGGCGGGATGTGGTTCTTCCTTAAATGTCTTTGGCCCGATTACATTTCTATATCGGTCAAAACGGTAATGTACTTCATAGATGTTGCCGAGTCTGCCGCTTTCCACTACTTTCTGGATGGAGGTGCAGTCGCTGTCCCATCTGCGGTTGTGGTATATGAAGATCTTTTTATCCAGTTGTTTTGCGAGTGTGAAGAGTTCCCTGGCTTCATTGGCTGTGGCCGTAAATGGTTTCTCGACCAATACATGCTTGCCGGCCAGTAAAGATTTTCGGGTATATTCGGCATGGGTGAAGTTGGGCGTATTGACGATCACCAATTCAATTTCTTTATCGGCAATGAGCTCTTCAAAGCTGTCATAGCTCTTTACATTAGGATAGTCTTCCGTTGCTTTTTTTTGATTGCGTTCCAATATGGCACGAAAATCAAATGCGGGATGCGCCTCTACGAAAGGGGCATGAAATACTTTTCCAGACATACCATAGGCGAGTATTCCGGTTACGATCGCTTTCTTCATCCGCTAAAAATAATGAATAGCCGGGGCAAAGCCTAAAGTTATTATAATAAAGCTAAGTGCTGAATTGTATCTTTGTGGAATGAAACCTGCAGAAATACATGCAAAGTGGAAAATTTTGCAACAGAAGATCGCCGAGGAGTTTGATTCCGAAATGCCCGATCTTAAGGTCATCTTGTTTTTGATCGGTGTGCAGGAACTGGGCAAAGGCCCGGGTAAATACAGTAAGCGACAAAAGGAAGAGCTCATGCATATTGCGACCTGCAGGTTGCTGAGCGAGATGGGCTTTTACGAACTGGAAGGATTGGACCAGGATGGCTGGCCGCATTGGAAATTGGTCAAGCCTGTCCCTTCGTTCGCAATGATGGAACAGGAACTCCTGCTGAAGTCACTTGCTGTCCATTATTTTGAGGACATCTACGGGTAATACAAACTCCCGTATAAAATGAAACCCGCTGTACGAATTGTACAACGGGTTCTTCTTTATATAGGTAGATGTAAATGCTTATTTGCCCTGAGTCTTGGCCTCAGTTTTCAATTGATCGTTTGCTACGATAACCACCTCAACACGACGGTTGTTTGCACGTCCTGCTTCTGTAGAGTTGTCGTCAATAGGCTCATCAAATCCTTTACCTAAAGTGATCAGTCTCGAAGAAGGTACGCCTTGTGACACTGCATAGGCTTTTACTGCCGCTGCTCTTCTTTCTGAAAGTCCCTGGTTGTACACTGCAGTTCCTTTGTTGTCTGTATGACCAATTACTTTAATATCTGTACCAGGGTACTGGTTTAATGATCCTGCCAATGTTCTCACATTTTCTTTAGCCTGATCTTTCAGTGTAGCTTTATCAAAATCAAACAGGATTCCGCTATCGAATTTCACAATGATACCTTCCCCCTCACGGATAACTTCCGCGTTCGGGATTGCATTTTGGATTTCTGCAGCCTGCTTATCCATTCTTTTACCAATGAATGCACCCGCAGTTCCGCCAACGGCACCACCGATGATCGCACCAACAGCAGTATTTCCTGCTTTTTTACCAATTATTGCACCGATTACTCCACCCGCAGCTGCACCAATACCTGCACCTTTTTGAGTTTTTGTCATACTATCGCATCCTTGAAAGGTCATAGCGCCAACTGAAAGGGCTACACTAAAAGCTGCTATTTTAAATCTTGAAACCATGATTGTATTTGTTTATATGTTTATTTCCTCTCTAAATCAAACTCAATGCCAAGTATCTGTTTTTTTACAATAAAAATCTTTAAAAGGCCTCAAAAACCAGATTATATTTAAAACAAGTACTGTTGCTGGACTGTATTGACTAGAATTCTGTACACTAAACGGGTGTTATTCTGAAAAGTAAGCTTCCAGTTCCCTCAATGTATTTTCGTCGGTCCGGATGTCTTTGATCACCACACCTTTTTCAAGTAGGATGATCCGGTCGCATACATCGGTGACGTGATTCAAGTCATGGCTGGAGATCAGCGTGGCCATATTCCGCGATTGTTTGAGCGATCTTACCATGGTCTTTAACCTGATCTGTGTGGTAGGGTCCAGATTTGCAAATGGCTCGTCTAATACAAGGAGCTCAGGACTTTGCATCAATGCGGCAGCTATGCCTACTTTGTTCTGGTTCCCTTTGGAGAAATCCCTGATATATTTTCCTTTATTGAGGATCTCCCCATTAAAAAACTCTTCGTACTGTTGCAGGTAGTCTATCACATGCGCATCGCTCATGCTGTGCAGGCTACCTATAAACAGGAAGTACTCTTCAGCCGTGAGGTAGTCTATTAAGAAGCCTTCGTCCAGATAGGAAGACGTATAGTTTTTCCATTGATCATTTAAAGAGACATCTTCGCCCCTTGATAATATTTCCCCGGCGTCGGGGCGGATCAGGTCCAGCATCATTCTGAACAGGGTGGTTTTGCCCGCCCCATTATTGCCCACCAGTCCAATGGTTTCCCCTTCATGGATACGAAGTTCAGGGATGTTTACGACGGTTTTTCCTCCGTATGTTTTTTTTAAATCCTTTATTTCTAACATGCTTATATCTCTCTAAAGCCAGCGGCAATTTTATATCTTCTTTTGTTAAACTCTCTTACCAGGAAATCCAGCCAGACTTCACGCATCAGCAGGGCAATTAGACCGCAGCCACCCATACAGATCAGCCCCCAGAAGGGTTTGCCGGCAATGGCAAAGGGTGCATAAAATAAGTAAGGTGCCAGGAAATACGGGAGGCCCAGGATAAACTGGCTGGCGCCGATGCCCTGGTAGTTGAAGGAAGAACCTTTGGCCAGGTCTATGCGTTTATAATTTCTGGTGGCAAAGTACAGCACAATGACGGTACCTATACCCACATTGTAGAAATAAGCAGCAAATTGTATGGCCAGAACCTTCCAGCTGATGAAACCATACAGGCTGACCAATAGGGTAATGATGGTAGACAGCAGCGTAAACAGCAGGAATTTGGCTTTAATGAAGTTTCTGAAATTGGTTTTGTTGGCGAGAAACCCATCAAAGTGCGCCCCCTGCCAGCCGAACATAAATTGTCCATAGATGCTGATGCTACTGCCGGTCATGAATACCGCTGCAAAGATCATCATCCCAAAATTGTCCTGAGCAAGGTATTTTTCTTTATAGAAAAGAAGACCGTAAAATACAAATAACAGGCTCATCATAAGTGCGGAACGTGGTCTCTTATGGCGAAAAATAAGCTTCAGCTCTAAGGCCACCAAAGTGCCGATCTCTCCGAACCGGTCCAGGAAAGGATAATCGGTACTCGTTTTTTTATCTTCTGCGGTACTTAGCTCTTCAGTATAGAGGTTGTTGCGCAGGTAGCGCGCGTTGACGATAAAAGCTGTAGTGGCCAATGCGGTGAACAGCAAGGCCAGGAATGGTTGCTTTGCGATCAACTCGAATACCTGGTTTGACACTGCCGCGATGGAAAACACTTTAAAGTATTCCAGCAAGGAAAGCCCCACCACTGTCAGCATCACGATAATGACAAGTTTCGCATTGGCTGTTGTAAGCCTTTTGATATACAAAGCCGCATAGTTGTTGAATACACAAAGCGATACAATGGATATACAGTACATCACTGCGACTAAAGGACTATAAATGTCTGCTATTGCTGTACTGCAAAAGGGTAGGAACAGAATTAAAGGGAATAAATTGAATGCGGAGAACAGGGCCCGGATATTCAGGAACTGTACGATTTTGCCTTTGGCAATGTTCAGATGAAGATAAGGCACGATACTCAGGGTGGGCAGGTCCTGCAGTTGGAGCCTCATGATAAAGTCAATTGCAAAATAGTACAGGATAAAGCCGTTGAACACGACCATCAAGTCCTGACCCGGCCATATTTTAGCGATCAACGATTCAACAGATAAGCCGATCACGACAGAGAATAAAAGCAGGTAAAGTACCACAAAGCCCATAAAGATTTGGGCGGCAATTGTTCCACCTTTGTTTTTTGAACGCCAGAAGGCTTTCCATTGGTGGTTTAAGAAGGTTATCAGCATATCAATAGTTGTATTTTTTCTTCCAGTTCTGTTTTAGTTTCTCCCTCATCTTGTCTTCCGCGGGATTCTTTCCGGGATCATATAATTTAGTGCCGCTGATGAGGTCGGGTAAATACTCTTGTTCGGAGAAATTACCTTCATAACCATGTGCATACTGGTAGTCTTTGCCGTAGCCGATATTCTTCATCAATTTGGTCGGTGCGTTTCTGATATGTAATGGGACTGGCAAATCGCCGGTTTGTTTCACCAAAGCCTGTGCTTTATTTATTGCTTCATAGGAAGCGTTGCTTTTTACGGAGGAGGCCATATAAGTCACGGCCTGTGACAGGATGATCCGCGATTCAGGAAAACCGATCACATTTACCGCCTGGAAGCAGTTGTTGGCCAATAAAAGGGCATTTGGATTGGCATTGCCAATGTCTTCAGAAGCGAGGATCAGCAGGCGGCGGGCAATGAAGAGGGGGTCTTCTCCGCCTTCGATCATCCTGGCCAGCCAGTAGACTGCGGCATTGGGGTCGCTGCCCCTTATGGATTTTATAAAGGCCGAAATGATATCATAATGTTGCTCACCTGCTTTGTCATACATCGCCAGGTTTTGCTGCGCGTGTTCCAGCACATTTTCATTGGTCAGTACCAGTTTATCTCCGCCGATGCCATTGACTGCGATCTCCAGTACGTTCAAGAGTTTGCGCGCATCTCCGCCAGATAAGCGGATCAGTGCTTCATGTTCTTTGATCGTAATGTCTTTTTCTTTTAAAAGGACGTCCTCTTTGAGGGCTGTTTGTAGCAATCCGGAAAGTTCATCTTCATCCAGGGATTTCAGGATGTATACCTGTGAGCGGGATAGCAAAGCGGAGATGACCTCAAAAGAAGGATTTTCTGTGGTGGCACCGATCAGGGTGACCAAACCTCTTTCTACCGCGCCGAGCAGACTGTCCTGTTGCGACTTGCTAAAGCGATGGATCTCATCGATAAAGAGTATGGGAAGGCCAAGCAGGCTGTTTTTCAGCTGCGCCGCTTTGTCTATGACCTGCCGGATGTCTTTTACGCCTGAATTAATGGCGCTCAGGTTGAAGAAGGGGCGGTCGAGTGTTTGAGAAATGATGTATGCGAGTGTTGTTTTGCCTACGCCCGGCGGCCCCCAAAAGATCATGGAGGGCAACTGGCCGCTTTGCAGTGCTTTTCTCAATACAGCATCCGGCCCCACCAAATGTTGCTGCCCCACATATTCATCCAGGTTCTGAGGGCGCATGCGTTCAGCTAATGGAGGTAGGTTTTGCATGAGAGTAAATATAAAGAATATTTATTCAGTCTTTGGCGTACCACTCGCCGAATTGGGTTTTTTCTTCCAGAATTTACGTTTTGGCTTGTTGTTGTTATTGCGGGGCTCTGACCTGCGTGCTGGTGTCGCTTCGCCCTCCGTTTCAGCAGGCGATTCGCCCAGATGAGCTGGCAAAGGTATCCTGTCGATCTGCTTTTCGATCAGTTTTTCGATGTTGACCAGCTTGCGCTTGTCGCGGCTGTTGACCAGTGTAATCGCGGTACCTTTGGTTTCTGCCCTTGCGGTACGGCCTATGCGGTGCACATAATCCTCCGCATCATGCGGGGCATCAAAATTGACCACCAGATCTATGCCTTCCACATCGATCCCCCGGCTCAGTACATCGGTTCCGATCAGGATCGGGAGGTTTTTATTTTTAAACTTGAGGAGTATGCGTTCTCTTTCATCCTGTCCGAGATCGGAATGGAAAGCTTCGGCCTGAAGTTTCAGTCCTCGGAATACCTTGCCCAGGTTTTTCACTTTCTCCTTGGTGGAAGCGAAGACGATGATACTTTTATAATCACCGGTTCTGAGGATTTCTGTCAGGAGCTTTACTTTTTGTTCGTCCTGCACCATATAAACCTGTTGCGTGATACCTTCCGCGGGTTTGGAGATAGCCAGGCTGATCTGTTCAGGATGCTCCAGAAGACTGCCGGCCAGTTTCCGTATTTTTGGCGGCATGGTGGCTGAGAATAACAGCGTTTGTCTCTTTTTCGGGAGATAGCCCACGATACGCATAATGTCGTCGTAAAAACCCATATCAAGCATGCGGTCGGCTTCATCCAGCACCAGGTGTTCCAGTTGATCGAGCTTCAAGGTGCCCGAAGAAAGGTGGGAGATCAATCGTCCGGGTGTGGCAATGATGATGTCTACACCTTCACGCATGGATCTTTTTTGCTGATCATAGGCAATGCCGTCACCACCACCATATACTGTCAGCGAACTGATGTTGGTGAAGTAAGATAAAGCCTCTACCTGCAAATCGATCTGTTGAGCGAGTTCGCGCGTGGGCGCAAGTATGAGGGTGTTATTGTGTCTGTTTTCTGTTTGCTGGCTGATCCTGTTCATGATCGGCAACAGATATGCCCCTGTTTTTCCTGTGCCGGTCTGGGCGCAGGCTATTAAATCTTTCTTAGCGGAGATGAGCGGAATCGCTTGTTGTTGAATCGGCGTGGCATTGCGAAATCCCATGGCCAACAAACCCTCTAAGAGGTCGGGGTTAAAATCAAAATCTTTAAAATCCAAAGTACTATTATATGGTTAATCTATATACCGTATAAAAGTAACCTTTTTATTTATTTTTATCTGCATATCCAAATACTTTCTGTAGTAAAGTAGTGGATCTGGCGCTCAGATTGTCCCTGATTTTCAATTCTTCCTGCGCCACCTGGATAAACATCCCTTCGATTGCCTTCTGGGCGACATAGGAAGAGAGGTTGGTGTTGACCGGCTTCACCAATGGAATCTTGTTGTATGCAGTAGCAGCATCGCCCCAATATTTCGTTGCGCCAACTTTATTCAGGCTGTTGCTGATCACCGGGCTGAATTTCTCCATGAGCTGCGCGGTGGTCACCCGTTTAAAATACTGTGTGGCGGCATCTTTGTTGCCCAATAGGATATTGGTGGCATCGGCGATGGTCATTTGCCTGATGGCGGATACGAAGATCGGCTTCGCTTCTTTAGCGGCGTCCTCGGCGGCGCGGTTGAGGCTGGTGATCACATTGTCGGCCAGTGAACCCAGTCCGATGCTTCTCAATGTAGATTCTACTTTTTGGGCTTCGGAAGGAAACAGGATCTTTACGGCCATATTGCCCAAAAAGCCGTCTTTTGCGGACAGCTGATCGGCACCTTTGGAGGTGCCGATTTCAAGTGCCTGTTTTATTCCTGAACTGATTTCCAGCGTTGATGGGTTGCCTCCGGTAGGGATTTGGTTGAGTATGCTGCCCAATTGGGCCTGACTTTGCACATCACAGCCGTTGAGGAAAACTCCGGTCAGCAGCGCCAGGGAAAAAAGTTTGATTTGCTTCATTGTCTTTATTTATCAGACGAAGATAGCAATTCCCCTGCCACCTTTGATTCCAGACCTGCATATTTCCTGATGAGTCTGTTTAGCAGTGCGTTGAGCTGTTCTACCTGGTAACTTCCTGTGGTTGGTTTGAGGTGGGAATTCCCTATTCCGCTGTCATCGGTGAGGAAAACATAAGTCCCATTGGTGCTCATAGCCATAAAGCGCATGAGGAACTCGGTGTTTTTATCAATCCCGCTGGCCACCACCGGGATCAGTGTAATTCCTTTGGCTGCGGCTTCTTTAACCGAGCGTTGTATGCTTTTTATTCTTTTAGAGTCGTGGTGGGGCGGGGCATCCAGAATCATAAACATCAGTTTGGCAGATGGCCCCTGGGTTGACCATTGCTGCTGATAAATGGCACTTTCCATGGCTTCTTCTACGGCTTCTTCAAAATCCCCTCCTCCAGAGGCATATTGTTTAGAGAGGTTGTTTTTTACATTGATGAGATTGCTGTCGAAGCCGAAATCACGTACCACATACTCATCGCCTCTGTCCCGGTAAAATACCAGGCTGGTCCTCGTTTTGAGTTGAATGCCATTATTTAAACCGCCGATGATATCTTCCAGCTCTGATTTCAAGTAGCTGATTTCATCACCCATAGAGCCGGTGGCATCTACCATAAAGAGGACATCCAGGTTTCTGATGCTTTCTGCCGGGCGGTTCAGTATGATGTCCAGTTTCCTGACGTTCTTGGCCAGGTTTTTTTTATAAAGTTCTTTGCCATCTGCTGTATGTACCATAACGGTCAGATCTTCTTTTTCGTTGTCATATAGGGATGGCCAGAGTTCGGCCCTGCCTTCAAAATTACTTTGTGCTTTCCAAAGAGGTACCCCATTCCGCAACGCGGTCACAGTATAATTGACCAGTGGCTGCTGACTTTTGTTCTTTATGGTTACGCCCAGTCTGTTCGCCGTGTAAAACTCCCAATGCGATTGTTTGGCCGACCAGTCCTGGTTGTTCATCAGATCCTTCCAGAAATCCCAGTTGCTCAAGTCGTTCCACTCCCCGGCGGTCAGCAGGTTGGACTGGGGTTTTTGCTTTCCCGGACGTCCTTCCTTAAGTTTCAGACTTTCGGCGCGCGGTGCTTCAGCTGGTTTGCTGGAGGCGGTCGCTGATCTTTCTCCTTTATGAACGGAAACGCCGGCGACAGATCCCTTCAGCATTACCCTTGATTCAGACATGGCTGCTCCAGGATCGGCTTTAGACAGACTCCCTACTCTATCAGACTTGTGTACTGTCCCGTACCCTACAACGACGACTTCTTCCAATTTGGTCTTGTTTTCAGCCATTGATACATTGATGTCGCTGCTTGCTCTCACCGGGATGGTAACTGATGTATATCCGATATAGGAGAAGGTCAATGTTTTCTCTCCGTCCCCAATATTGATCGAATACCTTCCGTCTTTACCGGTGCTGGTTTTTACCTTGCCGCTTGATGTGCTTATGGCCACTCCGCGCAGGGGGCTGCCGCTATCTTTATCTTTCACAATTCCGCTAATGGTTTTTAGCGCTGGACTATCGGACTTAAAAGCTGCAAGCAACAGGATGATAAGCGCAGGTAGCAATAACTTTTTCATAAGGTTGAGATTTCCCTAATGATGTAAGCTTTCCAGAATTTCCACACTGATGTCAAAAAATATTTTTATACTTGATAAAATTATACCTTGATCCTCTTTTGAAGTTTATAAAGAATACATCCAGAATCAATGAACAGGACGATGCCGCTCTGATCGCCCAGTACAAAAGTAGTGGCGATCTGGAAGTATTGGGTGTTTTGTACAATAAGTACATGCATTTGGTCTTTGGGGTTTGCCTGAACTATTTCAAAGATGAGGAGCAAAGTAAGGATGCGGTGATGCAGATCTTTGAAGAACTGGTTAAAAAACTCAAAGTGCATGAGGTCCAAAACTTTAAGAGCTGGCTACATGTGCTGACCCGTAACCACTGTTTAATGGCCCTGCGTAAATCTGCCAAAAACACAACGGTCTCTTTAGAAGATTCTTTTGTGGAAAATACAGAGTTTGTGCATCTGGATATAGACGATACGAAAGAGCGGCAGCTGACCGTTATGGAAAAGTGTATGGAAACACTTCCGGAAGAGCAGCGGAGGAGTGTAGACTTGTTTTATCTCCAGGAAAAATGCTATAAGGAAGTGGTAGACATCACGGGGTATGAAATGAGTAAAGTGAAGAGTTATATTCAGAACGGAAAAAGGAATTTGAAAATTTGTATAGAAAAGAACAGCAGTGAACAATAGCGGCTTAGATATTAGCATACTGGAAGCTTACCTGAAGGGTACGCTGGATCCCAAATCGATGCACCGGGTAGAAAAGGAAGCGTTGGAGGATCCTTTTGTGGCGGAAGCACTGGAGGGGCTGAGCCAGTCTTCAGCCTATGCACAAAACATCTCCTTATTGCAAAGACAGCTTCAGGAGCGTGTGGCCCAGCAGCAGGTGCAGAAGGAAACTTCGGTTGTTACCTGGCAACGCCTGAGTATTGCTGCGGCCGCGGCAGTGGTATTCATTTCTGTAGGCATTATGTTTATGATGAGAAGCACGCAGCAGCCGGTCGGCAGCATAGCTAAAAACAAAGAAGTGGAGGTTCAGCTTACACCATTTGACGCTGCTGATTCCACTCCTGCTTTGGCTGCCAATAAATTACCTGAAGCAGCGAAGCAGGCCGAAAGCCCTGTTTTGGATATCGCTCCGCCAGCCCGTTCTGCAAAGGTTGTTCCAGCCCCTTCTTCCAATGTAGCCGATCAAAAACCTGCGGCTTCCGTAGCTGCAAAACCAGCGATGTCAAAGAATGCGGAGACCGAAATCAATAGTGCAATGACGGAAGCGACTTCTACTGCGCTGGCGAAGAATTCGGTGAAAGCTAAGAAGATGGAGGAGATTGTCATACAGAATAATTCTGATGCGCAAAAAAGATCGTTGGTGGCTTCGGCACCAGCTGTGACGGCTTTAGAAAGTAGGGTCGCCGGTATTACGGTACCGACTGTGCAAGGCAAGGTGGTGTCTCAGATTAACGGCATGCCATTGCCGGGCGCTTATGTGAAGGTTCCAGGGACAAATCTCGAGACCATCACCAACTCCAACGGAGAATTTGCGTTCTATTCAGATTCGGCATTGGAAGTTGGAAAAGTGGTGACCGGATATCTTGGATTTCAACAGAAAGAAGTGAAGCTCAAGCCCAACCAGGCATTGGCTATAGCCTTAAAGGAAAGCGATCAAAACCTCAGTGAAGTGGTGGTGACGGCGAGAGGCTATTCTAAATTCGACCGCTCCAAAGCGGTGCCTTTACCTTCGGTTGGCAGTGCGGAATATACCAGCTACCTTCAAAAGAATAATAAACTGTTTAAGGGAGCCGATGCCGAACAATATGTAGAACTTTCCTTCTCTGTCTCTAAAGCAGGAATACCTGAGAAGATCAAAGTGCTGAAGGGCTTAGAAAAGAAATATAATGACGAAGCCATCCGCTTACTTGCAGATGGCCCGAAATGGATTGTTCCAGAAAAAGGCAGCAACAAAGCCAGCCTTAAGGTATATTTTTAGAAGCAGTAATGGATGATGGCATACACGATGCCTGCCAAGGTTGCTGAAACAGGAATGGTCAGTACCCATGCCCACATCAGGCTCACAGTCACGCCCCATCTTACAGCAGATACTCTTTTGAGCAAGCCTACACCCACAATAGATCCTGTAATGGTATGTGTGGTAGAAACCGGGATACCGAAATGTTCTGTGATTCCTAAGGTAACCGCGCCTGCAGTTTCTGCAGCTACACCTTCAAAGGCATTGACTTTGGTGATCTTGGAGCCCATGGTTTTTACAATTTTCCAGCCACCGCTCATTGTTCCCAACGCGATTGCTGCATAACATGATAATGGGATCCATTCAGGCATAGGATCGCCGTTTTGCATTACATTTCCCGCTACCATGGCTACATAAATAATCCCCATTACTTTTTGGGCATCGTTACCTCCATGCGCAAAACTCAAAGCAGCTGAAGAAACCAGCTGTAGTCTTTTAAACCATTTTTCTGCAACGGAGGGCCTGGCATTTTTAGAAATATGCAGGATAATAATGGATATAATCACCGATATCAGCATCCCGATCAGCGGGGCAAGTACGATAAAGGATACGATTTTTAAGATGGCCGTCACATTGATGGCCGAAAAAGCGCCTGCACCCAGGGTGAGGGCTTTGGCCATTCCCGCACCGGCAAAACCTCCGATCAGGGTATGCGAAGAACTGGATGGGATGCCATACCACCAGGTAAACAGGTTCCAGGCAATCGCAGCGCTAAGTCCCGCCAGGATTACCTCGAGGGTAATGAAATTCTCTACAACCGTTTTGGCGACCGTATTGGCCACTTTATGGTCGGTGAAATAAAAATAAGCGGCGAAGTTGAAGGTCGCAGCCCACAGGACCGCCTGGAAAGGCGAAAGAACTTTGGTCGACACGACGGTGGCAATAGAATTGGCCGCATCGTGGAAACCATTGATATAGTCGAAGGCTATCGCCAGTATAATTACAACAACCAATAAGGTAGTTACCATGCTTTATATTTTAAGCGTTTTTAACCAATATAGATTCCAGCACATTGGCTGCATCTTCACATTTATCTGTTGCCATTTCCAGGGTTTGCAGCACTTCTTTTTGTTTGATCAGTTCAATTGCGTTGGTTTCAAATTCAAACAGTCTTGCTATCGCCAGGTTACATACATAATCTGCCTGGTTTTCACCACTGTTGATCCTTACACAAGCATCTGCGATGACCCGGATGTTCTTAAAGCTTCTCAATTCCTTGATGGCCTTATCAAGATCGGTACACATTTCTACCAGCAGTTCCGCCAGTTTGATCATGGCATCGCCAATATTTCTCACGTTGTACAACTCGATATTGCTTGCCGAAGCATGGATATAATCCGCAATGTCATCTACCGCACTGGCAAGCGCATGGATGTCTTCCCTGTCAAATGGGGTAATAAAATTCTTGCTTAATTCTAAAAATATGGAATGCGTAATGTCGTCACCCACATGCTCCAGGCGTTCGATCTCCTTGATGTATTCCTTCCTTTTTTCAAGGTCAGACGCGCTAAGGGCAAGCAATAAAGCTTCAGAGATTTTCAATACGTTACTTCCTGCTTGTTCAAACAAGGGCTGAAACTTCCTGTCTTTTGGGGTAAAGAGCTTAAAAATGTTATTCATGTTTAACTTTTTAATAGTTTACAAAAATAACAGCGCAATGTTAAGTTAATGTTAAGGATATGTATCATTGTTAAATTAACTTACAGGCTATTGCTGTCTAGTTGCTTTTAGCCAGTGTGAAGGCAAAGGTCGTCCCGATATTCGGGGTGCTGCGTACCGTGATAATTTGCTCATGGGCCTCCAGGATGTGCTTTACAATGGCCAGCCCCAAACCTGTGCCACCTTCCTGTCTGGAGCGGTGCGAATCTACCCTGTAAAACCGTTCAAACAAACGTTGCAGGTGTTTTTCTTCAATGCCGATCCCATCATCGGTCACTTCTATCAGGTACTGATCGTGCAGTTCGAAGATCTTAATAGCCGTTGATCCCTGCTCCCTGCCGTATTTTAGCGAGTTGAGCACCAGGTTGATCATCACCTGACGGATCTTTTCGCGATCTGCGCTGACCAGAGCGGGATAAGTGTATTTTTCTTTGAAAGAAAGGCGGATCTGTTTGGTTGCTGCCCGGTCATCCAATCCTTCCATGACTTCTTTGGCAAGGCCTACAAAGTCGAAACGCTCATAATTGATGGGGATTTCACCGGATTCCAGCTTGGAGATCGAGTCCAGGTCTGTGATGAGGTAGCTCAGCCGCTCTACATTGTTGCCTGCCTTTTTCAGAAAATTCATGGCCATCTCCGGATCGTCCACTATGGCATCCTGCAAGGTTTCTATATAGCCCTGTATGGCAAACAGGGGGGTTTTAAATTCATGGGAAACATTGGATAGAAATTCCCGTCTGAACTGCTCCTGTTTTTTGAGCAAATCGATTTCTTTTTTCTTTGCACCCGCCCATTCTTTTACCTCGGTTTCTACATCGTTGATCGGGTCCGAACTGACGTATTCCCCTAAGGCATCTTTTAAGTCTTTGCCTAATTTCAGGTTGTGGATCATTTTATAGATCAGTACAATCTTGGAATAGATGTATTTTTCCAGGAGATAGTAAAAGACCAGGTAGCTGATCACAAAAGAAACACCAAAGGACACCAGCATCAGGCTCCAGTCCTGCTGAAAATAGAAATTGACCAGTCCGATAGACAGTCCTACTGCAGACGCAGCGATCAACACCAATACACTTAACTTCATAATATTTTTGCTGCTCGTCATCCTGAAATAAACCACGTAGTGCTCATGAAGGCAAAAATCCATAAAATACTACTGAATAATTCAGGATGACGATTGTGATAAGGCAAGATACAATAATATTACAAAATGTCTTGTTTCTCAGTAAGATATTTCCAATATCTGCGGGGCACATGCTGAATGTGCAGTTTGGTGTTTTTCCGGGCGGGGATATTGGTGCTTTTAAAATAATCTTTCCACAGTTGAGCATAGAGCGATTCTTTCTCAGAACCGGCATGCGCAGGTATTTTGTCCTGTCGCGCCTGGGTATTGAAGTCCATACTGATCTCTTCGACCTTATCCAGGTCATAGAACAGGCCATAGTTTCTTTTGATGTCGTAGATGATCCATTGCTGATCGGCATAGCGGTCCTTAAAATGCTTCATGATCAGAGGCAGTACATTGAAATCTGGGTCGATGCCGCAGTAGTACATGCCATCACTGGTATGCTGAAAACGGATGAACGCTTCCATGCGGTGTTTTTCTCTTTCTACTTTACGGGCCATCTGGGCAACGAAAAGCACGTGTTCATTGCCGTAATTCTTCTCTACTGCTTCTGAGGAAGAGAACAGGTAACAGGCAAACTCAAAAAAAGCAGTATGCGCTTCTGGTTGTTCAGACAGATAACAGCAATACAGCCTGCGCATCCAGCTTTTATCCAGTTTCTTTTGAAGACCTTTCCAGACCCGGTCGGCCTTTTTCGTATCGTTTTGTACTTCAAATGACGCGCTGAAGGCGTCTGGCTGGTGTCTTTGCCGGGTTTTTAATCTCACCTCGCCAGGCCTGCGCTCAAACCATTCGAATATGGCGCAGAGCAGGCCCTCCAGGCTTCCGTCGAATACGTATGTAATCATTTAAAACAAGAGCATCTGCTGGTTGGCGGCCTGTACATATTTACTTTGGCTTTCTGCCATGATGAATGACTTAATCTGTGTACTCTGGTATTCCTTAAGCTGATAGGGGGAGTCGGCACATTTGATAAAATGCTTCGCCCTGTTATATGCTACGCCGATCTTTTTGATCTGGTCGATCCTCAGCTTGCCAAACTTCCTGGCCGCCACGATGCGCTGTGCGGATCCCACCCCGATGCCGGGCACCCTCAGGATCATCCGGTAAGAAGCCACATTAATGTCCAAAGGAAAATATTGCAGGTTGCGCAGGGCCCAGCTGAGCTTGGGGTCGATATCGATGTCCAGGTTTGGGTTGAGGTCGTTCAGCAGTTCATTGACATGAAATCCATAAAAGCGCATGAGCCAGTCGGTCTGGTACAGCCTGTTTTCCCGGATGAGTGGAGGCTGAGTACCCAAAACCGGCATCCTGCTGTCGTTGCTGATGGGGATATAGCCGGAGTAATACACCCGCTTCAGCGAGAAATTCTGGTAATATTCATTGGCGGTATGCATGATGTCTTTGTCGCTCTCCGGCGTCGCACCGATCACCATCTGGGTACTCTGACCTGCCGGTACAAACTTGGGTACGCTACGAATCAGTTTACGCTCTTCCTTAAACTGGACAATCTGGTTTTGTACAAAGCCCAGGGGCCTTTTCACCTCTTCATGGCTCTTATCGGGCGCCAGCAATTTGAGCCCGCTTTCTGTCGGCATTTCCAGGTTGATGCTCATGCGGTCAGCATAGAGTCCCGCTTCTTTAATGAGTTCATCGCTGGCCCCGGGGATGGTCTTCAGGTGAATATAACCATTGAAACGCTCTTCCAAACGTAGTTTTTTGACCACCCGCAACAGGCGCTCCATGGTGAAATCGGCATTCTTGAAGATACCTGAACTCAGGAACAGGCCTTCAATAAAGTTCCGGCGGTAGAAATTCATAGTCAGCGACACCACTTCCTCCACGGTAAAAGCGGCGCGCTCGATGTCATTACTCTTGCGGGAAACGCAGTACGCACAATCAAAAATGCAGTGATTGGTCAGCAGGATCTTTAGGAGGGATACACAGCGGCCGTCTTCAGTATAGGTGTGACAAATGCCGGAAGCATGACTATTGCCTACACCTTTGTTGTCATTCTTTCTGGTGCCCCCACTGGATGAACACGAGACATCGTATTTTGCGGCATCAGCCAATATATTGAGCTTTTCTCTAATCCTTTCCGACATACAACAATTATTTACTAACAAATATAGCATTTTAAACTAAATTGGTTAGTAATTGTTTTGTTGTCTTTTAACTATGTCAGCAAGAATTCTTAAGTGGTTGCCGTTTACGGAATGATTTCGCTGGGCAGAATGCCAAAATATCTTTTGAAGGCATCTGTGAGATGGCTTTGGTGGTTGAAGCCTACGGCCGTGGCTACCTGGCCTACATTTTTGCCCTCCTCCAAGATGAGGCGCCTGGCTTCTTCCATTCTCAGCCGGGTTACATAGCCGTAGATGGTTGTGCCATAATATTCCTTAAAGCCACGCTTTAGTTTAAATTCATTGAGCGCAATCTGCTTGGAGAGTTCGATAATGGTCGGGGGACAATGGTACCCGGTGTCCAGGATTTCCTTTGCCTGTTCGATTTTCTGAAGGTCGTCTTGTTTGATCACATACTTTTCCACTTCTTCCGAACTGGTCTGCATCTGTTCGAGCTGGAGCATCAGCAGTTCCAGGATCCTGGATTCGGTATGCAGGCGTTTGAGCTCTCCGGTCCGTTTGCATTCACAGATATCGTTGATCACCCGTTTCATTTCCATGGTGACCGGCAGATCTTTGGCCGCAAAAGAGGTGTATTTCCCTTTCAGGATTTCTTTCACAAACTCCGTATGCAAGAGCGAATGCTGGTCGATCAGGTGGAAGTAATAGGACTTGGACAAGACCAGCAGAAAGTACTTATATTCTATATCGGGCACCATCGGATACTTTCCTTTTATGGAAGGGATGTAGCGGATGTTGTGCCGGCTACCTTGTCTGCGTCCGCTGCCTTCGGCGGATTTATCCGCGCCTGGGCTGGTGCCATAAAAGATAAACTGGGAAGTGATGGCTTCTCCTTCTACTTCTGAGAGTACCTTTACATTGCTGCTAAACTGCATAGTGGAATGCACCAGGAAAAGGCCGCCTGCGCTCAGCTGGTAGTTGACCAGCTTCTGCGCAGGCAGACTTTTAATGTTTACATGTTTTTCAGAAAGTGGGGCGTTGGGCGTATACTGGTCAGGGATTTCTTCAATGAACAACCAGTCGTCCGAGCCTTCGATCTTTGATTTGATTTTCATCAGGTCTGCTTTCCTTGGGTTTTATCCTTAAGCAACCTCTACAGAACCAAAGACTTCTGAAAACTGGCTGAACGTCTCATTTGCCGCATCGATGGCCAATGTTTCTTCTGCTTCGTTGCCTGCCTGAGCATTCATTACGGCGACAAATTTGCCCCACATCATTCCGGTGGCTTCGCCATAGCCGGAGAAAAAGGAAACGCCTTTGGTCACGCCGTATTTAGCCAGCATCTGTACGATGATCGGGCCGCCCATGATCGAGCCTTCCATCACATACATGGCTCCAAGGGCCTGCAGGGTGTTTTCTATCTTAGGCGCATGGACTTCCGGCAATTCATCTACCGTAGCACTCAGTTCTTCGATGTCCCTTTTCAGGTATTCCGAATTGCGTCGCTCTGCATGATCCGGAAGTAATTCATTGGTGATGTAGGGTGCGATGGCTTGCTCTACCGCGTTAAAATAAGCATAGAAATGCTTCAATACATCTGCATAGTCTGCATTGCTGCGGATGGCTTTCAATTTTAGGATCACTTTTTTTTCAAGGTCCTGGTGGGCAGCTTTAGTGGCCTCTTTGATATTTGTGCTTAACATATGTTTTTTATTTATAGGGGGTGGTCAACAATATAGTCAATTTTCTTAATTGGTTTTCAAGTCTGTACTACCTGCTTTACTAATAAAATAACGCATGGTGATATAACCAGGTCTTGATTTAGGATTATTTTTATCGGGAGTGTTGTTGTAGGTATTGATCAGCTGAAGTTTTACATGTCGGCCATCGGTAAGTTTAAAGATGTGAATGTTATTGGTGAATGGAACTTTATGAGTGAACTCTTTATCGATGTTATATTCGTTATATGCCCAGTAAAATGCAAATTGGGTATATTCTTGCCTGTTCTCTGCTGCAGAGCCAATCACATTCCTGCTGTTATCAAGTACTTCAAACTTTACCCCATCGGGTACTTTTTCCATATCATCAAATTTGCTGAAAAAGGATTTTACATATACTCTGCCCGGTCCTTCCCAATTCGGAGATTCTTCATCGCCAGTGAGACCATTATTGGCCCACACCACACTTACCGTTTTGCCTTGGAAACCAAAATCCCAGTCTGCTGATGCTATTTTGCTATTTGCAACAAACTCCATCTTATCAAAGTTGAAAAGCGTCCAACTTCTTATGTTGGCATCGGTGGTATCAGGTATAGGCAACTGGGTTATTTCTATTATACCACTGTTATATTTTTTGATGTACTTTGACACCTGCTCAAAATCTGGTTTCTCTTCTTCCTTTATTTCAGTTTTTTCCTTTTTACATGCGCTGAAAATGCTGGCTAAAAATAATGCGGCTAAAATTGGTTTTTTAATATTCATGAGTATTTTTATTTTTTATATGTTATCTTGTTTTAATTGTTCTGTTGTTTGGGGCTTCCTGTACATAATACCTGAAATTGTAAAATGGTGCTTCAAACTCATATTTGTCCTTAACTAAAGAAGGATTGGTCCTGTAAAGGTTCATTAACTGGAATTTGACATACCTGCCGTCTTTAAGACGGAATACAATAGTCCTATCATATGGATGTAGTATGTGGTCACTTAATCTGTACCTGCCCCAGCCATCTACCATAGAATTATCTTCCATCTCAATTTCAACAGATGTTCTCAGCATTGTTTTGTCCATCGCTTCATCCAGTTCATTAAACGGAGTGCGGTATACCCTCAATTTTCCAAGGTCATCTTCAGAATTTGCTACTCCATCTGTAACAATATATGCTGTATAAATATCGTAGAACTTAATGTGCCATGAAGCTTTGCCAGATAGGGCAGCTTCCTGAGTAATGTTGTGCTTCTTATCAAAATTGAAGTAAAAGGCCTCAAATCCTCCTGCTCCTGCTGCTGCATTCCCCGCAACTCCAGGCCAGTCCACCATATATACCACTTTAAATTTCTCGTCGTAATACACATAACCTTTGCCCTGCCTTGTTTCAGAATTGGCTTTATCGTACACCAGGATGCCATTCGCATTTTTATATGGGATCACCTTGCTATAGCTATAGCTAGTATCTCTTAGTAATTTTGCCCTGGCAGGAACCCAATTTGTTCCGGCTACCCTGGCCGTATCTGGAGCCGTTTCTTCAGGTGCTTCCACTTCATTTTTCGCACAGGAGGCCATTGCTATGATGCTGACGATCCCCAGCAGCCATAATTGGATCTTTTTCATTATCTATCTGTTTACTTTAGTAAAATCTTTCGTGCCATCTTTCAGAATGGTGTATTTGAATGTGATGTAAGGCGCTTCTGAATCCAGGGTCGGACTGGCGGGACTGCCTTTATAAAAACTATAGATGATCAGTTTGGCATAGTTGCCTTTGGCGGTCTTAATGATGATCGGTCTCGGCAGGTTGTACACAATGTGCGCACGCTGCTTATCACCGGGGAACATGGCGCCATAGAAATCATAGAAAGCATAGCCATTGCCATTGCCCAAGAAATAATCAAGGGAGAGATAACCCCTGGAAAGAAGCTTATCGTCCGTTACAGGCACATTCAGCACATTGGTGTAGGCCTCATCCATGAGAGACTTGGCTATGGGCACCTGCTTAGGCTGATGTTTTACTTCGTCATAATATTTGGCATCCACAGTCTTATCCACCACAAGGTACAATCCGCCTCTTGCGGGACTGCCGTAGCCCGGTCCTTTCACCCCGTTCTCAAAGATTACTTCGCCATGATTGGCCCAGATGCTGCTATTGTAGATGCTGGTAAAGGCGATGTCCCATTTGTCGGTATTGGCGTATTCAGAAGGAATGGCGCGGCCATCTTCCAGGCTGTAATAGACCGACTTAAAGCCCCCGTCGCCTTCACCGGTTTGCCCGGCCATAGAGGATTTGGTGTCGCCGGCCATTTCCGTCACAATGTATTCGCCGCTGGCGGTCACTGTGGCAGCCGGTAGAGGCGGCAATACTTTTTCCGGCTCTGTTTCTTTGTCCTTGCTGCAGGATAACCACAGCAAGGATAAGCACAATAGGGATGATATTTTGAGTTGATGCATAGTTTGAAGCCTTATTTGGTAGTTAAATCTGTACTTCCTTTTTTGCTGATGTAATATCTGAAGTTGGCATAGCCGAGATTTGCAGGGATATAATCTGCAAGTGTTGGCGTCAGCAGGCCGCCTTTATAATTACTTTGGTATTGAAATTTGGCATATCTGCCGTCACCTAGCTTAAATACCATCGTTTTATTGGAGTAAGGTACGGTGTAAAGACCCGTTCCATTTTCACTGTATACCCAATATCCCCAGTGTGCGGCTTCTTCGGCGATTCTTTCTTTAATGTAGGTGCCCAATCTTCCAGTCTGGTCAAACTGATCGGCGGCGGGCGGGGCGGTCACCTCATCAAAAGGCTTGGCTACAAATGCTGCCAGGACTTTACCGCTTCCTCCATAATGTGGCGCGTCCACATCGGTCGTCGTACCAAGATTTGGATAGATCACTGCCGCATTGGCGTTAAAAAATGCCAGGTCCCATTTATTCGTCAGTGCTTCAGATGCCTCCACAATTTTCATAGAATCCAGGGAGAAGAAGATGTAGATCCGCCTGGTGCTACCGATCTTCAGATCTTTCACATTCACAATTCCTTTTTTGTCTATCGTCACCCATTCGTTGACGATTACTTCTTTAGGCTCTGGTTCAGGTTCTTCCGGTGTTGTTGTGTCTTTTTTACAAGCGTTGAATATGAGCATGGCCATTGCGGCGAATAGTACGATTTTGTGGTATTTCATCTTTGTATTTTATTGTTGTTTATAAGTTATAGATCTTGTTTTTATTTGGTATTGATGTTCCTGCTTCCTGGTGTTTGCTGAATGAAGTATCTAAAGTTGAAGAATGGAGCAAGTGACTTTGACTTCGGATCTTCCCACCAGGGAGGTGTGCCAGGATTGTCTTTGTATAAATTGACGAGCTGCATCTTTACAAATCTGTTGTCCCGAAGCTTCAATATCATGGTGTTGTTTTTAAAAGGGTACAAAGCGTGGGTGCCCAATCTGTAATAGCCCCAGCTGATGATGGGTGAGGTTTCATCCATCGATACCGGGATCTGGCTCCTCACCATAGCTTCTGCAGGTGCTTCTTTTAGGTCGTCGAATGGCGTAGCCAATGCACGGATCTTGCCCTCTCCCTCTTGCCAGTCGGCCGTGGTGGCATTGCTGTGTATCGCTGAGTTGTACATGTCGTCCGCATAGAAATGCCAGTTGGCATTGGAGCTCCAGGTATATTGGTTGCCGCTGGCAGAATTGTGGTTGTCCCCAAATATTACGGCAGATGTATCGAAGTTAAATCCGAAAGGACGGTGCCCTTCAGAGGCACCCTTGCCCACATCGGCTGCGGGGAGGTTGACTACATACACCACCTTGTACTTCTCATCCAGGTAAATGTGTTCAGCTATTTTCTTTACTCTTGCTGGCACCCAGTTGGTGCCGGCCAGTTTTGCGGTATCCGGAATGTTCTCCCCTTCGGGTTCTATGGTATCCTTTCCGCACCCGAAGCAGATGAGCAGCATCAGCGACAAGAGCCCTATGTTGTTGTATTTTCCCATTGTATCTTTGTGATTATTATGAATGTTGTCTTATTTCATAGTGTTTAAGTTCCTGCTGCCATCTTCCTGGATGAAATACCTGAAGGTAAAATAGGGGGCGGGCCAGTGGAGGTCGGTTACCGTATTGGGATTGCCTTTATAAATATTCAGCATCTCTATCTTGGCGTATTTGCCATCCGCTGTCAGGAATACGAAGGTCCTTCCTTTGACCGGTACGGAAATGTGTGTTTTCATATCGTAGAAGTACCAGCCGGTCTGGTAGGGCTGCGGGTAAGCATCCCAGCCGAAGAAGCTCAGGTTCTTGCTCTGCATCTGCTCGATGGTTGGCGCTTCGTTGACCTGGTTGTACGGCTTTTCTATGGCCACGACGAGGCCTTTTCCGCTGCCGCCATATCCCGGACTTTTCGGGTCCGTGCCGCTGTTGACCATGATCATGGAATTGTAGATGCCGGTAAAGCCGATGTCCCAGCCCAGTGTTTTTGCTGCGGCTGCGGTGTCGGTGATCTTTTGCCTGCTGCGGAGGTTGAAGTACCAGTCTTCAAATGGGCGTTTCACTTTCCCGTCCACGCCATCGGCCAT
>Ga0160464_100286_pt1 | contig 44498 bp, 54 predicted proteins | sample HID1971I_E11MG_FD_108275 | JGI IMG/M metagenome (GOLD analysis project Ga0160464, IMG submission 108275) | Enriched millipede-associated microbial communities from UW Madison campus, WI, USA - HID1971I_E11 MG | ecosystem: Host-associated > Arthropoda: Insects > Digestive system > Unclassified ... | reverse complement strand
CGCAGGTCTGCCCTTAATCGATTTCCCGGAATACCCGTCGTCTACGTATTCCTGGTAAATGAATAGCTGTCGTTCAGCGGCATACGCTCGTAACGCTTCAAGCTGTCCGTCGATGCTGTAGCCTTTTACTTGTTCTTCCGAGGATACCAGAACGTAAAGAGCGATAAGATTGTTTTCTGGCATTATAGTAGGTCACCTCGGCGCGTTTTGCAAAATTAGTAAAAATAGCATACCTTTGATTTGTGGAATCGGACAAACCCGATTAGCGTGGATTTCGTCCAACCGGCACTTGGAAAATCACAAAATATCTCTCGCAGCTTCAAGCAGGCGTTGTCGCGGATTCGTCGTTATCTAAGGAGCGCGATTGCTGATTTAGGTACGGTAGGAGCAGGTCGGCTAGGAGATCGAGCGCGTGGTTAAATTGCTGTTCTTGTTCGGATTGGCTCACGGAACGCCCTTCTTTCTCACGATGTTAAGCCAGCGTCGCGGTTGTCCCTCGTTGGGGAGGTGCCGCTTTGCGGCTTTCATCGTAAATAAAGCGTCCGAGACAATCTTCACTCCATAAATGTGCATGGCGTTTAAAGTTTAAGGTTGTCGAAGACGTTGAAGGTTTAAAGTGTAAAGATTGTGAGGCTTTAAGAAGCGGAGGGGAACGCTCGCTGGTCATTAGACAGATAGGTAGTAACCACAGTGTTTAAAGGTGAATGTTAATTCACATTGGGAGGTTACAATCGATAATTTGGAAGTCGAATAAAAACGTTGCGAAAAGTGAAGGGATGGACTCAGGAGCAGCTGGCGGAGGCTTCGTCGCTTCACTATAGTTATATAGGTGGAGTAGAACCCGGGGAACGAAACATTTCTTTAGAAACATTGGAGAAGATTGTAACAGCGTTTCAAGTTCCATCTGCGGAATTATTTCGAGATGAGTTATTGCAGGATGAAGATGAGAGGGAACGTCAACAGGTCATTGATGAACATATGACCTTAATTAATAGTAGAAGTACAGCAGATATAAGGATGATTACTAAAATCAATAATGACATTTTGAATGCAATTGATTCTAAGTAAGCTCTTAAACATGTATATAGAATCCCCTATATGAATACACACTATTTGGAGCATACTTGATAGAAGGGAAGATATAATATGCTATATTCAATCGATGGCAAAGCGTAAACTTAAAGTTGCATTCGTGAAAGCTTTTGAGGAAAGACGGAAAAATCTTAGCGATACGGATTACAATGCTATAGTTGATGAGCTAAACAGAGTAATAAATAGCGCGAACTGTCACACATCAAGCTGGATTCCAGGCCGAAACTGGAAAGGGACTGTATATGAGTCAATATGGCATGCATGCAACAGGAATGACAAGGTTGCAGCCATGTTTTATGGGCAGATTCTAAACAAAGTGATGATAGAAAGATCGGATGCATGGGTTTGTGGGAAGTTCCCTCATGCACGAGGGATGACGTACTTCAAGCCGCAGCATTATACAGCATAACGTTAACAACCCTCTATAAATAACGAAGGAGCTGGCTAGGGCAGCTCCTTTCGCATTTTTCGCCGTTAGACCCGTTAAGCTGAACCGTATCATCTATAAGGCGAAATTTTTAGCATAATTCAGGTTCGTCATATCCCAACCTTGTTCAACATCTCCATCAGGTTCGATATTATTTTGGATCTTGACGGAGAGAGATGAGATGCCCTTTGCGGTGAGCTAAGATTAGCATAGGGATGGCGATCAGCAGACTGATTGTTACGGGTATTATCGATGCTTCAAGGCCAAATTGGCCTCCGGTGAGAAGGGCAGGGCCCTTAACCTCGACTGTGAAAAGACCCGAGGCGGGATGACCGGAGACGGGAATGCCTAAGAGTCCCTCTACTGTATTCCAAAAGAAATGGAGGCTAATGATAAACCAGATATTGCGCCGCCAAAGGTAAGCTGCACCTAATAATACACCCGCCTCAATGGTAATAGAGAGGCCACCCCACATTGTAGCTCCAGGGTTGCCTAGGTGAGCGATCCCGAAGAAGAGGGATGTTAGGGTCAGTGCAAGCCAACTTCCGCCCATTTTTTCAATGGCTTTAAAGGCAAGCCCCCGAAAGATCAATTCTTCTACGAAGGCAGCACCGAGTGATGTGGTGATTATAGGCCAAACGACAGAGCTGATGTCTTCGTTTGACCACTTGAATGAATACCCATGAAATAAGATGATAAGGGCTGCTGAAACGATGATAAACATAAGGCCGATGACAGCACCGAAAATAACTTCCGGTACCGCACGCCGTTGGAGCAGAAGCTCGGGAATCGGTCGCCGGGCCAGAAACTTCATCGCGAGCCAGTAGATGACGATTGCAACGGCACTTCCGACAAGTGTCAGTGTGATGGACCCTAGTGCATTCACATCTTCGGATAACATGTTGAATGTCACGTTGGCGAGGATGATCCCAAGCGCTCCTACGAGCATCCAGACGAGGGGGAATTGAAAGAACGCAACCAATTTAGACTTTCTCTTACCGCTAAGTGCCTCATTGCCGGGTGTATTCGTCTTTCTCATTATAAGTGATCGCTCCTTTTCCTTTGACAGGAGATTGATTTGTATTCCGATACCGTTCAGGATGCAAATCAAACGATACGTTAAAAAAGTCACACGTCAGTAGTCCCGTTTAGTCATATCTTGGTCATGTGACGTTAGCAAAATAAAAGCCGACACCCATTGCGGTGTCGGCTTTACGGTGTGTTCATTAAGGATCTATAATCCCTGTTTCCCTAGCCTTATAGGCAGCTTCTCTTCTTCCTTTTACATTCATTTTCGAATAAATATTCGAGATGTAATTTTTAACCGTACCTTCACTAAGATATAATGCCTTAGCGATATCTTGATTGCGCAGACCTAACGCCAGCTTGTGAAGAACTTCGACTTCGCGGGCGCTAAGTCCGAATTCATTGTTCTTCACAAGCAATTCGGGTCCCAGGGACCTCGTATCCGTAGTCGATGACATACCGCTTTTCAGCATGCTTTTAATCATTTTGTCTGCCATTTCTGGCGAAATGAGTGTGCCTCCTGTGTGAACCACCCGTATGCCGGCTATAAGGTTATGGGGATGGATGGCTTTGAGCAGGTAGCCTTCAGCTCCATGGCTTAACGCTGCCAGAACGTATTCAACTTCTTTGTACGAAGTTAGAATAATAATTTTCGCTAACGGGAATCGAGGCTTGATCTTCTCTGTAGCAACAACGCCATCCATAATAGGCATATTAATATCCATGAGGATGATATCTGGTTGGGATTGTTCACAATAGCTGATCGCCTCTTCACCATTCTTAGCCAATCCCACAACCTCGATATCGTCCTCCATCCCTAGTACGATATTTAGGCTTTCAAGGATCAATTCCTGATCGTCAACGATGAGTACTTTAATTTTCGGCATCCGGCTTATCTCCTTTCAGTGGAATTTCGCATCTGACTTCAACGCCAGTGACCGCCAAGGTGGAGATTGAAAAGGTGCCTCCTAGCATCTCAATCCGATTCTTCATTGTTGTCAGGCCGAACCCATACTCCATCTTACCCAAGGGCTTACCATTATTTTGAATGGTAACTCGTAAAGCCGATGGGGAGAAGTGGAGGTTCAACTCAATTTCCGTTGCCTTCCCATGCTTTATTGCATTCGTAAAGGACTCTTGAATCACCCGAATGATTGATTGCTGCACATCGGAACGAAGGACCCAATCTGTTCCGTTCTGCGTGAGACGAATGACCGTCCGGGTATATTCCCGAAAGTTGTTGACGAGTCTCTCGACGTGGTCCACCAGACTTATATTCTCTTCCTCTCCCATCTTGTGCACAATGTCCCGCATTTCCTCCAAGTTTTGCTCCGTCAGTCCTCTTATACGAATCAATTTCTCCTTGGCTAGATCTGGATTTTTATCTAAAAGTGCAATAGCAGCATCGAGACTCATAATAAGAGAAATAAAAGAGTGTCCTAACGTGTCATGCATCTCCTTGGACATACGACTTCGTTCCTCCAGCAGGGTCATCCTTTCGATCTCGGCAGCATATTGGGTTAACAACTTGTTTTGTTCATCGATTTCTTTAGCCAATTTATTTTTATCATGATAGGCGATGGCAATGAAGTTGACCCAAAGCCCGATAAAGGAGAAAAGAAGGTTATCTGAGCTTGAACCGAGCGCCAGGTCCCATGTAACTTTGCCAAATAACATGCTGGTAAAGGGTAGTAATAATAGTATCGGGATAGACCAGGCCGTCCTTCTGGTCAATAAGTAGCCGATTGTAAGACTTGGAATAAGATAATCGACACTCCCCAGATGATCCGCATGTATGAACGATTTAATATAATAAGATCCTCCAAGCAATAGCTCAAGTAAGATGAACCATTCCTTGTTCGTCCTTAGCTGCGGAAGCCAGAATAAAATGGGAATAAAGAAGGCCGCTAAGATCCAGACGATGTTCACAAGCAATCGAGGCGAATATTCATTCTCCATTAAAATATGAAACAACAACAAAATATAATTATAGGACCGGAGCCCAAATATCCCCCAGTCCATGATATAAAAAACTCTTTTCATAGGTATCCTTCCTTATTCAAGCATAACGAATGGTTTTCCTTGATTATACATTAAATCCGGAATCTCAATAGGGTTTGCAAATGGAAGAGGGTATACGATCTATGAGCTTCAAGCCCGACCAAACCGTATTGATTAATGGCACTACCGGTGCATCCGGCAGTTTAGCAGCTCAGATCGCTAAGGGACTGGGGCCAAGAACATCATTGTCACAGGACGCAATGAGTCGAAATCGCAAGCACTTGAAGCCGATAAGGCGATTGCATTTGACATGATCGAGGACAACGGACAAAATAGGTTTGAAGACGCCCTAATGCCGGTTATTGCTGAAGGTGTTGATGTCGTTTTGAATTATCTTTGGGGCGATAGCGCACTTGCTATCATGTCAGCCCTTAGGGCATGTACGGACCGTACCACTCGCTTTGTAAGCATTGAAACCGCATCCGGCGAAGAAGATGTTCACTTACCTTCATCTATTTTACGTTCGTCAACAATCGAACTCGTAGGCAGCGGTGATAAGAGTGTTTCCAAAGCGGATATGCTATCGGCCGTTAAAGAGGTTTTTGACATGGCCGCCGAGGGGAAGTCAAAAATCGGCATAAAAGAGAATACTTTAGAAAATATCGAGGAGGCTTGGAATGCCCCGCTGGCGCCTCGGCCAGTTGTTAAGGAGCATTAGATCGAATATGGAAAATGAAATTTTTAAAGCGCTCATTGATTTAGTTTCCATTATGAATCGTCCGGACCGGGATAAGAAAATGATTGCTAATGCCGGCGTAAATATGGAGGCAGCAGCCTTTCGCGTCTTCGTAGGCATCGGGCATCTCCAGCCGACTAGCGTTGGTGATTTGGCCGACATGATGGGAAAAAACTATTCGAGCGTTAGCCGGCAAATCGATAAGCTAGAGACCGCCGGATTGGTTCATACGAATCCATCAAGTTCCGATTCCCGTATTCGCGTGTCTGAATTGACGACGTACGGGGAGGAAGTGAGAACGACGATTAGCCTCGCCCGTGAGCGTAATATGCGCGAAGCTTTGGCTGATTGGACTCCGGAGGCCAAAAGAGACTTGTTGGATAACCTAAGGCGCTTATTCGAAGCGCTGCAAAGGTTCGAATAGCTATAATGGCAGTTGTATATGTATTCAAAAGACGAACCGGAAGAGTGGATTGAAGGAGCGAATCCGAATCCGGCATGTCTGCCGGGGCGGAGTCGCCTTGTTATTATCGCAGAGTGCTGGAGGCCATCTCCAGCAAATGGACGATTCTCGTGTTCTACGAGCTGGAAATTTTTAAGAGAAGGTACTAGACATTTTGAGACGCCCTAAACGGGCGCCTTGGTTTTCGCCGTTAGAGTGATACGATGAATCGTATCCTAAATAAGGGTAAGTTTTATCAACCATGTATTTGAAATCATTTTGAAGTTTCAGAAAAGGAGGAGGAAGATGTGAACAAAACCGATCGGATGTTGGCCATCGTCATTGAGTTGCAGCGTAAAGGCGTGCTGCGCGCCGAGGATTTGGCTGCCAAGTTCGAGACGAGTATCCGCACGATTTACCGTGACGTTCAAGCGCTAAGCGAAGCGGGTATTCCGGTGGCGGGTGCGCCGGGGGTAGGTTACGCCTTAATGGAGGGCTACTTTCTTCCTCCTGTCAGCTTCACGGCGGAGGAAGCGGTGGCGCTGCTCATCGGGGCGGACTTCGTCCAAATGAGGCTAGACGCTGAGTACGGTGCGAAGGCCCTCAGCTCGCAGGAGAAGATCGAGGCGATTTTACCGGAGAACGTACGCGAGGAGACCGAACGGATCCGATCGGCGATTCGGCTGCTGAATGGAAGAGGGGCGAGAACGCGCGGGCAGGAAAAAGAGACGTTCGAGCAGTTGCGCCAAGCGATTCTTCGGAAGCGCAGGGTCCGTTTCCGCTACTCCAAAAACTTGCCGGGTCCGGACGGATATCGTCATAGCGAGCGAACGGTTGATCCTTACGGGCTCGTTTTTTCCCAAGGGGTGTGGATGCTTGTCGCGTTCTGCGGGCTGAGGCACGACATCCGACACTTTCGGCTGTCTCGCATGAACGAGCTTGCCGTATTAGAAGATTCGTTCAGGATCGTTCCGGGTTTTCGCTTACAGGATCACCGGCCTACAGACGATCGGAATGTGACCGTCCGCATGTTGGTCGAACAAGCCATTGCGGACCGGGTTCAGGAGTCGGACAATTTCTATATGGAGTCGTTCGAGCCGAGGGAAGAAGGCTGGCTGGCGACGTTCCGCGTCCGGCGAGTGGAGGACCTCCTTCAATGGACGCTCGGATGGGGTGCAGCGGTGCGTGTGCTGGAGCCGGAATCGCTGTGCGAACAGGTACGCGAGGAAATCAAAAAAATGCTTGAACGCTACTGACACACTGCTGTCAGTAGCGTTTTTGTATGCTGGATTCATCTCTTAAGTCAAAAGGAGCTGGGTTCGGCAATGGATACGAAAGAAACGTTGCATAAATTCGAGGAGACGGTCAGCGTCTATATTCGAGAGTTGGATGGCTCAAGTCTGGAACAACTGCTTTGGAAGCCGGCGGAAGACGCATGGTCGCTTGGTCAGATGTACATGCATTTAATCCGTTCCGCGCAGTTCATGCAGTTGAGGAACGCCGCATTGTGCCTTGAACCGGACGGCAGCCCGGAAGTCTCGCGGGGGGCGGGAAAGACGAGGCCGGGGGAGGATTTGTTCAAGGCGGGGAGCTTCCCGCCGGATCGAATCCAAGTTCCCCCGTCCCCGCAATACACGCCGCCGCAACCGGAAAGCAAGGAGCAGCTTATCGAAGGGTTGCGGGATACGGTGTGTCGGATGGTCGAGATCGAACCGATGATTGCGTCGGAGTTCGATACGGTTACCCAAGTGCGATTAGAGCCGGGTAAGGAGATCGTTCGAAATACGGTTCTCCATCCGCGACTCGGCGGATTGAATGCGTTGGAATGGTTCCGGCTGATCGAGATGCACTATCGCCATCATTTGCTCCAGAAGATGCGTCTGGACGACGCTTGGAGGGAAGCGAATGGGTGAGCTCGGGCCGGAAGGTGGAAAGCCTTCCTATTGGATAGGCGTCGTCTCGGCGTCGCACGTGCAGCAGGGGGTTAGTGGCGGCTTTGCTCAGATGTGTCACGGTAAATCTGCGCCGTTACGCAGAATGCAACCGGGGGATTGGCTTGTGTACTATTCTCCTCGTATGGAGATGGGGGGCGGCGAGCCGTTGCAAGCGTTCACCGCCATTGGTCGGGTTATGGACGACCGTGTGTACGAATATGCGATGTCCGCGACGTTCGTGCCTTACCGTCGGAACATCGAATATGTTCCCTGCCGGGAGGCGAGAATCGAAGGCTTGCTTGATCGGATGTCCTTCACCAGCGGCAAGCGGAATTGGGGCTACCCGTTCCGTACCGGCCACTTCGAGATAAACCGTGAAGATTTCTTGATTATCGCGGAAGCGATGCATGCGGCCATCCGATAAAGGATGGCCTTTTAATTTGCCGTTACAGACAGCGCGGAAAACCGTATCATCGCTAGTGGTAAAGCAGAGAATCGAATTGATGGATGAAGCTACGAGGTTAAACCTGCAGTTGGGAGCCTCATATTATTGTCAGCATGTCAAGGAGAGGGTCAAATTTGCTCTCCTTCAACTAATTACGAATTAAAGCCTGCCATAATTTTGTCCAGATACTGCTCGATTGGCAGGGAATTTCTAAGGGCTACTAAACCTTGACTTGCTTTACCAACAAGCGTTCTGAACTGTTTGCTCTCGCCGGTTGCCAAGGCAGCTATCGCATTGACAATTTCTTGTGGATCCTCAGCGGGACCTTCATTCGCACGTTTAAATTGCTGTTTCACTTTTGCTGTTATCGCATCATAAGCTGTAATTTCTTCATGTTCACTCCAAATGATGTTATTAAAAAAGTTATTACCTGCAGAACCGCCTTGCTCGATTAATCTTAATTCGATGTTGAGCGGCTTTAATTCATAGTAAAGCCCTTCAATCAAGCCCTCTAAAGCGAATTTAGACATATTATACAACGATCCAATTGGAACAGATGTCGTTACACCCATTAAAGAGCTGATGTTGATGAACATGCCTCCTTTATTAGCTCTAAAATGTGGCAGAAACGCCCGGATTACGTTAATTGGTCCTCGAACATTGACAGCAAATTGCCAATCGATTGTTTTTTCATCCACTAGTTCCAACGCGCCATAAGTTCCCAATCCGGCATTATTGACAACGACATCAATTTGTCCGAATGCAGCGATAGATTGTTTGACCGCAGTCTGAACCTGATCCACATCAGTTACGTCCAATTGAAACACTTTAATATTACTGAATGCTGTGAGCTCTGTTTCCTTTTCTGGAGAGCGCATCGTCGCAGCAACATTCCAACCCAGCTTCGCAAAATGGATCGCCGTTAATTTTCCAAGTCCTGTACTTGTTCCTGTAATAAAAATCGTCTTCGTCATTGGAATCACTCCGATTTTTTGGATTGAGCGTTCATACTAATATGTCTAAAAAAAAGAGTACATCATACTAAGGCAAAAATGCCTTTGACGTACTTACTGAATTCCAACAGGAATGAATCGCCATATCGACCAATTCAGGTGAGAGATCTATATTACCTTGAAGATGACCTTTAATCAGATTGACCACCATTCCCAGGTGCATCTGTACCATGAGTCTTGGATCGGCCTCTTTAAACATTTGCTCATGAATCGCTTCGGCATATAGTTTAGATAATGGTCCGCACCAGTTATTGTCATAAGCTTCTTTCTTAGATTTATCATAAATATAAGGGGAGAGCGAATATTGCTCCATAAACTGAAAAGCTTCGGGATAATCAATACAGGTCTGGATCACTTTTCTCCACACCTGATTGAAACGTGTATGAATATCGGAATCATTATAAAAGTCTTGCAGTACAATAGCCGTCTGGTGAGCCACAATACTCGTATACAGCTCATTTATGATGTCTTCTTTTCCAGAGAAGCTGTTATAGATACTCCCCATTGAAACTCCAGACTGACTAGAAATCAAGGACATCGATGTTGACTGCAGGTCATTTTTGCTAAGAAGTTCAAGCGTAGTTTCAAGTACAGCCTTCTTAGCTTTTTTGTAGTTCTCAAACATTGTAATTCCTCCGCAGCAATGCTCTCTTTTTTGTATAGAACGCTCACTACAAATATAGCTCGATGTCTTTTATTTTGTCAAATACATTTCGTTATTATGCCCCTTTGCTAAAGAAAAGAGAACCTCTGTAGGATAGCAAAATGCTCCACGGCGTCCTGAATCGCTTGAAGAAGTTGCGCCAATCCTTCTCTCGTATGCTCGAAATGGAACGTCCTCCGGTATAAGAGGGGTGGTGATCCCCCGTCAAGACGCATCGATCCGGCTGTTAAGAAGCCGGGTCGTTTTTTTGTTTGTTGGTCTGAGATAAAAATTTCTTGAGTGAGTATCACTCACTCCTTATACTGACTTTAATTTCAAGAGGAGGGGCAACATGAGACGTGACATAGGTGAATTTTCGGGACTGGCAGGTATTCAGTTATGTTGGCAAAGCTGGCATCCGGAATCCCAAGGAAAAGCTGTCCTAGTTATTATGCACGGTGGAAACAATTACTGCGACATGCCTGGATTGAATGAATTTGCTATCCGTTTAGCCGATGCCGGATTTATCGTATACAGTTACGATCAACGCGGCTTTGGAAGAAGCGAAGGCATTCGCATGCACATGGGCAAGTGGGAATTCATCAGAGGAGATCTTGCTGCGTTTCTACATTTTGTGAATATTAAGGAGCCGAATATACCTATATACGCTTTTGGAGCTAGTTTTGGAGCAGCACAGACGTTCGATCAAGCAATCGTATCTCCCCACTTGTTAAAGGGCATTATTTTGGCAGCGTTCTCGACGATTCCGTTAGAAATCCCGTCGGTTTCTCGCTTGATGATAAAAGTGCTAGGTAAATTCGCACCTGAATTAAAAATGAGAGCGGAACCTCCAGAAAGCTATCGAGGGGCAAAGCAAAAACTAAAAGACTCCAATCTATGGGCGGACCCTTTATGTCCTGCTACCATGACATTTGGCAACGTTCACGAGCTGATGAAGAGACAAAGAGATTTCGCATCGCAGGCCCACTTGATTTCCTTGCCGATCCTGCATATACAGGGCACTCGAGATGTGATCGCCAAGCCGGATCCATCATTTTTAGCCAAAGTGTCTTCCTTGGATAGGACATACAAAATGTATGATGCCGAACATGATATTTTCACAAGCGAACAAACAGAAAATATCATTGCCGATATCATTTACTGGTTGTCGGAAAGGGTGGGGAATTGATGGCTCAACCCGCGAGACAGGAGAGAGACGACAGATTAAAATCTAAAGAAGTTCTAGCCTATGGCAGCGGCGATTTGGGGATGAGCCTTGCATGGAGCTTACTAGGAACTTTTACGACTTTTTATTTGACGAATGTGATGGGTATTTCAGCGGCAATCGCGGGCAGCGTGATCCTTTTTTCTAAAATATTTTCTGGGATTGCCGATTTGCTCGTAGGCGTGGCCGTCGACCGTACGAGAACAAAAATGGGGAAAGCCAGACCCTGGATGTATCGCTGGAGCATCCCGCTTGGAATAAGCTTTGTCTTATTTTTTACTGTTCCGCATTTTGAAATGACAGGGAAAATCATTTGGACGATCATCACTTATAATTTAATGAGCACGGTATTCTATACATTGGTGAATATTCCGTATGGTACGCTTTCTCCTCTAATGACGCGCGATTCAGGCAGTCGAGTAAAGTTGAATATCGCCAGAATGCTGTGTGGAGTGTGTAGTGGTGTAATCGCGGCGTCTATTACATTGCCGGTTGTGAACGCTTTAGGCGGAGATGCTCTTGCTTGGACTAAAGTGGCAGCCTGTTACGCAATAATCATGACATTACTGGTCCTCCTCTCGGCAAGATTCACGAAGGAAAGATACAGTTTCGACGAATCCCCTGAAGAAAACGCGAAATTATCTATCAAACAAGCAGTTCCATTTTTATTCAGCAATAAATTCTGGTTAATCATGCTTTTAAGCCAAATTGCTTTTTTTGTTCTCCAAGGCATTAGTAATGGGGTTAACGTTTACTATTTCAAATATATTTTGGGGAATGAAAATGCGGTAGGCTTGGCTGCTGTATCTATGGCTTTGCCGATGCTAGCGGCTATATTATTATCCCCGTCGTTAGTCAAAAAATATGGAAAAGGGAAAATGGCGTTATTCTCGGCATTCTGCGGAATATGTGTTCCGCTTATCGTGCTTATTGACCCGACAAGTCTGCCGATCATTCTCATAAAAAGCGCTTTAACCGGTATTACTTTAGCTCCGTTTGCTTCGGTTGGTTTTGCAATGCTCGCCGACGTATGTGACTATAGTTATTGGAAGACGGGAATTAAAACAGAGGCCCTTATTAACAGCGCCGCAAGTTTCGGAGCAAAAGCAGGAATAGGCGTGGGCTCCGCTTCAATCGGGTGGATCCTTGCAGCCGGTTCTTTCGACGCATCTTTACCGATACAACCGGAAAGCGCAATTACAGCTATGAAATTTATGATGATCGGTCTACCCGCGATCTTAAGCCTGCTTCAATTCTTGGCGTTAATGTTTTATAATCTGGATAAGATTTATCCTACAATTATCAAGGATATTGAAGATCGCGAACAGAGGAAAGCAGGAATCTAGGAGGTTTTAAGGTGGGCGGTTCCCCCGCGACCAAAAGAAATATACTGAATGCTGCCGCGAAAATCTTTATTTCTCATGGGTATCGGAATGCAAAAACAAAAGAAATAGCTAAAGAAGCAAAGATTAGCGAGGCACTGCTATTTAAATATTTTCGCACGAAACACGAGTTATATGTGGAATTCGTGAAGGAAGAGATACGTCAAAGACTACCCGAGTCGGAGCATTATTTTAATTTAGAAACCAATGCTACCGATATCTTATTTCAATTCGTCAACGATGTATTGAGCAACAACGATAAAACGCCGAAGTTTATTCAGTTCTTTGTTGAGATGGTGACTCTTCAAAATTCCTATTTCATTATGAATGATATTAATATGTCAACAGACATATTAGATCATTTATTAATACCGATTATACAAAAAGGTCAACAAGCAGGAGAAATAAAAGAAGGGGATGCCCGGGTTAAAGCCGAGATTTATTGGAGGTTTATAATAGGCAGCGTTCTGAGCAACGCCAATTTTCCGGAGAAAAACGACCCGGTGATTTTTCACGAATTGCATCGCTTGTTGTTCGTTAAAGAGTAAGAAGCCGTAGCGCAAGCCCGAGGGCTAAATCCTCCCGGAACTCTTGCCTCGCGGGCGCCGCATCCGAAGATCCGCATACTTTAAGCAGGTGCTAAGTATGGTTGGACCTATGTCGCCGATGCAGCTCCTTTGTTATTGAAGTAACGGGCAGGCTTGTGTGCTGCCAGTACCTTTATGTTATATTGGATTAATAATGAGCAGTACGACTGCAATGAGGCTCCCGGCAGTGATAAGGTACATAGATTCGGGCTAAGGGTGATGATGTGTGTTCGTAGAATTGGATAGAATCACTGAAATTGGATTAGATACCTTGAAAAATCTCATTGAATTTGTTGCGTATGACTTGTCTGAGCTGAATGGATCAGATATTAGTGAAGAGGGCTCGTTTGTTCCGAGTCTTAATCTCAGAGATTGGTATGAAAGTCAGAATTACGACTTATTTTTTATTAGAGTTGATGGGAAAATAGCTGGGTTTGTTATCATAAAAAATATTGTAGAGGAAGGCATTTACTACCTCAATCATTTTTTTATCTTAAAGAAATTCAGGAAGAAGAACGTAGGAAAAGAAGCTGCATTTAAGGCATTCAATTTGTATGCGGGCAACTGGAGAGTTAGTGAATTTGATTGGAATGTCCCAGCTCAGATATTTTGGAGAAAAGTAGTAAATGAATATACCAATGGTCAGTTCACCGATACAAGGCGCAAAGACAACAAAGGACCCGCACAAGAGTTTAAAAATTTTTTTAATAATGATGAAGCTTTAAGCTAACGGAGAACGATAGTTTAACTAAGCGATATCAAAGCAAGGGCCATCCCGCAAAGGATGGCCCTAAAACTTGCCGTTATAGACAGCGCGGAGAACTCTACCGGCAGACTCGATGGAGCAGGTATGAACAGGCTGCGCTGGAATTAGGACGCTATCAAGGCAAGCTGTATGCGGAGCAGCCCGCCGTGCTGCAGAGCCTGACCAACCTGAGCCATGCCGATCTCATGAAGATGAATGTAGCGGGTTTTTGGAGCTTATGCACTGCAAAAAGCTATAGCTACTTTTCATCATATAGATTATGCGAACCAAGTCAAAATCAGTAATATCATTTATATACATTAAAAAGGGTGTAATTGTAGGGGAGAGCAGCTAATAATGAGAAGCTTCTATTTAGTTTCGCTGATTATGGTTATTTTGTTTTTATCGGCCTGTCAATCATCAGAACAATTAAAGCCGATTAAAGAAGAAACAATTAGTTTCGACTTAAACACTGCAATTGAAATGGTTGAGAAGAAAGAAAACATGATTATTGATGTAGCGTTGAGAGAAAAGGTGTCAAAACGGGAGTATAAGGAGTTAGAGAAATCTTTTACTGAAGAGTTTGGAGCCCATGCCAAGGATATTCTATCTATATTATTTATCAATAATATGGATTCAGATCCCGAGTCAGATATGGATGTACAACAGAACATATTATACCCAACTGTCTTTCATAAAGGAATAACTATAACAGATGCGGTCATTTATAAAAGCTACTTCGAGAATGAGTTTTTTAATCAAACCAGATTAAGCATTAAGGAAGAATATGTTGGCGATGATGAGAAGTTAAAGGATTGGAAAAGAGAATACATTTTTACTCCCAACAAAAATGGAGAGTGGGAGCTCAATGGGTTTTCTGGAGTGTTGAACTACTTAGGAGAAGATTATAATATGAATTATTTGGAGTTAATAATAGCGGGATTCAAATAAAAGTTAGCGTGTGATAATAACGTTTGTTACATATGAAGGAATGAACATAGTATCTCCAACTATGGAGGCCGTCAAATAAGTCCTGCCATGATACCGCTCTTAGGATTGGTGTATCTTGACTTATTGTTTGAGGGGAGACGACGGTTGACTTTTTCCGGCAGGTCGGCGATTATTGGGAAATGCAAGGGTGGCGGCCAATCGGTCGCCATTCGATATGCAAGAGGCGCTGCGCCAGATCAACTCACGGTTCTGCCGCTGCATAAGCCGGACATGTTGTGAAGACAGTAACAATGAGGGGGAAACGAAGTATAATGGAAGCTGCTAATCAAGCCGCAATGGGTGCAGAAGGGCCGGATTTGAGTAAAATCAAACGGATTCCGATTGTTGTCGCGCTCATCATCGGCGCATTCGTTGCGATTCTGAACGAGACGTTGCTCGGTAATGCTTTTCCGGATTTGATCACCGCGTTAGATGTAACTCCTGCTACGATTCAATGGTTATCTACCGCCTACATGCTGGTGGTTGGCGTGCTCGTGCCGGTAACGGCGATTTTGCAACAATGGTTCACGACGCGGCAAATGTTCATCGGTGCGATGACATTTTTCTTGATAGGTACGATTATTGCGGCATTTGCACCGGGGTTTGAAGTGCTGCTGGTAGGGCGTGTCGTGCAGGCACTCGGTACCGGATTGATGCTGCCGGTTATGATGAACACGATTCTTGCGATTTTCCCGCCTGAAAAGCGCGGCGGAGCGATGGGACTGATTGGTCTGGTTATCATGGTCGCACCGGCAATCGGACCGACGGTATCGGGGCTCATTCTCGATCAGCTTGAATGGCGCTGGTTGTTCTACTTGATTATTCCGCTTGCGGCATTCTCGATTGTTTTCGCGTTTATTTATATGAAGAATGTATCAAAGATCACGAAGCCGAAGGTTGATATCCTGTCGATCATTCTCTCGACGATTGGCTTCGGCGGTGTTGTGTACGGCTTCAGTAAGTCGGGTGACCTTGGCTGGAGCGATCCTGAGGTGTACTGGATGGTTGCGGTAGGTGTCCTTGGTATTCTGATCTTTGCGGTGCGTCAGTTGACGCTCAAAAATCCGGTTATGGATATGCGCGCGTTTAAATTTCCAATGTTTGCACTCGTTACGGTGCTTATGCTTGTAATGATGATGACGTTGTTCTCGACGTTGACATTGCTGCCGATGTACTTGCAAGGTCCGCTTATGTTGACGGCCTTCACTTCGGGTCTTATTATGCTGCCAGGCGGCGTCGTTAACGGGCTGATGGCACCGGTAGCCGGCATTTTGTTTGACAAGCTTGGCCCGCGTGTTCTCGTTATTCCGGGGCTTGCTATCGTGGTTGTTGCAGTTTACTTGTTCACTGGCGTTGGTATGGAGACGACGAAGGGCTACCTCGTTATGGTGCATATCATTATGATGATCGGTATTTCCCTCGTGATGATGCCTGCGCAGACGACGGCGTTAAACCAACTGCCGCGTGCGCTTTATCCGCACGGAACGGCGATTATGAACACGCTTCAGCAAGTTGCAGGAGCAATTGGCGTCGCATTGTTCATCAGCATCATGTCTAACGGCACGAAGGATTATCTCGCGAAGTCGAGCAACCCTGAAGATCCGATGGAGTCGCTGAAAGGTATGGTTGAGGGCTTGCACAATGCTTTCTGGGTAGGCCTCTGCATAGGTATTCTCGCGCTCGTGATCGGTCTGTTCATTCGCCGCACGCACCCGCCTGAAGGCGAAAAACCACACCAAGGCATGGGACATTGAGTAAAATGTAGTGAAAAAAAAGGGATTATCCTTGTAAGATCACACGTAACGTGGTCTTTACAGGGTTAATCCCTTTTTTTATGAGGTACGGTTGGCACGTATAGGCATAGGATTGCCGATGCCGGAGGAACACATCCGCTTTGCCTACAATATGATGAGTCTAGAAATCTAAAGAGGTGAGTCAATGGCAGTCGTAAAGGCCAGAAAACAGGATATTGATATGCTGGCAAGGTTGCTTCGAGCTGAAGCCGAGACCGAAGGCGAAATGGGCATGCTCCTTGTCGGAAATGTTGGCATTAACCGAATAAGAGCGAATTGCTCCGATTTCAAGGGAATTCGGACAATTCCCCAAATGATTAACCAGCCGCATGCGTTCGAAGCGTTGCAGCATGGTTTGTACTATCAGAACGCAAGAGATAGGGAACGCCGTCTGGCGCAACGGGCTGTGAATGGAGAACGGAATTGGCCAGCGAGATTCTCCCTATGGTATTTCCGTCCCGGATCGTTCGAAAATCCCGGACCATGTCCGCCAACTTGGTATAATCAGCCGCTCGTGGGACGATGGAAGAAGCACTGCTTTTATGAACCGACCGGGGAAGAATGTGAAAATGTATATAACACACTTTAATTTTATAAATAAAAAAGCTCGGGAGCTCTTAACCTGACTTGTCACAGCCATGTGTCGGTCGACAAAAGCTTTATCTCATGAAGTGCCGCGTAAATCGCGGCTTTTTTTTGGTTTCGTACAATAAAGCTTGAATCCGCAGTCTCGGGATCGGGTAAAAGCTTGCAAGACAAAAACAGCGGACAAGGCCATCCCCAAGGATGGCCGGGATTTAAGTGGCTGGCCTACATTTGTTTTAAGAGTTTGAGCGAAGAATCTGCGGAAATCTATCGCCAACAATCCGTAACTGGATATCACCAGCCGACGGATATTGGTCAGGATGGCTTCGGGATATTGTTCGCTTTGAGGCAATGTGCGAGGAAATAGCAAAGCATTCTCAATTTCTAAGATAAGACGATTGAGAAATTGTCCCTGAATGGTGTTTACGGAATTGGTTCGGCAATTGGGATGTCATATTGAAGAGCCTCTGAGACCGTTGAGTTTCAGGGGCTTGTCGTTTTTTGATTAGATAATCGGCCAACATTTTCCAACGTGTGATATGATGAGAATGAGGTAATTGTTTCGGACACAGGGTGTAGATTAGTAGTTATCGAAAATCAACGATATGAAAGGCAGGAATAATGATGAAGCTCTATTTGTTATCGTCTAAGATCGGGGACCATGCCAACAAATTAAAAGAAATGACGGCCAGCGGGAATAAGAAGGTTGCTTTCATTAACAATGCTCTGGACTTTTCTACTGATTGGCATAGCAGAAGCAAGAGCGATGAGACAGACATCCATGAGCTTGAGAGTCTTGGATTCAACGTGGATATACTTGATTTGAGGCAGTACTTCAATAAACAAAATGATCTCGAAGCGACGCTTGGACATTACGACGTGATATGGGTCAAGGGAGGAAATACATTTGTTCTGGCCCAGGCCATGAAGTTAAGTGGCTTTGACGAGATTATTAAGGATTATCACAGAACCCAAAGGGATATGGTTTATGGAGGATATAGTGCTGGGATATGTATCCTAGGACCGACGTTAAAGGGGATTCATCTAGTGGATGACCCGAATCAAAAACCATATGGCGAACAGCATCCTGCAGTTTGGGAAGGGTTAAATCTAGTGGATTATGTAATTGCACCGCATTATAAATCGGATCATCCGGAGACAGAAGATATGGATAACGCAATTGAGTATATGATAGCGAATCGTATTCCATATAAGCCTTTAAGAGATGGAGAAGCGATTATTATTTCATGATACTTCCAAGAAAACGCCGATATTCGAAACGGAATGGAGAAAAGCAGTGCTAACCCCAAGAAGAAAACAACAAATTTACGAAGAAGAGAAATACAGACAAGAAGTAAAACAAGAATTACATAGGGAGAAGAATGAGCTTGATCCAATTAGCGCGTCCATTATTTTAGTTGTGATTATAGGCCTTATCATTGCAGCGGTTGTTTACAATTACAAGGAAAAGCAAGAGAAAAAAATGTATAACGCAGAACACGTTGCGGCAGCGGATATGGCTTGTATAAGAAAAACGGACGAGACGCTGGAAGAGCGAGGGATTATCCAATATAGTGCGTACTCCAGGCATTCTGAATTGAAGTATAAAGGCGATAAAACTTATCAAGTTGTGCGGATTATTGATTTCTTCGATCCAAAGCTGAACGCGGATAGGCCCTTGCCGGACTTGGAGTTCGACCATAGTATCAGAGTGTCTTGCAATGTGCATTATGTTGATTTTTACGATTCTTATGTAGATTTATTTACTGTTAATATCATCGAGGACCGAGATCCTACGGCACGGCTACAATCGGAACTAGCCGACTTCGAAGCTGCGGGAAATCAGGATGAAGCCAATCTAGTAAAAGCTAAGCTGGACATTCTTTATAAAATAAAGGATAAGTACCCTACAGTGAAGACGATGCCTCCTTCTATCGAGGGACAGGTCTATGTAAACAATTAATTGATCCCTACTCCCGAGGCTTGATAAGTCCCATCGAAGCAGGCTTGAAGCCCGGTGTAGGATCTGCAATTACTGGTCGGTGCAACATGCAAGCAGGCAGGATCGGGGGGCGCCCTTATCCTGCCTGCTTGCGTGTTATATGCTCTCTACTGCCCTAAACTATTCAAAACCGGCTGCAATTTGTTCCGCAGAGCATACAGCATGATGGCGCCAACAAGGAATGCGACGGCATCCGAGATGACGAGCGACCAGACCACCCCGTGGAAGCCGTTCATTCGATTGGCGATATAGAGCACAGGAATTAGCGTAATTCCTTGAATGACGGACATAATAAACGCGGCGGTTCCTTGCGCTGTGGCTTGGAAGATCCCCGTAAACAACGAGGTCATTCCTGTAATGAATAAGGATAAGAACGTCACATGCAGAATGTAGCTGCCCATTTCAATTAATTGCGGGTCATTCGTAAATAAACCGATTAAGTGATCGGAAATCAGATAGACGATGACGCCGAACACGACGGCTAACGTCAGAATCGCTTTGATCGTGAATTGAATGGTATGCTTCATGCGCAGTTTATTCGCTGTGAAGGAGAAGGCAATGAGCGGTACGACTCCTTCGCATAAGCCCATCAGGATCACTTCAGGAAATTGCAATAAACGTGATGAGATTCCGAATCCCGCTACGGCCTGCTCCCCATACTCGATCAGATAGCGGTTAAAGATGAGCGACATTGCCCCTAAGAAGAGACTCATAATAAAGACGGGAACTCCGATTTTGAATACATTGCCGAGTATGTCCTTGCTAGCCTTGAACCATTTTACGGACGCGGTTAAGAATGGGCTCTTATATCCGATATGGAAAGCGTAGAAAACACCCGCAGCCAAGTTGGAAATGACCGTAGCGGATGCGACGCCGATCACGTCCCAATGGAACACGAAGATGACCAGCGCATCAAGAATAATATTTACGACAACGCTGATTATCATACCGATCATCGACGTCATGGCTGCACCCTCGGAGCGCACGATATTTTCCAGCGTAAAAAATAATACGATGAATGGCGAGCCTATAATCATAACCGTGACATAGTCCTTCGTGAAGCCGAAGGAGTCAGTCGTTGCCCCCAGACCATGAACGATGGGATCGATCAATGGGAGGCCGACGGCCATCAAGATCACGCCGAGCGCTAAACTGCTATAAAAGGCGAACGAAGATACCTGCTTTACAGTCTCATATTTTTTCTCTCCCAGCAAACGGGAGATGAAGGCACTGCTGCCGATGCCAATCAAGTTGCCTAGCGCCATAATGGCCGCGAATAACGGCAAGGTTAAGGCGAGTGCGGTTAACATAGCGGTATTGTCCAGTGTGCCAAGGAAATAGGCATTCAAGATGGAATAGATGACACTCATCGACATACCTAGCATCATCGGTACAGCGAAGTGAGCGACGGCCTTGGCGACCGGTGCTTTTTCGAAGTAATGGAGGTTTTCCGTATCCATGCGGGTCACTTCTTTCTGCATTTATTTTGGCCTTCAATCTAACAGTGTTAGGTTGTGACTTACAGTGTTAGATGATATCATGAAACGATAAACCTGTAAAGAATAAACTTACACTGTTAGATAAAAGGATGGATACCGATGAAAAGGCAGCAGCCGCAGATTTCGGAGGATAAGATTTTGGAAGCCTCGTGGGAGCTTCTGGGTGAGGATGGCATCGAGAAATTCAGCATGAGACGATTGGCCGACCGGCTGGGGATTCAGGCTCCCTCGCTGTATTGGTATTTCAAGAGCAAGCAGAATCTCTATCAGCGACTAGCCAATCAGGTATCGAAAACGATCCTGGAGGAGTTCCACTCCGGGGGGGACTGGAAGGAGCAGATGACGGGGCTTGCGGTAACGGTACGGAGCGTACTCTGCCGTTACCCCTGTTCCACGCAGCTCATGATGCTGACGCTGCCTCTCGAGCCGGACATCATCCGGTTCACCAACCGCATGCTGCTCTGCGTGGAATCGACGCCGCTTGGGCAAGATCAGAAATTGCAAGCCGTCAATACGCTTGTGAACTTTGTCTTCTACTTCGTTCTGGACGATTATCAGCATAAGCGTACGTTCTCGACGATCTTGAAGGATCAGGGAGTGCTTCCGGAAAGAGAGTTGACCCGCCTTCTGGATTCCATGAGCGAGCCGGATGCGGGACTGTTCCGGGGGATGTACAAGAGCGGACTGTTCGAGCTGATTGGGACCGACGGGGCGTTTGAATTCGGTCTGAAGCTGATTCTGCTGGGGATTGAGCAAGTGATTAAGGAGCAGGAGAAGTAGGATGTAAAAAGGCCGCTCACCCGTTATCGGATGGGCGGTGTCGATGAGGCTGCCGTTGACCCTGGATGGGGCTTTTCCGGACAAAGGAAAGCCCTCCTCCGTCATTCGGTGAGGAGAAGGAGCCGCATTTTTATAGTCCCTCTTCCTCCTTGGTTTCTAAAAATTTAATTTTTTCACTGACGATTTCTTTTATTCGATGGAGCTCCTTGATGTCTTTTTCGATTTGAATTTGATAATTTTCAAGATATTCACGTCTTTTTCTCATACTAGTGGATTGTGCGCCAATAAATTCGGTGGTTTCTATCCCAATTCCCCTTAAATACTTCACCAAAATAAGCCAATCAATATCTTCTTTCGAATACCTTCGATAGTTATTAGTGTCCCTTCCGATTCGCTGGAGAATTCCTATTTTCTCATAATACCGCAAAGTATCCTTGGATAACCCCGTTAGTTCAGCGGTTTGTTGAGTGGAATAATATTGTTCATCGTCAGACATTTAAGTTCTCTCCTCTTGCTATAGAGTTAACTCCATAGTTTATATTGTAGGTACCATTCAGAATAAGTAAAGGATGATTACTTTGAACAATATAGAGGACAGAAGTAAAGTGGCCGTCATATCGGGAGGAACGTCCGGGGTAGGAAAAAAAACCGCTGTGGATTTAGCGAAGAAGAATATAACGACAATTATACTGGGTCGCAATAAAGAAAAAGGGAGTCGAGTCAAGAACGAGATCATCAAGGAATCCGGCAATGCTAACGTTGAATTCTATCCCGTTGATTTATGCTCCTTGAACGAAATTAAAAAATTCCGTCGTGATCTTGAAACGAAATATGATCGTATTGATATTCTTGTTAGTGCAGCGGGTGTTATGCACCCGGATTTAAAGCTAACCCAGGATGGATACGATCAAAATTTTGTCATCAATTATTTAGCGCATTTTTGGATGATAAACGAAATGCTTCCTCTTTTGAAGAGCTCCAAGCAAGGGAGAATTTTGCTTGTCGGAGCGATTCCCTTCGTAATCAATCGTAGTAAAGTAGAGCTGCCCAAACTTGAGCGAGGCGCTAAATATAGCGGGTTTAAAATAGCCGGAGAATCGACCATTTCAAGGGTGTTGCTAACGGTTGCTTTAAGTGAAAAGTTAAAGGGTACTCCGATAACGGCCAATATATTTCATCCTGGATATGTGACGGATTCAAATTTTGGAGCAGACTCGTCATGGTTGGCAAAGCTGTTGGGAAGCATTGCCGGAACGTTATTCTCTAAGAAAAATCCGTCGATAGGTATGGAATTGGCACTGGACCCGACTCTTTCAGCTACAAGCGGCCGACTGTTCAATGAAACCAAAAAGATAATTCCATTGTCCTCGAACTATAATAAAGCTTTGGCGGATGAATTATGGCGCTTTAGCTTGAACTTGTATAGATAATCCTGTCGGTATTCGATAAGAAGAGACTATCGTGAACCGGAGAGGCTCCCCAAGGTCGGGAACGAAAAGTGTCGGAAGTGTCCGTCAATTAATCTCGGGGTATCCGCCAAGAAGTGATTCGGACAGGAATATAAATTTTATGTGCATATTGCACACAATTGTGTTATGATGAATTACGTGCAATATGCACATAAAATCAAATGGAAGAAGGGTTAACCGATGAAGGCAGCAATTGTGAAGGAAAAGGGGACATTCCCCGTTATTGGCGAATTTGCTTCGCCAGTTGCAGCAGAGGGACAGCACTTGGTGAACGTGAAGGCAGCGGGCTTGAGTCGACTCAGCAAATTCCGATCTATGGGCTTACATTACTCATCCGAATTGACCTTTCCTCTTGTAGCCGGTTTTGACGGTGTAGGGACTCTTGAAGACGGTTCTCGCGTATATTTTGCGATGTCTACTGCACCTTACGGCAGTTTGGCCGAGCAAACAGTGGTCAGTGAAAAGGTGATTATCCGTTTACCAGATGGCATTGATGACGTCACGGCAGCAGCTATCGCCAATCCGGCTATGTCATCGTGGGCTGCTTTAAAATTTCGAGCCCAATTCAAACCGGGACAAACGGTCTTGATTAATGGCGCTACCGGTTCATCCGGCAGCTTAGCCGTTCAGCTTGCTAAGAGCATGGGAGCCCAAAAGGTCATTGTAACGGGACGCAACGAATCTAAGCTGCAAGCGCTTGAAGCCGATCAGGAAATTGCTTTTGATATGACAGTCGACAATGGCGGAAAAAGCTTTGAAAACGCCCTGCAGCCGGTTATAGCTGAAGGCGTTGATATTGTACTGGATTACCTTTGGGGCGAAAGCGCAATCGCCATCATGACTGCTATTGCAAAGAACCGTATAGATCGTGCCACCCGCTTTGTAAGCATTGGAACGTCAGCGGGACAAGAAAACATCGAGTTGCCCTCATCGATTCTCCGATCGTCAAAAATTGAACTGGTAGGTAGCGGCGGCAAGAGTGTTTCCGAACTCGAAATGCTGTCCTCTGTTAAGGATGTTTTTGAACTAGTCGCCGAAGGAAAAATAAATATTGCAACGACGAAGTTTTCGCTGGAAGATATCGAAGAAGCCTGGAATGCGCCATTGATGCCCCGTGCAGTTGTCAAAATTAAATAAATGGAAAATGATATTTTTAAAGCGCTGATTGATTTATTTTCCATTATTAATCGGACGGACCGCGATAAGAAAATGATCGCTACTGCCGGCGTTAATTTGGAAGCCGCAGCCTTCCGTGTTTTCGGCGGTATCGCCCATCTCCAACAGACTAGTGTTGGGGAATTGGCTGTCATACTTGGGAAAAGCTACTCGAGTATCAGTCGGCAAATCGATAAGTTGGAGGCCGCAGGGCTGGTTCGAACTTATCCATCCAGTTCAGATTCTCGCATACGTATGTCCGAATTGACGAAGCATGGGGAAGAGATCAATTCCATGATAAGTCACACTCGTCAGCGTATCATGCAAGAAGCGTTGGAAGATTGGACAATCGAGGAAAAAAATAGGCTGTTAAATCATTTAAAACGATTGTTTGAAGCGCTGCAAAAGTTCGACTAGGATTCCCGGGCTGAATGTCACATGCTGTGATAGGGAGCCATGTTCTTCATTTTAAATAATTGCGAATCACATTCATCTCCAAGCCCCCGTTAAGCTGCGCCTTATCATAAGTAGGGCGAAATGACGGGGGCACGCAGCTTAAGTCTCCCCCGTCTACAGGAGGAATTTATTACGGGCCAACAGGAACATCTTTCTCGGAGTGAATAACCGGGCCACCTCTTCATCGACGGCAATGAGTTTAGCGCCCCATACTCGGCTTTTCATATCCGCCATCCACTTCGGCGCGGCGAACAAATAGACTACACCGAGGTTATGGGCCGCTGCGTACTCGTTGTACGGCGCTAACGATCGATCCGATGCATCCAGCAGCACGATTAGAAGCGGAAATGCAGCATCGTCTGCAATGGAAGCTCTCGCGAAATGCGCGAGAACCCGATACTCGCAAGCCAACCGTTTCGACCGGATGGCCCATAGAACAGCAATCGAAGCGGCAAAGCCGAGTACGACGACAATAGCGGCAATGAGATAGAACGGGCTGTTCATTGCTCCGCCCCAATTAATTTCAACTTACGGATTCGCTTCACATTCTCGCTAGCGAGATAAAACATTAGGACAGCGGAGATCAATAGCAAAAAGACGATCGTTTCATGCCATGCATACCGGTAAGCTGGCAAAATCATATGTATTGCAACAAGCGCCAACAGAACAGTATTTCGGGTCAGCGGGTAACGGTTCAATGAAGACTCGCTGCCAAAACATTTGCAGCCGGTGCCTCCTTGTCGGCGCTGAACAAGCAAGAATATGGAGAAAGCGACTAGTACCGCTGCCGTGAATGAGGACGTCGCCCATGCGATCCATCCCCCAGCGTACCCAAGGACGATACATAGCTCGCTCGCGATAACCACTATCGGCAATATGGACAGCAGCCTACTATTCACAATTCCCGCTTTAAGAAGCGTATCCCGAAACCCACGCAGATCCGTCCATTTATGATAGACCGACAATAGAAATAGAAACGAGAACGATAGATCCAGAATGATGCCCAGCACAAGCAGCACGGCTTATCCCTCCATTGAATCGACGAAAGCGATAAATTCCTCATAAACGTCTGAAGTGCCGGTACCAAGTATCATTCCTTCCGCGGAAATGGCGTATAGGAATGGCGTCATCAATACGCGGTACTTATCCTCAAGGTCTTTGGTACGAAGGCTGACGACCGGAAACTTGAAATCGAAATGCTCCCTTATCTCGTTTATCTCCTCCGGAGTGCCACTGATACATAACGTGAACCGTTCCGCGATTCGAGGGGAGATGCGAACCAGCTCTGGCAGCAAGTTCATACAGATGGAGCAATACATCGACAAGAACATAATATAGTGCGCCTGTTGACCTACAACGGGAAGCTGCGGAACGAGACCGTAAGGGAACGCTTCCCCGACTGTTATCGCTTGCGGATTGTTCTGCTTCCGTTCAAACAAACTCCATAACTCGTTAGCTTGCATAAGCTTTATCCCCTTCCACTTGAGCCATCCACATGGCATAATATTTGCCTCGCTTCGCGAGAAGCTCTTCATGATGCCCGGCCTCGACAACGTTCCCTTCATCCAGAACGTAGATCCGGTCTACCTTAGCGGATATGTATAAGCTATGGGTGATCAACAACGTCATTTTATCCTTTCTCTCCTTTAGTACGCCGTCAATGATTGTCTTTTCGGTCTCAGGGTCCACTTCGGAGGTCGCTTCGTCAAAGATGAGAATCGGAGCATTCTTATACAGGGCTCTAGCAATGGCAATCCGCTGCCATTGTCCGCCGGACAACTGTACGGAATCGAGATAATCGTTGCCGATCACCGTCTCGCAATCCAAATTGTCGGGTACCAGAGAAGGATATCGCCTTAGAAAATCATCGACCATCCGCTTATCCTCTTCACCGCAATCGTTCATTGCAATATTTTCATAAACGCTCAGCGGGTACTTAATATAATCTTGGTTCACAATCGCAATATGAGAGAATAATGCTTCCCGGTCGTAATCATTGATGTCGAGCCGATTCAGAAACAAGCTGCCGCGAGGCAAATCGTGGAAGCCGAAGAGTACCTTGGCAAGCGTTGATTTTCCTGATCCATTCTCCCCGACGAACGCAATCGACTCGCCGGCAACAATATCGACATCCACTCCGCGCAATACTTCACGCGGCTGATCCGGATAAGCAAAATGAACCCCTCGGCAGGAGAAATGGCTGATATCATCCGCGACAATGGCAGGTTGAGATGACGGCTGCTGCAAATAGTTTCGCTCAAAAGATGAGTAATGGCCGCTGAACAACTGTATTTTTTTTATAACATCAAGGTTCGTCCAAAAGTTTTTCAAGGCTGCTCCCAGCATTGCCGCCGCAGACATGATCGCAACGTAGTCCCCCAAAGTAATGTCCGAACGCGACAAGCGGTAGAGCAGCAATACCTGAACGGCGAACTGACCCGAAGGTGAACAAATCGAGAACAGAAAGCTCAGCCTAAATTCCTTATTTAAAAAACGGACTCTTCCTGTAATCCGTTCCTTCGCAGCGGTCAGCCAACGCGAGAGCAGCATCGGCTTCGCAGCAAAGACGATTAGTTCTTTCAAGACATATGGATGCGTAAGAAGGCCCGACAACGTGTTCGTTTTAATACTCACCTGAGAAAATTCCCGATAGTGAGCATCCTCCCTTTTCAGACGGGCTATTGTGTAATAGATGCCCGGAATCGAGAAAATAACCGTGATCAACACGAACCACCAGCCATATCGAAACAGCAAGTAGGCATACATCCCGATTAAAACCATTTGATGAGCCAGCGTTATTAGAGAGGTGAGGATAAGGGACAAATTAGATAAGCTGCTCATGACGATATTTAAATCATTGCGGTATCTTGGCGACTCCAAATTCGTTATGGTCGTCGGCTGAATACGGTGCAACAAAAAATTGTCAAGCTTGTAGTTCACCCTTAGGTTCATTCGTTCATTACAATACTGGTTAGTCCGTTCAACCTGTTCCTCTACAAGCTGTAATATAAATAATAAGCCCGCAAGCAGCAGGATTGGAGCAACGGAAGGCTCGCTGCTAAGCTTATCGAACAGGCTTTTTGTTAAAGCGAACTTATAGTACGTGATGATTGGAAAACAAAGGAGCAAGCCAGCTACTGCCGCAAACAGGCGTTCATTCCCTGTCAGCAGCATTCTAATCCAGAACCAATATTTGTTCACACTACACCTGCAACTGCTCGAACGTGAAGCTGCTCCATCCATCCGAGCATTCCCTCTTCGTAATAGGGGTGATGAACGACAACCTGACGGTTATGCAGCATCGTGATCCACGGAATGCCGAGAACTCGCATATATTGCATCGAGCCTTCCCGTGTAAATGGATATAAGCGAATCTGTGACGGGATGGCTTGTCTGATAATGGGTACATCCTCATCCTCACACTCGATTAGAATGATCCATGCCGTATCTTTGGCTTGCCCCACGTACTGATCCAACTTCTCCATTACTTCGAAGCATGCTTTGCATTTCGTACTTAATGATAAAATAATGGTTTTCTCGGTCAGATCATCATACAATCGTCTCTGCATGGTCTCGTCCAGAATAAAGTTCTCTATCGTCTCATCGATCTGATAAGGCTCCACCGTTTTAAGAAAGCTCTTTGACTCAAGTCCCATACCGGCACTCTCCTCGTTCCAATTTCTATGCAAAAAACAAATAATACCCTCAAGGGTATTATTTGTTTCTTATTATCTAGTGCAGCAAGTGGTCGAATCGGTATAATCCGTAACCGATGACACTGCACCGTTCGACGTATTCACGCAAGTGTAGCTAACCCAGGTCCGGTTGAGGTATTTTGATGTGCTCGTGTTGCACGCCGTATACCCGCAGCCGCTGCCGTACGTTACAGTGCCAGATTGGTAATAACCTGTAGGACAAGGCATTAATAATTCCTCCTTCCCTTAACTTATTGAACTGCTCTTTCATTATAGTTGAATCACTGTATTCTATTAATACCCATTAGTGGGGTATTATGTAGATAATTTACTCCATACCCCCTCCAGTAGTTTTAAGATTAAAGACGCTTTAGTCGACACATCCATCTTGCGATTGATGCTTTTCAGCATACTTTTAACCGTGTGCTCACTCAGAAACAACACTGCCGCGATTTCCTTAGACGAATAGTCCATCACCCAATACGAGGCCACTTCCTTCTCCCGGTTCGTCAAATCACACCGGTTCAACTCTTCTCTCAGATAGAATTCCAATTGAATGGTCATCCCTCACTTTGTCGTGACGTGATTACATTTTGATGTCCTTCTTAACAGAAAGAAACTAAAGTATAGCGGAACGTATTCACATGGACGATCAAGCTAACGCGCGTTAATTTGTAAACATTACATCTGATATTAATATGGAAACACCTATCACACATTACAATTAATACTATAATTGAATCAGATTTCTTGCGCAACGAAATACCCCCTGCATTTCACGCAAAAAAGGATGCAGGCATCGGATGACCCGATATTACAAAGAAGTTCTGTGGAAAAAGGATACCTTCTTCCATAGGGGGATCTCGCACCCAATCCCAAAGAACGTACGTTCCGAAAAAACTGCGTAATTCTCTCGGGTTTTAAAAAAAACGAGCCTCAAGAATTGCTTCTAAAGCTCGTTTCGCGTTCAGGAAAGTCTTGCACTTCATTGAACTGGAAAATCTGTCGCGTGACCAAATAATTTGATTTTTTCATGGGAATGAAAGGTCACTTGAATTCATATGATTTGCAGGATTATGTGGAACAGCCAAACACATTCTGTTCTGCTTAAGAATACAAATCTTATACTGGGTCTATTTCGTAGTAATGTTCGTGAGCTAGACGAATTAACTCAACGCAACTTGTTTCTAGTGTATAGGGAACTTGTATTGCACAAGACCTTGCCGAGCATCACAGTATGCGCGCATTGCAATTTATTAAAGAGTAAGGGGGCTTTTCATTCTCATAAGAAAAAAGAGCGCTTTCAATGGCGAAATGGGACAACTTGCTCTCCATGCTTTGGATGCTGCGGGACGGAAGGAAGCTGACAGCCGCACAGATCGCGGACAGCTTGGAGATCAGCGTCCGCACCGTGTACCGGTACATCGGCGCCTTATGCGCCAGCGGCGTGCCGGTCGTCGCGGAATCGGGTCACGACGGCGGCATCCGCGTTCTCGAAAGCTTCAAGGAGACGCCGTTGTTCTTCCACTCCATAGAGCTGAAAGCGCTGGCGAGGTTCCGAACGAGGATATTTTTTCGAAGCTGCCGGGCTGGACGGAGGAGGCGCAGGGCAGAGCGTTGGACGAGATGCAGCTTCGATTCGGCGGCGTTGCCGAACAGTTCCGCGATTCGCTGCGGCGCACGCCCGATCCGGACAAGGCGATGACGATCAAGCATTAGGGTCATACCCCAACCGACCACATTATGCTAAAATAGGTACTTGTAATTGAATTTCAATACCTATAACGACTGGAGAACAAGTCATGTCCAATCTTCCGAGCTGCCCGATGTGCAAATCCGAATACACGTATGAATACGACAATCGCTTGGTGTGCCCGGAGTGCGGTCACGAGTGGAGCGCCGCTTCAGAAGCGACACCTCATAACGAAGAGCATAAGATCGTGAAAGACGCGAACGGCAATGTATTGAACGATGGCGATACGGTCACGGTCATTAAAGACCTTAAAGTGAAGGGAACTTCATCCGTCGTCAAAATCGGCACCAAGGTCAAGAACATCCGGCTGGTTGACGGAGACCACGATATCGATTGTAAAATTGACGGCTTCGGAGCGATGAAACTAAAATCCGAATTTGTTAAAAAGGTATAACGCGATCAGGCAAGAACCCTTCTGCAAGTATGCAAAAGGGTTCTTTGCTATGGCTGCGCAGGGGGAGACGATATGCGGCTGCTGGAAGAGGAAACCAGCGAGTTTAATCAAATCAGCGTATACGAGACATCCGAGCTATACGGGAGAACGGGCAAGTATCGCGTCTTGCAGTTCGCGGACGGGGCTGTTCAAGGCGCAATGGACATGAAGGACCCGCAGCGGGTCGTGCTCGAATATCAGCGCGGGATTATTCACCTTATCAACGGCAATGAACCGGTTACGGGGAATGTATTCCTCATCGGACACGGGATCGGAACCATCGCCGCACAATGTCCCGATAAGCGATTCGTCACGGCGGAGATTGACGAGAAGGTCGTGCAGATCAGCGGACGGCTCTTTCATTGCCCAATGAACCGTGTCATCGTCGGAGACGGCCGCCATATTCTTGCGGAGCAACAGCCGGGCGTCTTTGACTACATCGTTCTGGACGCCTTTAATTCGAAAGGGACCCCGAAGCATTTGACGTCGCTCGAATTTTTCCGTATCGCAACGGACAAGCTCCGCCCGGGAGGGGCTATTATTCTGAATCTTGCAGGAAAGGCACGCAACGACAGACTGAGCGCGGCTATTCATACGACGCTTCGCGAAACGTGTTCGTATACAAGGGCTTTTTTTCTGCCGGTGGAAGGCGCGGGCGCAGACGATTCCGGAAATTTAATTATGACCGGCAGCAACCGGCCTATCCATGCCCACCCGCGGTTAATGGAAGGCTTTGCGGAAATAGAGATGGGCCAAGGCCATATGATACGGGACAGCTAGGAGTTGGTCTGTTGCCGGCCGATTTAAACCGTAATAGGGCCATTCCGCCAAGGATGGCCCTATTCTTGTTCAAGCTAAAGCCCGCCCGCCGCATCGGACAGCGAGCTGACCGATGCGACGGGAATGATTCGATTCGATCCTATTATGATCTTTGCTTGCCCTTCGGAGGCAGAGGAATCCGGGAGCCGTAGGCGACGGTGAAACGATCTCCGCTTTTGCTCGGAAGAGAAGGAGTGGAGACGATTCTGCCGTTCTGAATCATAACGCCGCGATATTTCCGCTTCAATAACGCATTGGCACGGTTTAATCGCGATTTGCAGAATCGGATCTTCCCGTAGTTGGCCAACCGCGTCGTCTCACCGTTGAGGGAAGGGGCCTCCATAATCCATTCCGCCGTCGAAGCGGGCCCGGTATACGTGACAACCTTTCTGAACGTCCAGCCTTTTGTTTTATTTTTCAGCACAATGAGCCATTGGTTTGCCGCCCGAAGCTTTGCGATCCGCGCGTGCATGAGGTCGCCGGGGCAGACGCGACGGTTGATTCTTGTCTCGGGAGCGGGGAGAATCTCCCACCAGGCATAATAAGAGGGCTTGCCGCCTTGCGTATCGTGCTCGGTTCCCGTCTGGATCAAGAATGGATTATCAAAGCCGTCGATTCCAATCCATGCCGAAGAGAACTTGTCGATTCTGCCGGGCTTTATCCGCGGGACGACCCAAGAGGCCGAAATCTGACGGAACGAGCCGGGCTTCGATTGAATGGCGTAACCGGACCAATTACTTGACGTCCACCCCGGGATAGGCTGTAGACGGGTCGGGAGATGGCGAGAAGAAGCGAGCTTGCGCGGAGCAGAGCCTTTCCATGTTGCTGCTGCCAGTAGTTCCACCGCCTTTGTATAGTTTCATACATGACAGGATATTCAACCGGCAGGAAGGAGTCATAGGCACTTATCCGGGGCTGATGCTATAATAGCCATGATACATTCAGCAGGACTTCGGTATCGGAATAATGATGGAGAGGGCTGTCAACTTGGCAAACTACACTTTAAAAGCGCACTTTTTCAATATTGAATTTTTGAATAAGATCGGTGTAGTCGAGGAAGAAGTTGAGATGGAGAGCGCGATGTTCTCCCGAATCAATGAGCTGGCCGATTTTTTTGATCGCAGCAAGCTGGATTATTCGCACCTTCGTCATTTTAACTTATTGGCCGATCAGTTAGTCGATATTATAACCTTGTGCAACGGCGACGAATATAGCTTGGCTCTTTTCGAGAATCAATTCGGCGGTATTCATCGCACGGTAATCGATTTAATCGAGGAGATTAGGAAGGCTTATCCGATTAACGCTTATTTCTCGGGTCTAGACCGTTACAAAATGCTGAATAGAATGATGAGCGGCCATATTAACCTTGCAGGCGGCATACCGGCAGATTTTAATCGTTCCCGGCGCTCGAATAGAGGGTTCGACATTCTGATTTACAGCGAGGGGACAAGCGAAGGAACGCCGGACCTCGGTCTATTCGATGAGGTTATCCACTACGATAAGTTTATGAACGACATGTATAGAAACGTCTTGAAGGGCTATTACTCGTCGATCTTCGGCTATGACTATAATTATTTGAAGAATGCAATCCGAGCGGCCAAGCGGCAAGCTCAATCGTTATTTCTCGGCAATTCCTATTCGAGAAACGGCATCGACGTGAACGACTTTCATAACGAAGGCATGGTCGGTCTATCCGTATCTTCTCAGGACTTCTACTATTCCTTCAAAATCGCGAGAGAAATCATAGACGAGAACCGGAACATCAAAAGATGTTATATCGGAACGGGCCATTGGTGCTTCTATCACGATCTGTCCAAGGCGCACAATAAAATCGAAGAAGCCAGAATACAACAGGTATATTTGCCGTTGCTGGATGACGTTCATAATAACACGAATATAGATCCGCATAACAAAATCGACATGTGGGCGCATCTTCAAGATGCCGGCATCCCGTCCCTTATATTCGATATGGACAGGCTTATCCATAACATAAGCGAAGTCGTTTATTTATCGAACAAATCTTATTTCAGCAGAAGCATCGACCGGGACTTTTTTAGTTCCATCAGAGGGAAGAAGATGGATGACTTTAATGAGGCGGAGAAGTATGAGCTAGGAAAGACTAGAGCGGATCAGCTTGGCAAAATGCTAAAATATGAAAATACCCGAGAAGAGAATCGGCAACTGCTGGAGGAATTCTTAAGCTATTTGAACGAGAGGGAAATAGAAGCGGTCATCGTGAATTTTCCGACCTCGAAATATTATAACGAATATATTCACCCGCATTTTAAGGAGAGCTATTACGATATTCTCTCCAATCTCCAGAAGAGCCGCCGCTTCACGTTAATTGATCTGAACGAGGAGGTCGGACAGTTCCGGGACGAGGACTACACGGATGTGGATCATTTAAGCGCGTCAGGGGCAGTGAAGGCTACCCGGATTCTAAAACATAAGATCAACGCGTTCAACCGCCCAACGACATAGCCATAACCCCTAAACCCACTCCAATGGCGGAGCGGGTTTGGAGCAGACGGACATCGAGAATTTGCCGCTCGTAATGGAGTACGGGCTGTTGGGCGAGGGGGATGGAAGCATCTTTCTTTCGTTGGCCGGACCGGGTTATACTATTCACATCCTGAGAACGGGAGGTGATACTCATGGCAGTCGGAGATTGCCGGATTGGACAGGACTCATGCAAAGCCTGAATGGGAGGCGATACTTTGCATGGGCCGGATGATGACGAGCATCGCCCAAATCGCACTTATCGTTCTCTAATACTTGGCTTTGCACCTTATTTGCTTTCCATACTAACAATAAGGGGCTGACGTCCATGTGCGAACCATTTATTAGAAACCACCACTATAACTTTATTAGAAATCAAGCCGATCACGTCATTCATGCGCTTCGAACGGTTGGCGACCGCAAAGTATTGGAGTCCGTTCGTTACAGCGCGCAGACGAAGATAATGGAGCTGTTCCCCGACGTTCAGGACAGCCGGAAGACGATGCTGGAATCGGTCGCGGATTTGAAAACAGCGGAAGACCAGAACCGGTACTTGCAGGCGCTTGAGCCGTACCTGATCGCGTTTCCGCCGATTGCCGAGCAGCAGCTTCGGAAGCTGTTCCCGAAGAACAAGAAGCTGAGGCTGCCCGATCTTGCGCAGATCGACTTCCGCTACATGTCCTATCTGAGCTGGATCGATATCTCGACAAACAAAATGTTTATCGTATATCCTGCGGGCGAGCAATTTGTCGGCGTCGAAGGCAGATTTACGGCAACCAATAAAAAAAGCTATTGCTTCGCGTGCAACCGGTACGAGCAACTGGTGCTGTTCTCGGCCGTAACGAAGAAGCGGCCGGCGCATGCTTCATCCGACTATTACAAGTCGATCGGCAACTATATATGCATGCACGGTCACGAGTGCAACAAGAACATGACCGACGTTGCTTCATTGGAGAAATTTATCGGCTCGGTCCTCGGATAGAATCGGGAAGATAGAGCAAGAGGCGGCCGAGACCGCCTCTTGCTTCATCCAAGCAATAAAGAAGGGCGCCATGCGCACCCTTAGAGTAACGAGAAACCCCGGCGAGTCAAAGGCTGCGGGTTTCTTTGCGTTTGTGACGAACCGGCAGACAGAGATTTTGGAAAGGAAGCGGTGATGGAACCCTTTTCCTTCCTCTCCATGCCCCGATATGAGATAAGAGCCGCATAGAGGCGCTTATTTGAATGCCCGACCATTCGTTTCCCGATTAAGTGTCTCTAGCGCATTCTTACTCCCTAACCCAACGTTACTTTTCAGCATCTGGCGAACGATTAAGCGGCCTTACAGAGCACTTATTCGACTGTGTGCGGGGTTCGACCGAAATAAGCGTATCTGAAGGGCACTTGCTTAATCTCATGCTATCAATCTTCCCCGGCAGCATGAAGCGGGCGGCGACATATAAGAGAATCAATAGGCAAATGGCGAACAATGGACCGCCGTCGCGGGGTCGGCAGGCGGAGCCGCCGCGCCGCATGGAGTTGTCCGCGCTCCGCATTATCCATTCAGTGGCAGCGTCAGTACAAAAGCGGTCCCCCTCTCCGAGCTTTCGCTCAGAGCAAGATCGCCTTGCTGGGCTTGGGCAAGCAGCTTGCTGAACGCGAGCCCCAGCCCTAGCCCGCGCACGTTCTGCCGCTTGCTCTCGCCCCGGAAGAAACGCTCGAACACAAGAGGCTGCTCGGACGGCGGGATGCCGGAGCCGTTGTCGCGGACGAGAATTTCCGCAAGACCGTCGTCCCGCCGGCGCAAGGCGATACGGATTCGGATCGGGCGATCCGGGTGCTTGGACTGTGCGCTGTTATTGAGCAGATTCACAATAATCTGCTGAATGCGGAGCGGGTCCCCTTCCACCTCGACCGGGCAGTCCGGCAGCAATAATTCCGGATCGTCGACGCTATCGTCCTGATGCAGCGTCCACTGGTAAACAATTTCCGATAGAAGCACGCCCGCATCCAGGCGCATGCGACTAACCTGAACCAGCCCGGCAGCCAACGCATTGTAATCGAGCAGATCGGTAATCATTCGCTCCAGCCTGCCGGTTTCTTGGAGAGCGATCTCCAGAAACTCGTCGGCTTCTTCTTCTTGTACGACTTTTTCTTTGACCGCATGAATGAGGCCTTTGGCGGCGGTCACGGGTGTTCTTAGCTCGTGCGTCAGCCCCGCCAGCATGAAATTGCGGGAATGCTCCAATTGCTTCAGCTTGCCGGCCATCTCCTTGAACGAAACGATCAGCTCGCCCAGCTCGCGCTCCTTGGCGTTCGCGTTCAGCTCGATCTCGTACTGCCCGAGGCTGATGCCCCGAGCGGCCGACGCCACGTTGCGAATCGGCTGCGCCAGCTTTCTCGACAGCAAATAGATCATCAGCCAGCCGAGCGCGGTCAAGCTGACAAGCAGCAGACCGAGCGCCCATTTGAACTCGGGCCGCTGGATTAAAGACGCGATCGGATGCAGCAGCGCCACTTGTCCGATTTTGTTGCCATCGTGCAGGATAGGAGCGGTGACGACATCGTATCCCGACACCAGAGATTTATTCAGCCTGTCGTTGAGCCTCGTGGAAAGATCGGCTTGCGTGATCGGCTCGTTAGAGTACAGCAGCTTGCCGTCCTTATCGGTTACGATAACGCATAGCCGGGAGCCGCTCTCCAGAAACTGCACCCGGCGCCTAATAATTTCGCTCATATTCTGCGGGATAAGAATCGAACCGTTGATCGCATTCAGATGGAAGGCGATCTCTTGCGCGAATAGCTCGACCGTCTGCTGGCGGCTGTCCATCGTTTCGCGGTTGGTCCACCAGACGACGGCGGTGGCGAGGGCCAGCAGGACAATGAAGAGAATCATAAAATATCTCAGGGTCCAGTAGGACAAGATTGACGTCTGCTTCAATGCGCGATCCAAAATTGATACCCCGTTCCTCTTAAAGTCCGGATCTCCCCTTCTTCCGCCGGCCAGTGGGACAGCGTCTGCCGAATCCGCTTGATCGACAGATCGACCGCGCGATCGCTTCCCTCATAATCGTTGCCCCATATATTCTCAATAAGCTGCGCTCGGGTGAACGTCCGGTTCGGGCATTGGGCCAGATAGAAAAGCACCGCCATGTCGCGGGGCATTAACGTAATCTCCGCTCCGTTCAGCGTCACGCGCTGACCAAGAAAGTCGATGCTTAATCGGCCGAAGCGGCTTTGCCTGCCCTCGTCGGTCCATTGCGACGGGCGCCGCAGCACCGCCTGTACTCGGGCCACGACTTCTTCCGGTATGAAGGGCTTGGACATATAGTCGTCGGCGCCGCTGTTCAGTCCGGACAGCCGGTCCTCGATACCGTCGCGGACGGTCAGCATAATGATCGGACAACTGCTCGCTTCGCGTATTTGGCGCAGCACTTCCCATCCATTTATATAGGGCAGCATGACGTCCAGAAGAACGAGCGAGGGCGGCTGCTGCGCGAACGATTGCAGCGCCTCCCGTCCGTCGGCGGCAAGCGTAACGCCGAAGCTGGCCCTGCGCAAATAGGCGGCCAGCACGCGGGCGATTGCGGGCTCGTCTTCGACAACTAAAATCGGCTTCACATGAGTGGCTCCTTTCAAGCCTTTTTCATCCAATTATAGCAACTGTCAATTAATCTTTATATAAATCCCATTTCCTACTCTTCGACATCTGCTCGACATATTCGACTGTTACAATGGTCACGCAAGAGAGATCTTGGAATAGAAAGGAGGGATTATTGATGAAAAGGAAGCAGGTTGTCTGGTTAAGCGTCATTATAGCCGTTTGTTTAATTGGTGTAGGCGCCTATTTATGGTTTGACCGGTTCGTCGGCAACAATGTGGAGATCGAGTCGGTTATGGCTCCGGCTGGAGAGCCGGAGACGGGAAGAGCCGGCGAGGCGTCTGCGGCAGCGAATACGGCCGTCTCGTCCGACAAGCTGAACGGTACTTGGCATATTATGAGCGGCTCCAAAGTATACTGGTCGGTCACGACGTCGAAATCGACGGTCAATTTCGTCGACGAGGCGGTGACGGGCTCGTGGAATGTCAATCTGAGCGACGCCGCGGCGATGACAGGCGAAGGCGTCGTGGATCTGACGGCGCTCGATTCCGGCAATAGTACGCGGGACCAGCATGTGAAGGAGCGCGACGATTTGCTGGCGGTCACCCAATTTCCGCAGGCGACGTTCACGGCGAAAACGTTCTCGACGGTGCCGTCGGAGTGGAGCGAGGGTACGGCAGTGCCGCTTACGATGACGGGAACTCTGACGATTAGGGGGCAAGAGAAAGAAGTAACGTTCGATTCGAATGCGATGTACAAGGACGGACATCTGCTTCTCTCCGGCAAAACGAAGGTGACGTTCGCCGATTTCGGCATGACGAATCCGAATACGGTCGTTCTGGAGACCGAAAACGAATTCGCTGTCCAATTGGAGCTTACGCTGCATAAAGCGTAAGGTGCTAGAACGCCATGAAGCGGCGAAGGCGGTTCGCGCGGAGCTGTCCGTGACGTTGGCGGCGGCCCGCTTAAGCGGATCGTATCTCGCTGGTTTGTTGATTTGCCCAAGGCACCCGTAAGGGTGCTTTTTTAATGGGCCGTTCCGTACGGAGCGAGGCTTCAAAGCAAGAATGCAGTGTCTGAACGGTCGGACGGAATCGTTAATTTACAGGCGAGGTGACATTTTATGTCGACAATGATGCCAAACACAATCAAACGTTTCTCTGCCGTCTTCTTTGCGGCGAATCGCGAGTTCCTTGACGTTCGCTACGGAGGACATCGTGGCGCTCCATGAATCGCTGCGGCAGCATGGCGCCGTCGTGGAGCCGATTATCGACTATGGCTCGTGCGGCTTGCAGTTTATATTCAAGGACCCGGACGGCAATCGGTTCAATGCATGACAGACGGATGAAATGGGCGGCTCAAGGTAAAGATACCGAATAACGGAGAACACGAGCACGGACCTTCCGCAAGGAAGGCTCGGAGTGTCGAGAAACCCAGTGTCTTGTTCCAAGACATCCGGGTTTCTTTGTCATGCTGAGGTTGGGAGGAACGCAGCAGGGTGAAATTGCGCTTATAGAGTGTGTCGATCGGCCACGTGACTCTCTTGTGGAATAAGACCCCGACATAGACTGTTATTTGACTCGCTAACGATTCTATTCCGGATTAAGCGTCCTGCAAGGACGTCTAATTCCTAAGCCGATGGTGCTTTTTAGCAGCCAACTAGCGATTAGATGGTCTTGCGGAGCACTTAGTCGACTGCGTGCGAGGTGTCGAACGAAATAAGCGTTTCGAAGTGTTTCGTGTTTCGTTCTCAGACGGTTAAGACGGGCGAGCAGGTATGCGACTGCTAAACGGGAAAAAAGGATGCGGCCGTTTGACCGGCCGAGCCTTCTAAAAATAGGGGTTTAAATTGCTTTTAAATATTCCTTTACAGGAATATTCTCGATAAGGTATTATATAACCGGCAGGAAAACGGGCTTCGCCGGGGAAGGAGATGATTGGCGCTAAAGCCTATTATGCAATGAGGTGACCGACATGTCAGTCAAACATCGGGGTATGGAGCCGGCGACGCTGAGCGCGTTGGCCGAACCGAACCGTATGAACATCGTAGAGCTGTTGCGGGACGGTCCGCTGACCGTGGGGGAAATCGCCGATCGGCTGGAGCTTCGCCAGCCGCAAGCGTCGAAGCATTTGAAGGTGCTTAGCGACAGCGGGATTGTGGAAGTGAAGGCCGATGCGAATCGCCGAATCTACAAGCTCCGATCCGAGCCTTTTCAGACGCTGGACTCGTGGGTGAAGTCTTTCCGCCATGTGATGGAGGAGCGATTCGACCAATTGGATCAATATCTGCGCGAGCTGCAAAATAAAGAGGAACAATAGATCATTCACAATATAAGGAGGAGTAATCATGACGAACAATGGAATGGCTTCCAGTGTCGAGAACGATCGGGTGCTGGTGCTGGAGCGGGTGTTCAATGCGCCGCGCGAGCTTGTATTCCGCATGTTCAAGGAGCCGGAGCATCTTAAGCGCTGGTGGGGACCGAGGGGCTGGGAGCTCCCGGTCTGCAATATCGAATTCCAGCCGGGCGGGGTCTGGCACTACTGTATGAAATGCATCGATCGCAGCCAAGGCGATTTCTACGGGATGGAGTCTTGGGGCAAAGCCGTATACAACGAAATCGTCGAACCGGAGAAGATCGTATATACCGACTACTTCTCGGATGCCGAGGGCAGCGTGAACGGAGACTTGCCGACGACGGAAGTGACGCTGCTGTTCATCGATCTCGGCGGCGACAAGACGAAGCTGGTCAACCGGTCTGAATACGGTACGGCGGAGGCGCTGAAGGCGGTTATGGATATGGGCATGCTGCAAGGCATTACCGAGACGTGGGATCGTCTGGAGGAGATTGCCAACTCCTTGAAGTAAGGCGATCGCGTCGTCTTCTGCGGGAGTAAGGATGAAATAAAAAGGAGCGTGCCTATCGGATGATTAATAAGGTCGGCCAGATTATGCTGTATGTGAACAATCAAGACGAGGCTCGGGACTTCTGGACGGAGAACCTCGGCTTCCAAGTCATCGCGGAGGAAAGCCACGGTCCGATGAGATGGATCGAGCTCGCGCCGCAAGGGGCGGCAACCACCATCATTTTGCATAACAAAGAGCTGGTGGCCCAGATGAATCCGGGCATGAATCTCGGAACCCCTTCGCTTATGTTCTTCACGGACCATTTTGACCAATTGTATCGAGATTTAGTCGACAAGAGCGTGAAGGTCGGCGAGATCGTCGAGCTTCCATCGGGCAAAGTGTTCAACTTCGCCGATAAGGAAGATAACTACTTTGCCGTCATGGAGACGAGCGGATAGACCGGTCAGGACCTCGAATGCCACGCGTACAGCGGGGAGCGAGGTCCTGTCGGCGTTATAGGGAGTATCGGGCGTCCGGCGGACGCTTCTCGGGATCGGGGAGCGTGCAGGGCTCGTTGCCGAGGCGCGCGCCGCCCGGGTTTAATTGCGACTCCAGAAAATCGACGATTTGCTGCAAGGAAGCGATTTGATGCTCGATCTTCTGTTTATGCTCCTCCATCATGGCATGCAGCTCCGGATGCGCGCTCAGATCGTCGCCGCGAGAGAGCCGAAGATAAGGCTTCATGCTCTCCAGAGACATCCCCGTTTTTTTGAAGCAAGCAATCATCTTCATCGTCTCCACATCTTCCGGACGGTACACGCGATGACGGTTGGGCTTGCGCTCCGCGCGGCCGAGCAGGCCAATCTTCTCGTAGTACCGAACGGTATCCTCCGTCAACCCCGCTTGAGCGGCTGCTTCCTTGATCGTGTAGGTTAGCGGTTCGTTCATAGCCGGGACCTCCCTTCTTTGTCGTCTTGATCCTATTATCGTACAACTTGGAGTCGGCTCCAAGTCAATATCGTTGGCGAGCGCTTGACTTGAAGTCGACTCCAACTTGTAGACTGAGCGCATGAAACAAAAATCTACGGTGCAATCATGGAGGAATGAGCAATGCGTATCGATCAGAATGGATGGACGGCGCTGATTACAGGGGCAAGCAGCGGCATAGGGCTGGAGCTGACCCGCCGATTATTGTCCGAGGACTGGCAAGTGATCGGACTGAATCGGTCTCGCTTCTCGGCGGAGGAAGAATGGATCCGGCGGGCGATGGATGACGGCAGGCTGCGGGAATATCAAGCCGACTTGACCGATTTCAAGCAATTAAAGCAGGCGCTGCTTGCGATTCAAGCACAGGAGACGAGAATCGACGTGCTGTTCAATAATGCGGGCGGGAGTCTATCCGAGGTTCGTTACTCGCCGCAAGGCCGCGAGCTGCATTACGAGCTGCAGACGGTTGCGCCGTATATCATTTTTATGGAAATGAAGGGGCTGCTGCTTAAGGGAACGCATAGAACGGTAGTCGGCACCTCGACCAGCGCTTTTGCCACGCTTCGCGCTTTCGACCCCGAGACGCTGGAGCGGCCGACGAAGTTCCGCAAGCTGTTCGGGCCTTACGCGACGACCAAGCTGGCGCTGTCGTTATGGACCCGTGCCATTGCTCCGATTGCCGCCTTGGACGGCATCACGATCCGAAGCGCGGATCCTGGCGGAAACAACACGCTGCGCAAAGGCAACAGCTCGGGACTTCCCTTCTATTTGAAGCCGATAATGAAATGGCTGTTCGCCCCGCCTTCCAAAGGAGCCTCGCTGCTTTACGATGCGGCGTTCGGCCGGCATAACGGCTCGAACGGGGCCTTCTTCATGAAAGGCAAAGCCGCGAAGCTGAAATTTATCGATCACGGCCCCCGGGTACTGGAGAAGGTGGATACGATTTATAGGGAGGAGTATCGTAAGCCGGAATTGGAGCAAGAGGCGATTCGGGCAGATCGTTCGTCTTCCATTAAAGCGAGATAAAGGATGGATAGCCTTCCGGAAGGGCCTTGCAATGGAGCGTGCCTCATGGTGGAGGACATCCGGTGGAAGGAGAGGGCGGGCGCTGAATTGAAGGTCGAGGTTGACATTCTGGAGGGTGAAAGGGCTCGGCTTGACGGCTATATTGGAGACATGGCGTATGCCGGCATCGTCGACAACGAATGGCCTGCGGTGAAAAAGCGACTTGTCGGGTTATTGTGCGAACGCCGATAACAGCAGCAGACGGGAATCGCGAACAAGCCGAGCATCTCGTTAGTATACAATGATTCGCTTGCACCTTACGTAACGTCATATTCTATAGTAAAGCTACCGGTAATCCATTAGCGCTAATGAACATAAAGCTGAGGAGGCACTGCGATGGCGGCTATCGTTGAAGCGAATGAAATCATATCGACGCGGGAGTTCGATTTTTCCCGGGAGGCGATCTTTAAGGCTTGGGCCGATCCGGAGCTGCTCGCTCGCTGGTGGGGGCCTAACGGCTTCACGAGCACGTTCCATGAATTCGACTTGCGGCCGGGCGGGGTATGGCGGTTCGTCATGCACGGGCCTGACGGTACGGACTATCCGAATCTAATCACATTCGTGGAGATCGTCCCGTCAGAGAGGATCGTCCTTCATCATCCGGGGAACCATGACTTCTACGTAACGGCCGCCTTCGAGGATCTGGACGGCCGTACGGGCGTAACGTTCCGTCAGCGGTTCACCAGTGCGGAGGAGCTCGAGGCGGTCAAATCGATTTGTATCGAAGGCAATGAACAGAACTTTGACCGGCTCCATCAACTGCTGGCCGAAATGACCGATTCATAAGCTTGCTGCGGGGCTTGTCCTTAAGAATAAGGAGAAGCCCCTTTTCGATTATGCCAGAGTGTCCAAATAGGACGTATCGCTCAAGCGGTGAACATCATATTCGTTATATTGATTCTTGGTCTATTCCAATCCCTTACATATTGTTATACTGAGCGTGTGTGCCCCTATATTCCCATAGAGTGCGGGCTGCGAGATGAAGAAAGCGATATAGATATGAAAGTAGAGCTTCAACTACGCGGCATCAAGGACAAGTTTATGATCCATAATATCTATCCGCTTTATTTGCACGATTTATCGGAGGTATGGGAGCGCAAGGAGAACCGTTACGGCGCATTCGAGGAGGACAATACCCGGATGCTAGCGGAACAGAATCGAGTGGTGCAGGACGCCGGCCGCTGGCACGAACGAACCCTATTCCTTAAAGCTCGGCGGCGATCTGACCGAGGGGAGATGCTCGTATTTTGGTTTCATTCCGGTTGCGACGTACTATCTGCAGGAGGCGAAGGGCGATGAGCATGAAAGGTAAGGTAATCGAGGCCTACAATAAGCTGGCTAAAGATTACGAGCTGCATGTGGATACGCAGAGCGGCCATAACGTTTACTATGAACGGCCCGCCATGATGAAGCTGATGCCGGCCGATATGAGAGGGCTTGCCGTTCTGGATGCTGGCTGCGCGGCGGGCTGGTATACGGAGCAGCTGATTGGATTGGGCGCCCGTGTCACGGCAGTCGATTTGAGTCCGGAGATGATCGACGCCTGCATCAGGAGAGTTGGCGACCGGGCCAAAGCGTTCGCTTGCGATCTGACGGAGCCGCTTCCGTTCGAGACGAATACGTTCGATTGTATTGTCAGCTCGTTAACGATGCATTATATCGATGATTGGGGACCGACCTTAAGCGAGTTTCGGCGTGTTTTGAAGCCCGGTGGAACGGTTATCTTCTCGGTTCACCATCCCTTTATGGATTTCACTCTATTCGACCGGCCGGATTACTTCGCCCACGAGCTGCTCTCGGAAGTGTGGAATAAGAAGGAGTCGGGTCCGGTAGAGGTAACGTTCTACAGGCGACCCCTTCAAGAGATCATGAATGCGACATCGGCGCAATTCGCAATCGATCGAATCGTCGAGCCGCAGCTGGACGCGGAGCTGAAGGACAACCCGGAGGCGCAGGAATGGTGCAGCCGCTGGTTCGATCGCCTTTCGACGCGACCGCATTTTCTAATTGTGAAGGCATTGGCGCAATAAGTCGTCGGTATGCTGTTGCTACGCGTCGATGTCCGTCCGGCGGAGAATAAGCATCTCGAAGAGCCGCTGGTTTGCTCGCTCTCTGTTGGAGCGCCTGCGAGTATCCACCCGGCGGTGGAATTAAGCGACCCGCAAAGCCGCTAGTTTCCTCGCTCCTCGCTGGGCACGTCGCAATAAGAGTAGCTCGACGTCGCTTAATTGCTCCAGTTGGTGCAGAAACGCACGGTGTGAGTGGTTGTAAGTAAATTTCCTGGATGCTTATCGCATGCCAGCAGCCGTCGGGCAGCGATTAAGTGTCTTGCAGAGACGTTTATTCGCTCGCTCTCTGTTGGAGCGCCTGCGAGTATCCACCCGGCGGTGGAATT
>Ga0160464_100280_pt1 | contig 45960 bp, 44 predicted proteins | sample HID1971I_E11MG_FD_108275 | JGI IMG/M metagenome (GOLD analysis project Ga0160464, IMG submission 108275) | Enriched millipede-associated microbial communities from UW Madison campus, WI, USA - HID1971I_E11 MG | ecosystem: Host-associated > Arthropoda: Insects > Digestive system > Unclassified ... | reverse complement strand
GACCGGGCTTCCGCCTCGATGCTCTACATCTCTGACTTTGACGCGACGCCTATATAGCGGATGCCAGCGATAATGAACTTCGACTTCCTGCCCGATATGGGCAGAATGAACGGGCAATAGCCATCGGCAGGACCAATTGGTTGTTTGCGGGGTCGCTTCGCGCAGGCCAACGTGGGGCTGTGATCATGAGCCTCATTCGCTCAGCGCAACTGAACGGGCACGAACCCCACGCGTATCTGAAAGACATCCTGACACGCTTGCCGACCCACAAAGCGTGCGATATCGCATCTTTGCTGCCTCATAACTGGCAGCCTCTCACGTCTGTCGCGTAGCCCTTCGCCCGTCAAGACGGGTTCGCTGGCCGCTTACCTTGAATCGCCGCATCGCGACAGTTCAGCGAGCCAAAAGCTCCTGTTGTCCCGCCCGCTAACGGCGACTGCCAAGTTGCGATGCGGCATCGCCTCCTATCCGAGCGGATGGTCCGCGCTGTCAGGAGCCGACGCTGACACTTATCGGACTGCGGTTGCGACGGTCTGCAACAACTCTTGAAGGTCATCGATGTTGAACGGCTTGGAGCGAATCGTCACCCCCGCGTTTTTTGCTCGCTCGAATTCGTCGGCATAGCCGGTCATGAGCGCAATAGGCTGCTTCGGCCATCTGCGTCGTACCTTTTCCGCGACATCAATTCCGTTGTTGATGCCAGGCATCTGTATGTCGGACAGGATGAGGTCGAACTTCGCGCCGTCGTTTAATAGATTAAGCGCGGCGTCACCCGTAAGTTCATGCCGAGATTGCCAACCGAATACCTCCAATACGGCAGAAAGTCCCGCTGCCACTTCCTCATTATCCTCGACCAGCAGTATTGAGCCTTTAGCTTCTTCCGTCACTTTCGCTGTTCGTGGTGGCGGCACGGTCACCTTAGCTTCCGTCGTTCCGATAGCACGCGGAAGGAAAAGCGAAACCGTGGTGCCTTCACCTTCCGCGCTTTCAATAGTTGCGGTTCCGCCCGCCTGCTCGCACATTGCAATGACTTGCGCAAGGCCGAGACCAGTTCCAGCACTTGCCGCTTTCGTCGTGAACAGTGGCTCGAATGCGCGTTGCGCGACCGCAGGAGGCATACCCACGCCGGTATCGGAACAAGCGATAACAACATACTCGCCTGGCTTCAGATTGCCTCTTGCGGTTTCGATAACGATGTTTTGACAACGAATCGTAAAATCGCCGCCATTGGGCATGGCGTCCCTAGCGTTGACCGCCAAGTTAATTAGAGCTGACTGCAGTTCAGTAGGGTCGACGTAGGTCTGCCAGATTCCCTCGAGCGATGTAATGTGCAATTGGATGCGGTCGTTGAGCGACATCTGAATCAGCGATACTTCCGCTCCAAGCCAATCTTTGACATCAACGAGTTCTTCACGCAGGGGTTGTTTACGGGCGACACTGAGCAGCCGTCTTGCCAGCACTTCCGCTGACGCGGAGGCTCTTTCAACTGCGATGACTTCCTTTTCCAACCCGTTGAAGTCCTTACGGCGCGCCAACTCCATGTTCGCTTTGACGACCATGAGAAGATTGTTAAAGTCATGCGCTACGTTGGCCACAAGATTACCGAGCGCACCCATCCGCCGCATTTGTCGGCTTGTTGTCTCAGCGGATATACGCAGTCCGAATTCGGCTTTCCATCTCTCCCACGCGGCTCGTTCCCGTTTTAATCGGCTAAGACTGAACAACACCAGAAACCAAATACCGACACATGGAACCAATGTCGCAACCGCAATGAAGCCATCGTGTCTCAGCCACCTGAAGGTCACCGTGGACACAGGAATTCCGGAGGTTACGTAGAGCGGGTAGGAGCCGACTCGTCGGTAGACCAAGAGTTTCTCGACGCCGTCGAGCGCGGAAAAAACCGTCAGCCGCCCGCTTTGTCCGTTGACCCCAATGGCCTCCAACAATGGTTGGTTCCTCGTCGGCGCTCGGCGCGCCGCAGGTGCCGGAAACCGAACGAGCGTGGTCCCATCGCTTCTAAAAAGGCCAACCGTCAATGCCTTGTCGTGGGTCGTCAGCCGCTTGTAGAACGACAAAAAATAGTCGCGCCGAAGAGAGACGACCAAGACACCAAGAACATGTCCACTCGAGTCATATCGGGGTAGGGTTATGTCAAAGACATCGGCAACGGGCCCGGATATTTGCTCGGCGTGCGAAATGTTTATCTCGGTCTCGTTGTCATGCCGGTCGAACGATAGGACGGAGCGGTCGCCAATTGATTTCAGTCCGACAGGATAGACCTCGCTACTCGCCAGCAAAGTTCCTCTGCGCCCGAAAATGGCTATAGAGGCAACAGACGGCAGACGTCGCGTTGTATCCGCCAGGAATTTGTGTAGGGACAGTTGCCTTGCGCGAAGCTGCAAATCGTCGTCTTCGCCAAGCAGTGCCATTATCCGCAGGGACATCTCTTGCGTTACATCCAACACTTTTGCTGCTTGTTCTTCAGCTACCTTGGATAAGCGGTCAATTCCTTCAGACGAATCGGATATGCGGGTCTGATAGCCGAAGTAGCCATACACAGCGATGAACAACAAGGGCGTCAAGAGTGAGGCGGCGAAGGCCGCAATCAGCATTCGGCGAGTCGACCCGAAATCACGCGGCGGCACTGGAATTTCCAGCACTACATTCTCTGAGTGGGACGCATCGTGATGGGTAAGCATGGGGACTTGCATGGCGGTGCGCGAACGCGAAGTCTATTCATCTGTCGTCGCGGCGTCAAACGGGCGCCGAAAATAGGGACGGGAAACGCGGCGCGGGCCGAGGGCTCCAGCAGTCGGCATTGAGCATTTTGCGAAGCGGGTCGCCTGAAATTGACTCGCGGACATCGTGCACGACGGTACGCCGTCGGCGGCGCCTGCTAATAGCATAGTTGGTACTATGGCCAGGCCCGGGCGTCGACGCCTTGCCATCGTGACGTAGCGCAGTCAGCGCACTCGAGAAAGGCCTGGCGCGTGGTGCGGCCAACCGTGGAAAATCTGAAAATCAATTCAATCAAGACGTTCCGGACAGTCTGGCAAAATTGCAGCCCATCCATTCCGGGCATTTGCCAATCTGTAACAATCATTCGTGGTCTAGCGTCGCTTAGCTTTGACAGGGCGTCTTCACCGCTGGTCGCGGGCACGACGCTATACCCGGCGCTCTCAATCACCGTCCGTAGCGCTTGGAGAGGCAGGCAACAGGCCGATTCGCGGCGTAAGAAAGTGGCAGGCTCATATGACGGACCTCTGTAATGCGGTACCCAACCCGCGGATATCAGCGTGATTCACCGTCGGCCTTATTGCTACGCCGCCCTCAGGGAATTCCTGTATCTATGAAAAAACCGAAAATGTGAAACATCGCGATTGACACGGAAAGTCATATCAGCGGCTCGCGACGTCGGCGCGACGCACTTACACAAGCACTGCGAACTCGGCAGCGGCGACTTGTAGATGACGCCGCCCCGTAAGAAGGCTTTGCAGGACGGCGCGACTTGACGACGAGGCGCCGGCCGGAGCGGGGCGTCGCTTCCCGGCTGAGACCTCGCAGGGAAGGACACGTGCTATGTCGAAGTCGCTCAGATTAGAATCGATAGCTACCGAACGCGGCGATCGTGATTAGGAACGAGAGTGCCTGATCGCCGCCAAGAAACGATGACGAGCATATTTGACCGCCTGCTGAACCGCTTGAATCACCGGTACTCATTGAATCAAAGAAGGCTGGGCGCGTCGCGGTGGCACACCTTCGCCTCGGCGCTAATAACATCGCCATGGCCGTGACCGTGACTTCGCCGCCCAGGTAAAAGAGGTCAGGGTGTCAAAACTACCTTGATGCAACCATCTTCCTTGTCCCTGAACGTCTCATACATCTGCGGCCCATTTTCGAGTTTCATCCGGTGTGTGATGACGAACGACGGGTCGATCTGGCCTTCCTCGATACGCCTGAGCAGATCGCCACTCCAGCGGTTCACATGCGTCTGGCCCATCCGCCAGGTCAACCCCTTGTTCATGGCCGCGCCGAATGGAATCTTGTCGATGAGTCCGCCATAGACGCCCGGAACGGACAGCACGCCCGCCGGCCGGCACACATAGATCATCTCGCGCAGCACATGCGGACGATCGGTTTCGAGCATGACGGCCTGTTTGATCCGGTCGTAGATGCCATCGAACGAGCGCGTTGCGTGCGACTCCATGCCGACCGCATCGATGCACTTTTCGGGTCCTTTGCCTTGCGTGAGATCGCGCAGCCGGTCCAGCACGCTTTCCTCCTTGAAGTTGACCGGAATCGCGCCCGCCGCCTGACCCATGGCCAGACGTTCCGGAACGTGATCGATGACGACCACCTGATTCGCGCCCAGCAGCACGGCACTGCGCACCGCCATCTGTCCGACGGGGCCAGCGCCCCAGATCGCGACGGTATCGGTCGGCTCGATCTCGCAGTTGACCGCGGCCTGCCAGCCGGTCGGGAAGATGTCGCCGAGAAAGAGCACTTGCTCGTCACTGAGCCCGTCGGGAATCTTGATATGCGTCTTGTCCGCGAACGGAATGCGCACGTATTCCGCCTGGCCGCCCGCATAGCCGCCCGTGAGATGGGTATAGCCGAACAGACCCGCGGTCGTGTGCCCGAAGAGCTTCTCCGCCGCGTCCCTGTTGCGGTTGGACCTCTCGCACACGGAGAAATTGCCGCGCTTGCACTGATCGCACTCGCCGCATGTGATGGTGAAAGGCACGACGATCCGCTCGCCCACCTTCAACGCGGTGTTGTCGCGACCTACTTCGACGACTTCCCCCATGAATTCGTGGCCCATGACATCGCCGGATTTCATGCCCGGCATGAAGCCGTCGAAGAGATGCAGGTCCGAGCCGCAGATCGCACAGGTCGAGACCTTGATAATCGCGTCGCGCCCGTGTTCGATCGCGGGATCGGGGACAGTGTCATACCGGATGTCCTTCTTGCCGTGCCAGATGAGTGCTTTCATGTGTGCCTCTGATCGTGTGCGTGCGGCCCGCCTTCAGGCGCCTCGTTGCGAACGGGAAGTTCGTTCGGAATCCGGTTCGAGATCCGGGTCCTTGTGATCGTGTTCGGGCGTATAAGCGCCTTCTTCGGGATGATCCTTGCCTTTCGGAACCAGGCTTGCGTCCATGCTGCCGTGTTCGCGCTGGCGTATGGAACCGTCGGACTTCTGCTCGATATCGCCGGCGCCCAGGTCCTCGCGCCGCTTGTCGGCCCGTTCGACGGGATCGGAGGGTTCGTTTGTCATCTTTGCTCCTTGAAAGTTGAACGAAGGTCGCCTGAGACGTTCAGGGCGTCAGGCGTTTCACCACTTCGCCTTGCGCATCGAGAATCACACTCGGGCGCGGTGCGACGGTGTCCAGAACGGTCACAACGCTGTCGTCGCCGACGAGGCGCGCCGGCTGGCCGGATGGCGCGCAGAGCGTCTTCATGACGTCCGCCGCGGCGGCCTGCACGGTCGCTAATGCTTCGGCCGCGTAATTCAGCGCATAGCTCGGCCAGCGCGCCAGCAATGCGGGCTGATAGGCAACGCCGGTGCGGTACTGAATGCGCTCGCCGGCCAGCGCGGTGTCGATCGTCTTTTGATTGAGTTCGCTGAACTGCCTGAACGCGTCGTTGATGCTCAGCGTAAGGCGCAGACAGGTCTCGACGTTGGCGCGTGCAAGGTCGAGGCCCGGCAGGGCTAGCGTGGGTAGAAGCATGATTTCTCCTGGATGAGAGCCGGTGGATCGCGCCGGTTCCGGACGTTTTAGCGCTGCGCGAGCCCGTGAGGACGGGTCGTGACGAAAGCGCGGATCAACATGACGATGCCGGCCAGTCCTACCAGCACGTAGACGATGCGTGCGCCCGCCGTGCCCGAGCCGAAGAGGGCCGCGACGAGATCGACATTGGCGAGGCCGACAAGCCCCCAGTTCAAGGCGCCGATGATGACCAGCGCGCCTGCAATCCAGTCGATCGGGCTTCTATGCACGACGACGGTTCCCTTGGATGTCACGGTATTCATGTTTCGTATCCTTGCGTAATGGGCGAGGGCAGCGGTCGCCGCCCCCGCACTGCGAGTTTCAATTCAAAGCGATATCAGACCTGGTTCGCTTTGCCGGCGCCCAGATCCGCGCCGGTGGTCGGATCCGCGGCCGGGTCCGATGCCGTGCGCGACGCCATCGCTTGCAGTGTCTGGATGTCCTGCTCGGAGACGTTCACGGTGGCCGTGCCGTCGCCGCCGCTGACCGCAGGCTGCGGGTCCTCGATGAACTGCCAGTCGCCTCCTTCGTTCCACGGGCCGCGCGCGTCGTCGCCCTTGGACATGTTGAAGTACACGCTCGTGAACTCCGGATTGCCCGGCAGCTTGCCTTGCGGGAAATTCGGCTGGATCGAATGCAGCGCTTTCTCGAAGGACTTCTGGTGCGCGATTTCACGGGTCATCAGAAAGCCCAGCGCATCCTTGATCCCGGGGTCGTCCGTCACGTTGATGAGGCGTTCGTAGACGATCTTCGCGCGCGCCTCGGCGGCAATGTTGGAACGCAGGTCGGCGGTCGGTTCGCCGATGGTGTCGATATACGCCGAGGTCCACGGCACGCCCGCCGAGTTCGTCAGCGGCGCGTCGCCGCCATAGAGAATCGAGGTGATGTGCGAGTCGTTGCCCGCGCCGGTCAGCGAGCGGTACATCTCCGCTTCGGACTGGACGCCCTCGGCCAACTGGCCCTTGGCGCCCTTGTTCAGCATGGCGACGATCGAACCGATCACTTCGAGGTGGCTGAGTTCTTCGGTGGCAATGTCGAAGAGCAGGTCCTTGCGGCCCGGGTCGTCTTCGGCGACGGCCTGAGTGAAGTAACGGCAAGCGGCGGCGAGTTCGCCTTGCGGCCCGCCGAATTGCTCGAGCAGCAAATTGGCAAGTCCGGGATTCGGAGACGCAACGCGAACGGTGTATTGCAAGCGTTTGTTGTGCATGAACATGGAGAAGCTCCTTTTCGTAGGGACGAGCGGAATCCTTGTGCGGACTGCGCAGTTGTCGATTCATGAAATGTGGGTGCCCGAAACGACTGGGAGGAGCGCCGCAGCGTCACTTGCAGTCTTGCTGTTTCGAGCCTCAGCGCGCTGAATGCGCGCTGGCGTGAGGCGGCAAAGCCGCCGGTGTACAAGGGCGAACCGAGCGTTGGCTTCAATGCCTCGGTTACGGGGCCAATCGAGCAAAGGGTGTGCCCACGAAACGAACCGGCACGTATCGATTGCCGGATTGTCGGCGAGCGCAGATCTGGGCAATCATCCCGAATGCGCGACTTCGCAGACTAACCCGATCGAAACGTGCATTTGGAAAGACGCACCTGTTAGCTAACCGTGCGCGTCCTATCGAAATATCGCGCGCAGCCACCTGCGACGGTACACATGCTTCTCATCGAGCGCGAGTAAGCGATCCGGAAACGGACCTAGCTCGATCGACAGTGCTTCCGTCCTCAAGAATGGTTGACGGACGCTCAGCCGGTGTTGCGTTTGAGGCGTTCAAGCAGCCCGCGCGCTCGTGGGGCTAGCGGCCCGGCATGGGTTGGGCCGCGCTTTCACAAAGCGGGTCCGCTTCCTTCCCTGCCGGGAGACGCCTGGTCACGTGTGTTGTTGCCCATGCCCGGTTCGTTCGCTAGTTGCTCCTGTGCCATCACCCAGAAATCGCCAGAGCGGTCATCCGGGCTGCCGGCTTCTTCCCAAAGCCGATAGGCGAGTGCTCGGATCTGCTCTTCGGTAGCGGGAACATTCATGCTCTTCTCCTGTGGATGGATGTTGATCGAACGGGAAACGTCATGCTCAGCGCAAAACCAGCATGCCCACGACCACGCCAGCCAGTGCGGCCATCGTGATGGCTTTCCACGGGTTCTCATGCATGAAATCGTCGGTTGTGTCGGAGGCCATCCGGTACTTTTGGCTGATGGCGTCCTGCACGTTGGCTAATCTGTCCTTCGCGCTCGCGCGTAAATCGCGCGACGACGAACCGTCGCCGCTCGCGTCCCACGACTTGGATGCTTGACGAAAACTGTGATCGTCGTTTTTCGCGGAGACTTGATTGTGTTCGCCAGACGCCATGCTTGCGCCCGTTGGAAATTCATAGGTACTGCCAGCTCGTTCGGTCTTCAAAGCGTCGACGGGGTCGAGCGCGGGGTCGTTGTCGGCCATGCTTGCCTCCGATGTGCATAGTGGAATACGGTGAGGTCGCGGACCACCTTGACTAGCACGTATCGATATGGAACGCGATCGCGCATACGGCATGCGACCAGCGCAATCGGCGTGCCGCCACCTCGGTTTGGCGCCGGAAAGCAACGCGACTTATCTTTAACGATCGAGACATGGAAGAAGATCAGATGACCGTCGGTCCATCACTGCCTCTGACAAGCGTGATTCGCGCGAGCGGTTTCCTACCGCTGTGGACGGCCGGCGCGGTGTCGACTTCGATGATGTGGCTGGAAATGCTGGCCGCCGCGCTGTTCACTTTCAATGCGACACATTCGGCCGTGGAGGTCGCAGTGGTCTCCGCCTGCCGTAGTCTGCCGCTTCTACTGAGCGGAGCGGTCATGGGCGTGGTCGCCGATGCAGTGGACCGAAAGAAAATCGTGCTTCTCGGTCTTTTGGTGGTTAGCGCGTCATCGACGACAGTCGCGGTCCTGTCTTGGCTCGGCGTGCTATCTACGTGGCACCTTTGCGCGGCCGCGTTGGTGAGCGGTGTCGTCTATGCCACCGAGATGCCGGCGCGACGCCGCATGATCGCCGAGACGGCGGGCGCGTCGATGGCCGCCCGCGCGGTCGCCATTGACAGCATGACCAACTACGCGACGCGATGCATCGGTCCTCTGCTAGGTGGCTGGATCTACGGAGCGCTCGGCGTCGCAACATCGTATTGTCTCTCCGCGACGGCGTCTCTTTGCGCTGCGGCGCTCGTATCTAGACTCACGACCGGGCAGGCATCAACGGCGCGGCTCTCGTTGCCCCGAATGCGCCGAGACTTCATCGAAGCATGGCAATATGCCCGCGACAGCAGAATGATGACGGCGCTTCTGATCGTGACGGTCGTCACGAACTTGTGCGGTTACAGCTACAACATCCTACTGACACCTCTCGGACGGGAGACCTTCAACTTGTCGGCCTTGATGATCGGTGTGCTTTCCTCGGCAGAGCCGGCGGGGTCTTTTGTCGCCGGAGCGGTGATCGGAAGCGCCCGCATGCGTGGGCGATCTCTTCCCTGGTTACTCAGCGGGTCGATCCTGCTTTTTTCGCGATCGCGATTGCCGGGATCGCGAGCGTGCATCAGTGTTCGCTGGTCTTGGTGCTTTCTGTTCTCTTCATCGGTGGAATCGGAAGCGCTGCGTACAACATACATCAGACGACCACCGTGATCGAGTCGGTGCCGGATGGCATGCGCAGCCGTGTCTTCGGCCTGGTGACCGTGGGAATCGGATGTTGGCCAGTCGGAACATTGCTTGCGGGCGGGCTTGCTAGCGGGCTTGGACCGAGTGGAGCGTTGATGGTACTGGGCCTGGTCGGCATCGCCGGTAATTGCCTTCTGGCAGTTAGCGTCGCGCGGGCAGGAATGCTTCGGTAGGACGGCTTTGGGGACGCAAATGCCTAGCCGCGCACTGCATGCTTTAGTCGAGAGCCAGCGCCGCGCGACTCGAATCCCGGTGAGCGAGCATGTCTTTACGCTCCGTCGCGACTCGCGGAAGGAATTGCAAGCGCGGTTCTGTCCGCCACTGTTTGTTCGTACGCGGCATAGGGATTGCGAACGAGCGGCTGCGCGTTCAGCGCCTCACATCAATGGAGAATCCCATGCCGGACAAAACTCTCAATGATCTGTTCATTCATGCGCTGTCGGACGTCTACAGCGCAGAAAAGCAACTGACGAAGGCATTGCCGCGGCTTGCTCGCGCCGCAACCAACGAAGACTTGGCCGCCGCTTTCAGAACACACCTCGAAGAAACGCAAGGACAGATCGAGCGTATTGATCAGGTGGTGGAAAGCGCGGGCATCAAGCTGAAGCGAATCAAATGCGTCGCGATGGAAGGGCTGGTGGAGGAAGGACAGGAGCAGATCGAAGAGATCGAGAAGGGCCCTATCCTGGACGCCGCGCTTATCGCAGCCGCGCAGAAGGTCGAGCACTACGAAATTGCGACCTACGGGACGTTGGCCACGCTCGCGAAGAAGCTTGGCTACAACGACGGAATGAAGCTTCTTCTGGAGACCCTCCAGGAAGAGAAGGCAACCGATGAAAAGTTGACGCTGTTGGCCAAGCAGGAGTTGACCGAGGAGGAAGTCGGAAAGTAGACCCATGGCATTCGCCGACGACGTCACGCGGTGTGTACGCGGAGACGTCGTCGAGCAGTGTAATTGGGAGGGCGGCATTTGGCGCGAGAGGCCGGTTCCCCGAAGCGGATCGGATTCCCCAGCTACAAAGCTGCGGGCCAACGTCCGGATCAGTTAGGTAGCTGCCTTTCGTTGCCTGATTAAGCGACTGGCTGCAAGAGCCGCGTGCGACAGTCCGCGGGGCGAACGTGGCTGGTCCTCGCAACCGGCCAATAGCCAACATACCCAAGGGAAAAAATGGGTGTCAGGACCAGCTCTGATGGCGGACATCCGCTACGTAATCGTCCCGCAGCCAACAACCTGCCTTGGTACACCGCACATTCAAAATCGGCAACGTGAAGACAGCCGGTCGACTCCGGCGAGCGAGTAGCGTAGTCCACTCGTCCGGCCCTTTACCCTCGCTTATACTGCTGCGACGCAATCAACTTCAATGTCGAAATGTCCAGGCCACGCTGGCACGTTCACGAAAATCCGTGCCGGCGGCTGCGGCCCGAAGAATCTCGCATAGATCTCGTTGACGACTGGGAACATCGTTACCGACGTGCAGTAGACGTTGCACTTCAGCACCTGATCGAGCGACGATCCCGCTGCCTCCACGCATAGCTTCAGTTGTTCCAGCACGCGCTCGGTTTGCTGCTCGATCGGCGCGTCCAGTACTTCCCCGGTCTGCGGATCGAACGGCGGGAAACCTGAGACGTAAATCGTGTCGCCGTGACGCGTGACGGCGGACGTCGGCGCTTTCCAGCGTTCCAGCCAGCTCGACAGCGGTTCTACACGGATGATTTCGCGGGCCATGATGTTCTCCTTGAGATTGGGCAGAGTGCGGGCGAACCCCGCTATTCAGGCATCGTCGAGAAACCGCGCATTCAGCTGCGCGCCGGAAGCTGCATCGGCAAATCCGTCGAAGCGTCCGTTAGCGAGCGATTGCGCCGCCCGCATGAAGCCACCCCACGCGGCGCGCGCCAGCGCTCCGCCGACGCTCACGCGCCGCACGCCGAGCGCGGCCAGGTCCTGCAGCGCAAGCGACGACTGCGAGCCGATCAACACGTTCACTGGCCTGGGCGCCACGGCGGCAACGATGGCTTCGATGTGTTCACGGGTCTGAATACCCGGAGCGTACAAACAATCCGCGCCGGCTGCCGCGTACGCCTCGAGCCGCGCCAACGTGTCGTTTATGTCGGGCACGCCGACGAAGAAATTTTCCGCGCGGCCAATCAGCAGCGTGTCGCCGCCGTTTTCGTCGATAGCGTGCCGTGCCGCTTTCAGCCGCTCGACAGCGACATCGATCGGGAACAGCGGGCTTGTTTTATTGCCGGTGGCGTCTTCGATCGAAAGGCCAGCGACGCCTGTTTCTATCGCCAGCTTCACGCTTTGCGCGACGTCGCCCGGCTCGGCGCCAAAGCCGTTTTCGAAGTCGGCGTTCACCGGCAGATCGGTTGCCGCAACCATGTCGCGTAGATGGGAAAGCATGATCTCGCGCGTGATGTGGTTGTCTGCCCGACCGGTCGACCACGCGAAGCCCGAACTGGTGGTCGCGACCGCCTGGAATCCGAGGCTCGCGAGGTAGCGGGCACTGCCGACGTCCCAAGGGTTCGGCAGCATGAAGCAGCCAGATGCATGCAATGCGCGAAAGGCCGCGCGTTTTTCAGTCGTGGTGCGTGACATGACGAGCTCCTGATAAAAAATGGGAGCCATCGCGGGCTCCCGGACATTAAAAATTCAGTCGATCGCAACATCGACGACCGGAAAATCGATCTCCGTATCGAATGCGTTGTTGACGAAGTTCGTCAGCAGGAATTGCGCGCTGAGCGCGATGATCTCGACGATGTTGGCGTCGGTGAATCCTGCGGCTCGGACGGCGTGCAGATCGTCATCGCCGACCTTGCCATGCGTTTCGATCAGCTTTTTCGCAAACGCCACGGCCGCCGCGGTCTTGGGTGTGCCGGATCGACCGGCGCGGTTGAGCTGGATTTCGTCGTCGTCGATATTCGCAAGGTTGCTTGCCACATACGAGTGCGCCGACAGACAGTACTGGCAACCGTTGACCTGCGAGACGGCGAGCGCAATGCCGTCGCGCAGCTTGGCGTCGAGCGTCTTCGCGAGCGCTCCCTGCAGGCCAGCCCATCCGCTCAGCGCGTTCGGACTTAGCGCCATGATGCGGAACAGGTTGGGGGTCATCTTCAGTTGCTTCGTCACGGCATCGACAACGGGTCTGGATGCGGCGGGAATCTGTTCGTTGGTCGGAAGGGCAATGCGGGTCATGGTGGTTCTCCTGATCGAAAGAGGGATGCGTCTGCATCGGATGCGGCTGCGTTGCATTGATGGAAAGTCTAGAGGCACACGTGGTGCAGAAAGTCCGGCAAAGCGCGTCGAAAGTCCGCTTGTGTCGATCCGCGAAAAGCGTGTAAAGGTTCAGGAGAAAAAATCGGCACCAGAGATCGGCGCTTCGCGCGCCGACACACGTGGTGCCGATAGAAAGAGGCGTTGCTTGCCGCGTTCAGGCGGTTTTGCGTGCTGCCCGATTTTCCGTATCAAGTAGCAGAGCTTTGGCCGGCAGTCCGCCTGCAAAACCGGTCAGGCTGCTCGATGAACCGACTACGCGATGGCACGGCGTGATGATCGAAAGGGGATTACGTCCGATCGCCGCGCCGACGGCTCGCGCTGCTTGACGATTGCCGATTCGCGTCGCGATGTCGCGATAGGTGCAACGCTCGCCGAACGGAATGTCCAGTAGCGCGCGCCACACGCGCTTCTGGAACGGCGTGCCTTCCATCGCGATGTCGAGATCGAATTGCGTGCGCTCGCCGGCGAAGTATTCGTTTAGTTGCCGCTTGGCGTCGAGCAGTATCGGATTGTCATCGGCCGGTTGCATCTCGCCCAGCTTCACGCGATTGCTGCGCTCGCTCTCCCACAGAATGGCGATCAGCGTGGCGTCGCGCGCAACGAGTCTGAGCTTGCCGGCCGGCGAATCGACGATCATGTATTGAGCAGTCATTTCGAACCTCCTGTCCGTAGTTGGATGCAATCCAGTATGGACGGGAGGAGGCTGCAAAGGGTCCGTCAAAGCGTGCTAATCGTCCGGTCGTTCAGGCGTGTCCGACGCCCGATCGATACTCGAGCGGGCCGATGCCGAACACATCGCGAAACGCCCGCACGAAGGTCCCGCGGCTAGCGTAACCGACGTTGCGCGCGACCTGATCGAGCGAGAGATCGGCGGTACGCAACTGGGCGGCCGCCTGCCGCATGCGGATGTCGCGCAGCACTTGCATCGGCGATTTACCGAGGGCCGCGGAAAAACGGGCCATAAAGGCGGAACGGCTCAGGAACGCGGCGTCGGCGAGGCTCGCGACGCTATGTGGCGAGCCGGGCCGGGCGACCATATCCGCGAAGACGCGTGCGATCTGCGGATCGCCGAGCAGTGCAAAGCGTTCGAGCCAGACGGTGCTCGTTTTCAGCGAGCGGCGCACGAGTGCAACGATCACCTGTTTGAGCAACGCGCCGGACATGGCGCCCGCGCCGATCTCCTGAGCGACGAGTTCGTCGAACGCGGTGCGTAGATAGAAGTCGAGCCGGTCGGACGCGTCGAAGTGTTCGACGATCGGCGTCGACAGGGTTTCGAAAAGATTGATTGATGCGCCGAACGCTGCATTGAAATACCCGCATATCATCACGGTCATTGGCTCGGAGGTGCCAGCGCGAAACCGGCTGATCGAATCGACCACCTGCTTGTGTTCGCGCCCAGGAAGCAAGATCGACGCGATGCCGGCCTTGCTGGAGGGCACTTCGAGCTTCAGCGGGTGGCGGGGCGGCACGATCAGCAGCGTGTGCGGCCTTAGCTGTACCGGTTCCGCGCCGACAATGTGCAGCAGGCCTTCGCCGGACAGGACGTAGTGGATACCGGGTGCTTCATTGCCGTCCAGTTCCAGAACGAAGCCCTGACTGACGAGGCATTCGGACAATCCAAGTACCCGGATCTCAAGTGCGCTGATCAGCTCGTCCAGATCGGCTGGAGACGTACGAGGCGCAGGGATAGGCGTCGCTACGGGCATTCGTATTGGGGGTATCGGGAGGCGAAAAGGTCACTCGATGAAATATAATGGCATAGGATTCTCGCACATTACACATAGACGAAGACTTATGGCCGCTCTTCGATCCCAAGGCGCCATCGCTCTGGTCTACCCGATTGGCCGCTAGGGGTCGTGAGGGTGAGTCCATCGACGGATGCCGTGGCCGTCTCGCTGAGCGTTACTTTAACGTCAGCAATTCGGCCCACTGCGGACGCGCAACGCAGGCTGCTTCAACGGGCTTCAACGACCGCAGAGGCCGAAGCGCGCGCGTCGGCCGTCCGGCAGGGCCCGGCCATTTAGGGCTGCACGAGTTGGACTGTAGCGGCGACGGTTGTCCTTCGTAGCGAAAGTTCAATGCGACAGAGGGCGATGGCACGAAACGCTCAGGTCACAGGTAGGCCTGTAGTGACGTTACTCCTCGACTCTGCGCGGGGCCTTTTGTAGCAGTTCGTGCAACTCACGCTTGTAGAAGCGGGCCAGTCCGTTCGTGCCGTGGCCGCACGTGTTCTCGCTGGCAGGAATTACGAGCAGCCGGCCCTTGTGCACAAGCTTCATCGCGCGCTCCATCAGGCCGGTTTCAGGCGGGTAGCGCTCATCGTCGGCCGCGATAACGGCGAGAACCGCAGCCCTCAGGTTCCCTAGACCAGGCGCAGGGTTATAACCGCGTGCGGCGCTCCACTGGTATATGAAGTCGTTGGCATCCAATGTGAACGGCTGTGCCGACTTGTCGTCGACATATCGATCGGCCAGTTCCATCGTCGGCGCCGCTTTTTGGCAAGCGAGCGTCCCACCATTGGTCGCCAGCGCGAAAAAGGCGCTGGAAAGGCGCAACGACTTCGGTTGACTGGTGTAATCGCCGCCGCGGTACTCCGGATCGTTTCGGACCATCTCAATGAGCATGCGGCGTAGCATCCAGTTGCGGCCGGACATCTCCGTCGGTTGCGACGCCATTGGCACGAGCGCGTCCATGAAGTCCGGATATTGCACACCCCAGATCCATGCGTGCATGCCGCCCATCGAGTTACCGATCAACAGGCGCAGGTGTCGGATATTCAGGTGCTCGGTCAGTAGTCGGTGCTGCGCGAGCACCATGTCGTCGTAGTTGTAAGCCGGGAATTGTGTGCGCAATCCGTCAGACGGCTTGGACGATCCACCGGCTCCCAACGCGTCAGGAAGGATGATGAAATACCTGTCCGCATCGAGCGGTTGCCCGGAGCCGAACAATTCGCCCGCGAAATCGGGTGTCAGCATGCTGGCACCTGTGCCCGTGGTGCCATGCAGGACGAGAACTGGCTCACCGGACGGGTCGCCAATGGTTCGGTAATGTAGCCGGACCTCTGACATGGTCGCGCCCGTGTTGAAACGGAAATCTCGCGCGATCCAGTCGGCTTCCTGGAGCGCAGGATAGCCGGCCGCATTGCAATGTTGTCTTGTTTCCATCGTCGGCGGGCAATCCAACAAATACTCAGCTAGTAATCGGCTCAAGAGTTTGAAGCGCACCCCCCTGACGCGCTGACGCGTAGGCCGCATCCATGACTTGCATCATGCGCTCTGCGTCGCGCAACGACGCGATTGGCCTTGCTCCAGTACGGCATTCCTTGAGCACGCGCTTGACGAACAAGGGGTAGTAAATATCTGTTTCGAGCTGGAGACGACGGCTTCGCGTGCCCGCAGACAAGTTGTTTCTTTCCCGAATCTCGATCCGGTCGGGGCCGGAGTTCGCGTACATACGATCGGATGCAAGCGTGAACGAAAATTCGCGCTGCTCGTCGGGTGTACTGGGGAAGCTGTATCCCGTTTCCACCAGGCCGATTACGCCGTCTTCGGTTTGCATGGTCAGCAGCGAGTAGTCTTCAACTGCTCTTTGATGCGTTCTTGAGTTCATCGCGGCAGAGACTCGGGCGATCTCCTTGCCAGTCAGCAGTCTAAACAGGTCGATGAAGTGAGTCGCCACATTGATTGTCGATCCGCCTCCGGAATAAGCCGGATCGAGCGCCCAGCCGGCACCGGCCGCTTCGTATCGACTGGGCGGTCCGACAATGAACCGGAACGACATGTAGTTGAAGTCCGATGGAATGCGCCCTTCGGCATCTTCTAGCGAACTGAGCAACTCGCTCATTCGGAAGATGAGTGGCACTGCGCAATAAAGGTTGGCTTCCTCTGTCAGTTTTCGAAGCCGGGTGACTTGTGACATGCTCACGCCACATGGTTTTTCCAGCGCGAAGGGAATGTTTCGCGCGATCACGGCCTCGGCGAGCGCAGGCATCTCGGAATGCCGTCCGAACACGAATGCAAAATCGACTTTCTCACGCTCGAGCAATTCATAGGCCGACGAATATAGCTTGCTCCCGAATCGTGCGGCGATTGCCTCACCCTTGACATCTTCCGCATCCGACACCGCAACCACTTCAATTCCAGGCGCTTCCAGCGCATCCAGATAGAGCGGGACATGCCAATGGCTGACCTCCAGCAAAGCAACTCTCATACATAGTCTCCTTTGAAATTACCAAGTCATCGCGGACCGTGGGCCGGCGCTGATCGTCCATCGGGGAGGTAATCGAAACCCAAAAACTTCAGTGCGTAGGCAGCCTGCCCTTGATGCATCGGCCCCCCGTCCTGGGTGCGGCACCCGCGCGCATGCGCGGCGCGTCGAAGCGGCGTTGGCTCGGGCGCGTTGATGATGTCGACGACGATGGCGCCAGGCGAAAGCCGCTCGGGATCGACCGGCACGGCATCGCCCACCCTCATGCCGAGTGGCGTGGCATTGATGACGATGTCGAAGCCTTGGGGGTCGGGCGGCCCCGAGCGCGCTTCGCAGCCGGTTTCGGCAGCAACAGATGCCGCAAGGTCGCCCGCCCGATGGCCTTCGGCATCGGATATGATCAGCTTGCTAGCGCCTGCGGACGCGACCGCAAATGCGATCGCGCTGCCGGCGCCTCCGGCGCCGACGAGAAGCACGGACTTATTGGCCGGATGGTGGCCTTCCCATTGCATCCCAAGAACACAGCCAACGCCATCGAATATCGCTCCAACCCAACGTCCATCTGCCTCACAACGGATGACGTTGAGCGCGCCGACCTGTCGAGCCGTTGAATCTAGTTCGTCGACATATTCCAGCATCCGTTGTTTATGGGGCATGGTGACGAGCATGCCGGAAAGGTTGCTCATCGCTCGAGCACCGTCGACGAAGTCAGACAGGCTCGCTGCCTTGACCCAGAACGGAACGCAAGCCGCGTCCACGCGCTGTTCAGCAAAGAGCTGGTTCAACAATTGTGGCGACTTAGCGGCCGTCAGTGGATCTCCCACTAACCCATAGAGTCGCGTGTTACCAGTGATATGTGGATTCATTGCTGCATGGTTGCTCGATGTTGGCTTAAGGTGCGGTGTTTCACTTCCACGGCGCCGGTGGTACCTGCAGATCCCAAGTGCCGTACACAGCGGGCTCATTGATCTCGATGACCTCGAGGTCGTCGGAGCGCCACATTACGTTGTGAGGCACGCCGGCGGGCTGTGAAAGGCCGTCACCCGCGTTGAGCGTCACGTCGCCCTCGACTCCGGCGAAACGGAACGTCACGGATCCGCGCAGCACATACAGGTAGTGGCCGGTCATGTCGTGCCAGTGCCAGCCAGTAGGCTCGGTGAACGGCTTGAGCGCGCGAATGTGTTTTGCCCCGATGCGCCCGTCGGTCACCGCGGCGAGTCCGAGGTCGCGGTACTCAGAATCAGCGCGCAAGCCTTCCTGGTTCCAGGGCGCGTCAGCTGCGCTAATGCGCGCAAACGCGCTCAGAGATTGCGCGAGCTCACGTGGGCCGTCGTAGCGGGGTGTGTCTTCGTTGTGCATGTGCATTTCCTTTATGCGGCGTCAAACTATTCGCTAGTGCCGCGGTTACATCGATTCTGTTCGGCTCAAGCCAAGTCACCCTGCCGCGCACCCGCGACCAGTGGACCGGCCAAAGCAGTTACGAGTGCGCCTGATTTGCAAGGTCCTGCGCACCGGCTGTGCCGATTCGTCCGGCCACCGCCTCGGCGCGCGCCCGGTCGTACTCGGCTTTGGGCACAGGTACTGCATCGCGGTCGCCAAGGTCGTCAAGGCGGATCCGATACGTCTCCCGCGTGGTGAAAGCGGCGAACGCGGCGATGAGACAGATGCCGAACGTCAGGCAGCCGATTTTCAGCGGAATGTTGGCGGTACCGGGGGGCGCGACGGCTACGAACAGTGTGGGCGTCAGTGCTGCAAGCGTCGTCCCAACGTTTTGTCCGATGGCCATGCCCGTCACGCGCACCCGCGTACGGAACAGTTCTGGGAAGAGGCTCGGGAACACACCATTGAAGCCTTGGTAGGCGATGCCCCACATCAGCACCGAAAAAATGATCGTGAGCCAGAGGTTATGGATGCTGATCGCGTACAGGTATGCGAAGGAGAGTAGCCCAGCGGTGAGCACGCCGGCGAGAACTGGCGGCCTGCGGCCGATTTTGTCAGAGAGATTGCCGACGAAGGGAATCAGAATGACCGAGCAGATGTTTCCCAGAACCGGTATCCACAGAAAGACACCAACAGGAAAGCCGATACCGTAGGCTGGCTGGACTGCATACGCGGCGCCGAACACTGTAGCAAGGAGTGCGATGACCGCGACGAGCGCCATGCAGACTACGCGCAAGACATCGTCCCAACTCTGTCGGAGGACTTCAACGACTGGCGACGAAGGTACCTCGCCGTGCGCTTGCTCGTCGCGGAAAGCTGGAGTTTCCTCAACCTGTCGGCGAATGACGTACCCCATGACGATCACGACAAAGCTAAGAAGGAATGGAACGCGCCATCCCCAAGAAGCGAATTGATCCTTCGGTAAGAAATGCGCCAAGGGCAAGAAGACCGCCGCCGCGAGGAGCTGCCCGGCTTGTACCCCTTGTAGGGTGAAACTCGCAAAATAGCCCCGTCGACCGAACGGCGCATGTTCAAGAATCATGGAACTGGCGCCGGAGACCTCGCCTGCGACGGCAAAACCCTGAATGAGCCGCAGGATGACGAGCAGCAACGGCGCCCAGATGCCGACTTGGTGGTAAGTGGGCAAGAGTCCCACGCCCATCGTGGAAAAACCCATTAAAAACATGCAAAAAATCAGTACCGTCTTCCGACCGTGTCGGTCGCCGACGTGGCCGAGCACCATCGCCCCGATCGGTCTGGCGACGTATCCGACACCGAAAGTTGCCAGTGATGCGATGATGGCAACCGTCGGATTGTTGGAGGGGAAGAAGAGCTGCGGAAAGAGCAACGACGCTGCGGTCGCGTAGATGAAGAAATCGTAGTACTCAAGTGCAGAGCCAATCCAGCCACTCGCGGCGGCGATCTTCGACTGGCGCCGGCGATGGGCTTCAACCTGGGTGCTTCCACTCATGACTTGTCTCCGTCTAGATTGACTTTTCGATGCCATTCTTTATAGTTGTAACATCGTTCCATTAAGAACCATATTACCTACATCATGAGAGTTGTCAAGGGAGCAGTTGACCGATCGCTTCAAGCGATCGAGTTACTCGCACGGGAGGCGCGCTGGATGCGTATGTCCGATATCGCCGCTGAACTCGAGCTCGAGAAAGGGCCCGCCCATCGAGTGCTTGCGCAGCTTTGCGAGCAGGGGTGGGCTGAGCAAGATGAACAGACTTCCCAGTACCGCCTGACCTTGAAGCTTTCTTTGCTCGGTCAGCGATACCTGCACGGCCTCGGGTTGCCGGGCCTGGTGCAGCCTATCCTCGATGAAGTCGCAGCGCAGTGCCATGAGCTTGTGCGGCTTACAGTGGTGAATGAAGGGACACTTGCTTGGTTCGCTGCGTCTCAAGGTGCGGCGCCGGGGCTGATGTATTCGCCGTCCATGCATAGTCCCATTGCCTTGCATGCCACATCGGTCGGAAAGGTGTGGTTGGCGGCAATGTCAAACGACGAAGCAATCGGGCTCGCACTGCGCGGCGGGCTCGGCCAGCCCAACGGCGCAGGGACATCCAAGGCGATTTATAGTGTCGACCGATTATTACCGGAGCTCGAACTGACGAGGCAACGCGGCTATGGTCTTGTCGTGGAGGAAGCCGAGCCCGGTGTGGTCGCGATGGCCGTCACCGTGCGTTCGCTGGTTGACGGGGTGGTAGTCGGGACAATAAGTATCGCTGGGCCGGTTTTGCGCATACCGCCGGAGCGTTACGACGCCTTTCATGAGTTTCTGCGCGAAGCGTCGGCGAAACTGGGGGCCGTCTGGCCGCGACAGAGCGTTGAAAGAGACGTCAACCAGGCGGCTTGAAATGCCGGATTCATCTCGCGAGGCTCGGCAAGTAAGCCTGTGGCATGAAAGTGGCATGAAGAGGCAGCAAACCACACGTCGCAGCCCGCGCCGACGCTGTTCCAAGGAAAACCCGATCTCGTCTGGTCATCTCCTGGCTGGGAATTGCATCCGGGCGGCGGTTAGCTCGCGGTTGCACGGTGGACCACCGGTCGGTGGCCTCACCATACTCTGTCGCAGGGAAGGAAAGGACCTCCGCGGGTGCTTAGATTAGAAGCGATGGACGATGCCTATGCCTGCTGCGAACATACTGCGCGAGGACGACGGAGTCGACTGAAAGCCGTCGCCGACCGATGCTGTTGCGTCGATCTGCCGGTTCGTCGCGCCTGCCGCCGTGAACGTCGGCGTGCCGAGCGTTCGGCCGTTCGCGCGCTGGAACGCTTCCAGGGCGTAGAAGCCGGTCCGCTTGGACAGCGCGTAGTACTGGGACAAACTGAACTGGTGGTACGACGCTGCGTCGTCGATACTGTTTGCCTTGCTCGCCCACGTGTAGCTGTAGCCCGCAGCGAAGTCCCATGCTGTCGTGGCGTTCCAGTGCAGTACGGTACCAGCGGTATTAAAGACTTGCTCATCGGTGAACTTGGACAGCACGCCCGGGATGTACTGAACGTTTGTGTAAGTCGCCGAGAGATCCCACGCGCTGTTGAATACGTAGCCGAGGCCGACCGCGAAACGATTCTGCGCCTGCGCGCCTTGATACCCGTTCGTCACCGCTGACACGCCCGACTGGCCTGCCGTGTTCATCGTCGAATCCGCGCCGTAGACGCCGCCGCCGAGGGTCGAGTTGTTGATTCGCATGAAGGCAACCGTACCGCCGATCGGGCCTTGCTGATACTGGATCGCAGCCGACCACGTCGAGCCGCGATATACGCTGTCAGGCACGCCTGCGAGCGAGTATGAGCCGCTGAGCGTCACGCCGTAGAGCTGCGGCGACGTATAGACGATCGAGTTATTCGCGCGGTAGATCGTGTCCAATGCGTCCAGATCGCCCGGGTGCGCGCCGAAGTAGCCGGTCAGCCAGTTCGTTGGGCTGTACGGCGACATCAGCGTGTAGTACGACGTGTACTGGCGACCCAAGGTGAACGTGCCGAACGTCTGGTTCGTCAGACCGACCCAGGCTTGACGGCCGAACATCGCGTTCGCGTATTGCTGCGCGCCGTTGTTGACGTTGAAGCCGGATTCCAACTGGAAAATGGCCTTGGTGCCGCCGCCCAGATCCTCGCCACCCTTCAGGCCGAAACGGCTGCCCGCCCAGATGCCCGATGCCGTCTTGACGTTCGAACGGCCGCCGTTTGTAGAACCCAGCGAGGTCTGGCTGCTTTGATAGACGATCGAATCATCGACGATGCCGTACAGTGTGACGCTGCTTTGTGCGAACGCCGGCGCAGTGGCCGCGAATGCTGTTGCCGCGACGACGGCCTTGATCACTTCAAAAGTCCTCATTGTCTTCATTGCGTCTCCTATTGTGTATAAAGCGAGTGACGTTTGTTTTAACGAGGTCAGCACCGACGCCGTAAGTGCGCTCATAAGCGTCGCCGGTTACGTCTCGATTACGTGGAAACCGCATTCGCCAGCCTGCGCGTCCCCGGATAAATGGTCTTGCGAATTAACTTGGGCTCGGATATATCAGTAGACCGGCTATCCTGATAGGTTAGTAATCCTGCGTAGACTGTGATGAACGAGCATGAATGCGTGCGTGACCCAAGCCGCGCCGATCGATGACTATCCTTCGGCCCACGACAACGCGATGAACTCGTGCACATTCGAACTGGCGTCCGGCGTCGAGGTACCCGTTTGCATGGACGTCCGATTTGCGTTGCGCCCAAGGGGCGATTACGTTGAGTTAGCCGGCCGGCGGCGGCTTAAGACCGCACGTTGCGGACAAACCCCGTCTCAGCGGCATTCTTGCTCGTCGCGGCCATCGATTCACTGCGCAGCCGTTCATATTCGGCCTTGGGTACAGGAATAGCGCTGCGGTCGCCGAGATCATCAAGGCGGATACGGTACGTTTCCCGAGTGGTGAACGCGGCAAACGCGGCAACCAGACAAATACCGAATGTGAGAAAACCGATCTTCAATGGGATGTTGGCGGAGCCAGGGGGCGCGACTGCGACGAACAGTGCAGGTATCAAGGCCGACAACGTCGTCCCGGCATTCTGCCCGATGGCCATTCCCGTCACGCGCACCCGCGGTCGGAAGAGTTCTGGGAACAGGCTTGGGAACACACCGTTAAAGCCCTGGTAGGCGATGCCCCACATGAGCGCCGAAAAAATCAGCGAGAGCCAGAGGTTGTGAATGCTAATCGCGTAGAGGAAGCCGAAGGAAAGCAGGCCGGCGCTCAAGGCCCCGACAAGTACGGGCGGCCTGCGGCCGATCTTGTCTGAGAGATTGCCGACGAAAGGAATCAGTATGACGGAGCAAATGTTACCGAGAACCGGAATCCAGAGATAGACTCCGGCAGGAAAGCCGATACCGTACGCCGGCTGTACCGCGTACGCAGTACCGAACACTGTAGCGAGAAACACGACGACGGCGGTGAGTGCCATGCAGACGACGCGCAAAACATCGCCCCAGTTCTGCCGCAGGACTTCGGCGACCGGTGAGGCGGGAACCTCGCCGTGAGCTCGCTCCCGGGCAAAAGTCGGGGTTTCGCGAACCTGGCGGCGGATGACGTAGCCAACAATGATAACGACAACGCTGAACAGGAACGGAATCCGCCATCCCCATGAAGCGAACTGGTCCTTCGGTATGAAATGCGCGAGGGATAAGAAGACCCCAAACGCCAAGAGCTGCCCAGCCTGAGATCCTTGGATGGTGAAGCTTGTAAAGTAGCCGCGCCGACCAAACGGTGCATGCTCAAGAATCATGGAACTGGCACCGGAGAGTTCGCCCGCAACGGCGAACCCTTGAACGAGCCGGAGAATGACGAGCATCACAGGAGCCCAGATGCCGACCTGCTGATACGTGGGCAAAAGCCCCACGCACATCGTTGAGAAGCCCATCAGGAACATGCAGAAAATCAGCACCGTCTTTCGGCCGTGCCTATCGCCGATGTGGCCCAGCACCATAGCGCCTAGTGGACGGGCGACGTAGCCGACACCGAAAGTCGCCAGTGATGCGATGATCGCGACCGTCGGATTGCCAGAGGGGAAGAAAAGCTGCGGAAAGACCAATGACGCCGCGGTCGCGTAAATGAGGAAGTCGTAGTACTCGAGTGCTGATCCGATCCAGCCGCTGGCCGCTGCTATTTTCGACTGGTGGTGGCGATGTGGCTCAGCCGGGGTGCTTCGCTGCATAACTTGTCTCCGTCTTCGATTGACTTTTTCGGGCTCGTTCTCTATTGTTGTAACATCGTTCCATCAAGAACCATGTTACCAACGTCATGAGAGTTGTCAAGGGAGCAGTTGAGCGTTCGCTGCAAGTCATCGAGTTGCTCGCACGCGAGACGCGCTGGGTGCGAATGTCCGCCATTGCCGCCGAACTCGAGCTGGACAAGAGTCCAGCTCATCGAGTGCTTCTGCAGCCGCGCGAGCGGGGCTGGGCTGAACGGGACGAAAACACGTCCCAATACCGTCTGAAGCTGACACTATCCTTGCGTGATCAGCGGTACTTTCATGGGCGGTCAATGGATAGCCCGGTGACCTTGCATGCGACGGCGAACGGCAAGGTGTGGCTGGCATCAATGCCAAATGACCGCGCGATCGAATGCGCATTGGGTGCCGGACTCGGAAAAGCTGCCTCCCGCGCGTGCTGGCCTAAGGCGATCAACAGCATCGAGCAACTGATTCCCGAGTTGGAACTGACAAGGCAGCGCGGCTATGGGCTTGTCGTGGAAGAAGCCGAACCTGGCGTTGCCGCCTTGGCGGTGCCCGTACAGTCGCTGACCAACGGTACCGTGGTCGGCACGATGAGCATGGCGGGACCCGTCATGCACGTTCAGCCAGAGCGTTATGACGACTTCGTCGCGTTGATGAAAGAAGCCACTTTGAAGCTAGGTGCGGTATTGCCGCGTGAGAGTGTCGGGGCCAACGTAAGGGAGGCGGCTTGAAGATAACAGCCGCAACACAGGCCGCCGAGGCTATCGTCAGTCAGCGCGAAAAAGCCGCGCGCCTTCTTGTGACGGCGCGCCAAACAGGCACGCTCGTCGAGCGGCTGCCGGTCGAACTACTGCCTGCAAATTTGGACGACGGTTTCGCGATCCAGCAGGAGGTCAGCCGTCAACTAGGCCGGCAGATCGGCGCATGGAAATGCGCGCTTCCGCAGCCGGGCAAAGTCATCGCCGCTCCGATCTACGACGCTGATATTCATCGCGGCGATGTTTGCCACATGAGCGGGTCTGCGGGTGTGGCTGTAAGGGCGGAGCCGGAACTGGCCTGCCTACTGAAGCGCGACTTGCCGCCACGGCGCGGAGTCTATGGCGAAGCGGAAGTACTCGACGCGCTTGGGGACACGCACCTCGCGCTCGAATTGCTGGGCTGCCGTTATGCAGATCCAGAAAAGCTGACGTTTCCGGAACTACTGGCAGACGGCCTCTTTAACGCCGGCCTTGTCCTTGGACCCCGCGTGAACTTTTTCGATGGCGCCACACCGGCTGACCTCCCGGTGGAATTCGACCTTGGTCTGACCCGCGTCGGGGAAGAGGCTGTCACGCTCGCGGGACGCCACCCTGATCGGGGCGTGCTCGCGCCGATTGTGTGGCTCGTGAATTTCCTTCGCGTGCGCGGCTGCGGATTGTACGCAGGCCAAGCTGTGATCACCGGATCCTATGCAGGCGTTCTGGAGTTGCCAGTCGGTCGTGAGTTGCTTATTCGCTTCGGCGAGCTCGGCACATTACCCATCAATTTTTTGTTTTGACAGGACTACTACATGCGTCTCGTCCGTTTCGGCCAGCCTGGTCGTGAGCAGCCCGGCATTATCGATTCCAGCGGCGCGATCCGCGATCTGACTGGCATCGTGAACGACATTGATGGAGCGACCATCACGCCAGTCGCGCTTGCAAAGCTGTGCGAACTCGATTTAGATCGTTTGCCCGTCGTTGAAGCAGGCACGCGTCTCGGCGCGTGCGTCGGCAATGTCCGTAATCTCGTGTGCATTGGTCTGAACTACTCGGATCATGCTGCTGAGACCGACACGCCGATCCCACGCGAACCTGTGGTGTTCAACAAGCACACCGGCTCCATCAGTGGCCCGAACGACCCGGTCGTTCTGCCCTCAGACGCGCAAAAGCTCGATTGGGAGGTGGAACTCGGCGTGGTAATCGGAAAACCCGCATGGCGAATCGACGAAGCGGACGCGCTGGATCATGTGGCGGGCTACTGTCTTGCGAATGATGTCTCCGAACGCGCGTATCAGCTCGAACGCGAAGGCCAGTGGACCAAAGGTAAAAGCGGGTTTTCGTTCGCTCCGCTTGGCCCGTGGCTCGTGACACGCGACGAAGTTCCGGATCCGCAGGCGCTCGACCTTTGGCTGGATGTGAACGGTACGCGCCGTCAGACCGGCAACACACGCACCATGATCTTCAACGTCGCACACATTGTGGCGTATCTCAGCCGCTTCATGCCTTTGATGGCAGGCGACGTGATCATAACGGGCACGCCTCCCGGCGTGGGCCTCGGTCAAAAGCCGCCTGTCTTCTTGAAAGCAGGCGACACCATGACACTCGGTGGCAGCGGGCTCGGCGAGCAGACACAGAAGATTGTGCAGTACACGGACACGCTCGGCGCAGCCTGGGGCCGCGGCGAATACCCATCGGCAGTTTAAGACGATTCGATTTGTCAAACGGAGGAGTTATGAGCCTTGCGGGAACGGGCGTCGTCGCAATCTGGCATGACCTGCTGCCAGAAGCGAAAGATGATTTTTACGAGTGGCACAACCGCGAACACATGCCCGAACGCGCGGGCATCCCCGGGTTCAGGCGCGGTCGACGCTTCATTGCCCTGAATGCAGGGCCGGAGTACTTCAATCTGTACGAGGCCGACACCGTCGAGGTGCTCGGCGCGCAAGACTACCTTACCCGGCTGAATACGCCGACGCCGTGGACCAAGCAGGTTGTCGCCTCTTTCCGGAGCGTTGCGCGCTCAATCTGTCATGTCGCCTATTCGGACGGCGTTGGGCAGGGTGCCTATCTCATGAGCGTACGCTTCGACGTGCCTTCGGACGCAGGGGCAGACGTCGTGAAGAGTTTGCGTCAGCGCGTGTTGCCGCCCCTCGTGGATTTGTTGGGGATCACGGGCGTGCACCTGTGCCTTGCTGACGAAGCAATCAGCAAGGTTGAGACGGCGGAAAAGAAGGCGCGTCCGGAGGGCACGCAGATTCCCACATGGATCGTGTTAGTCGAAGGGTGCCGGGCAGACTATGTCACCTCGGCGGTGGACCGTTTCGTTTCGGGACTCGCGGCATTGCCCGAGTCTGGCGCGACGACACCGGACATGACGCTCTATCAGCTTGAGTACACACGCTGCAAAACCCCTTGGAGCGCTGGCTAAGCGGCTAAGCGCCGTCTGAACACCGCTTCACGGCCCCGTCACGCGAGCGCTACGCGGCTCAAGCGCGAGAGGGCTTTACCTTGAGAAACGTAGGAGCAGCGCCATGTCGTTGAATATCGCCGAAATGTCCGATCCATCCACCGCGTCGAAGTCGGCGCGTGTCATACGGCTCAATCCTGCCGACGATGTCGTTATCGCGCTCGAACAGCTCGTATCTGGCACGGTGCTCGACAAGGAAGCGGTAACGGTGTCGGGACTGATTCCGCCCGGGCACAAAGTGGCGACACGTGACATCGGTCAGGGCGAAGCGGTGCACCGCTACGGCCAGGTAATCGGCTTTGCAAATCAGCCGATTCGCGCGGGGCAACATGTACACACCCATAACCTTGCTATGGGCGACTTTGCGCGTGACTACGCGTTCGGTCAGGCCGCGCGTCAGACGGTGCGCCCGAATGAGCCGGCGACCTTTCAAGGCATTGTCCGCGCAGACGGCCGAGTTGCCACACGCAACTACATCGGGATTCTCCCCTCGGTAAATTGCTCGGCCACGGTTGCGCGAGCTATTGCCGATCACTTTCGCCGCGATATCCATCCAGAGGAGTTAGCCGCTTTCCCGAATGTCGATGGCGTCGTGGCACTCACCCACGGTTCCGGTTGCGCGATCGATTCTGAAGGCGATGGTCTAGCGATTCTGCAGCGCACTCTTGGCGGCTATGCATGCCATCCAAACTTCGCAAGCGTACTGATCGTCGGTCTCGGTTGTGAGACGAATCAGATCCCGCGACTTCTTGAGACGCAGGGACTGCGAGAACACGACCGCTTGCGAACATTCACGATCCAAGACAGCGGCGGGACCACACTGACGATCGCGAAAGGCATCGAGCTGGTTCGGGGCATGCTGCCCGAAGCAAATAACGTGAAGCGTGAGCCGGTCAGCGCAAGTCATCTCACGGTCGGTCTACAGTGCGGAGGGTCGGACGGATATTCCGGCATTACCGCCAACCCCGTGCTGGGCGCAGCCGTTGATCTGCTGGTGCAACACGGCGGGACTGCGATTCTCTCAGAGACGCCCGAGATTTATGGCGCGGAGCACTTATTGACGCGTCGCGCCGAAACGCCCGAGGTGGGTCGGAAGCTGATTGATCGCATCAAGTGGTGGGAAGCCTATGCGGCGCGGCAAGGGGCGCAGATCAACAACAATCCGTCTGCGGGCAACAAGGCAGGTGGCTTGACGACCGTCCTTGAAAAATCGCTGGGAGGCATTGCGAAAGCCGGTTCCACCAATTTGACCGAGGTGTACGAGTACGCCCAGCCGATCACCGCGCAGGGCCTTGTTTTTATGGACACGCCGGGCTACGACCCGGTATCGGCAACGGGCCAGGTAGCAGGCGGTGCAAACCTGATCTGCTTCACCACGGGACGCGGTTCAGCTTACGGCTGCGCGCCCGTGCCGTCCGTCAAGCTTGCGACCAACACGGCGCTTTGGCAACGACAGTCCGATGATATCGACCTGAACTGCGGAGTAGTGCTGGAAGGACGAGCGACGATCGAGCAACTGGGACGAGTACTTTTCGAATTGTTGCTGAATGTTGCCTCGGGGACCCGTTCTCGCAGCGAGCGGCACGGCTACGGGCAGAACGAATTCTTACCTTGGCAGATTAGCGCAATCATGTGAGCGCTCATCAATAACATTCGACGGTCTCAATTCTGCTAACCGTAGCTGTCTTCGCCGCAGCCCCCAGGAAGCGCGTCTCTGCGAGCGCGCTCAGTTGCAGGGCTGCTATGCATCGGGAATCCGCCGCTGGCCCCTCGCCGCTTTGAAGGTCTGCTTCGGGGTCGGATTCGGGCGACCGCGTCGGGCAGTGACCGGCTAATGCGCGTTGTTCGACGCTCCGCTAGCCTGGTTCCGGCCGCATCCCAAAGTGGTCACTCACGGATCGGTGCCGGCCAAATCAAAGCAGATGCCCTCCGCGATTCCGGGGGCGGATCAATGGGGTGGATCTGACACCTTCGCTCACCCGGCACTGGGAAAACGTCGCCGACGCGACAGGCGTCGCTTTTCGTGGCTATGCTACAGACCATCTGCGGATAGCGAAGGGATTGAGCGGGCGAGTGCAGCACGGCGAGTTCGCCGGCTCGCCGTCCCGACTCTGCTACAAGCATTCCTGCGCTTGCTCAGGTAACGCGCACGAACTCTGCTTCGGCGAAGAACCACGCCGACATCGTCCGTGCTAGTTCGAGCACGACCTCGGCGTCGGTCCGGCCGGAGGACGCGCGCACGTGGAACGAATGATCTGCGTCGTCCACCACGTGCAGCGTGGCGCGTGGCCCCAGCGTCTCGACGACCGATCTCAGCAGGTGAAGCTCGGCCAGCTTGTCGCGCGTGCCCTGCAGGAAGAGAATCGGCACCGTGACGTCCGCCAGGTGCTGTGCCCGCTCCACGCCGGGCGCGCCCGCCGGGTGCAGCGGGAACGCGACGAAAGCGAGGCCACGCACGCCGTCGAGCGGGGAGATCGCTTGGGCCTGGGACGTCATGCGGCCGCCGAACGACCTGCCGCCCGCGAAGAGCGGCAGGGCTGGCAGCCGCCGGCGTGCCTCTGCGACGGCTGCCTGCACGGCAGCATGTGCCACGGCCGGCGAGTCCACCCGCTTGGAGCCCCGCTCCATGTACGGAAACTGGTAGCGCAACGTGGCGACATTGGCTGCCGCAAGCGCGTCGGCCAATGACGACATGCCGGCGTGCTGCATGCCCGCCCCGGCACCGTGCGCGAAGACATACAGGGCTCGCGACTCCTCCGGCACTCGGAGGAGCGCAGAGACCTTAGTGCCGTCGGGCAGTGTCAGGGAAAGCGATTCTGGGTCGTCCATCGTATTCAGGTCGTGTCGTTGTGGCCTTTGCGCCAATTCTGCATCACTGAGGCATCGGGGAGCGTTCGTGGTGGCCCCCGCCAGCATTGAGCAGGTGGAATTTGCCGGCCGATCCATGTAGCGCGCCCATCGTAAATGGCGCTGCAGTCGCGATGTGTCGGTTGACGCGCAAGCCCGACCGCAACGTGATCCGCGCTCGGAGACATTTGCGTGATAGCACGCCTGCATCATTGTCAGCGAACTGTTACGACACTGCAATCGGCGTCAAAGGAAGTTCTCGAAGTGCAGTTCATTTATCGTGTTCTCTGGAAGCGAATGTCGGCTGCAAAAAGTTTGGGTTCGGCCATTAGCCGTCATTCACTTATATGTTGCTTTTCGTCATGCGAGCGGCACTTCTAAGCGAGTTTTAGCCATTGCAAGCGATTCATAGGTCGTAACGACGCCAGGAATTCGCATTTGACGGCGCCACCCCCGATCGAAACGCTCGCTCCTAGCGTAGTGGTTCCATACCATTTTTGGATCAAGTGCTTTGAGAATCTACGGAATCTACCCGCATTGCCGCTTGACTTGCGTTCCTGCGAAAGTGAGCTCCGGGGACAATGGCCGTTTGCGGGATGAGACAGCAATGACCGTCCTGAATGATGTGAAGGTTTGCGCGCCATAACTGCAATGCCGAAAGAAACTGGGCATGCCGCTGGAATAGCGGATGACAGTCGGCTTTTATCTAAAAAGCGTAGAGAATTGCGATACCGCTCCGTATTCGCTTCGCGCTCCCGCTTTGCCGAGTGCGCGCTCCGGAACTGGTCGGGACAACGCTGCGCATGAGAACGTTATGATGAGCACGATCCAGGCGATGCGTGTCTTCGTGCGCCTAGCGGAGACGGATAGTTTCTGCTGCGTTGCTCGCGAACTCAACGTCTAAAATACGCTGGTTAGTCGGGCTGTTGCCTTACTCGAAACGCACCTGGAACGCGTCTGATCACCCATCCCGACGAGATAGTAAGGTTGCGCCAGCAGGTTGCCGCGGCGGACCGAGAATATAACCGGGAGGTCGCCACGGCAAAAAAGGTCTATGACCATAAGAAGCAGAAGCGAAGAAAAAGCGGGACTTTGTGGTCGCGGCAGCTCATCAGCGCGTAGGCAAGTAAAAGATGTGTTTCGCAACGCCCGTTCGCAGTCGTGTCTCGACCTAAACCTATGGCGTCAGCATAAGTCGTGGCTTCCCTGATGCCGTTGCCGCGCCGCGTGGCCGTCTGTCAAGGTCGAATTCGCTATCGCGTCGCGTTGAACATGGTGGAACCGATTAAGCGACAGGACTAGATGAACAAGGTAACAGCGCCTTACATCGTCAATTGCCGTGCTTGACGAGCGTCTCCAGGCAGGTTCAGCTCAAGGGCTCTGGTGCGCCGGTAGTCAGCCATGTCGCCGCGTTGTCACACAATCCTCATTCAGGCCGGTTTTGAGGAACGATCTTACGTAGCCTTATGAACCGCTCCAGATCACATGTACCGACCCGGTCGCTGGCAGCACGTACAAGGTGAACAACATGGAATTCGTTCTGTTGCTTGCAATTTTCCTGACGTCGAGTGGGTTTCTCGTCAAGGCCTCAGTAACGCCATCTCCCCCCGCCGCGGTGGCGGCGCTTCCGCCGCTGGCGGATGCGCCGGTCGCCGGTGACCTCGCTGTAATTAGGACACCAGGCCCTTAGCGAAGCGCTGCAAGCACATCTACGTGCGTTGCGGCCAAGGTGATCAGCTTTGAAGAGGGATTCTTCGACCTCTGACTCTTATGTCGTATGTGTTGAGTCCGCTGCCGTCAGTAGTGTAAGCAGGGGCGTTTTGGACCAAGACGGATCTATGAGCCGGCAGTGGAACTGTGTGGGCGGGGATATGCCGCTCGCTTTCGACGTTCGATTGCATCAGGAGAGAGCTCTGGACCAAATAGGCTTTTCTCACCGTAGCGCTGCTACGAGCATTGTCTCTGCTTCTTTACGGGCTGGTCCGGCTCGGCAGCGCGATCGGGGCAATTTTGTACGTGCTTCCAAGTCGACGCGAAAACATCGTCTTGGTCAATCTGCGTCTCCGTTTCCCCGAGAAGACAGAACGCGAATACGATGAGCTTGCGAGGAACCAATTCCCGCCACGTAGTGCGGAGCTATCTCGAGCGAGGCATTCAGTGGTTCGGCAGCGCGCAATCGCGGAACAAGCACGTCGAGGTCGACAGCAAAATTGATCTTCACGACAAGGATACTCCGCCTTCCATTTTTATGGGTTCGCATAAATGCGCTTCTTGAGGAACAGATTTTGAACTGCCCGGAACAGAATTACTGGGTACATCGACGCTTTAAGCATCGACCACCAGGGGCGGCGGCGGGGTATTTAAAACGTCGTCGTTTGGACATTTTGACAAGGTCGGCCACGATATCATGGTGCCGCCACTAAAGAGAGTTAGAAGCGATGCCTCATGCTTACGGTCGTCTCAACCTGATCGGACGTGGAGGACGGGCGGAGACGCCGTTAATTCATGCGACGCCCCGGTGAACGCTCTGCCATGAAACATAAGCACCAGCGCCAAGCCTATGCTCAACGCCGTGTAACGGCGGCGATAGGGCGTTTGATCCTTGCTACGACACCTTCGGAAAAGGCGCGGGCGGGCCGGTGGGCGCGGCTTTGGGGTAAAGTTGCGGCTACGCGCTTTTGAACCATGCCGTGTAAGGGCCGCCGCCCCCTTTTCCCGGTTAGACGCGTCTCGGCGCGCTCCGGGCGTCAGTCCGCCCCTTTCACCGTGAATCAACTGTCGGCTCCGCACAGACAGCGGTCCTTCGTTCGCAGGAGATCTCAGTCGCGTTCCAATTAGCCGTCATTGCACGACCATTCTCGCCACGGCTAGCCCGCCGACCCGCGATGGGAATTGTGGAGAAGATCTTCGTGCACTTCACCGCGCCCGCGCAGCAAGGCGCGCTATCATCCGATCAGCCATGTCGCGGTCGATGAGTTCGAATGAGCGGCTCCTGCGCTCATAGGCGTACATGTCGCCACTCGCAATATTAAACCACCAACCGCTCAACACGAGTGCGCCCGCGGCGACTTGCTGGTGGACGATCGGGTAAGTCATCAGATGCTCAAGCTGCACAAGTACGTTGAGTTGCGACAACTGATCGTGCGGTTTCAGCCTTTCATCGAGCGGACCTTCGTGTTCCAGGCGAAACGCTGCGTTGTTGGCGTGACACAGCCATTTATCCAAGTTCGGCGCTTTCAGCTTGGCGTTGCGTGTATAGACGGCTTTCATCGCACCGCACTCGGAATGCCCGCACACAACAATATTCGAGACTTTCAACACCAGCACTGCGTACTCAATCGCGCTTGCCTCGGAAAGGTCGCCGGTAGAGATTCCTTCCGCAGTCGCCGGCGGTATCAGGTTGCCAACGTTGCGCATCGTGAACAGATCGCCCGGATGGGTCGAGGCAAGCAGGTCCGGGACAACCCGACTGTCCGAGCACGTGATGAAGAGCGCATCAGGTGTCTGCGCGAGCGCCAGTTTGGTAAACTGGTCCGCGTATTGCGGCAGCAGTTTCTCGCGGAATTCAACGATGCCCATTATGAGTTTGTCCATGGTTTTCTTCCGAAAGGGCTAGTCATGTGCTGTCGAGGTGGCGGAGCCTCCCAGCCCCTGCGAGTCGGGGATACGGGCCAACGCCAGATCCTCGGGAAACGAGAACATCGAGACGATCGTGCGGTCGAGCAGTTCCAACTCGACGCGCAATGCGTCATGACGATGTTCCGGTAGGCACTGGACGAGATTCTCAATCGCAGCACGCAAACGACGCGCGATTTGAATGCTGCCTCCGCCGTATTGTCTTATTTCGCAAAAACTCAGATGTACGAAGTCTTCCCAATTGGGCGTCCGTAGGATAACCCGAACCTGCCGTGACCTATCCACAATCTCCTCGATGTGCAGCGACCGTTGGCCCACCACGCGCAATAGTCGGTGCACCTGGTCGATAGCAAGCACGGCCGTGGTCGGATCGTTGATCGCCGCCGACAGCGCTTTGAGCGCAATATCGACCAGGATGCGAAACGCGAACATAGGATCCTGCTCCACCGTTCGTTCCGTCCCGAAAGCGACCAGTGTGCGTAGCCTTTCCTCATCGATTGCGCCAGAATTCCCGTACAAATAAAACATGGGTTCGCCCACGGCGACGAAATCACCGACTTGCGGTACAAACTCGATAACTGAGTCAGTGCGCCGCGCCTTGGCCACCAGCCTTTCCAAGTTCACGGCCAGAACGATGCCAGATTCGCCGCGGTGAAGGACAATGCGATTAGGTACGCCTCGCTCTTTATCACTTTCCAGCGGGATAGTTGCACCGCTAGTCGGAGCGGGATAAACGCTTTCTATGACCGCCATCCCGTGCTTCCCAACGCGTGCGACGAGGCTTACAGGCCGCAGAGATTTCGCGGCGTAATCAATCAGGAAGAGGAACGCGACGACCGAAGCGAATCCGAATATCGCTGCAATGAACACTTGAAGTTGGTGGACCTCGTTTTCACCCATCCAGCCCAATGTTCTATCGGCAAACAGCATCGTGAAAACGAACAGTCCGGAGATGCTACGGATCACGTTATCGCGCAGCAGTGTGGTCGCGATTATCCGGGGAGTGTACTGCCCGCCAGCGACCTGGATTGCGACGAGCAACGAACCAAACGTGAACACCAGAAACCCCAGGTCTGCGGAAACGATGTCGCCGAGCAACGACCGCGCCCCAGTCATAGAAAGCCCAAGAAAGCCGGTTTTCGGATCGAGGATCGCTTGCCTGATCATCCATCTTCCTAGCATTTCGGTCAGAGGTTTGACCACGGCATAGATCGCGACTGCCATGAGCGGCACAGCCCACAGCGAGGATCTTAGGTAGCTCTTTAAGCTGTACCAGCGATTCCAGCCCATGTTTGCTCTCCTACGATCCATTTGCAGCAGAGACCAGAGTCTTCGCGGTTTGGCAAGCCGCATGCAGATCTGTTGGCGCGTACGATGCATGGCAAGGACCGCTCGCTAGCCCTCGGTTTTGACGGTAACGGCTTGCTCGGCATCTGTCACCATCCAGATCGTCCGCGCATCTGCAGGATCGTTCTTGTTACCGATGTCGAAGGCCTTAATGAACTTTGCGGGCATCAATTTGACTCTGTGCCCCATCTTGGACAGCGCGCTGGTCAGGCGCTGGGCTCCCGCAAGCTTCCATCCCGATTAGAGACACGGTGCGCAAATGCTCGAGACACGCCGACCGCCTGCTCGACCTGTGCACGGTTTCGGCCATAATTACGGCCACTGTCGTATCGTTCACTTTGGATCCTCTGGTTACCAGTGAAGACCTCGTGGTCTTCCAATGTCGGCACTCTGACGTGAGGATCCACCGCATGCGCACCTTCCAGGCTGGCGGCGCCGTTCATATAATTTCGCGCCTTGTCGGCGCATACCTTTTATCAAGCGAAAATCAACGAGGCTTGTAGGAGAATTTCTGGCCGCCAACGCTTGCCTCATACATCAGCCCACCCTTGGCCACCGTGAATACCGCCATCCCTTTTCGATAGGCGCCCGTAGTTTTGGCATCTTTCTTACCGCCGCTTACATTAGCAGACGTGCCCGCCGTGCCTGCCTGTGCGCCAGCTGCGGCAGTGATCGCGATCGCGTTGACATCTGCACCGAATTCAAAGTTGCCATTGATGAATTCTTTGAGGGATCGTTCGTCCTGGAACAAGATGAGTTCACTGTATACTTGGCCGCCTAGTTGCAAGCCGACAGTGAGCTGAGTCATGGATGTATCGCCGATATATTTCCCTTTCTCATAGACGCGGCCCTTGCCGTGGGCGCCGCCGATGCCGACCCCGGCCTTGCCAATCTTCGGAAACACAGCGTAGCCATAGGCACTGTGCAGAAGATTGCTGCTTTCTCCCGCATTTTTGAACAGGTTGAGGGTGGCCGTATATTCGTCTGCAAGAGCAACGGAAGTAGGCAACATCAAAAGGATTGTGAGCGTCAGTATCAGACGTTTGAGCATGATGTGTTCTCCATGGATTGATCGTATTGGCGCACCGCCGACCTACACCCACCAAATCGGCGCTTTTGACTCCTGGTCCCCGTTCACACAATCGGTCTGAATATCGGAACTGCACGACGCCGAGGACCTTCGTGTGAAGTCAGTCCGCACAAAAAGGCCCGCGGAAGCGGGCCCGGAAAGCCGCGAGTCACGGTTGCAAAGACGAAAGTCGTCCGTGAGCGGTCGACGCGCCTCAGTGCTCTGAATTCGCGCCGACTTTCAGTATAGGCTGCGTTTCTCGCCGGTGCGTTATATTCCGTCGCCGATCGCGAGACTGGTAAGCTTTTTAATCAAACATAAGTCCGCCGCCCGGTCCGCGGGCCTATTTGAGGCCGGCGACGAAATCCATCACTTGCTGCACGCCTTGCCAGATGGTCTTCATCAGTTGCCCGCAGTAGCGCGAGAATTGCCTACTGTGCTTCTGTTTTAACGGCAACAAACCGCGCATCGGGCTGCTGATCAGCTGTCCAGATCGCCCGCGCGGCGGCGTCAGTCTTGTCACCCGAAACGAAGGCGCGCACCGAGCGGGGGGCAATGAGCCTCAGTCGTGGTCGAGGTTCTTCAGTTGTCCAGCCCTGAAGCGTGCGGCTGCCGTTCGCTTTTACCACAAACTACGAAGGCTCGCGCCTAGTAAAGAATTCGATGACCTGGTTGCGTTTTAGTTTGATGCGCTGAATTGTCCTCGACATTGACTGGCACAGCGACTCCTCATGGTCCAATTGATAAGTGTGTCACAAATGTTCCCTTACCAGCGACGCCGCGCGAATTAGGTGACGTTTAAATGAATTATTTCTTAAGCGGCTTGGGAGAACTGGTCGCGGGCGACCTCCATATTGGAACGCGGGCTGATTGGTGAATCGCGAGCCACGTCGAAAATGTGTTGGTTCCGTTCACTAAAATCCGCTTGTATTGCTCGGGATATGTTCTTAAATTACGGGAGTGATGCTCGACACTTTTATTTTTGCCGACGAGACAAAAGCACAAGAGGAAGTCCGTGTCAGCTCAAGATGCCGGGACTGCCGTGAAACGTGTGAGTCCAGCGATTGAAGTTGCGGTGATCTCATTCGCGATGGGCGCGGCCGCAGAGCGATATGAACAAACGGATCACTGCGGCGCACAGTGGCAGTAATGATGAGATCGTGAAGATTCGGATGCACGTCGAGTCTTACATATTAGATCCCCGCGTCGGCGCGAAGGAGCGCGAAGCGATCAAGGTGTTGAGCGCCTATTTCGATGCGAAACGTGAGTACACTTCGCGCGACGGATGGGCGACGGCGTGCCGCAATACCCGCTCGCTGCGCCGATAGCCTCGAGCGCCCATTCGATACGCATCGCACTTCCCGCGACGCATGCCACGGCTACACTTTCGCATCCGAAGCTGCAAGGCAAGAATGCACCGGGCGGTGCTTTCAGCTGTGTGATCAACGGTCGCTGCTCGCGGGCTTCGCGATGGTCGCCTACACGGCGTAATACGGCACGAGCGAAGTGACGACGTTCATCTGAGCAGCAACAGCGGCGTTTATCAGAAGGATAGCGGGAAATCCCGAGCACCGACGGAACGCGGCGATCCCGATGCGTCGCCTGGCCGAGAGGACGAGCCCATTGGACCCTACATGTCGCATGTCGAACGCTCAAAAACGAGTCAAAGGAGTCGGCATGAATGCGAAGAAAACTCACCAGCTGTGTGTCGCGCTGATGATGCTGCTCGCGCTGGATGCCATTGCGCAAAGCAAGCCGATACCGTATCCGGCGAAAGGCCAAAGCGCTCAGCAACAACAGAAGGACGACGGTGCGTGCTACAGCTGGGCGAAGAGCAACACGGGCATTGACCCCGCGACGGCTTCTGCGGCGCCCCCGCCACAGAGCGGTCCGGCGGTGGGCGGCGGAGAACGTGTCCAGGGAGCCGCGCGCGGCGCGGCGGGCGGCGCAGTAGTCGGGGCCATTGCGGGCGATGCGGGAAAGGGCGCGGCGGTCGGCGCGACAGCCGGCACGATGGTGGGTGGTTCACGCGCACGACAGAACCGTCGCGCGCAGCAGGCGAATACGCAAGCGCAATCACAGGGCGCGATGGACACCTACTACCGCGCTTATGCGGCCTGCATGCAGGGCCGTGGCTATACGATCAAGTGAAATTGCCCGTTCATTAACTCAGGAGCAGCAATAATGAAGCGCATGAGCATGAGCCTTTTTGTCGCAGCGTGTCTAGTGCTATCCGGAACAGCATGGACCGCCGAGCCTGAGACCAACGTGAACGTGACAAAGAGCGAGAATGGAGCATCCGTGCAGGGCACCTCGAAGGTGACCGCTACCATCGTCGGCATCGACGCCGCCACGCGCACCGTCACGCTCAAGACGCGTTCCGGCAAGGTGATCGAGCTGGAGGTCACGGACGAGGTACGCAATTTCGACCAACTGGCTGTGGGCGATACCGTGAAGGTCGCCTATCACGAATCGCTGAGCCTGAGCCTGCTCGACAAGAAGAGCGAGGCATCGCGGACTGAGAGCCAGTCCGCGGAACGCTCGGTTCCGGGCGCCAAGCCGGGAGGAACAGTCGGGCGCGAAGTGACGGTTATCGCGGACGTCGTCGCGGTGAATGCCAAGACGCAGATGGTGATGCTCAAGGGCCCCAAGGGCGACACGATCGATCTTCGTGTGGAAGACCCCGAGCGTCTCAAGCGCGTAAAGAAGGGCGATCAGATCAAAGCTGTTTACACCGAAGCATTGGCCGTATCCGTCGAACCTGCCACGACAAAGTAGAACCGGTGAGCATGATGCTTTGAGACCGCCGGGTCGACCCGGCTTTCCGCAGGTGCGCAGCGTCACTTTCCGGAGGTCGCGAGATCTTCCTCGATGAAGCGCAGAATTGCTTCAGTCAGCGCCTCACGAGGATAGGCATTCTGCGTGACGAACAGCGCGGCGATTGTGCTGTGCGTTCGGGCAATGGGCACGGCCAGCGCCCAATGGTCGGCATTCACAAAGGCGAGCAGCGCGCTTCCCGGTACGATTTGATCGTAGAAGATAACTTGGCTATCGTTGCGCGCATCGATTTGCGAAAGTTTGTCGTAGCTTGATTTGAGTATCGACGATATGCGTTCCGGCTGGGGAAACGTGACGAGCGAGAAATAGCGTAGCTCTTTTGGTAGGGGATGCTGCGCCATCCAGGCCTGGCGTGTCGCCGGACGCAGGCTTTCTACGGCGCCGCCGTCGCCTGAGGTACAGGTAGCGCTGGGAAAGTACCGCAGCAGGTCGGCCTGATACTGCTCTGCATCGTTGGCGAGCGCCGATCCGCCAACCGCGCCCGCCGCGCTCACGACGGCCGCCACTCGGCTTCGGATCTCCGGATACTCGACGACAGCCTCCAGGATGTCGGCGGCGCCCTTTGAGTAACCGACCAGCACGAGTACACCTGGCTCGCTGGACAGTTGCATCGCCAGAATGGCGTCGCGGATCTGACGTGCGTTGTTCTTCGAACTCGACAGGCCGTCGACGTTGAGCATGATGGCGTCGTATCCAAATTGCTGCACATGTTTCGCGACGGCGTTCTGCGAATTCAACCACGGCTTGAAACAGTCATAACCGATGCCGGGAACCACTGCCGCGATGAGGTGACGCTTCGATTCACCCAGATCCACAGGCGCACCAGTGCCAGCGGGCTCGGTACCGACGCGTGTCAGTGCGTCTTCACAGGGACGGTAGTCGGGAAGCGCCTTGCCGTGTGCTTCGAGCACCGCGCAGAATGTCTCGCGAAAGCGTGACCGCTTGTCCAGCACACCCGCTTGAGATGCGGGAACGAGCGCGAGCGGAGGCGTATTCGTCGTGTAGGGGACGAGCGGCTTCGTTGCGCACGCCACGAGCGCAAGGCAGGCAAGAGCGGCCATAAGACGGGCAACGCCTCTGCGTGGCCTGATGACGGAGCTATTCGCCGGCATCGCCCTGCTCCTCGCGTGCACCGGTTTCGCGCTGCTCAAGGTAAGGCACCCAGTCTAGAATCTGCACGTTGGTGAAGTTGAGCGGGCGGGTGGCGAAGAACATGACGGCGCGCAGCCCATTGGTGTAATACGACGCGCCGTTCAACGTTGTTCGCGGGTTTGCGGGCGGCGCCGCGCCTACACCGTACACGAAGCCGAGCTGCTCCAGACCACCCGAATACATCATGTCCTGGATCAGAAAGTTGCGCGCCTCGTCGACGTCGCCATGCAACGCGGGGCTTGCCGCATCGTGATGCGCGAAGCGGCCGCCGATGGGTCGTCCACATTGCGCCAGATACACCCAGCTGCCGTTGTACCGGATTGGCGCGAGCCATGCGCGCAACGTAGTGGAAGGCGCGCCCCCTTGCGCTTCCTTGCGCAGGACGACGTCGGGTCTGCGTCCAAACAGCGCTTGGGCAAGGTCCGTGTCACGCAATTCGCGACGATAGCCGCGCCGAACCATTGCAGTGCCTATATCGCCCAGCGTACCAATGATAATCACGTTCAGCGGGTCCGCTTCGGTCGTGCCTTTTGCATCGGTGGCGCAACACGGCATTCGTTCGAGCGCCGTGCGTAATGAAGCAAGATCGTGATAATCGATGATTTCAGACTCCGAGTACCGGAACGGTATCAGCGCAAAACGCGCGTCTCCGGCGTCGTTCGGTACCGGCAGGAACAAGGAGAAAGGGATCAGCGTTTTGCTGCCGAACAGATCGATATTGACCAACTTGATTTGCCGGTCCGGGTTGGTGAACAGGAACCCGGAACGCGTTTCGCCAGCGGGGATGGGATTTCTGAATCCCAGCTTGTTCAGGTGATCGTCGATACTTGCATTCGTCGCACTTCCGAACAGCGCGTGCATGGACCACGCTACTTCGAGCGGCGAGAAGTAATCCGGATCGGTTCCGGAGTGGAGCAACCACAAGTTCTGCGAAGTCCGGTTCTCAACTTCGACCCAGACCGGCTGGATATTGGCCTTGGTGATATCGGCGCCGAACATGCGCTTGCTGTCGTCGGCGCCCAGCACGGCCACGCTGACATGCGCATCCTGCTTCGTTGCGCTTACGGCACGCTCGCGCAGAGGCGCGTCGTCGATGCTGGTTGCCGCCGTCCATGTCGCGCAGCCCGCGAGCGCCGACGCGAGGAAAACGCAGCCGGCGGCACGCTTGAACGCCTGCCGCAGCCACGCCGACGCGCTCATCGCTTTGCTCCCGAGGGCAGGGCGTTGAGCCGGGCGGCAGCTTCCCACTGAAGGAATTCGATCTCGGAGAGCGACGTCGGCTGCCGGTCGAACACGAGCACCGCTCGACAGCCGTCAGTGTAATACGGATCCGTCGTAAGATTCTGACGCGTCGTGCCTTGCGGGGCGGCACCGACGCCCCGGACGAATCCGATCTTCTGCAGATTTTGCGAATAGGCCATGTCCTCGGTGAGCGCTGTGCGCGCCTCGTCGACATCCGGGTCGATCTTGTGCGTCGTGAATGTCGGCGAGTGCCACGTAAGCCGCACCCCGATGTCCCGGCTGATCTGTCCGACCCACACAGGCTTCCCCCGGTAGCGCATTGGGGTTAGCCAGAGCCGTAAGTGATTGCGCTGGTGAATCGTGTCGCGTGCTTTTTGCAGCGCAAGATCCTGCGCTCGGCCGAAGAGATACAGATCGCTGACCGGCGCATTGATGTAACGCTCGCCGGAGAGCGCGGACGTTACTGTCTTCGTGATTGCGCCCGACCATTTCTCTTCGGTCGGCGTCCAGCCGCGCCGCACGAGTGCGGGAAACGCATCATCGAGGCCACCCACGATGACGAGATTGAGCGGATCGCCATTTTTCGAACCGTCCTCGTTGGTCGCGCAACAGGGTAGTGCTTCGAGCGCCGAGCGGAAGGCGTCGTCGTCCGTGTAATCGACGATTCTTTCAGGCGGATAGATTTCGCGGCGAAACACGGCGCTGACATGATAATCGGCATGGAAGCCGGGAACGACCATCAGGATCGAGAAGGTCTTTGCGCCGCCGCTCGCAACGAGATCGAGCTGAACGAGCTTCGCACCTTCACGGAGGTTCGTGAGCACGAATCCGGATACGGTTTGCCTAGGCAGGACCGGGTTGTGAAAGGCGAGACGGCGAAAGCGCTGGTCAAGTTCGTCCTTGGTAACGAGGGCCTTGCTGTCAGCAAACGCTTCGGCCGCTTCGGAGGCCGGGAAGAAGTTTGGATCGAGGCCTGGTGACATCAGGAAATAGCTGACCGGATCGTCGTTCTGCACCTCGATCCAAACGGGCTGAATCCCTTTTTGCGATAGTGGCACGCCATAGACCGCCACGCTGTCTTCGGCCGAAAGCACCGAAGCGTAAACCCTGAGACCGCCTTCCGCGCGGGTCATGGCGCGGCTCTTATAGTCGAGTGCGCTGTCGTTCGGCGGTGTAGTGCCGCAACTGCACAGGAACAAGGCGATAACAACTGCACTCAGCAGTCGATTCACGATGCGGTTCATCGCGTCACCTCTTTTCCGCGAGTCGGGGGCTCTCAGCGGGCTAGTGTGAATTGATATTCGCGCTGCCAAGGTTCTTCGTGATGCGTATGGATTATAGTGTCCGGGCCGGGGCGCGTCACTATTAACGAGCGCCAGGGAGCAGCGCTTCGTATGAACCGAGTCACCGACCTTCGGGTGGACTCGGTCAAGGGCACAATTCGCACGCCTTTGGTGGAAAACCAAACGCATACCGCCTATATTGCATGAGAGGATGAGCGCCTGCCCGCCCCCGTTTTAGTACCATCAACCTAGAAGAATTCAGCAGTCGTCGAAAAGCCGCGAGCTCTGTGCACCGCGGGACTGTCTGACCTGATACAAGAGTCAGATTCTTCAAGGAGGTTGATGACGGCAGCCACGCTTTCGCTTGGTCGACATATCGCGTGGCCGTCTACTGCATTGGTAAAACAGACGGCTCCGCCCAAGTGCGCCCGCCTTCTTCCGGTTTCGCTCAAAGCCCGCGCCGACTTGATTAAAACGAAGAGAGCGAGACGCGGGCCAGGTGAGTCAGCTTATGAGCTTAGTCGTGTAGACGCTGGCGGCGAACGGAATTGCTTTGCGCGGTCGGTGCTGTAACACAACGAAGCGAGCGCTACGAACGCGGATTCAGCGTCTGCTTTTGATCAGCAAGCCCGGAATGCTGCTAGTTCTTCGAATCGTTCCATATATGCCATGGACGATCATCAGGCATCGCGCGTTCTTTTGGGTGAATTTGTTGTTGGCTTAGCCGAGAAAGGCGATCCCCTTTCAAGGGCGACATGACGCAATAGCGAGAGAAGATTTCACTGTGTCCACGGAGGAGGTCGCGGCTTTTTACGACCGATCGCATTTCAACAGGAGGGTGATAAAAATGAAATTGCTACCGCTTCTCGTCGTAACCATTGCCGTGTCAGGCTGTGCAACTCAACCCATGCCTCCGAGCGCGCAATCGGTCGGGGAAAGTCAACAGTCGGTCGCGGCGGTCTCGCAATGCATCGCTCAGAGATGGGCGAATCAGTCACAGCAACAAGTGATATCGCAAGTGATCGTGGCGAACAATCAGGCGATGGACGTCTATGTTCCGGGCCAGCGGCCGCCGGATGGCGCAGCCGCGCTCGTGCGGCCGTCCTGGACAGGCAACAGCAAAACGTGGGTGGGCTTTCGCCCGGGTGCCGGAGGCGGCAGCGACGCCGGCGGCGCTGTTGGCAGCTGCCTCTAGCCAGTGCGTCAGCCGGCGCGTCTTCGTTTTTCTATGAGCAGCAACTCCGGACGCTTCAAATCTCAATCTTGCACAGTTCGATCGAGGAGAGTCTCATGAATCGTCGCACCTTCTTTTCGCTCACTGCTATTGCCCTCGCCAGCTCGCTGGCCGCTTGTGGTTCGACCTCGACGCCGACCGAAGCAGCCAGCAAGCGCAAGGAAATCGATGCCGGCGTCGACGGCGCCCTCAACAAGCTCTACAGTTCGACACCAGGCGCGCAGGCGCAAGCCGCCAAGGCCAAGGGTATTCTGGTCTTTCCGTCGGTGCTTGCCGCAGGCCTGGTGGTCGGCGGCGAGTACGGCGAAGGTGCGCTCCGTCAGGCAGGCACGTCCGTTGGCTACTACAAGACCAGTACCGCTTCCTTTGGCTTGCAGATTGGCGCCCAGTCCAAGGCGGTGATCATGATGTTCATGACCCAGGACGCGCTTGAAAAATTCCGCACGAGCGATAAGGGTTGGACAGCGGGCGTGGATGGCTCGGTAGCGGTGGCCAAGACGGGCGCCAACGGTTCACTCGACACCGCAACGACGAATGCGCCGATTGTCGGGTTCGTGCTGACGAATTCCGGCCTGATGGCCAATCTCAGCTTCGAAGGAACGAAGGTCAGCAAGCTCGATATCTGATAACCGAACGGCTATACGGGGCGTTGAATCATCGGTGAGCATTGGACGCGCTGGGGCGAACGCAGGAAAGCGCCCTCCGCAGCCTCTCTCGCTATGTATTCCTTATGGTGGCGGGTCTATGGCGGCAGGTGCATGCGCTTTTGCAACAATCGAGCGTGGCGCCTTCATCGCGAGGCTTAAGCCTAAATTGGACGAGGCGGGCAGCAATGCGACCGCGCGCGTCGATGAACTCGTGAAGCCGCAACCGAGGAGATAAGAAGCTCGGTTCCACCGGCGCACGCGTCCCATCGCCCTGCAGGTTGAGGCGCACGTCCGCGCGGCTGACTGGCAAGTGGCCAATGATGGGCGGTATAAGTGTGCATTGAAGGCGTATTCGAGGTGACCGCCTATGCCGAACATACAGTGAAGCGAGACCCGCAAGGTAGCGCGTCGGCAGCAAGTTCATGTTGGCGTTGGCAGCAACATAGAACGGCGCATTAAAGCATCGCCCGCCGGGAGGGCGCGGATGTTTTGAGCGTGTCGTCATTTGGTCCTTTTGCAAGTGACCGGCCGGAGCGGACGATTTCTTCGCGTCCGCCTTTGACGGGACTCGACGAGCTGAACGACAGCTGCACTCTGGGAACGGTCAGGTCCGCAGGAAGTTGGTGAATGTCGCTTTCGGGTCGAAAGTGTAGGCTCGCGGATCCTGCACGTGACCATGCCGCTGCGGCGCCGCCGCCGTCGGCAAGCCGCAATACTGCGGACGTTCAGAGCCGCCTCGTCGAGCGTCCGCAATGGCCGAGAAGCGGCAGAGATCCCGCGTAAGCCGACCGTCCGACGCCGCGCGAAATTCACTCTTGACGGCCTGCAAGTCCAATAGAAAGTTGACGGTCGATACGGCGAATTCACCGATCCCAGAATCGCTTGTCCACCTGCGCGATCCCACACACCCGCCAACGCATCATCACGCTGACGCAGAGCGCGCTAGGCTCAAGCGCAGCCGCGACCCAAAGCGTCCGCACTGCTGACGAGGCAGGCTTCGGCCATCCATCAACCACCGCCACCTCCATCATTTCCAAAGCTGTTCCATATTGGCGTTCTTTCAAACGCCAGTTCACACCCGCGACCACGCTTCGCCGCCGATATAGACCGGAACCATGAACTCGTCCTTACAACGCATCTGGAAGCGTCGATGCCGACAAGGCACAATTGGACGTGACACGCCCGCTTTCCCCTCCAGCCTTGGCATCGCTGCAGCAAAGGCTGAGGCTCGAATGGAAGCCTGATGCGAGCGCAACCGAGCACCTGAGATTGACCCGGAAAAACGGACGCCTATCCTTTTGAAGAGGAGGTGCCGAAATGGGCAAGCATCGTACGCCGTACCCGGCGGAATTCCGGGCGCAAATTGTTGAGCTGGTGAAGGCCGGG
>Ga0160464_100278_pt1 | contig 47140 bp, 47 predicted proteins | sample HID1971I_E11MG_FD_108275 | JGI IMG/M metagenome (GOLD analysis project Ga0160464, IMG submission 108275) | Enriched millipede-associated microbial communities from UW Madison campus, WI, USA - HID1971I_E11 MG | ecosystem: Host-associated > Arthropoda: Insects > Digestive system > Unclassified ... | reverse complement strand
AGCAGACCGGGGGATGACCTTTTTCTGCTGCTGGAGCAGCCATATATGGAAAGCTTCGAGTATGGGGACGGCATATTTTTGCCGTTGGGCGTAGATCTGGTCCAGTCCCATCTTTTTCCTTTTACACCTTCGTTCTATAGCATACAGGGGGTTGATGAACTGCCGGAGTGCTTTTTTGGACCTGGGCAGGTCACAGTCTTTAGCTTCTACCATGTACCTTCGTCCATGGGTAAAGCAGAGGGTATGGTCTACCTCATCTTTGTGGCCGTATTTGGTGTAAGCTTTGAGTGCATCGGTACCCAGGATGCCTTTAAAGTCGTTCAGTATAGGATCTATATCTTTATGTCCCCGGCCTTTGGCATACTTGAAGCAGGCGAAGTTCAGCGCAGGATTGATCATGGCCAGCAGGTAGCCTTTGTGGGACTTTTTGCCTTTGTCCTTTGTTCTGTCAATGACCAGGAGTCCTGTTTCATCCATATGGATAAAGCCGTATTTGATCATTTCGCGGAGCATGATCTCGTACAAGGGAGTTAAAGCTTTGCAGCCTTTGGCGGCCCAGTCGTACATACTGGCTGGCGGCAGTTTGGCCCCTGCCTGCTCAAAGACCTGGTTCTGGCGGTGTATGGGCATACCGTAGAGGTATTTGTCAATCAGCAGCTGCACCATCAGGGTCACATCTGCATGGCATTTATTGCGCAGAAGTTCAGCTGGCATGGGCTCAGACGCATTTTTATAATAGGTGTCGCCTTTCTCTTTATGGGGTATGAGGTATACTGGCTGCACGTACCGCCTGATAAAGAGCCTGGCTTTTACGAAGACGACTTTTTCGGTGACATTCTCACCGATCTGAAGATAGCCTTCAGGCAGTTTGGACTTGTCCAGGTCGACCATGATGGTTTCTACCGGTACGCCCTGTGCCTGCAGGGAAGCGCATCTCCTGCTCTTTTTTTCCAGTACAGCATATCCGGTGTTGTCAAAGATGGCCTTTAGCTTAGCTTTTGCGGCCTCTGACATGTTTTTAGCGATAAGTGCACCGGGGATCACCCCAGGGGTATGTGTTTTTTCACTTCGGCGTCCGAACTTGTCTTTTGCCAGCAGGTTGCGTCCGTGGCGCAGGCCTTCCATCTTAAGGAGTTCTTTATCCTGTCGTTCCAGCTTTTTTTTGTCTTCCTTTATGGCTTTGGTCATTTTATCGATGAGCTGCTGCTGGAAGAGCAGTTGGGCGGACTGGTCAGTCACGTTTTGCTGCAGTAAGGTAACCCTGGTGTTTAGGGAGGTGATTAGTTTATCCTTGTGCACCATTTCAGTTTGCTGGGAAAGGATAATGGTATTTAAGGATTCGATATGGGTCTGATGTGCATCTTGCTGCTGGCTGAATGCATCCAGTGCAAGCTGCTTTACTTTGTTTTCATGTAAAGCAGCTTTGAGGAGCGCGTTTGCTTTTTGGAGCAGGTCGGCGCAGTTAATATGTCCCGTTTGGTTATCCGTATAACGGGAGCCAAAGCTGCCTGTTTATAGTGGTTTGCGCTAATGGTATTTGCTAACATATTAACATTTAGGGTGTTATTGATCGGCTTCAGGGGCTTTGATCTTATGGAGTTCCAGTCCCTGGAGCAGAGACATGAGCATGACCGGGTCCATGTCCACTGTCTTATTGACCAGATCAAACCTTGGCAGGGCAAAAGTGCCTTCGTGGAGCCTGCAATGGAAGATAGTCATCCTGGTTTGCTCGTAAAGGATTGCCTTCAGGGTGGTGCGCTGTTTGTTGAAGAAAAAGAACAATATGCGCTCGCCCCTGATGTCTTTGCCCAGGTGCCGGTAGACCAGGTTACCCAGGCCATTGAAGCCTTTTCGCATGTCTACAGCATCCCTGAAGATCCTGTATTTGAGTTTTCCGGACAGTAAAAGTATCTCGCTCATGATTTCAGGGATTTGAGGTAATCGGATGGTACGTAATGAAAGAGCTCTATATCGCCGATGCGTGCGAAAAGCATCCCGGCTTCAACTGGCGGGTTCTTTTTGGGACGGCCAGCAGCTTTTCGCTCGTCTTTTACGATGTTGATGCCTAAAAAAGGGTTGTCTTCAGGTACCTCTTTGTCTGGATAATGTTTCCGGATCAGTTCAGTAAGGGTGCTCTCCTGGATAGTCCCTTTCACAAAGCAGAAATCTTTGATGCTGTAGTTGCTTTGAAAGAATTCTTCCAGCAACTCAAGGATGTCCTGTTCGGACATGTTTTGTTCAGTATTCATACGAAATAAGTTGAAAAACCGAAACTATACATAATAACAGGGGGTAAGTTTACCCTCTAGATCGTGACTTTACGATGCTGGAGGTTTTTGAGAGTAGGGGAGCGCATGCGTATTATGAGGATCATTTTGAGGCGTTGTTGAAAGTGATTGAGGAGCGGTTATAGCGGGGTAGGTAGCATAGTTTAATACAGCATATTGAGATTGCTTCGTCGCGAAGTGCTTCTCGCAATGACGAATAGGTCATAGGGTATTCCTATGGCCTATTTTTTTGTATATCAGTTTTTTGATGGTTTTAAATTGAACAAAATGAATGAAATTTGAATAGGTGATACGGTTAGTTTTGCGGAACTTATTTATGGCCTGTTGACGAAACCATTTAAAAAGCAAATTTATTAACCATGAAAAAACTACCTTTTCAACTGACGGAAGAACTGATCAGGACCTGGAAGCAATGTGTGATCGATTATTTAACAAAGCTGTATGGCAAGCCTATACCCGGGCTGGCCGAAGCGCTAATGGAACCTGGTGTGCTGGAGCCGATGTATGCCTACAAAGGTGAATTCCTGCTCAAGCCCGGACAAAAGGCCATGAAAGCCTATTACCTGAAAAAAGGCCGGGCCAAACTGTATTACTATAATGAATCAGCTGAGCAGATCATCTGCTACATCTGGGAAGCCGACAGCATCATTGTGATGTACAAAAAGTTCAGGAAGAAGCTGCCCAACGGCCGCTATTATATCGAAATGATGGAAGATTCGGAGCTTGTGGCAGTGACCAATCTGGACATGGACGGGATCTATGCCGAGCATACGGTGGCGCATGATCTGACGACGACCATCTTGTCTATGAAAGCCGACCGCCGGAACAAGCACCTGGAGATCTTGCAGATGAAAGACAAGAAAAGGCGATATTGCCGGTTTAAGGAGTTGTTCCCAGGCTTGTTTGCCAATAGCGAGTATAGATTGAGCGCTGAGGAGATCTGTAGTTTTATTGATATTTCGACCACTTGTTTAAAAGCAGCTAAAAAGATTTGCGCCGATAAAAGGACTAAATAGACCTCTTCAGAGGGCGAACAAACCTTTTTGAAAGGACTAAATAGCCTCTTAGCCTTCCTTAGGGAGGGCTATTTTTGTTTTAAACCAACAAACCAAATTAAACCAATGAACAGGGATGAAGAAATTTTAGAGAAGGTCAGTGCGCTGGGTATTGATCTGCGCAAGATGTTCCGGGAACAGCATGAGCTCCTGCGGGTGCAGCTGGAAATGGAAATGCGCTTGCATGCTTTTGAGGCCAGGAAGATGGATATGTTGCTGAAGCAGGATGAACTGATGCGGATGATGCAGGTGATGGATGGCCGGCTGTTGCTGAGGGAAGAGAAGCCCAAAGAGTGGCTGGATGCCTATGAGGTGAAAGACCTGCTCCAGATCAGTGACGCCACACTGAGGCGCAGGAGACAGGACGGAACTTTTCAGGCCAGGAAGATCGGCAAAAAGTGGTTTTATCTCAGGTCTTCGCTGCAATGATACCGGACAAAAGCGCTCAAAAGTATTCAAATTTAATCATGGCTCTTCATTGGATAGGATGCTGTTTTTTAACTGGTTATCTTTGTATTGGTCCGTCGGGAGACAGACGAATCTGTTCCTTGACCTATTGGAAAAAAATGAAGCTTTTTTGGAGAACATGTTAACTCCAAAAAAGCTTGTCGCAAATTGGCCCTGAAATTGTCATATATGCCCCTATTCAAAGGCCTTTTTTACCCGCATCTTTGTTAAAGAAAATTAAATATTAATCAACACTAAATTTTACTTTTATGTCAGACAACAAAGTTTCATTGCACAGGGTGATTAAGGCATCGCCAGAAAAAGTATATCGTGCCTTCACAGAAGCCCTGGCTATCGCTTCATGGCTGCCACCTTATGGTTTTCTTTGTACAGTACACAGCATGGATGTTCAGGTAGGCGGCAGTTTCAAAATGTCGTTTCAGAACTTTACAACTGGTAACGGACATTCATTTGGCGGGGAATATGTAGAGGTTAAGCCAAATCAGTTTTTAAAGTATACAGACAAATTTGATGATCCAAACTTGCCTGGAGTGATAACCACATCCATTTGGTTTGAAAAAACATCCGTAGGTACAGAATTAAAAGCACTGCAGGAAGGAATCCCTGAGGTAATACCAGCCGAAATGTGTTATTTAGGTTGGCAGGAATCGCTGGAAAAACTGATTAAACTGGTAGAACCTGAAATACCAGATGCTTAACCGGCTCTGGTTTAAAGCAGAAAATTCCCCTGATATTTTTGGCTATTCGTAACTTGAACAAAATGAATAAGCAATTGAACAAAATGAACAAGGCTTATTTTTTGTTAAAGTCATTCTCCTCTTTATATTCGGCAATAAATCATAAAGAAAAATTGCAACCAATCAATAAGGCGATATGAGAGTGACCAGAGATAAATCTATTTTACCGATTCTCGGAGCGAATGTTAAGGATTTGAGAACCAAAGCCGGCCTGACAACTGAAGGCTTAACATTCGCTCTGAAAATTTCCAGGACCAGTTTGATTATGTTAGAAAAGGGCGGAGCGAATATCTCACCCAAAATAGCAAGAAAAATTGCGCTCTTCTTCGGCATCAAGATCGATGCACTCTATTCGGAAGAGAAAATAGAGCTGAATAAAGACATCCGGACGATAAAGTCCTTCTATAAAAAAAATAAAGATAATCCCAGGCTCTTTATTCAACGAAGAAGCGAATATAAGGTCGCTGCTTTTTTAAAAACTGTACTCGCGCAGGATCCATTCTTATTGACCAAACGCAATCTTAAAGAAATCAGGCAGCATTGCAGTAATCAATATAAAAAGGAATTTGACGTGTATGAGCTATCCAGAGAGATCAGAAGAATGTGTTTAAAAAACATCATCAACCGCGAATCAAAAGGGGAGGCCCGTTTAGGATACCTTTATTGGGCGAATAGCAATTAGGCATGGCATGTTTATTGACCGCTTCTTCAGCATATTTTACATTTGTTAAAATACAAATTTATGATGGAGAAGATTGTAGTTTTAGGGTCAAATGGTCAGATCGGAACCGAACTGGTTTCCGCTTTGCGCAGTGCTTATAGTACAGATAATGTGATCGCCTGTGATATCCGGAGGCCGGATTACGACATCAAAAATTCCGGCCCCTTTGAATTTGTAAATGTTCTTGAAAAAGAAACACTCAACCAGATCTTTCAAAAACATAAACCCACTCAGGTCTATCTTTTGGCCGCATTGCTCTCGGCTACCGGTGAACAGAACCCTAAACTGGCCTGGGACCTCAACATGAACGGCTTGTTAAATATATTGGACCTGGCATTGGCCTACGGTACAAAGAAAGTATACTGGCCGAGCTCTATCGCGGTTTTCGGGCCACAGTCGCCCAAAGATCATACGCCACAAAACTGCATTATGGATCCCAATACCGTTTACGGCATCAGTAAACTGGCCGGGGAGCGCTGGTGTGAATACTACCATCAGAAATATGATCTGGATGTGCGCAGCATCCGCTATCCCGGCCTGATCAGCTGGAAGGCCGCTCCTGGGGGCGGAACAACCGATTATGCCATCCATATCTTTCACGACGCTTTAAAAAAGGGAAGTTATGCCTCTTTTTTAAATGCCGCGACTGAACTACCTATGATGTATATGGACGATGCCATCCGGGGAACGATAGAATTGATGGATGCTGAAGCATCCCGGATATCGGTGAGGTCAAGTTATAACTTTGCTGGAATTAGTTTTACACCAGAGCAACTCGCAGCGGAGATCAGGACATATATCCCTGATTTTGTACTGACCTATACGGAGCATGATCCAAGACAGGATATTGCCAGCAGCTGGCCCCGCTCTATCGATGATTCAGTAGCACAAAAAGATTGGGGCTGGAAGCCTGAATTTGACTTGAAATCGGTGACAAAGGACATGTTGAAAAACCTGGGAAATAAATAATCGGAAATAAATAATATATTCGCCCGCTAATTGTATGAAAATTAGATGCCTTCGTTATATGGATTTTCAACGGTAAGTTGCAGGTCAAACGGAGTAATTGTAGAAGTAGAAATTAATTAGGAGTCTTTCAAAAAGGCTTAACAGATATATACCAATAAAAATGGGAAGAGCATTCGAATTTAGAAAAGAAAGAAAATTTAAGCGCTGGGCCAAAATGGCCGTACAATTTACTCGTATCGGGAAGGATATTGTAATGGCCGTAAAAGAGAATGGGCCACATCCGGAAACCAACTCCCGCTTACGTAGTGCCATACAAAATGCGAAGGCAGTCAATATGCCTAAAGACCGTGTGGATGCTGCTATAAAAAGGGCATCAGACAAAAGCATGGCCAATTATGAGGAGATTGTTTATGAAGGATATGCGCCGCATGGCGTAGCCGTATTGATCGAGACAGCGACCGACAATACCAACCGTACCGTAGCCAATGTGCGCAGCTATTTCAATAAGACCAACGGCACTTTGGGTAAAACCGGCTCGCTTGATTTTGTGTTCAATAGAAAATCTATATTCAGATTTGTACCTGCTGAAAACCTGGATCTTGAAGAGCTGGAGTTTGAGTTAATCGATGCAGGACTGGAAGAGTTGTATGTAGAGGCTGATGAAGAGGGAAATGATATTGCCGTAGCACAGGGCGCATTTGAAAATTTTGGATCCTTACAAAAAGCGTTGGAAGAAAAAGGTCTGGAGTTGAAAAGTTCTAAGTTGGAGCGTATTGCACTATCGCATCATGAAGTGACTGAAGAACAGGCCGCTGATGTATTGAAATTGATCGATAAGCTGGAAGAAGATGATGATGTACAGGCGGTATATCACAATATGGCTGAATAGCAAGATGACGACTACAGGGTAGTATTCACGAAGTTATTTATAAATTGAAAAAGATAACCAGTAAGCTGATGTGTTTTAGGGAGATCCTCAAATGCTTTAGCGCACTGGTTATTTGGTTTTCTACCGTTCTTTTGGAAATATCCAGCCGGACGGCAATTTCCTCATTGGACAGTTGCTCTCTTCTGCTGAGCAGAAAAATTTCACGGGCGCGTTTTGGTAAGCCTTCCAGATAGTTGCTGATCTGAGCTTCCATTTCCTGATAATTTAACTTTTCTTCCGCCGTGTTTTGTACTGAGCCTTCGGCAACAGTAGAATAGTCATCAATATATTGTATTTGTAAAGATCTTACTCCCTGTCTGCGTTTATATACGTGATAACGTGCTGAAGTCGTGAGATAGCTTTTGAACGATTGTATATCCAATGTATGCCTTTTATTCCAAATGTTTAAAAAGATGTCGTGCGTAATTTCGTAACAGATCTCCTGGTCTTTGATATAGCTATGGGCGGTGGTATAAATAGATGACCAATACCGATCAAACAGTACCTTAAAAGCTTTAGAATCGTCGTTTTTTACGGCAACCCACAACTCTGCGTCATATGGTTGGTCTGCTTGCATATTTGGTGAAATAAAGCTAGGGTTAATATTTAAGTTTCAAAAACAATTAATTTTTATTTTTTAAAATATGTGTGTGCCGTTTTGAAACAGGCTCTATATAAGTAACCAAAGTACGGGCAATAATATAGCCGGTATATAACCAAAATATGATCAAATTGTAAACGGGAATGTCAATGGATGAAAAAGAGTATCTTTCTTTGTTTGAAAAACATTTAGCCGGACAGACAAGTCCTGCGGAAGAACAGCTATTGAAGGATCACAAAGATGAATTCAAACTGTTGGCGCTGCCCTGGGATACCGCGACTATGGGCGAGCAGGAAATCGTAAAAGACAAATTGTTCAAAAGCCTTCAGGCAGAGACCGAACCTAAACAGACAAGGCGGATCAGGCTTCGATACTGGTCGGCTGCAGCAGCAATCTTACTGGTTTGTTCTTTAACATGGTATTTCAATGATCGGTTAGGAGCAGAAACAGGAAATAAGGACCGTGTGGCCCACCGTCAGTTTCAGGACATCCGGCCAGGTGGGAATAAAGCCGTTCTTACCCTGTCCGATGGTTCGGAGGTCATATTGGATAGTGCCATAAATTCGCCGGCCATTCAAGATGGAAATGCAACCATATCCAGGAAAGACAATGGGTTATTGGTATACAACGCAGGCCAGTCTATTTCTGCTCTTACAGAACACATGCAGATCAACCGCATCAGTACGCCGCGTGGAGGACAATACCAGGTGGTACTACAGGACGGCACTAAGGTTTGGCTAAATGCGTCATCTTCGATCAGCTTTCCTACCTATTTTTCTGGTAAGGACCGTGTCGTTCAACTTTCGGGAGAAGCCTATTTTGAGGTTTCAAAGAATGCTTATAAGCCATTTAAGGTGCAGGTAAATGGCATGGAAGTGAAGGTGTTGGGTACGCATTTCAATATAATGGCTTATGCTGATGAAGCAAATACGCAGACGACATTGCTCGAAGGATCGGTCGAGATATCAACCAAAACTCAGCGTACCTTATTGAAGCCGGGACAACAGGCTGCAGTTGAAAATTTAAGTAACGCTATTTCTGTACAAGCCGTAAATACCTCTGGATCTGTAGCATGGAAAAACGGTAATTTTATGTTTACCGACGATGACATCTATACAATTATGCGCAGACTATCCAGATGGTACGATGTTGATGTTGTATATCAAGGAAATCTATCCGATCAGGTATTCGCTGGTTATGTGTCTCGTTATGAAAATATTAACGAGGTGCTGAAGACGCTGGAACTGACCGGGACGATTCACTTTAAGATAGAAGGAAGGAGGATAACTGTCATGCCATAGCACAATATATCCTTGCAGGTTTGATGGTAAAAACCGGAAGCGGTTGGAACGCTCCCGGAATAATTCCAGGCTAGACCTTTTTAATTAATAGAACGAACTTCTAATTACCGATTTAACCCAAACATCAAATGTATGAATTTTTACCCTCTGTTTAAATATAGAATGAAATCCTTCATTCCATTAAAATTATTGCTGGTTATGAAATTAACTACTATTTTACTGGTTGTGTCTTTGTCTCACCTATTCGCAGCGGGCTATGCTCAGCGCGTGAGTATTGATAAAAAGAATGCGTCTTTAAAAACTGTTTTACTGGATATTCAGAAGCAAACTGGTTATAATTTTTTGTACAATACAAAAATGCTCAGGCAGGCAAATCCGGTGGATGTGACGCTAAATAATGTAGTCCTGGAAAAAGCATTGGCGGAGATTTTTGAAGAGCAGCCTTTTACTTTTGTCATTAACAGGAATACGGTTGTCGTCAAACTGAAAGCCCCGGTTGTACAGCCAGTGCAAGAGCTTATTCAGGTAAGCGGAAAAGTCTTCGATGAGAACAACCTTGGCATTCCGGGTGTAACTGTAAAGCTAAAAGACGGTGTGATAGGCACGATGACGGCAACAGATGGCCGCTACGAACTGAAGGTGCCGAAGAACGGTACACTCGTATTCAGCTTTTTGGGCTATGCAACACAGGAAATTGAGATCAAAGACAGGATGGTTATTAATGTCGTCCTGGATGGAGATCCAAAGCAATTGGAACAAGTGGTCGTGATCGGTTACGGTACGCAGATCAGAAAGAACATTACCGGCTCTATCACTAAGGTGGACATGAAGAAAACGGAGAATTTGCCAAATAATAACATAGGACAGGCGTTAAGGGGCAGGGTAGCGGGCGTACAGTTTCTGGATGGAGGCAGGCCCGGGCAAAACGGTTCCCTGCTCATCAGGGGGCCTAAGTCGCTCAGTGCGAGCAATGCCCCGCTGATTGTAATGGATGGGATTTTTTATGCGGGAAGTTTATCTGATATTTCGCCTAATGATATTGAGTCGATGGAAATCCTGAAGGATGCCAGTGCTGCAGCCATCTATGGATCACGGGCGGCTAATGGGGTCATACTGATCACCTCAAAGAGAGGACGTACAGAGGTTCCGGAGATTCGGTTTAATGGATATGCTGGAATTTCGGACTGGGCATTTGTGCCTAAGTTGCTGAGCCCCGACCGTTATGTGCAGCGCATCATGGATTACCGCAGGCAAGCCGGCTTACCGGCCGATCCGGACAAGGTGACCAGTTACCTGTCTACCTCTGAAGTGGAGAATTACCTGGCCGATCTGCCACTTGACCCATGGGAGGAGATTTCTCAGGATGGCCGTCTTCATTCTTATGATGTGAGTATTTCTGGCAAAGGTAATAAGATCGATTACTTTTTTTCTTCTTCCAACACCAAAGAACAAGGCCTGATATTTAACGACAATATGAAGCGAAATGCTTTACGTGCAACAGTTGAAACCAATCTGAAAGACTGGTTTAAAGTTGGCTTCAATGCCAGCTACTCCAACAGGGATATTTCCGGTTATAACAATACCGGTAGCACCCAGTTTGCGGTGGTGTCTAGTCCTTACGGCACCTGGTACTATGAGGATGGGGAGCCGACACAATTTCCGGTAGTTGAGGAAAATGCGGCTTCCAATCCCATGAGAAAGGCATTGCTGCTGGATAATCAATATGTACTGAATAATCTTTTTGCCAATTTCTATACAAAGATTGATGTTCCCTTTGTGAAGGGTTTGTCGTACAGATTGAACTACGCGCCGAATTACAGGTGGAATTATGAGAATAATTTTTTCAAACAGGATAAATACCTGACACAGAATACAACTTACGCCAATAAGACCAATCAAAAAAGCCTGGATAATGTGCTGGAAAATATTGTGACCTACACCCGGCAACTCAATGCGAACAATTATTTTGACCTGACACTGTTATATGGAACCAATAAACAACACAACGAACAAACTGCTGCAGGTAGCGAACTTTTATCTTCGGATGTGGTCGGCTGGGACAACCTGAGCCTTGGCTCTATCTTTTCGGCCACCTCATCGGCTTCCGAAGTCAGGGGCACCTCTTCAATGTTCCGGCTCAATTACCGGCTGCACGACCGCTATTTGTTTACGGTGACCGCCCGTCGGGACGGAAGTTCTGTATTTGCGGCCAATAATAAATATGCGGTGCTGCCTTCTGGATCTTTTGCCTGGGTCATTTCTGACGAGCCATTCATGGCAAAGCATTCTTTTATTAATTCGTTGAAACTACGTACCTCGTATGGCGCTGTGGGCAACCAGGCCATCAGTCCATACCAGTCTTTGAGCCTCACCGGTAGTACGCAGTATACCTTTGCCGACCGGTTAACGAGCCTGGGGTTATTCACCTCGCGTATGGCAAATGCAGATCTGAAATGGGAAACCACCTATACGGCGAATGTGGGGCTGGATTTTGAAATGTTTAAAGGCCGCATAGGCGGTGCCATCGAGGTATACAATATGGACACGCGCAATTTGCTGGTCAACCGGGCGATTCCGACACTCACAGGGTTCAACTCTGTGATTGCCAACATTGGGGAAGTGAACAACCGTGGACTGGAGGTAACGCTGAACCTGGTCCCGGTACGCAAAGCCAAATTTGAATGGGCGGCCGATCTCGTGTTCTCTTATAATAAAAACAAAATCGTGCACCTCTATAAACAGGACGCAAACGGAGATGGCAGGGAAGATGATGACATCAGCAACCGCTGGTTTATCGGCAAGCCGATGAATGTGGCTTACGACTACGTGTTTGATGGTATCTACCAGGAAGGTGATGAAATGCCGGCTGGATATAAGGCAGGTTTTGTACGGTTGAAGGATATTTCAGGAGATGGGATAATCAACGCAGCTGACCGACAGATATTGGGTCAGGATGGCGAGCCGCGCTTTCGGTATGGCATTACCAATAATTTCCGGTACGGCAACTTTTCCCTATCTACCTTCATCAATATCGCACAGGGCTGGCAGGGTCAGTTCAATGCCATTAGTCCGACCACCTCTGCTGCGGGACGCTCACTCAATCAGCTGGATAACGGATGGTGGACCGCAGAAAATAAGTCCAACCAAATGCCCTCGCTGGTATACAACAATCCGGTAGGACACGGATACTACGTAAGCCGGGATTTTATACGGCTGCAGGATGTGGCGCTCAGCTATACCCTTCCGCAGGAGCTGTTGAAGAAGGTGAAAGTAAACAGTGCGCGGCTATCGCTCAGTGCGAAAAACCTGGCTACAGTCACCGATTGGGTAGGGCCTGATCCGGAGAGTGGGAGAACGAGCACCGGCGATCTGTACCCTCGGTCCAGGAATTTTACTATTGGATTTAATGTTGGCTTTTAAAGCAGATAATTATGGAATTTTTAACAAGCTATTCGAAATTAAGAACCGCAGTCTTCGTGTTGGTTTTGCTAAGTGGAACCTTATATTCGTGCAAAGACGGTATGCTGGATGAGACACCGCTCTCCCAGCTTAGCCCGGACAATGTACTGACCACGAAAGCAGGGTTTGATAACTATATTACGGCAATGCACCGCGCTTCGCGCGATGAAATGATGATTGCAGGAACGGATCTGGGACCCTATTTTGAGATGAATATCGGAACCGATGTGGGTACTACCGGACAGGAACAATCGGTGCCGTTCCGTGATTATCTTACTTATCTAACACCAAGCAATACTGTGGTGAACCGTTACTGGAATTGGGTATATGAAGTGCTGTTGCCCAGGGCAAACGCAGTGATTGAGTACGCTGAAAAGCCGGAAATAGCCGGCATATGGGCAAGCGAGGCCGAGAAAAATGCAGTGATCGGTGAAGCCAGGTTTTTTAGGGCTTATGGATTGAATATTTTGGCCAACCTATATGGCGGCGTACCGATACCCGATCAGGTATATAAAGCTCCTAAAACGGATTTCGTCAGGAGTTCCCGCCAGGCAGTATATGAATTTGTAAAGGCAGACCTCCAATTTGCCGCACAATGGTTGCCTGCTTCGGTAACTGCTACAAGGGAAGGCCATATGGTAAAAGCGGCGGCCAGTCATCTGCTAACGGAAGTGAACATCAGCCTGGGCGATTATGAGGGCGCAATCAAAAGTGCCGGTGAGGTCATCAATTCCGGATTGTATAAACTAATGGATACGCGTTTTGGAGCGAAGAAGAATGAACCTGGTGATCCCTTTTCAGATCTGTTCCTGGAAGGCAATCAAAACCGGAGTTCTGGCAACCTGGAGTCAATTTATGTGTGGCAGTTCACAGAATACATTGATGGCGGAGGTAATGGAACGGCCAACAACTGGCTGCGGGCCTGGGGACCTTTTTATATCAACCTTAAGGACCCAAGAGGCGTAGCAGGCAATGTACTGGTGGACAGCCTGGGCAGAGGGGTAGCTTATGTGCGGCCGACTACCTATTTCTTCTATGATATTTGGAAGGATAATTTTGCCAACGACATGCGGAATTCTGCATACAACATCCGCCGGGTGCATTATTATAACAACCCTGCCTCTACTTATTACAAGCAGGTAATTGAAAAAAGGACCAACCAGGAAGATACCATGCGCAATATCTATCCGACCATCAGAAAGATAGAGGGCAGGCCATGGCAAAATAACAATGTGTCGGGCAGGGTGCCTAAAGACATTATGGTATACCGATTGGCGGAAACATACCTCCTAAGGGCCGAAGCTTTTTTCAGAAAAGGAGATCTGCCGAATGCAGCTTCCGATCTGAATAAGGTACGCGCCAGGGCAAATGCGAAGCCTGTGCAGGAAGCAGATGTGAACCTGGACTATATTCTGGATGAGCGTGCAAGGGAATTGATTGTGGAGGAACCAAGAAGGCGGACCCTCAGCCGGATGGGCAAGCTGGTGGAGCGGGTCCGGAAATACAATATCCGCGTAGATACCAGGACGACCATCAAGGACTTTCATGAGTTGTTCCCAATACCTCAAACAGCCATTGATGCCAATTCGGGGGCTAAGCTGGAGCAAAACCCCGGTTATAACTAATTAGATTGAAACCATAAACTAAAGAAAAATGACTAAAATATATATAACCTTTCTGACGCTGATTTGCTGCTTATTTAATACCGCAGGCTTTGCTCAGAGATCATGGAAGAAGGTAAAGGAGGAATTGATATTTGAAAACCCGCCTTTTAAATCCTGTCACGCACCTACACTTGTGGAAACCGCCCCGGGGAAATTGATGGCCGCCTGGTTTGGCGGTCCGCATGAAGGGCATAAAGAGGTTAGCATCTGGATGTCTAAGCTGGACGGAAATGCCTGGGACAAGCCGATGAAGATGACTGAAGGAATCCAGAACGATACACTTCGGTACCCATGCTGGAACCCGGTGTTGTTTAAAGAGCAAACTGGAAAAGTCTATCTGTACTACAAGGTGGGGCCGACGACCCGTGCATGGTGGGGAGAGTATATCGCTTCTGACGACAACGGTTCAACCTGGGGAAAGCAGACGAAGATGCCTGAGGGTATTTTAGGCCCTGCTAAGAATAAGCCGGTACAATTGAAAGACGGCACGATCTTGTCGCCTACCAGCAACCAGATTGGGGCCAAATGGCGGACCTGGATCGAAAGATCAAAAGACCATGGCAGATCCTGGGAGTTGATCCCCGTGGATACCAGCACGCGATTTGATGTTATACAACCAAGTATATTGACCTACAAGGACGGGCAGATGCAGGTGCTGTGCAGGAGCAAGCAGGATTATATCATCCAGGGCTGGTCGGTCGATGGCGGCAGCACCTGGGGCGAAATGACTAAAACCACGCTATATAATCCCAATTCGGGCACAGACGCGCTGACGCTGAAAAGCGGGTTACAGCTGTTGGTCTATAATCCTACGGAGCAGGGAAAGAAATGGTATAACGGTCGGGAGAAACTGAGTGTAGCCGTATCGAAAGACGGCATAAACTGGAAGGACATCCTGGTTTTGGAAGACGGCAAAGAAAAGGAAGATTATAGTTATCCGGCGGTGATACAGGGAGAAGACGGCAAGGTACACATCGCTTATACGTACAATAGGAAGTCGATTAAATATGTAGTACTGGAGGGCCGATGATATGGGAAGGATTTTAATAATAATGATGATCCTGCTCGCCGGTATTGGCGGCCAGGTCAGCGCGCAGGAGCCGGCTTTCCCGGTGAAGGATATATCTGGCACACAACAGTATGATGGAACCAAACTGCCAGTCGCGGCGGGCTGGGAGATGGTAGCGAGTACGGGGACTGGTTCCGTTGCCAATGGTGAACTGTTCTTAAGCGGGAATACAAACCAGCAGTACAGTTTCAGGGCGACTGCTACAACATCCACACCATTTATTGTAACGGGTGACTACACTATTGAACTGCGGATAAAGGTGCCTGCGAGCACGGGGCGGGGATTTGATATGGTACTCCGTGACCAGGTGGGCCGCTTGTCGATCAGTATCGGACCGACAAAAATCATCAATCAGACGACCAATGTAACTTTGAAAGCACTGGACGGTACAGAATACCATACTTATCGTTTTGCCTGCAAGCGCGCAGACAAGAAAATGTATCTGTACGTAGACGGGGATTATGTGACATCGACCGACTTTACGGCCAATGTCAATGGCCCTGACCTTCAGTTTGGTAAGGGAGAAAATGCCAGTTCGGCCAGTATTTATCTGGATTATATCGCCTTTGACAATACCGGTGCCTATAAAGCAGTCAAGACCTATTCCGTAGATTTCGAAAGCAATGGTGGTGCCGCAGTTTTTCCGCTTTCGGTAGCTGAAAATGGTTTGGTGGTTAAACCAACGGATCCGGTACGTGTCAGTTTTGGCTTTGCGGGCTGGTATAAGGACGCAGCATTGAGCACCGTTTGGAATTTTGGTTCCGACAGGGTCAATGCGAATACGACCCTCTATGCCAGATGGGACAGTCAGTTGTATAACATTAGCTTTAACAGCAACGGCGGAACCACTGTTGCCGAAATCCGGAGCGGGTATTATAACAGCAAAATATTGCCTCCTGCAGAACCTTCCAAAACCGGGTTTGGCTTTGGTGGTTGGTACAAGGAAGCGGGACTGGTCAATATTTGGAACTTTGATACAGACGTCATCACTGGCCACCAGATCCTCAATGCCAAATGGAACGACAGGAACCAGACCATCACGGTACCGGCAGTGGCAGATAAAGTTTATGGTGTAGAGCCCTTCCCGTTGAATGCGGTATCCTCTTCGGGCTTACCTGTAAAAGCAGAAGTAGTAAGTGGCAATGTGAGTGTTGATGGAAACAATATATCGGTAATCGGCACGGGCAGGGCTACTATACGGCTAAGCCAGGCAGGGGACAGCTTCTATTTACCTGCTGCGCCTGTAGAGTTTTCATTCAATATCAGTAAAAGCACCCAGGAAATCACTTTTCCTTCCATAGGAAGGATCAACCGATTTGCGGGTAGTGTGCCTACCGGTGCCAGCAGCACTTCGGGGGTGCCTCTGCAATATAAAAGCAGTGATCCGCTCGTGGCTGATATTATAGGCGACAATTTGATCATCAAAGGATTGGGTACTGCGACGATTACCGCTTATCATGATGGCGACAACAATTACCTGCCCGCCAGGCCGGTTAGCATTATCATCAGTGTATTCACCAATGCGCGGTATAGTAAAGTTTTGTTTAAGTCGGCCGTATCGCCAAATGGCGATGGTATGAATGATGTTTTTATCATCGAAGGCATTGGAGATTTTCCGGAAAATAGCGTGAAAATTATGAACAGTAACGGAACGCTGGTGTACCATCAAAAGGGATACAACAATCAGGTGGTGGCGTTTGATGGCCGGGGCAGCAATGGCGAAAGATTACCGGGAGGTACCTATTACTATGCTGTGGATTTGAAGATTGGAGATGCCTGGCAGCAGAAAAAAGGTTACCTGGTATTGCGGTATTGATAAAGTCTGAATGAATGAACAGTGTAAATCTAATTCTTAATCGAAGATGAAAAAGAAATGTATTTTGGTATTGGTGGCGCTGATCCTATCTGTTTCGGCAGTATTGGCCCAGCAAAACATTACCTACAATCAATATGGGAACACTATAGTTCCACTAAATACTGCCGGTAGTTTTTTAAGTAGAGGCGGTAAAATTAGTCTGATCGGCCGTCAGCAATGGGTGGGGATCGATGGTGCGCCCAAAGCGTACCGCTTGTCTGCAGTGCTGCCGGAGTTTGGCCCAGGTATTTCTGTGGGCATTAATATCAGGCATGAGACCATGGCTGTTGAACAACTCAGTGAGGTTGTTGTCTTTGCCGGCAAATCCATACAAATCAGTGGCGCTGATCATTTGGGCGTGTCGATTGGTTTTGGTACAAGTTATTACAGAGGTAATTTCTCCAGGGTTGATGACCATGATCCTGCTTTTAACAATGACATCCGGGAGGGTGATGGACTGGTGTCACTGAGTGCGATGTATTACCGCCCAGGTGTTTTCTATGCAGGAGTATCAATTCCCAAACTGAGTTTTTCTAAGCTTGGGTTGACCACGATCGACAGCCAGACTGATTTTCGGAATCAATACTACTTGACTGCGGGTGCGTTATTCCCGCTGGGCGACGACTTCAGCCTTAAGCCCGCTGCTTTGTTGGGCTATGCCAAAAATATGAAAATGCAGGCTGATGTGTCTGCAATGGTATTTATGAAAAATGTGCTGGGCCTGGGCGCAAATGTGCGGACTTACGGCGACCTGGCAGGCATGTTACAGTTCAATATCAGCAACGTGAGTTTCAACTATAGTTACCAGTTTAATACCAAAAATCAACCTCTGGGTGGGGGATTAGGAAAAACGCATGAAATTGGGGTCAATCTGAATTTGGGTAAAGGCATTGCCGGCCTATTGTAAATATCAAAATTGAAAAATATGAAATCAAGTTTAATGGTCTATTTGATGATATGTCTGGGTTTTTCTATGGTCGCTTGTAAAAAAGTGATCCCGAGGAACAACCTGGAATCAAATACCGATAAGAATACAGACACCATCGCTGTCGAAGAATGTAAAAAATGCCTGGTGGTTTCCGAGCAGCTGAAAGACCGTGTCGCCATTCTGGATGTAAACTCCGGAAACCTGATCTGGGAATGGACACCCCAGAAGTCTAATGTACCGTATGAGCACTGGTCATGGTTCAGACTCATAGATGAAGCCAAGCCTGTTTACAATGGGAAGTACTTGTTGATCACCGCTACCAATGGAGGCATTGCGATGGTGAGGGTAAAAGACAAGCGCACCGTTTGGTATGCCCATAGTGACGGCAAGCCACATTCTGCCGAGCTATTGCCGGATGGAAATGTGGTCAGTGCGAATGCGACTGGCCTGACGCTAACTTTCTTTTCGGTAGATTCCCTGAAAAAAGGCACTCAGGCTAAGAAAAATACCTACTACCTGGGCGAAGGGCACAATGTGGTATGGGATAAAAAAAGAAATGTATTGTGGACAACCTCGCATGATAAGCTGAAGTCGTTTACGTACAACAACAACTGCGAGGATCCAAATATTTTGGCCGAGGTGGATAATTTTAACCTGCCGAGCAGTTTACCGCATGATCTTTTTCCAGTGTATGGGGAAGATGCCTTTTGGCTGTCGACCTCCAACTTTCCCTATCGCTTTGATTTCAGTACAAAGACTTTTACCAGGTTGACTACACCTTTACAAAACAAGGTGAAGAGCATCAGTTCAGGGCCGGCAGATTTTCCGGTAGTGATCATTCAGGGAAAAGAAGATTATTGGACAGATGAGATTAAGGATTTTAACGGCGCTTCAGTCTACCAGGAAAGCAACCTGAAAATCTATAAGGCACGATGGCTTTTGCCGAATGAATTTAGCTATACCGCTGCCGAAGCGTTTAAGCAATGCAACTAAATTAGTATCGTTTTATTAAGCTGAAAAGACAATGGTAAATATAAATGAAGAACAAAAAAGACAGTATGTTGAAGAGGGTTTTATGATCGTGCCGGATTTTCTGAGCCCCGATGAATTGAAAAATGTACGTGAAGCCTGCGATGTTTCAATTAGAGAAATAGAGGAAGATATGTATAAACGTGGGATAAAAGAAGACCGCATCAATGTGTTAAACAGTAAGTATTTTATAAACAATGCCCGCGACCGCCACCATAAACTAAAAGAGGTGATTTTTGGAGATAAGATCAGGAAAGTATGTGCGGCTGTTATTGGAAATACCGCATACTTGCATAATGAGCAGTTCGTGGTGAAGATGACGGATACTGCGACCAGTTTTGCCTGGCATCAGGATAGTGGTTATTCTGTTTATCAGGGTGGGGCACAGGCGCACAAGTCCTACCTGACCTGCTGGATAGCATTGGATGATATGAGCAGCCAGAACGGGACGATATCTGTGCTGCCATTTTCACGCTCGCCATCAAGGGAGCTCATTGAACACTACTGGGATAAGAGCGTTAACGCAATGGTGGGCTACCAGGGAGAGGACCCCGGTGATCTGGTTGAAGTAAAAGCAGGTACACTAGTGGCTTTCTCAAGCTTCCTTTTGCATAAAAGTGGTGCCAATCAAACCTCACGCCCACGGCGAAGCTATTTTATAGCCTATACTTCTGAACTGTTTACACATGCCGATGCTTCTAAAGGCATTTACAGTAGCGGAGAACCATTGATGGTTGGAGGAGAGCGAAAAGACTAACTTTCTTTCTTCTCCTGTGCGTTTTCAAACTCTTCGGTCACCGTATCCTTCCAAACTGGTATGCCTGTATGATATGCTGTCCGCGCGATCATATGGGCAGCCACCGGTGCGGTCAGGATCAGGAAGAAAACAATGGCAATCGCCTTCGTAGTCACCGATACGTCGGGAAATATAAACGCCGCGCAGATCAAAAACAAGCCGACACCCAGGGTCGCGGCCTTGACAGTCACCGACAAACGTAAATAGAAGTCGGGCATTCTTAAGATTCCTATGGAGGCGAATAAGATGGCGAGTGCACCTATCGTGCTCAAAATGGCAATTAAAATATCAGTCATAACTACTTCTTTTTGTCTAAATAAAATGAAAATGCAATGGTCCCTAAAAATGCGATTAGGGCCAGGATCATCGCCACATCCAGAAACAGAGGCTGCAAGGAACGGATGCTATAGACCGTAATCAGGGCAATCCCGATGGTAATAACCAGGTCTAGGGCAATTACACGGTCTACGACTTCCGGCCCTTTAACCAGTCGTATAAATACCAATATCACGGAGATCGTTAATATCGGAAAGATCACGTAGTCTAAATAGGTGTTTAATGTCATCGTAATATCTCTAATAGTTTTTTTTCAAATCCCTTCTTCATATCGGCTATAAACTTCTCTTTGCTCTTTAAATACATCACATGGATGTAAAGTGATTTCTTGTCCTCACTGATATCCAGGATCAATGTTCCGGGGGTGAGAGAGATGATGGTCGACAAAAGGTTGATCTCCAGGTCTGAGCGGGCCTCCATAGGATAGCGGACAATCCCCGGCTTAAAAAAATACTTAGGCGTAATTACATCATAGGCCACCTGGATATTGGCCACGATCATTTCATACAGGAAGAAAAATATGAAACCGATCGTCTTGGGCACGCGTGAAAAGTAGCGTTGGTCGGTTTCCGTTCTGTTCATGATCCACAGGATGCAGAACCCGAGGGCGAAGCCAAAGACGAAATTGGAATAATACATGGAACCAGTGAGTGCTACCCAGATAAAGCACAACAATAGGTTCATTAAAAAATGTTTAATCATATCCTAATATTTTATTTTCCCAGTACGGCCTTAATGTACGGCCTGGTATCCAACATTTCATTTGCAATCTGACTGGCAACTTTAATAATCATTTCTGCATTAAGTCCAATGTATAAGGTGGTCATGGCCAGTATTCCGATAGGAAGGACCAGCATGGTTTTTTTTAAGCTGGGCAAAGGCCGGAAGCTGTCCACCAGCGCTTCATCTTTCGGGGCGTCTTTCCAGAATACCTCTGCCCACATTTTGGCGATGACGATCAAGGTGATAAAGCTGCCGATAATCACACTGGCAATTAAAAAATAATTTTCTCCGGCAAAAGCGGCCTCAATCAAATAGATCTTCGGCCAAAATCCAGAAAGTGGAGGAATACCGGCCAAAGAAAACAAGACAATCGCAATCAGTAGCGACAGTTTGGGGTATTCTGCATACAAGCCCCCGAGTCTGGATAGGTTCATTGTGCCCCGTAGCTGCCGGATCAACCCGGAGATCAGAAATAAATTGGTCTTAACGATGATGTCGTGGATGAGATAGAAAACCGCACCGATAAAAGCCAGTTTGGTATATAGCCCGAGTCCGCCAATGATAAAGCCAATATGACAGACGATGAGGTAAGAAAACAGGCGGCGGATGTTGCCTTTGATCACCGCTCCGAAGGCACCCGTCAGAATGGTCATGATGCCCATGATGATAAACAATATTTTAATGAAATCATTGGGGATAAAAATGAGCGTAAATACGCGGAACAAAGCATAGATGCCGACTTTGGTCAGGAGTCCGCCGAAAGCAGCGGCGACCGCTGAAGGCGGGGTATGATAGGAGGAAGGCAGCCAGAAGTATAAAGGAAATACAGCCGATTTGATCCCAAAGCCGATCAGGAAAAACATAGAGGTAAGATTCACGATCGACTGGTTTTCTACTAGGGGGATTTTGAGCGACAGGTCGGCCATGTTTAAAGTGCCGGTGATGCCATACAGGATGCCTATGCCCGTCAGGAAGAATGTAGAGGCGAGGATGTTCATCGCCATGTATTTGACTGCACCTTCGAGCTGCGTCTTACGGCCGCCGAGGGTCAGTAGGACAAAAGAGGAGATGATGACCACCTCAAACCATACATACAGATTGAAAATGTCTCCGGTCAGAAAGGCACCGTTCAGCCCCATGATCAGGAAATGAAAGATGGGAAAATAACCGTAGAGCATTCTTGCCCTTCCAACGCCGGCAGCGGAAAAGATTGAAATCGACAATGCCGCAATGGAGGTCAGCAGCACCATGGTAATACTGAAGAGGTCGGCGACAAACACGATGCCGAAAGGTGCTTCCCAATTGGCTGCATTCATCGTTAAGATGCCACCGTTCCAGACTTTGAAAAACAGGTGGATGGAGAACAGGAACCCTATAAAACTTCCGGCAATACTTAATACGCGCTGCGTGACCGTCTTTCTCCAGCATGCCAATTGCAGCACGGCAGTGAATAAATGGACAATTACGGTCGCTATAATCTGGTTGTCAATCATAAATCTTCTTCTTCCGGGGTATTTAAAGTATCCAGGTCATCTGAACCCAATAAGGCATATACACGCTTTAATAAAACAATAGCAAAAGAGGTGAGGCCGAAGCTGATCACAATAGCGGTGAGTATCAATGCCTGTGGAATCGGGTCGGCGTAGATGTCCGCGAAAACTTTAAGGTTAGGCTCAATAATCGGAGGTTTCCCCTTGGTGATATTGCCTAGTAAAAAGATCAGGATGTTGGTGCCGTTTCCCAGGAGCATGATCCCAAGCAGGAGCCGGACCATGCTTCTCCGCAGGATCAGGTAAACACCGGCAGCATAGAGAACGCCAATAAGCAGGACGAGTAATAGTTCCATAATTAGTGTGTTTCTAAGGAGATGGTAAACAAAATGGTCAATACAACACCGATCACGACCAGGTAAACACCGAGGTCAAAAAACAAAGCGGAGCCGATCATCCCGATGACAGGGATCGGTTGCTCTATCCATAAACCGGTCATGACCGGCATGCCAAAGAGCACGGGCAGGAACATACTCAGGGTGGCTATGCCCAGACCAATTGGGATCAGCGTCAAAGGTTTATAGCGCAATATTTTCATGGTGCTGTCGGTGCCATAGGCAAAGCTGTGTAGGACGAAAGCGATGGCAGCAACGAGTCCACCCACGAATCCCCCTCCGGGATAATAGTGGCCCCTTAACAGCAGGAAAATGGAAAATAACAACAAGATAGGGAGCAGGTAATTGGCTGCGGTCTGTAATATTGTGCTTCTCATAATTATTCTTTTTCTGATGGTTTTAGCCTCAACTTGATCAAACTGTATACGCCCAATGCCGCAATGCTCAATACAATGATCTCAAACATGGTGTCAAAGCCCCTGAAATCAACCAGGATCACGTTGACTACATTTTTTCCTTTGGCGAGGGTATAGGCATATTTGCCATAAAAATCACTGATTGTAGTGACAGTGGGTACCTGCAATACTTTGATGGCAATGACCGACAGGATCGCCCCAAAGGTGATGGCCACAAAAGCATCCCTGGTGATCGCGACCTTATTATTGGTCGGGAAGTTGAGAAAGGGCGGCAAATTGAAGAGTACGAAAACAAACAGCACCACAGTCAGGGTATCTATCGTAAATTGGGTAATGGCCAGGTCAGGAGCGCTGTAGAAGACGAACATCAAACAAATGGCATAGCCGATCACACTGGTGCCGACAACGGCAGTAAGTCTGGAGGATGTGCGGATGGTCATCAACACAGCAGCGATCAGGATGAGTACATTCACAGCTTCGTAGATGCTAATGTCTGATAGTTTGCTGTAGTCGATATAGATCGGCCCTCCGATAATCAGTTCATAACCGAGCAGAACTTCAGCGAAAATGATGATTTTAAGCAGATAAGATCTTAGGAAGCCATTGTGCATGATCCCTGAATACCAGGTAGAGAATTGCATAAAGCCTTCAGATAATTTGATGAATACCGCCTGAGGAGCAATCCGGTTGAACCGCTCAACAAAAGCCATTTTGCGGGTGTCCGGTTTATTTACAATATATAGAAATGCACCCGTGACCAGCGTAATAAGGCTTAAAATAAGCACCGTGTTGAACCCATGCCATATTTTCAAATGGACATCTACGGATTTCGCCGCTAGTGCATGAACTGTAGGGGAGATGATATAGTCGCCTGCGATACCTGGAAAGCATCCGAACACAAAACCCAGAACAGCCAGTACTAAAGGAGGAATCCACATCGATTTGTAGGGGAGGTGTACTTTCTCTAAGCCGGGTGTCAGTTTGCCGGTGAAAGGTTTGATCCCGGCGAGGAAACCAGCGGCAACGAGACATATATTGGTCAGCACAGCAGCAATGGTCAGGTACAAAGCGATATTTTGGTCGGCATGTAAGGTGGCTTCATAAATGAGATCTTTGCCGATAAAGCCAAAGGAGAGCGGCAGTCCGGCACTGGACAAGGCGGCGAGTAAACCGGCTATAAAAACAGGCAGGAGCACAAGCCGGAGTCCGGACAATTTGGTCAGGTCCCTGGTGCCGGTTTCATGGTCAATAATCCCTGTGATGAGGAACAATGCTGCCTTGTATAGGGCATGAACCAGTATAAAGGTCGCGGCGGCGATCAGAGCGGCTTCTGTACCCAGGCCGATCAGGAAGGTGAGGATCCCCAGCGCGGAAATGGTGGAGTAGGCGAGTATGCCTTTGAGGTCTGTCCGGAACAAGGAATGTATCGCCGCGTACAGCATCGTTACCCCGCCGACGATCATTAAGGTATACGACCATTCAGGCGTCCCGCCCAGAACAGGCGTAAAACGGGCCAGCAGGAATATCCCTGCTTTCACCATGGTCGCTGAGTGGAGATAGGCAGATACGGGAGTCGGGGCTTTCATTGCTCCCGGCAGCCAAAAATGGAAGGGGAACTGGGCAGACTTGGTAAAGGCACCTATACATACGAGTCCGAGTACAACAGGGTACAGGCTATGATTTCTGATGTTGTCGGCATAAAGGATCAGCTGCTGTATGGAATAAGTTCCGGCAATCTGGCTGAGCAGGACGAGCCCGGCCAGAAGAAAGAAACCGCCAAGCCCCGTGACACTTAGTGCGGTTAATGCACTTTTTCTGGATGCTGCGCTGTCATTGTTGAACCCAATCAGGAAGAAAGAGCTGATGCTGGTCAGTTCCCAAAAAACAAACAGGAGTAAGATGTTGTCAGATAAAACGACCCCAAGCATGGCCGACATAAACAGGCATAAGTAGCCGTAGAAGCGGTCGAGATAGGGGTGGCCTTTTAAATAAGAGTTGGCATAGATGAATATAAAGGAGCCGATGCCGGTGATCAATAAACTAAAAAGCAGTGATAGGCCGTCCAGCCTGAAGTCGAAATTGATGCTGAGTGAGGGTACCCATTGATAGGATTCGGATAGTGTTTCCCCTGCGCTAATGGAAGGAATAAAGCTGGCAAAGTAGCAGAACAACCCAATCGGCAAAATAGAAAAAACGTTACTCCAGCCCGACCTGAAAAACTTTCCGAAAGGGATTAAAAGGCATGATGTAATTATTCCTGACAGTACAATAAATAGCATTTAGTCTTGTTTATTTTTTAGGCGAAGCTTCCAAAATAGTCAAGAATATACAGAAATGCTAGTTTTTGAGCGAAAAAAATGGCATTTACAATAAAAAATGATAGTTGACTTACTTTGTCCGTGTGTGAGAGAATAGCCACTTTAACAATCCGGGTTCAGCAAAAGTAGCATCCCAGCTGTTGTGATTGGCATTGGGGTATAAAGTCAGCTTTACTTCTTTTCCATGAATTTTAAGCTGATTGGCAATGGCTATAGAATAGCCTGGCAAAACGATGTCGTCTTTCTCCCCGTGGAAGATCCATAAAGGGACATGCTGATATTTCCTGACATTGCCTACATGGTCGCCACCACAAATAGCGAAGGCTGAAGCAAATGTATCTCTCTTTCTTCTCAGTAATTCATAAGTCCCCATACCGCCCATAGACAGCCCCGCTACATATACCCGCTCCTGATCCACAAAAGGTTTGTCCAGGAAATTGTCGACCATTCCTACCAATGCATGCATGGCCTTTGTTGGCTTGCCACCCCTTCTGAAATCAAAGTGTCTTTTACCGTTTTGATCAGACGTGATCTTCACATTGGCCCAATAGTCGGTAGCAGGGCATTGAGGAAATACCACAATGGCAGGAAATTCTTTTCGTACATCTGGTTTCAGAAACAATTTGCCGCCGTGGGTCAGCTGTTTCTCATTGTCGCTGCCGCTTTCGCCGCGCCCATGGAGGAAAAAAAGAACCGGATACTTCTTAGAAGCGTCGAAGTTTTCAGGGAATAGAATTCGGTAGTAAATGCTGTCTTTACCTTTGATGTAGCTTCCCCGCTCATATTCGTTGAAGTCCTGGGCCCGCAGGCCAGGTAAGACAACCAGCAGAAAAATAAAAGTGATCAAATGTTTCATGTGTGTGTTTCTGGTACTAAAATAAATAAACTTTATACATTAATCGCAAAAAACAATTAACTATGGATATGCAGGATAGCGGTATTGTTTAATTGGGTTTTCGGAAAATAAGATTGTCCATTAAATTCCGAATAACCTCTATCTTGTCGTCAGTAATTATCTTAATATTTGTTGAGCATAGAGGTGTCGGTCGCAGGCATCCTGATATATTATTATAACGTAAGCCTTAATGAAAGATAAGTTTAACAATACCTATGTGATTGGGATTTCCTTTGTATCTGCCCTGGGTAGGTACTTATTTGGATTTGATTTTGCTGTGATATCGGGGCCTTGCCCTTTCTTCGGACAACCTTTGAACTGATGCCTGGTGGGAAGGATTTTTGACAGTGGATATGGCTTTCTCAGGGATATTGTCTACTTTCATTATAATGCGCGTAGAAATCCCAAAGATTACCAGTTTATTCAATTAAAGATGAAAGCAACTATCCTATTTTTTATTTCTTTATGCTGCTGCCTCGGGGCAGGGGCAAGGCAGCAGCCTCCAAACATCGTGCTCATCTATGCCGATGACCTCGGCTATGGTGATGTAAGTGCCAATGGAGCAACGAAGATCAGCACCCCCAATATGGATAAAATTGCAGCCCGGGGCATAAGGTTTACCAATGCGCATTCCTCTTCTTCTACCTGCACCCCGTCTCGGTTTTCTATGCTGACCGGACGGTATGCCTGGCGTCAGTCTGACACCAGGATTGCTCCGGGAGATGCTCCCGCCATTATCCAGCCCGGGACATTCACCCTGCCAGCGATGCTGCAGCGTGCCGGATATCAGACGGCCGTGGTGGGCAAGTGGCATTTGGGCCTCGGCCCGAAAAGCGGCCCGGATTGGAACGGCCTGATCCAGCCCGGCCCCCTTGAGATCGGCTTCAATTATAGCTTTATACTACCAGCTACTGGCGATCGTGTACCTACGGTATATGTCGAAAACCACCGTGTGGTCAATTTGGATCCCAAAGACCCGATACAAGTTAGTTTTAAAGGTAAAATTGGCAACGAGCCCACCGGGAAGGAAAATCCCGAACTGCTGACCATGAAAGCAGATGCGGGTCATGACCATACCATTGTAAATGGGATTGGGAGAATGGGCTATATGTCGGGCGGAAAAGCAGCACGATGGGTAGACAGCGAAATGGCCGGAGTGATCACTCAAAAAGCGGTTGACTTTATAACCAGCAATCGTGCAAAGCCATTCTTTTTGTACCTCGCTACCCACGACATTCATGTTCCGCATGTCACAGCCTCATCCTTTATAGGCAAGAGCGGCCTGGGCTTGCGGGGCGATGCGATTTTGCAGTTGGACTGGACGGTCGGAGAAATACTTAAAACCCTGGAGCAGCTAAACCTGTCCGAAAATACCGTCATCGTTTTCAGCAGCGACAACGGCCCGGCTATTGAAGATGCCTATCATGACGGTGGTTATCGTGATCTCAACGGGCATACCCCTTCAGGGCCTTTTAGGGGTGGTAAGTACAGTTTGTTTGAAGCAGGCAGCCGTATCCCTTTCTTTATTTCATGGCCTGCTAAGATCAAGCCTTCACAGCAATCCGGGGCTTTGGTCAGCCAGATGGACCTGTTTGCTTCCTTTGCGAAATTGACCGGGGTAAAGCTGAGCGGGGGTCAGGCTCCCGATAGCCGCGAGATGTTGAAGGTTTTGACGGGGAAATCGCAAAAAGGACGTCAATATCTGATCAAGCACAATGGCAATATCGGTTTTGGGGTCATTCAGGGCGACTGGAAATATATTGAGCCGCTGAACAGGCCAAAGTTCAACCCCAACAAAATAGAACTTGGGAACGATAAGGTCCCGCAGCTGTATCATTTAAAATCCGATATAGGGGAGCGAAACAATGTGGCCGCTCAGAATCCCGATATTGTACAAAAGATGCAGAAACTGCTCAAATTTAATAAATAAACCCACCGACATTTGCCGGTGGGTTTATTTATTAAATTAACACCCGGCATAAACTAAAGGTAAGCAAAGAGGTGGTTCAAATCATTTTATCAAGTACTGGCCATTTTATAAAGACCCAAGAGAGGTAATTCGTCCGAAATGGAAGCTTCCCTTGGGCATTTTTTTAATTATTAATACGTCAAATAACAATGCTGCCTGTCATCGCGACGGGCAACATTACAAAGAGAATCATTTATTAAGACCTGTGGCAGCCCCCGGGGCCCCGTATAAGTGACTTTTTAGAGAGTAAGTTGTTGATATGCAGTTGATTAGTTGATCGAATTTTTTTAAATGTCTAAATCACCCATTGAAAGAAGTAAGTCTTGCCTGAGATAAACTGAAGGGAGAATTTAATTGATTGCTTAAACTTTATATAAAACCAGTCATAATTGCGTACGTCTGGCTACTGAAGTTTTACGAAATAAACAAGTTATAGATGGCTGACATTCAAGTTTTATATGGTGCCGGCACTAACTTTAGTAATAGATTGAAAGCCCCATTGTCATCCAGTCTGAAGTAAAAACCAGAAATAAGTCTTTTAATAAATATTTGTGCATTACCTCTACCTTCATCTTAATATCACAACATAATATTATGTTACCTTTTTTTGAACACCTTTTAGTAAACCAGATTTCTCAGCAAGACTAATTAAGTAATTGACAAAGGCGCTAGAGGTAATCAGAATGTATTTTGCAGTTTCAAAATCGGGAGCTACTTTTTGTCCGACTACAGCGTGCCTAATACCGACATTTTTGTCATTTGTATAGTTATAGATCTTGTTGAAGCTTTCTTTCAGCTGATTATTGATTGAAATTCCAGTATGTTCTATCCGATTCAGCGCATTACCCAACGTGCTTTCACCTGTAATGAATTTTGCCGCTGTTTCCACTGCACTCACTGATTCTTTGATTGAATTACTGTAATCAGGGCTATTCCTGTCTGACATAAGTGCAAGCGCATTACTCAAATGCGCATTCACTCCATTCAATGCTGTAAATTTCTTTGCAATTTTTAACGCGTCGTTTACCGAGGTTATCTCGAGATCGTTAGAAATAGGCGCGATAATACCTCCAATTACCCGGTAGCCGCTGAATTCGCGCTCTAATAAAAGATTCAAATGGGTTACGTAATCCCTCATTACATACGGCTTATTGATCAAAAACTGCATCAAGTCATAGACCCTGTTCCAGGTAAGTTCGGAAAATACTTTATAAAAAGGTTGCACGTAATTAAAAGGATCTTCTTGTAACTGATGTACCGGCTTTTTAAGAAAATTAGCCATCAAATCAAATCGAAAAGCGGACAAGTGATCATCATACGACTTCATACTACCGTATTCCAAAACACATTGATGAATTACGTTCCACATCGAATTTCGGAGGTCTATGTCCATATCTGAAAGCTGTAATTCCTTTTTAAAAGACTCCAATCCCATTCTTTCGGAAAACGAGACAACTTTTTCTTTTGACATATGATCCATCGTTAAGTTCAAAAAAATTATTGGTCGAAAAAGCCCGGCTACACCAGATTAAAACACCAACTATAAAGCTATTAAATATTTACCGGTGATAAGTATAATTCAAAATTCAAAATGATAAAATACGTCACCAATTCAGTCTTCAAAATTCAAAGTACTTCAGAATACAACCTAATTATCAGCCTTCTTTAATTTAATAATACGCTGCAAATCCTGAATAATTTTATTTTGGAATTTTTCGTACTGGGAAAGATATCTTCAATTTAAAAATAGCATTACCATATAAACCAGAAATTAGGTGTTCATTTATTAATTGTAAAGGTTAGGATTATCTCTAAAAAATTCTGTTAATCGGGCTATTTCCACGTGGTATTTATTTAGATGATCTGGATCGGTATCAAAGTCTAGGTTTACTACGATGTTATTCCCGCCTTTATCTTTGCTCGCCAGTTTGACTTGATCTATTCCATTTTGTATCTGAATTGGATAGTTCCAAATACTCTCTGAAGCGGCTTTGTTGTAATCAACTGTAAGCATTTTTGTATGTTCGAAATATTCCGGAACTTCAGTTTTTCTTATTTTTATTGACCACATGAGCATCTCTTCGTACACTCTAGCCAATCTATTTGCAACATAGTAGAGACCATACAAATCAGAAGATACACCAGGTGCTCCTAAAAAATGTTTTAATGCGTTATGTACAATGTTTCCAGCAGAATTTGCTATCAGTATAAAATCATCGAATGCATGCGTAAGGAATTCTGTTGTTTCTTTACAAGAAGATATCTTGTTTGTCTCACCAAGGAACACTTCGTACTGCCGATCGAAGCGTATATTCTGATACTTTTTAAGTTCATCAATTAAAACCTGGCGGAAAAATATAAGCTCGTAGCAATACTCTTTTTGCAGCGCGATTGCAGTCGCTTTAGGAGAAATAACCTTCCAAAGCTCTTCTAAATCACCAGTGGTCATTTTTGACCTAATCTTCAACGCATCTGAAAATAGATGAGAAAATCTTATTTTTAAATTAGCTGTAATATCTTGAGCATGTTCAAAGTCATAGCACCAATGTTGATTAACAGTCCTCACATCATTCACAAAGTCAAAAACCTTTGTATCGTCTACCAAGCTCTTAAAATCAGCATTTGGATTATCTTTATATATGCCCAGTCCATTGACTACTTCCTTATTGATAAACACAAAAACCGGAATGCCCTTTTTTCGAGCGTAGATATATTCCATATTGGTAATTGATTTTCCATTATCCAATACAAACCCATAACGTCCTCCAATAATTAGAACGAATAAATCTGCCACTTCTACATTTTTGATGCAGTTTGATATCGTATCTACATCAGGATCAATCGGAAATGGGTCGAGCTCAGACATTATCGGCTGATAACCAAAATTGGAAATGAACTCCGAAAGATCCTTTCTGATCTGCTTTAAATCGAAGCAAGTTGAGCTAATAAATACTTTTAACTGTTGCATGAGCGATAATTTTGAACAAGATAGTGATTCAATAATCTTCTTTCAAACTACATTGTTAAAACAGAATATTTGTTAATATTTATCTACCTCTGCACATTTGCGGCTTGCGAAACCAGAGGTTCTCGCTTAAGGTTTTTACTGTTAAATTTTCTTTCCATAGCGGCAGTTTAGCGTTTAAAATTATTCGCGTCACCCCAGTAAATTGATTAATAAATATTTGTATAAATAACTGATAATAAGTAAATTAAATCGTTTTTTATTTGCTTTTCTGTAGTGATTTGACTATATTCATACTATGAAAGCAGCAAAAAATACTAATTTTTAAAGCATGAAAAACAGCAACATTTTATCACCTGTAAAAGACTTCCGTATTCTGGAAACAGAACAACACAATTTTCAAATCAGAACCGCAAAAGGCGTATGGGATGACTATAAAGCCATATCCCGTATGTGTACCTGGGAATACGCTGTTAAATTAGCAAAAAGAACAACCAAATTGTATAAGTCAGAAGTTAGGTTAACGGCTACGGTACATGATTACCGGTATGCCAATGGTCATTATTTCGCACCTCATTCAGTTTAACATGAAAGCGCAACAATCGTTGTTTGACCGGAATGGGCTGATCTACTATGATAAATATATCGTGTACTTTTCTGGTGGTAAAGATTGCACGGCTGCATTTCTTCACTTGCTTGAAACCGGTATTCCAAAAGAGAAAATTGAATTGTGGCATCACAATATCGATGGGTTGGAAGAGCGGTTTATGGACTGGAATTGCACCCCTGCCTATTGCCAGGCATTTGCAGATGCCTTTGGTGTGCCCATTTATTTCTCCTGGAAAGAAGGGGGCTTTCTAAGGGAGATGCTCCGCAAAGATAGCCTGACCGCCCCTACCTCATTTGTTACCCCTGATGGGGAAATCATCACCATAGGTGGCGAGGGAGGCAAACCTAATACCAGATTGAAATATCCACAGGTATCCGTTGATCTAAAGCAGCGCTGGTGCTCAGCCTATCTGAAAATTGATGTCGGCGCCTGCGCCATCCGCAATCAAGAGCGTTTCAAAGGACTAAAAGTTTGCACCATCTCTGGGGAAAGAGCCGAAGAAAGCACCGCCAGGAGCAAATACGCTGAACTGGAACCGGACAGATCGGACCTGCGGCATGGTAAATCTTTTCAAAGACATGTTGACCGCTGGAGACCAGTAAAGAAATGGTCTGAAGCGCAGGTATGGACGATCATTGAGCGCCATCAAGTTCGGGTACATCCTTGCTACTATATGGGCTTTAGCAGGTGCAGCTGCATGTTTTGCATTTTTGGCAATGCAGATCAATTTGCCAGTGCCTATGCCATTAGCCCGGAGCGGGGCGACAAGATTATTTATTATGAGGATCAGTTTGATGTTACGATCAAACGGAATATGACCATAACGGAGTTGAAAGCATTAGGCAATCCTTATCCCGCGATTACCAGGGAGCTTGCCGAAATGGCGATGAGCGCTACTTATGATCTGGGAATTATTTTGTCTTCCAATGAAAAGTGGATTTTACCCGCGGGTGCATTTCAACAGGGATGTGGGCCTAGCTAATTTGAAAAAAGGCACCCAGGCGAAATTTAAACTAACTAAGCTGTGAATGTGAAGCGGAACCACCCGCTGCCTGGGTGCAGGCAAACTTAACAATTATTTGTAATTTGAAAAAGTCAGTGCAGAATTGGAGTATCTTAATTTTGCAATCAACCTGTTTACTTTTCCGCAAGGTAATGCTTCACATTCTCACGGCTGTTTCCTACTGCTTTGATCGCTTCCCGGATTTGTTCTGGAGTTACGCCAAATGCTTTCGCTGCATATTGTACTTCGCTGCTGTCGTTGGCGTCGATCTTACTATCGTCGCGACCGTCCTGCCTGCTTTTATCGTCTGCCATAATTTTATATTTAAAAAACCAACAATTAATGCTTTGCGTTATGTACATCAAAACAGATGTATTAAGGAGAAGGTTTTGGAATTTTACGAACAGGTTTATGAAATTGTAAGGATGGTGCCGAAAGGCCGGGTAACTACCTATGGTGCAGTTGCCAGGGCATTGGGGATGATCCGATCCTCACGTCTGGTTGGTACGGCCATGATATTGACGCATGGCCCCGAGCTGGGAGTGCCCGCGCATAGGGTGGTGAATAGAGATGGCCTGTTGACCGGCAAACACCATTACGACACGCCTACCCATATGCAGGAATTATTAGAGGCAGACGGGATCGTGATCGTAGAGGATCAGGTACAGAATTTTGCAAAGGTGTTTTGGGACCCGCTTGTAGAGCTGTAGTTATCGCTAATTAGCTTATGGTTGTAAAATGATTTCAGGAATATGGGCACCCAGATGCTTATTGAATTGTTCAATCACATATTTTGCCAGCAGGTAAGTGTCTTTTTCATCGTGACGGTGGGCAATGAAATATACTTTTTCTAATCCGCTGTCCAGCCACTCTTTTAGCCGGGCTACCCAGGCATCTACCCGCTCATAGTCTGAATGAGCGTTCTCTCCGCCATTTCCAACAAATCGGATCATCACTTCTTTAGTGCTGAGCTCCATGTGTACGCAATCCCGGCGACCAGAAGCGTCGGTGATGACAGAGCCGATATGGTGTTCGGCCAGTAAGTTGAATAATTGCAGTCTGGCTATTGGATTTGAAAACCAATCCTCATGCCGGAACTCCATAAAGAATTTTTTATCGGCAGGCAGAGATTCTATAAACTCTTTTAGGGTAAGGAAATTCGTCGGGCCGAAATTGTCACCCAGTTGAAATAAGATCGGGCCTAAGTAAGGGCCTAGCTCTTCCATGCGAAGCATAAACTCAGCTAGTTCTTCCTGGACATTTTTCAGTCTCTTCATATGGGTAATGACCCTGGACGCTTTTGGCAAAAACAGAAAGCCAGGGTGTGGGGCATGCTCTTCAATCTTACGTCGCCACTTGGCAAGCAAACCTTCATACGGAATGGAATAAAATACGGCATTTAGTTCTATGGTGCTGAAATGTTTGGCATACTCATCCAGAAAGTATGCTTCTTTCGTGCGTACCGGGTAAAGAGATCCGAGCCATTCCTTGCGACCCCAGCGCGAACAACCGACATAAAATTTAGGATCTTCTGCCGGTGTGAATCCGGACAGCGTCTTTTCGGTATGCATCCCGTCGGGTGGTAAGGTAAAATCTACATATTGTAGTGCCCTGGTCTCAACTTTTCCGAAATCCATTTCTTTGGGTTTTATTATTTAACGTTCAAATTTCTCAATTCGTTCCCCGATCTTTTCCAGGAACTCCGGATCGATCAGATCGGTACTGCACCAGTAGTCGCCCCGCTCGTCGCAGTCGTTGCGCAATTTACCAAGATAAATATCCCCTTGATGAAGCTCAAATTCTGATTCTTCAGGGTGTGGGGTTACTTTCAGGACATGGTGTTGCCCGTTGTGCAAGACAGTAATTTCAAATGACTCCATTAAATTTAGGTTAAAGCCGGTTAGTTAGACCAGCAGATAAAGATAACGGAAATGAAGGGGATTTGTTCTATGTATTTGGTACGGTACAGGCACCTCGTCATTGAGTAGACTCTTTGCCCGGTTATGGATCTCGTCATTGCGAGAAGGAACGACGAAGCAATCTCATGTTTGCATTTTTACACACTTAGGACTACATTACCTAATTGCAACCTTAAATGCTGAAATTCTATATAATAACAGGTTTTTCAATACTTAGAGCCGTGAGGATATTTGAAATTCTTTGTAAATCATATGGAACTAAATCACCTGATTTAGCAGAGTTTTGAAGAGTATCCCAGTCATCAGATAATTGTCCAAGCGAAAAATCCCTAGGTTCTATATTAGGTGCATAGAGTTCATTTTCATCAAGTTTCCAATAAAAATCATTTTCCATTTCTATTTCATCTCCGTAAAATTCCTTATACTGTCGCAAAATGATAGAAATCATTTGTTCCATATCCTCTAGTTTGACTTTCATTTTATTCAGTTCTCCTTTTACGTTCAAGCTTTTAATATATCATTAAAATTTGTATTTCCTAAATCTAATAGAGGATTGGTTTTTCGGCTAAGGCCTCAAGAGCTCGCGAAGGCTCGGTACGTCGCGAAGGGCTCTTCGCAATGACGGGTACGGGTGGGTCAAATACCTGGTTAAGTATTAAATACGTATTTTATTAGATACGCAAACAAATCTCCATGATAGCTGTTAATTGAAAAAACTAAAGTTCTATTATATAAGTTAAGGTTAGTGAGGGTGCCCGAGATATTTTGGGCGTCCTTTTTAATGTAAAAGCGTTTACATTGACCCAAAAAGATCAGGGCCTTTTAGCTCGTCCTTAGGCTTCTTCACCTTTTTCTTGCCTTCGCTGTTCCAGGTTTTGGGCTTGTCTTCTAATTTCTTGGCTGGGGGGATATCCGCTCCGAAGATGCTCTGCTGACGGGGTTCGTCTTCGACGGGGTCAATCAGGCTCATGTCCTTGTTGGGTTTGTCTTTCGTTGATCTGGCATTTACCTTTTTGCTGACGCGGTACCGGTTCATGAGGTTGTCAGGGTATGGGACGCATAATGAAAGCAGTTCATCTATCGACAGCTTTTTATTGAGCCACATCTTTTCGTAAGCTTTCGGCAGAATAACCGGCATCCGGTCTTTCTTATGAATCTCGTCGACCGTCTTATTGCCTTTGCAGGTCATGATGGCGTAGGTGTTCACGATCTCACCTGTGAGGGGATCTGCCCATTGCTCCCATAATCCAGCAAAACAGAAGGTCTTTCTTTCTATGGTGAAACGCCAGGGACGCTTGTCGTTCTCGGCAACGGTCTCCGGCTCATAAAATCCATCCGCTATGATCAGGCAGGTTTTTCTACTGCGCATCAATGGCGCGAAAGTTGGCTTATCCATGACCTCCTCGCTACGGATGTTGAAGGTCGCAAAGTCTACATGCCTGCTCTCTGAATCCGCAGGGATAATACCGAAGTTCATACGCTGGATTAAATCAGGCTCGTCAGAAGTGACTACAAAGCCGTAATCCGTTATGGCTACATTCGGATCGGGCTTGTACTCGTCCGTCAGGGTGTAGGTATTCTCCTTTAGGATTTCCTTTTCTTCAGCGGTAAGGGTGTAGCGTGCGCACATATTAATTAGGTTATAATAAATATACTGCTTTTGTAATAACTATTATTTGAATTAACATCGATAATAATTTATATGTCTTTGCCTCTGGGAAAAATATATTTATATTGTGGTCTTTAGGGTTAATTAGTAATATAATTGTTTGTCGATACTGTATTATTTTCGATTTAACAGCAGTGGATAATCTAACAAGTATCATCAAACTATAAATCGAGTGAATACGCAAAAAATAAAAATAGATTCGTTGGATGATATGCCCGTGCCAGCGGTAAATGTTACACAAACAAAAAAATCTTTTTGTTCCGGATTGAAAGCATGTGTATACAGAATTTTTGAGCAAAACCCTCTTTTACAAAGATATCTCTTCGAAATTGGCATAAATTGGTTGCTAAAATGTTTTTGGATTTTTGTAATCTGCTACATTTTTCAGGAACCAATTAAAACTGTCTTGGGTGCTTGTTTTGTCGATCCAATTCTAAAACATGCTCAAAGGAATATATTTGTCGATATTGCTATAATAGGAGGTTTAATATATGTAATCTGCTTTTGTATTAAGGAATTTAAGAGCGGTTTGTTCATAACAGGACGAAGCATATTAATTACATTAACATGCTTCGCAATTTATTTTTTGTTCCGGTTTTCCCATGATTTAGAGTTCTATCATTTTACCATTCCTGCTTTAAGAGGAATTGCCTATTTAGACATTTTGATATTTGCTTTTTTATTAAGAGTGTCTTCCTTCAAACTATATAGTCATCGTTTAGCATTAATAAATAATAGATATTCGTTGGCTGAGGATAACCCTTTAGGAACTTATCCAGATTTGTATGGATATGAAGGCTACGCCAAACGTATTTCGAAACATATAAATGAAACAACAACTGCGAGTTCTTTTGGAATTGCAGTTGTCGGGCAGTGGGGGAGTGGAAAGTCAGATTTTCTAAAAAGACTTAAATTGAGCCTTGACATTAATACAAATAATCTCGTTTTTGAATTCAATCCCTGGAAGCTTAAATCAGATGCAATTATTGACGAATTTTTTAAAACACTTTCCATTAAGATCAAGCCATATAATAAATCTGTATCCAATGATCTGAAAGAATATTCTCGAAGAATCTTGCAGACTGCCAAAGAATTGCACTATAGAATATTGGATACGCTAATTAATGTATGGAAGACAGACAATACACTTCAAAATCAACATGATGATATTGATAACGCAATAAAGGAATCTGGAAAAAAAATCATAGTGCTATTGGATGACCTCGACAGGTTAAGTGGAAAGGAAATAATGGAAGTTTTAAGGATAATTAGGAATACAGCGAATTTTTCAAATATTTTTTTTATCGCTGGTGTAGATCATTCATACATTCTTAATGCCCTGAAAAGTTCAAAGGACTTCCCGAATGAAGGAGAATATCTCAAGAAAATATTTCAGTTAACGATTACACTTCCCGCAACAAAGAAAAAATCTATGATGCCGGAGTTGGAAAATTTGTTAATTACCCCTGACCTCAATGAAACTGAAGTTAGCCAAATAAAGAAAATTATAAAGGTTTTGTCTGTTTCTGCCGTAAAGACAGACAACGGGGGTAATACGTCCTTTTTTCAAGAGGGATTACTCGAGAAATTTATAGATAATGTGCGGGACTTAAAGCGATTTAGTAATTCCTTTAAGATAGCTTTCAATTATGTTAAGGATGAAGTTGAATTGCTAGACTTATTCGTTTTAGAATTAATTAAGAACAAACACCTCGAATATTATAATATGATCAGAAATCTTGAAGTAATAACCTTTAGTTCTTCTGCAGCGAATAACTTTGACATTGTTGATGCCAAATTAAAATACGTTAAAGGAGATACTATTCCAGAAAAATCACTCGAGCATCTTGGCAAGGCGCTAAAGTACCTTAACAATCCTGAGGGCAAGAATCATCGTAGATTTTGTAGTGCAAGAAATTTTTATCTATATTTTTCATATCAGTTATTTGATCAAATTTCCTTCAGTGAATTTAATTCAGCGCTTGATGAAGACGCAGATCGGATAATTAAAAAGTTTAATCATTGGATAGATAAAGGAAAACAAGTGGAACTAACTCAAATTCTTCGTGAAATAACAATGTTTGATAACGAGAATGATTTCCTGAAAATGATGATCGTTTACTTGAACATTAAGGTCGAACATCATAGATGGCTTGACTTCGTTATTGAATTAGTGTATGATGATCGCGAAACGAACCTCGAAAGATATTTCGAAAATGATAGGGTCAAATATTTTGAATTTATAAGGGGAATAACCGAGAATACTAAGATTTCCAGTAATGATAAGTCATCTATCCTTAAAAGGTTTTTAAAGCCTCTGGCTTCCGACGACCACCACGCAGACCCTTATATTATCACTGACAAAAAGGTTATACAAGAGATAATGTTGCACATTTTACGAGACGAGTTAGATCATATGATACTTGAGCGGCAAACGATGGGGTTACTGTATGACAATATTGATACTATAGCACCGAGAACTAATGTTGTTTCGCTATATAATCCTGCTTTAAAATTAATGCATAGTCACCTTATAACCAATGACAGAAGTTTTAGAAGATACATTGGCTTGATGATACTTCCATTAAGTCAGCCATATGACGGCGACATGATGCTTGAGCCTTATTATGATAAAATTTTCGATGACGTAGAAACATTAATTAATAAGATTGAGGAAATTACTTTAGAAGAATCTGATCTTGAAATCGTTAAGAATGAGCTTTTGAAGCACCTTAAGAACTCCCCTAATGAGAAAGTCTTAAAATTTGATGACAGTCTAAAAAGAAATGCAGTTGAAAATAATATGGTAAAGCAAGGTTTTATAAAAAAATCAGAACTTAGAAGCTATAGGGATAGTATATATTAGAATAATCTGGGTTCTGAAATAACTAACGTTTTTTGTTCTGATAGTATTCAATGACCTTGTTCAGAAAGAGCTCCCCTTTGAGGCGAAGCTCTTCGATTTCCTGCTGATAACTTGCGGTGCGCCGTTCCATTTCTTTGTGATAAGCGGTGTTGCCTTCACGCGGATCACGCAGCACCAGGTTTTTATTCAGTGTGGCCACTTCATAATTGTTCATTTGCTTTTTCTGGTAGGTCTCGAGAAATTCCTCTGGGGTATGCCATTGGCGGCTGTCTTTGTTGTACAGCCAAAGCCTTTTGGCAAATGCTTCTTTCACGATTGGCCATAACACTTTAAAGTCACCCCTCATCTGGTCGTACTGGGTCAGCGCTCTAGGTTCTTTGTATACTTTCATATCTAAATTGCTTTAACTACAATGATGTCTTCTATCCTGGTGGTGAACTTGCGGGACAGGAACTCCTGCCGCATGGCCCATTTCTTTTCAAAACCCATCGCACCGTGGATCACCGTATTGCGCCCGTAGCTCTGGTTGATCTTATCGACCGCCGCCATTGCCTGCTGAAGCTTTTGTTGCTTCTCGTCTGTGGTGGTGCTGAAAATATCTCTCTGAATTTGGCTTTGTGGACGCAGATCGCGGAGTTCAATTCCTACTTTCTGGTATCTATAGCCTTTGATGTAGATTTTCTTTAAGGCTTTGAGTGCTTCTTTGATCAGGAGGCCGGTGTCGCTGGTGGGCTGGGTGAGCCGGATCACGATGTCTTTGGTGTATCGGTCGCGCTCTTCCAGGAACTGGCTTGTCTGGGCGTAAACCATAAACTTGGCGCAGACAGATTTTTGTTGTCTAAGCTTTTGGGCGGCATTGGCCACGTAGCAGGCTAGGGCTTCTTCCAGCGGTTCCAGTTCGGTGATCATGGTATTGAAAGACCTGGCGGTAGAGATACCTTCCTTTAGTGGAGGTTCAAATTCCATCGGGATGCAACGCTCGCCTTTGAGCTCCCTGTAGGTGCGCCTGCCCTGAATGGTCATCAATTTCAGTACATAGTCTTCCGGCAGGTTCATAAAATCCCAGGCGGTGTACACTCCAGCTTTGATCAGCTTGATGCCGTACCTCGGGCCGATGCCCCAGACATCGTCTACTTCTGTTTGCTTCAGCGCCCAGGTTTTGGTGTCTTCATCATTGATAACGAGTACTCCGTTCTCACTGTGTTTCTTGGCCATTTTATTGGCCAGCTTGGCCAGGGTCTTAGTGGGACCTATGCCAATGCAGACAGGGATATCGGTGTACTGTAGAATTCTTGCTCTCAGTTCAATGGCGGTTTGTTTAAGGTCAGTATACTTTAAGCTCGTCAGGTCGCAGAAGCATTCATCGATGGAATAGATTTCCTGGTCAGGGAAAGTATCTTTAATGATCCGGGTGATCCTGCGCATCATATCCTGGTAGAGAGGGTAGTTGGACGAGCGCCACCAAAGGCTGCCATTTTCATGTTGATCACGCATCATGAAGAAAGGCGTACCCATGCGGATGCCGAGTTCTTCTTTGGCTTCATTAGAGCGACTGATCGCGCAACCGTCATTATTGCTGAGCACGCAACCCGCACGGTTCCTGAGCTCAGGCTGAAATACGCGTTCTACACTTACATAGAAATTGTTGGAATCGATCAATGCAATCATACAATTATATTCAGGCAGATTTCAGGGAACGTAATTTCACTTCAAAACGGTTGATCCTGGCACTGTTGCGTCGGCGCTGGTTGAGCATGGTATGCGGCACCACGCCCCAGATGATAAATTGCGTACTTTCATTAAGCTCAATGGGCTTGTAGTAATTGTTGTCGGGCATCAGGTATTCTTTATTGCCGGATTTATAGTATGATCTCAGGATAAAACCGCCATCCAATAGGCCCACGACTATATCACCTGAGACAGGCTCTAGAGATTTGTCGACTACGAGTAAATCATCCGGAAAAATGCCAGATCCGGTCATGCATTCTCCCACGACAATCCCATAATAGGTTGCTGTCGGGCGATTGGTGACATAGTCGTTGAGATCGATCACGGCTTCCTCATAATCGGCCGCAGGGCTTTCAAAGCCGGCATGAATGGTTTCTCCCATCAAGGGTATAAGGGTGTGCGCAGTCCCTCTCCTGAACATCTTTATCTCTTCCATAACAACATAAATTAGGTTGCTACAAAGCTAGGCTAAAAATATTGGGGATTCCAAATAAATACTAAAATATTTAGTAATCTATATGCTGATATAATTCATGATAATAACTACCGTTATCAGAAGAAGGGATTTCCAGCCGGCTTTTGTGTATTAATTAAGTTAGTTTAAGATTCTCGCGGTATAAATTAAAAACTTGCCAGGTAAAAATCCTTTATCAAAAACAAATTAGAAAAACAAGCTAAGCTATATTACATTTCTTGAAATAACCTATCTTTACCCGTTAAATGTGACTGTCAATCCCAATAATGGAATATACTATAACGCCGATAGCATTAGATAAGTTAATTTTCGACCCAGAGAATCCCCGACTCCCTGAAACAATAAGAAGAAAGAAGCATAATAGTGACTATCAGTCATTGGTTATCGATTGGATGTTACAATCCGAAAATATTATTGAACTAATGGGGTCTATTGGTGAAAAAGGTTATTTTCCGGCAGAGCCTCTCCTTGTGGTTAAGCAAGCAGACAGTGATATATTTGAGGTAGTTGAAGGTAATAGAAGACTTACAGCTTGCAAACTATTAGTTGATCCTCAACTTGCAACAAAAAGAAAAAAGACTATTGAAGAAGTTGTAAGTGAGGCAAATCCGGAAAAACTACCTCATGAAATTCCATGTATAGTCTTCTCAGCCCGCACTGATATATTAGCTTATTTAGGCTACAAACATATTACTGGAATTGAGCCCTGGGATTCACTGGCGAAAGCTAAATACCTCAAACAATTATACAGCACTTTAACTGATGGATCTTTTACTAGCAAGTGTAAAACACTAGCAAAAATTATCGGCAGCAGAGCTGACTATGTTAGATCTCTATTAGTAGGCTTGGATGCATATACCGTTATAGAAGAAGCGGATTTCTATAATATTCCTAATCTAGGTGAGGAAGAATTCGAATTTGGAGTTTTCTATACTGCTCTTAATCGTTCAAATGTATCTAAATATGTTGGAATAGATTTGAATTCGGAAAATCCACTTGAGAACCTGAAACCCGATGGTCTCGAAGATTTAACAAACTGGATGTTTGCGACAAATGCAGAAGGCTTTACACGACTGGGGGAGTCGAGAAATCTACAAAAACTAAATAAAGTACTAGATGAAAGTTATCCTAAAGCTTTACAAGCATTTAAAGCTGGAAAAACACTGGATGAGGCTGCAAGATATACAGATCATCCGGCTGAAATTTTTGAAAAGAACATTCGGGATTCTTTATACTATTTACAGATCGCAAGAGACATTCTCCATGAGATCGATACTCCTTCAGACTCCAGCCTTACTAATGTAGCCGAAATATATAAAGTTTCCAGGGATTTACATAAACTTATAAAAACCAAAATCGAAGAATCCGGGGATCTTGATGAACTTCTATGACCGAAAAAACAAACAGCTATATTAGGGCGTTGTCGAAATCCCCTAATTGTAACAAAGATGAATATTATAGATGGGCAGATTTTATTGAGCTGAAATGCTTGGCAAATAAAGATTTGTCTTACTCTAAAGCTGAATTTATTGATCATGTTCGTCCGAGAGTGGAAGACTTGGGTGAAGGAGATGATGAAATAGCCGACGATAAACACCTTTCAAAAGCGCAAAAAAATGACAAGTGGGAAAGAAGGGCGGATGACATCTATAGATTGATAAAATCCAGAATAGCTCAGTATGATACGTTCTATCCATTTGAAATTGACTCAAAAGGTCAGGAATTAACACGAAAACTAAATCTGTCAACACAAAACGAGTATTACCTCTTTTTACTATTCAGTTCAAATCTCGCATACACAAGTTCGTTTAAAACTGAATTAACTGGAACTTTTGAAAACATGAGTCTTGAAGTATTAAAAGCGATACATCCTGAAGAACATTTTGAATTCTCAATTTTTGGAAGTAGTAACACGGAAAACAATTTTGTTCCTTGGAACTCCACAAAAATATTTGACAAACTAAAATGGTTATCTGCTTATTTGTCATTAGACCTCACAGTCAATGAAGAAAATTTCAATCCTTATAACAAGGGCGATGGGGGACTAGACATTGTTGGAAAATTAAATTCAAAGGACGGCCTAAAGTATTTTTCGATATTTTTTGCTCAGTGTGCTTGTAGTCCTGAAGACTGGGTCGAAAAACAAAGTTCAACTTCCAGAGATACTTGGGATAGTTACTTTAATTTTCATGCCGATCCTAGTAGATTCATGTTTATTCCCCAATCATTTAGAGGATCGAATGGTGAATGGCATGATATTTTAAAAATCAAAAAAAATGTGCTCTTCGATAGGTTAAGAATATTAAAGTATTTCAACAACGAGGCTGTCTTCAAAAAATATAGAAGTTATCCTGTATTGAATGAATTAATTAAAGCAAAAGAATCAGTATTTTAAATGAATATAATTTCTCTATTTTCTGGATGTGGAGGCATGGACTTAGGTTTCGAAAATGCAGGCTTTACAATTAGGTGGGCAAATGATAATGCTCACGCAATACGTTCAACATATAACTTCAATTTTCCAAATACCTATTTAGAAACGAAAAGTCTCTCTATTCTGAAATCGGAAGATATTCCAAATAATATTGTTGGAATAATTGGCGGCCCACCCTGCCAGGCCTGGAGTGTCGCAGGGAACGGCAAAGGATTTAATGACAAGAGAGGTAAACTGTTTTTAGACTTCATTAGGGTGATAAACGACAAAAAGCCTCTCTTTTTTGTTGCCGAAAACGTGGAAGGGCTATTATCTAAGAGGAATAAAGCTGCATATGAACAAATATTATTGGAATTGAGTTCAGCGGGTGATGGTTATGAGGTTTCTGTTAAAGTAGTAAATGCGAATGACTATGGAGTCGCTCAGAATCGGAAGCGAGTGATTTTTGTCGGATATCACACCAGCCTGAATAAGAGATTTGAATTTCCCGAACCGCTTGCTAAAAAGCCCACGGTTAAAGAAACAATATGGGACTTGTCGGACAATGCAATTCCAACCCTTAAGAAAGAATTTAACAATAGATCCAATGGTGAGCTTTGCAATGTTCCCAATCACGAATATTGGCTTGGAGATTATACTTATATTTTTATGTCGAGGAATAGAGTATTAACATGGGATGCTCCATCATATACCATCCAAGCCAGCGGCCGACAAACATCGATACATCCAAATGCGCCATTGATGATTAAAGTCCAAAAGGATGTAATGAAGTTTGACGAAAGTAAATTGGAAAAATATAGACGGCTTTCCGTAAGGGAATGCGCGAGACTACAATCGTTTCCTGACAATTTCAGGTTTATTTATGACAGTGTTGATGCTGGATATAAAATGGTTGGAAATTCAGTTCCTGTTAATTTAGCTTATCATCTCGGAGTAGCAATTCATGATGATCTTTTAAAAGCCGGAGTGGGAGGTTTCATTGAACAAGAAACTAGAGTATGTGTATAGCTGCAAAAAAAGAATATCATCACTACTAATATATTAAATGGGATGCTCAAATCGCAAACCAGAAAAATCTACAAATATTCTTGCTATTATCCATCCCTAATATTACTTTAGTCCTAACAATAGGGATGATTAGTAAGGGGAAGAGATTCATTTCAATTCCCTTTATTTATATTCATCCCAGCTATAGTTTTTCATCAGCTTTTTCCTACAGACAATTTATTAATCATTTAGTAAACGAAAGATGGCGTCAAAGCGGTTCTGGAATGAGGAACGTATCAACATTTTAAAGACTGAATATTCGAAAAAAGATATGACGGAGCTTTCCAGGCAGTTGGGCTGTTCGGTTAAATCACTTCATGGTCAAGCAAGCAAGCAGGGCATTTCGAGCCCCGACTTTTGGACACACTCGGAGGAAGTGATTTTGCATAGACTATACGCGACTTCAAGGGACGATTTTTTAGCTAAATATCTTGGTAGAACACCAACCGCTATAAGGTGCAAGGCAAATAAGCTAGGATTATCTAAACAAAATGACCTTCTTTGGACCATAGCTCAAGAACAGTACCTAATGGAATCTTTTGATGTATTACCTATTTGGGAATTGGAAGAAATATTCAAAAAGTCCAAACGGGCAATCAGGGAAAAATATCGGAAATTAATGAGACGAATGGGAAACTTATGATATCCCTAAATTAAATATGGCCAAAAGTATATTCTGGACGGAAGAAAAACTCAATATCCTTAAGTCTGACTATCATAAGGAAGAGCATAATGTGCTGGCGAAACGCTTAAGGTGTAGCAGAAAATGTATGACAAATAAAGCACATCAGGGATTTCTAAAAAAGAATATCCCTGGACTTATACTGTCTCTTTGGAGTGAACATCTGCCATATGAAATTAACATAGTTATAAAACTTTTGTTCTTACAAAAGAAGCCTGAAAATTAATAACTGCCTAAATTTCACTACCACAAACTAGAAAAATCTACAAATATTCTTGCTATTATCCATCCCTAATATTACTTTAGTCCTAACAATAGGGATGATTAGTAAGGGGAAGAGATTCATTTCAATTCCCTTTATTTTATTCTAAAATCCCAGCTAAAGTTTTTCATCAGCATTTTTCCTACAGGCAATTTATTAATCATTTAATAAAAAGAAAAATGACGTCAAAGCTATTCTGGAATGAGGAACGTATCCACATTTTAAAGACTGAATATTCGAAAAAAGGTATGGTGGAGCTCGCCAGGCAGTTGGGCTGTAGTGTTAAATCACTTCATACTCAAGCAAGCAAACATGGCATTTCCTGCCCCAACTTGTGGACACATTCGGAGGAGATGATTTTGCATAGACTATACGCTACCTCAAAAGACGATTTTTTGGCTAAATATCTCGGTAGAACACCAACCGCTATAAGAAACAAGGCAAATAAACTAGGACTGTCCAAACAAAACGACCTTTTTTGGACCATATCTCAAGAACAGTATCTCATAGAATCTTTTAATGTATTACCCATTTGGGAACTGGAAGAAATATTTAAAAAGTCCAAATTGGCAATAAAGGCAAAATACAGCAAACTAATGCGGCGAATGGGAAAGGTATGATATCGATTTAGATTTGGTGATTTAAATACTATCAATATATTTGCACCAGTTAAGATGTTAACATTTGTTATCTCCTGCGTCTCATCAGTATGCAGCACAGATTTAAACACAAAAATCCTACCGGATGGCCTGACAGCTTCACCGAAATGTGTTTTAAAATCGATCTATTGGATAACAAATGCTCTAATTAATACACTCCAATCCATATTGGATGTAGCTGCAACTATAAGCGCATATTTTTCCTGCCGGCATCCCTGACAAAAGTTGCCGAAATAGGTTTTACAATGCCCGGACTTAGAGTAAAATTATTAGGCATTTTTTTGTGTATGGGTATTTCGATGAAACTGGCCGCTGAATCCGGTTTATTGCGACCCCATAAATTCGGGCCTAAACTGGCCTATACATTTCGACACAAACTGATGTCCTTAATTTCTCTTTATCACTCTTGTT